>Ga0316207_10000209_pt1 | contig 115536 bp, 115 predicted proteins | sample 6weekpyrite_MG_FD_204943 | JGI IMG/M metagenome (GOLD analysis project Ga0316207, IMG submission 204943) | Microbial mat bacterial communities from mineral coupon in-situ incubated in ocean water Damariscotta River, Maine, United States -... | ecosystem: Environmental > Aquatic > Marine >...
GGTCGCCTCAAGGACTGGCGGCGCGTCGCTACCCGCTACGACAGATGCCCCAACGTATTCCTCTCTGCCATCACTCTCGCCGCTACCGTCATCTTCTGGCTCTGATCAATGAGTCCTGACCCTAGGGCCATGCCAGAATTTAACCTGGCTCCAGTCTCCGGCTGCCGATACATCGACCGCTGTTAAATCTGCTCCGCCACTTTCTGGCTCATGCCAATTGGCAAGGTGCACCACAATCTCACGGTCATTCACCATCTGCTTCACAATGGCGACATAGCCAGCATGTCCCGGCTCCAATGTCGAGAAAGCCATCACAGCATCAGTGCGCGGTTCATAGCCCAGATCATATAGATAGGCCGCGTGCGCCCACCAATCCCACGCGCTCTCACTCTCTGGCTCCGCCTGAGAGGCAAAATCAGGAACAGATTTTTGGGCACTGACAGGACCAACATGGAACAGTAAAACTGCGCCAAGGGCAGTAAGAAAACAGAGTTTAAATGCTGAAAAGCTCATAAGGCGCTTGGCATATTCCGCAGCTGATATTCGATATGCCCGTTATCGCTTATAAAGCTTGTGCAATATTTAATAATGCCTGAGAATCCACATAATCCGTTATATTCTCAGTCCGTGATGATAATCTGGCCATCATCAACATGCAGCCGCGTCGCCTCACCCAACCCCGCAAACAGGTCTGGCTCGGTGCCAGTCATCCATATCTGGCTGCCTGTTGCCGCTAATCGCTCAAACAGGGCTGCGCGCCGTCCGGGGTCGAGATGCGCTGCCACTTCATCGAGCAGCAATACGGGCGGATGGCCGCTCACCTCGCGCACCAAAGCCGCATGAGCAAGCAGGATAGAAAGCAACATCGCCTTTTGCTCCCCTGTCGAGCACAGACCAGCGGCCTGCCCCTTGGCAATATGGGTAACGGCTAAATCAGCACGGTGCGGCCCAGACAAAGTGCGCCCGGCAGCCGCGTCGCGCCTGCGGCCTTCGCGCAAACGGTCGGCAAGCGATGCCCCTGCGTCACCTTCATCTGGTGCCTCAAGCGCCAGCATCGGCCGCGCAAAGGGGCCATCGGGCGCATCAGCCAGCGCAGCATTTAATCGCATAACAAGATCAGTGCGGGCCTGCGACAAGGCTTCGCCATGCTCATCCATCTGAGCCTCAAGCGCCAAAAGCCACTGCACATCCCAAGGGCGGGTTTTATCGGCCAGAAGCTTGTTGCGTGCGCGCATCGCCGCCTCATAGCGCGTACTATGGGTCGCATGCCCCGTATGCAATGCCAGCGTCAGCCTGTCGAGAAAACGCCGCCGTCCACTCGCAGCCTCGGTAAAAAGCCGATCCATTGCAGGCGTAAGCCAGATAACCGAGAGATGCTCTGCCAGAGCACTCGCCGCACTCGCAACCCCGCCGATGCGCACCTGCCGTCTGTCGGGCGCATCTGGCACTGTGCCCGTACCTATCGTCACGCCATCCACCTGCCCTGCTATGCCAAAGCTGCCGCGTCCTCCCTGTCGCGCCATTTGCACCAGAGCCGCACGGCGCAAACCCCGGCCCGGTGCAAGCAAGGAAACCGCTTCCAATATATTGGTTTTGCCCGCGCCATTTTGCCCACTGAGCACTACAAAGCTGTAGCGTGGCACAATCAGCGCATCCTCATGATTGCGAAAATCGCTCAGGGTCAGCCGGGACAACATCGATCCGTCAGGCGATCACCAGCTACCGAATCCGGGTGCTTCGCCATTGGCCTGCGCCTTCCAGCGCCTTGGCCTCTGCCAGCCAATGGCCGGACGTTTGCGAAAGCGCAGGGTAGGCCACTGCCCGCCCTCAAGCCCCGATGTCGCTATGCTATCTACCAGTCGCATGCCTTGCGCACGATAGGCCGCGATCACCCGATCCGCCTGATCCTGCAACAGACCAGCGAGAATCAATGTTCCGCCATCCTCGATCACAGCGCAAAGCGACGGCGCCAGCTCAATAAGCGGCCCTGCCAATATATTGGCGACCAACAAGTCATATGGGGCGCGCCCTTGAAGCAAGGGATGATCCACACCAGCCGCCTGACACAATGCCAACTCACCAAGGCCATCGCCTAGCTGCATAGCATTCAATGCAGCATTTTCTCCCGTAACGTCCACTGCTGCCGGATCAAGATCAGAAGCGATGGCATAGCTGCGCGGCCAGAGATGTAGCGCGGCAAAGGCCAGCAAGCCCGTACCCGTTCCAATATCGGCAATATTACCAAAGCGCTCGCCCAACCGCTTGCACCGGTCCATCATCTCAAGGCAGCCACCGGTTGTTTCATGCTGCCCTGTCCCGAAAGCCCGGCCCGCAGGCACCAGCAGTGCTATCTTATCATCAGGCACCGGATCATCCGCATGATTGCGCACATGGAAACGCCCGGCAACGACTGGCTCAAGCCCCTGCTGGCTCATCGTCACCCAGTCTTCATCAGGCAATGCTTCTAACACCGGCTTGGCACAGGCACTGCTGGGGATCATCGATTGCAGGAGTTTGATCGACGTCTTGTCGGGTTTACCCTCAAAATAGGCATCGATCTGCCAACATGCAGGGTTATCCTCCTCCACCTCGCTCGTCATCAGCGCAGGCGGCGGGTTCAACTCCGCGAGTGCCCCCATGTCCTCACCAATCGCTTCGGCTTCTGCCCGTGTGCAAGGTAATGTCAATTTCCAGCTTTGCGTCATGTCACCCGCATTCCACGCCCCTCTGCATCGGTCAAGCTATGACAGGGTTCGAATTGTATATCTCAGAATTTTCTGTCCCTTCAACCACATGACCGGCAGATACGATGAACCGTTCGTCTCACCCCGCAAGAATCATGGACGTCTCTCTGGTGCTTGTCATATCTTACCGGTAAGGGCTTGCCGTATGGACATGATTCCCTACATGACCAGTCCAGGATTTTATGAGGGCTTATAAAGCAACCCGATCATGAGCAAGACACTGCCCTACCGCCCCTGCGTTGGCATGATGCTGGTCAATACTGACGGCCATGTGTTTGTGGGACAGCGCCTCGATAACAAGGTCGAGGCGTGGCAAATGCCGCAAGGTGGCATTGATGATGGCGAAGACCCGAGCGACACGGCCCTGCGCGAATTAGCGGAAGAGACAGGTATTGCCGCGCATCTGGTCAACATCATCGCCCAGACCGAAGATGAACTGTTTTACGACCTGCCTGACGACCTGATCGGCAAAATATGGGGCGGTAAATATCGTGGCCAGCGCCAGATATGGTTCCTTATGCGCTTCACCGGCACCGATACAGATGTAAACATTGCTACATCGCATCAGGAATTTCGTGACTGGCGCTGGGTAGAGCCCAATGACCTGCCAGAGCTGATCGTGCCATTCAAAAAGAAGCTGTACCGCGATATATTGAGCGAGTTTGCCGACTTAATCTAGCGGCCCGAAACTGAAGTTCGCTGCGCTTCGGATCACGTAAAAGCACCATTTTCGCCTCGGCATCTTCTGAATGCCAACACAATCTTGGACTCGGCACAATAACCTCAGGGTTCACGAAAACCGATCACAAAGCTAAACAACTGCTCATGCATTCCTTCTCCATAGCTGCCGTCACCCTCCCTATTGCCATGTGCATTGCAGCCGCTCCGGCTCTTGCCCAAAGCAAAACGGCGCTACCTGAGCCTGTGCGCAAAATGCTGGAAACCGCTATTGCCAGCAAGAATGACGCAGAAATCGCTACCATTGCCAAATATGCGCGAAAAACCGCACCTGACGCACAAGCAGAAATTGATGCGATGGTACAGCAACACAAAGAGGTGAAAGCTGCGGCAACCGAGCAGAAGCGCAACGACCCGAATATTTTCGCGTTGTGGAAAGGCAAAGTTGAGCTAGGCGGTTTTCGTTCGACAGGATCCAGCAGCGAAGTGGGCGTCGCGGCCAGCGCTACAGCCCAACGCCGAGGCATCAAATGGACCCATGCACTCCACGCCGCTATAGATTATCGCCGCGCCAATGGCACAACATCCAAAGACCGTATTTTGGCTTCTTACGCGCCACGCTATGATCTGAGTACGCGTAATTTTATATATGGGCTGGCGCAATATGAGCGCGACCCCTCATTGGGTTTTGAAAGTCGCTACACCGGGTCTGCAGGCATTGGTTACAGAGTGATCGACAGCGACACTATGTCGCTTACACTCGATGCAGGCCCGTCGCTACGTCGGGTGAATTATACGCAGGGTGGCGCGGAGACCAAATGGGGCGCACGCTCGTCTGCCGATTTCGAATGGACTATTTCGCCGACACTCACCTTCCGCCAAACAGCCTCGGCCTACACGGAGCAGGACATACTCACCCTTTCCAGCCTGACCGCGCTGGACACCAAGCTAATCAGCGTCCTCACCGCGCGCCTGTCGTATGATATGTTGTATGAGAAAGACGATCGCCTGCTGGATACCAGCAAGCTCGATACGCTGAGCAAAATCAGCCTGATATATGAATTCTAGTGACCCGAATCTGAAGTTCGCTGCATTATTCGGCAAGCACTGAGCGAACTTCAGATCCACCACACTAGAGCCATTTTGCATTGTCGATGCGAATGGAACTGGCTCCATAATGAGGGTTAATCGGTTTGCTGCGCACGGCATGGGTCGGCTAGTTTAACGAAATGCTAACCAAGATTCGCCGCCTGTTCATGGTCAAAACAAAGTTCGAGGTTTTTCTCGTAGTCTATGCGCTTGCGATGGGCGCGGTGGAACGCGGCATGCATTATATGGTGCAATATCCCGGCACATTTGGGCAAATATTGGCGCTCTGCTGCACCGGCGCAGTGTTTCTGGCTGGTGGTAAAATGCTCGACGCCATCGATATGCGCGCGCAACTTGGTTATTTGGATTGAAATTTAGATAATATGGCTTCGGCCTCGGCCAATGCTTCCTGCGTATTGATGTTCACGAACTCAATATCGAAAGCGACGGTGCGGACATCGGCATGACGCATAAACCCCCGTATTGATCGGTCCGCCTGCTCCGCCAGCCAGCGATCCAAAGCGTCCACCAGCGCTACAGGCCATAGGCTCATCAGCCAATTGGAATCGACAACCGCCGGGCCGGGGGAAAGGCGCTCCGCGAGATCCGTTGGAACAGGCAAAGTATCACAGCCCGCGCACAGTACAGCATCAAAGCCATAGTCGCGCGCATAGGCCAATGCACCATTAAAACCACCCAACGGCCCTTCGCCAGGACACGGGCGATCCTCGACACGATCAATACCGGGCCAATCCCGCCCGACAATAACCAATCCATCGCACTGTAACCGCAACGCCTCAGCTACATGTTCAATAAGCGCAGAGCCGCCCAGCAGAGCGGCCCCTTTGTCGCCACCAAAGCGGCGCGATGCTCCACCAGCAATGATAGCCCCAAGCACTTTCATACGAGGCTCATGCTATGGAGAATAGAAGTTAGGAAATCAGGCTTCCTCGACAGGTGCGCCCGGTCCATTTTTAAGGATCGATTCGATGGCATTTTTCGCCGAAGCCTTGTTAACATAGCCTTCGGTCCAGAAGATGAGTTCCGAGTTATATTTGAATTTAGCGACGAATTCGCCTTTTTTGTTCTTCTCGATCACGAACTTATGAGCCACGCTATGCTCCTCTCATTGTCAAATGGTGCAGGCAACCTATCGTCTGTTTCGCACGATGAAAAGACCAGATTCAGCGCCATCGTGCTGGGGAATAGATATGAGGGTCAATTCCACCAAGCGCAGGGTCATCGCCAGACCCAGTCAACAGCCCCGTAGCCAAGCGCGCAGCAGCAGGCGAGGTCTGTATGCCAAAGCCTCCCTGTCCCGCGAACCAGAAGAAGCCTGAGACATCCGGATCATACCCATAGACCGGCAACCGGTCCGGCGCGAAGCTTCGCAATCCTGCCCATTTGCGTTCGACCGCCTCGACACGCCAGTCCACCGTCTCGCATAAACGTTCAATCGCTATCGCCACATCCAGCTCTTCTGGTGCGACATCGCCTGCCACTACTGGTCGCTCATCATGCGGAGTAAGCCAGATACGCCCACCGCCAACAGGCTTGAAATAAAAACGCCCTGAAAGATCAAGCACCAGCGGCAGGTCATCCGAGGCAGACGGGTTTACGCGCAACTGCACAACCGTGCGCAACAAGGGCTGAATAGACAGTGGTGCTACGCCAGAGGCACGGGCAATGTCATCAGCCCATGCACCCGCTGCATTGATGATCAGCCCCGCACGGACATCTCCAGAGGAGAGCCGTATCTGCCAGCCATCACTCTCTTTCTTTGCACCCAAAAAGCCGGTCGATGCTACAATCTCACCGCCGCGCCGCGCATAAGACCGCAGATAGGCGGCATGCAAGCGGGCCACATCTATGTCACAGGTGGTTGCTTCTGCCAGCCCGGTGATCCACTCTTCACGCAAACCCGGCACACGATCACGCATCCGGCCTGCGTCCATAGGCTCAAACAACTTATCATCCGAAAATTCGGCGACCCGCGCGTCACGCTTAGTGGCATCTGCTGCGCGTCCGATGTGCAGCGCCCCGCGCCGGCGCAGAAAACCTTCTTCCGAAAAATCCGGATCCGGTGCAGCAAGAAAAGAATACGAAGCCTGCGTAAGTGGTCGCACCCTCGGCCCGCCGTAACTTTCTGACCAGAAGGCCACCGAGCGCCCCGTCGCATGATAGCCCGGCTGCTGCTCCATCTCGACCATAAGCACAGACATATGCCGCGCCAGCTCTGCACCCAGGCTGGCACCCGCCATGCCCGCGCCGACAATGACTGCATCAAAGGAACGCGCTGCAATGCTCAAACGAAAGCACCCTGCTTTGGCTGATGTGGCGCATAAGCATCAAAAAATGCATCAATACTTGCCAGAGCATCGTCCCGCACTTCATCGACCTCACGCAAAATTTCATGCGCAACATCACTCTCGTAATAATGGGTGCGCACATTGGGCAATCGCGCGGCCATACGCTCAATCGCACTAAAAGAAACGAGCCGGTCCGCCTTGCTCGCCAGCAACAACACCGGCGTCTCTATACTCTCGGCAAAACCCGTGCCACCCAGAAGCTCAATCGACTGATACGCAGCATTCAGCCAGCCCCAGCTTGGCGCATCCATCACCAGATCTGGTCGTTCGCGCCGTACTTTCATCTCCTGCTCGAAGCGCATCTTGCTGTGTGTCAGTGTCGTGCGAATCGCACCATTCATCGCCGTATCACGCATACGCGATGACCAGAGCGACCGACCTGCATAGCCCATCGCACAGGCTGCGCGCGCTATCCGCCCGCCAATAGGATGAGGCAAGCCGCCCGCATAGATACCCAACATCGGCGCGACAAGTGTCGCGGCATCAACCTCGAAGCGCTTTTCACCCAGCGCGCGTATGAGCAGATGTCCGCCCATACTATGTCCGACAATGACATGAGGGCCGGTGTCGCGTTGCTTCCAGTCACGTACAAACGCCTGCAGGTCATCAAGCCATAGGGTGAAATCATCAACATGGCCCAACAGGCTATCTTCATGAAAACGCCCGGAACCTCCCTGCCCGCGCCAGTCAAAGCTATCAACGCACCAGCCTCGCTTCGCCCAATCCTCCAGCGTCTCGGCATATTTCTCCAGATGATCAGCACGGCCATTCAGGAACAACAAAGCACCGCGCCTTGGAACATACGGACTGGGCGCCAGCTGCACATGGCGCAAGGGCCAGCCATCAGAAGCAAGCCATGTTTGGGAAAGTTCGTCGATCATCACAATTATATAGAAGGCCTTATCGGATTAACGCGCTGTTTACGAGTTGGTAAGGCATTACGTCTAGACCCTGCAAGAATGAGCGGGGAAACTATCCGAATTGTGCTGCTTTGCGCCCTTGCGCTGCTGCTGCTTGCTGCGGCGGCAACGGATATTCGCTCACGGATTATTTCCAACAAGCTCAATATTGCCATTGCCCTGCTCGCGCCACTCTATTGGCTGGCAAGCGATATCGCGCCCTGGCCCGATATGGCGCTGCAAGTTGCGCTGGGTGCAGGCATGTTTGGCATCTTCGCTATTTTGTTCGCGCTGGGCCTGATGGGCGGCGGCGATGTGAAACTTCTGGCCGCTGTTGCGCTGTGGTTTCCGTGGCAGGCATTGATGGTTTTACTGGTCATTATGGCGCTGCTCGGCGGCATCGTCACACTGATTACAGTCATTCATCATCGCATGACCAAGCGCATAGGCCAGCCTGAGGTTCCTTATGGAGTGGCTATCTCGCTCGCAGGCATGTGGCTCGTGGGTGAACGGATTATTTACCAGTTTACGTAATATTATCTGCGGAAAACCGATTTTCCGCGGTTTGGAGGACGAGGTTCGTCATGGATGTGAAAAAAGCAGTGCTGTTAGTGGGCGCTTTAGTCATTGCTGTTGCAGCAGCACTTATGGCCCGCTCAATGTTCAGCGGCAATAATGCGCCGCAAGCGAGTGCATCGGCAGCTCCCCAAGAGGAGCTTGGCCCATCTGTACTGGTGGCAACCAGAGCACTTCCTATCGGCGCAATCATTGATGGCGAAAGCTTCCGATTCCAGCCCTGGCCGGAAGGACTGGTAGAAAATGCCTATTATGTAGAGGGTGAAATAGACCCTCAGGCGGTTCAGGGCAGCGTCGTTCGCAATGTCATCACAGCGGGCCAGCCGCTCACGCATGGTGCACTCATCAAGCCAGGTGATCGCGGCTTCCTCGCCGCAGCGCTTGGCCCTGGCATGCGCGCTGTCACCGTACCGGTAAACATGCAAAGCTCTGTCGCAGGGTTCATTTTCCCCGGCGACCGCGTCGACCTGTTAATGACACAGACCATCGAAGGCGAGGAAGACACCAACCCACTCAAGGTTTCTGAAACAGTGGTGCGCAACTTACGCGTACTCGCGACTGACCAGCGGGTGAATGTTGTCGATGAAACCGGCAAGCCAGTGGTCAAGAAATTTTCTAATGTCACACTGGAAGTGACACCACGCATCGCAGAAAAAATCGCAGTCGCGCATAATATTGGAACGCTCTCGCTTGCGTTGCGCTCTATCGCCGACAATCGCGACGACCTCGATGCTGCCATTGCCGGCACCAGCGTGAAGTTGCCCAATGGAGAAGATTCAGAAGCTGAAAGCATTGCACTGACCCGCATCGCTTCAGCACCGGAAGATAGCCGTTCAACCTTTTCGACAGGCGCAGACGTATCGCGCTTCGAGCGTCGCACCATACCTCCGCAGAAAACTTATATTCCCGAAGAGCCAAAAGGCCCGATCGTGAAAGTAGCACGAGGTGCAAGCGTCGATGAAGTAGAAGTTAAGGGGAAGTAAGATGAAGCGCGTCCAAATGTCCCTACGTCTTGCAGCCGGCGCGCTTTGCGCCAGCACCCTGGTTTCAGGCACAGCATTGATACCCTCTGGCATCGCCAGCGCAGCAACCGCTGCCAGCACAACACAAGGCAAAGTGATCACAATGTCTGTCGGCGAAAGCCGGGTTGTGAACCTGCCCGCGAAAATGACCGATGTCATTATCGCCGAGCCTAATGTTGCCGATGTGCATGTTCGCTCGCAAAACCAGCTCTACATATTGGCCAAACGCCCGGGTACAACTGATGTAACGGTTACGTCCAGCGGCGGCAGGGTTCTCTATTCGGCCCGCATTCAGGTCGGTAGTAACCTCACCAGCGTCGACCAGATGTTGAAACTGGCCATGCCGGACTCCGACATCATCGTCTCTAAGATGAACGGCCTGCTTTTGCTCACTGGCACCGTGAAAGCGCCAGAAGATGCCGCAGAAGCAGAGCGCCTGGTACAAGCCTTCACGCAGGACGAGGCAACCGTCGTCAGCCGCTTGCGCACAGCAACACCGCTTCAGGTCAATCTTCAGGTCAAAATCTCTGAAGTCAGCCGCAACCTGATCCATCAGATCGGCACAAACTTTCAGGGTTTGGGGCGTGGAGAAGGCAGCTTTACCGGCTATGTCGGTCGCTCAACACGTAACTTCGTTACCACCGACACTACAGCCGGTGTCAGAAGCTATACCTTCACCCAGCCCGCCGACAGCAGCAATACGCTCGGCTTCGTGGCTGATCTATTTGGTATGGATGTCGCCGGTGCGCTTGATCTGGCCGAAACAACCGGCCTTGCCACAACGCTGGCTCAGCCGAACCTGACCTCGCTCTCGGGTGAAACCGCAAGCTTTCTTGCCGGTGGCGAATATCCCTACACCATTTCCAATGGCACACAGGGCAACAGCATCGAGTTCAAGCAATATGGTGTACAGCTCGCCTTCACGCCGACAGTACTCTCGGACGGCCGCATTTCCCTGCGCGTGCGCCCAAGCGTGTCTTCGTTGGACTTTTCGATCAACGCTGATGTGCCCGCGCTTAAGAGCCGCAGCGCCGAAACGACGGTTGAGCTTGGGTCAGGCCAAGCCTTCATGATCGCAGGCTTGCTGAACAACAGCACCGCTAACAATATCGACAAGGTGCCCGGCATCGGCAACATCCCGATCTTGGGCAGTCTGTTTAAATCACGCCGTTTCCAGCGCGATGAAACAGAACTCGTCATCGTCGTGACGCCTTATCTGGTCAAACCGATCAATGCGTCTGACGTGCACCTGCCGACTGATGGCTTCCGCAATGCCAATGAGCTTCAGGGGCTTCTTCTGCAAAAAGGTTCGGACGGAGTAAGCGGTGCGCGTGCGCCCATGCCATCGGTCGCACCATCTGCAGTGCCAACAGACCCTGCAACCGGCCAGCCGGTTGCGCCACAGGCATCGGCTCCGGCTGAACCCAAGAACCGCAACACCAAACGCACCGCAACTGCTTCGGCCGCCAATATCGGCCCCGGCTTTACATTCTGATGGGAAGGACAGCAGTCATGACACAGAAAACCTCCCGCAGCATTTTCACCAACAGCATGCGCGTGGCGCTGGTGGCAACCGCCGCTCTGTCGCTCAGCGCATGTGGTGGTGAAACCAGCTTCAACAAAGGCATGAACTCGGTGCATCAGCCAGTCGTCAGCTATGCCACTTACCTCTATGATGTACAGGCTGGCAGCGGGAAGCTTTCCTCTGCCGAGCGCGTCCGTCTTGCAGGCTGGCTGAACTCGGTCAATGTCGGCTATGGCGACAGCATCGCCATAGCGAATGGCGGCGCAGGCGTCTCTCCGGCACTACATGAAGATATTGCCGATGTGTTAGGCCGCCGTGGTATGTTGATCGGTGAAGACAATAGCGCACTTGCCGGTACACCACCTCATGGTTCAGTACGCCTGATCCTACGCCGCGCCAGTGCTTCTGTACCGGGCTGCCCGGACTGGAGCAGGAACAGCGAAAATGATATATCGGGTGGCACATCAACCAATTATGGCTGCGCCACCAATAGCAACCTCGCCGCTATGATCGCCAATCCGGAAGATCTGGTCCGTGGACAAAGCGCCGATAGCGACTTGCGCACAACCACTTCCAACCGTGCGATTGAAACCTACCGCGATATGGAGCCCAGCGGGGCTGGCGGCCTTAAAAGCCTAGGAGGGACCTGATCCAATGAATGCTCCCTTTAAACTTGGAATGAGCGCATCACGCGATGTCTTTCAGGCCTATGCCTGTGACGACAACAGCGTCAGCATCATCCGTTCCGTCGCCGTTGAAATGGGCTGGGAAGCCGAACGCGTCTATAAAGGCGGACTGCGTAATGCTGTCCAGTCCTTGTCAGTCGCAGCCAGCCCGCAAATCCTGTTTGTCGACATGGCAGAATCCATTGACCCGCTCAATGACATCAACGGTCTCGCCGAAGTATGTGAACCCGGCACGATTGTGATCGCCTGTGGGCAGGTCAATGATGTCCGCTTGTATCGTGATCTTCTCGCAAGCGGGATTCAGGATTATCTGCTCAAGCCCCTCAATACCGACCATGTGCGCGATGCTCTATCGACAGCGCAGGCCGCCTTCATGGCACCGCGCAATGATGGCTCTGAGGCACAAAGCCACATCGCAACCGCCGTTATCGGCGTGCGCGGAGGCGTTGGCGCATCGACATTCGCTACCTCGCTGGCATGGCTGCTTTCGGAGCAGAGCCAACGCACAACGGCCTTGCTTGATCTGGATCTGCACTTTGGTACGGGCGCATTGACGCTTGATGTTGAGCCGGGACGTGGCCTGATCGACGCCATCGAAAACCCAAGCCGCATTGATGGCCTGTTCATTGAGCGCGCTATGGTACGTGCTTCTGAAAGGCTCGCAATTCTTTCAGCAGAAGCACCGATGAATCAGCCACTGATGACCGATGGCGCTGCCTTCCACCAGCTGGAAGAAGAATTTCATACGGCCTTCGAATGCAGCGTGGCAGATATGCCGCGTCACATGCTGATCCAATATCCACAGCTCATGGCTGATTTCAACGTCGCCGTAGTGGTTACGGAGATCACGCTTGCCGCTGCGCGCGATACTATTCGTCTACTGTCCTGGCTGCGCAGTAACGCACCACATGTGAAAATCATTGTGGTGGCGGATAAAATGCAGCCCAATGCTCTGGAAATTTCACGCAAGGATTTTGAGCAATCGATCGAACGCAGCATCGACATAGTTATACCCTATGACATGCGTCTGGCCGCTCAGGCTGCAAAGCTGGGCAAACCGCTCGCGGAAGTGGCTAAGAATAGTAAGCTGGGCAATGCCTATAGCACCGTCGTGAACCATATATTCGATGCTGCCGATAGCGATGAAGACACCATAAGCAAGAAGAGTGGCTCATTGCTCAGCAAGCTTGGCGACTTCAAAGCCTTGCTCCCCAGCAAAGGGGCCAAGGGCAAGCAGAGCGCGAATTGAGATAACAAGCGCACCCGGCGCATAAGGTGGCTGATATTATGGACCCGAAGCTGTTTCTCCTCATCCTCATGCTCGCAGGCATGCTGATGATGCTCGTCTTCGCTTTTGCAGGACCGAATGCCAGCAAGGCACAAGCACGCCGGCTCGCAGCCATATCCGGGCGCCATGCATCATCGGGTGAAACGCAAATCGAAGCGCATATGCGCAAGGCCGTTGCCAGCTATACCAAGCAACAGCCGAACTTTCTTGTGTCGCTCGTTCCTAATCCGGAAATGCTCACCAAGCGTCTGCGCATGACCGGCAAAAGCTGGACATTGAACCAATATCTGATGGCTTCTGCCTTCCTCACGCTAAGTGTCGCGGCTCTGGGTATTTTCCGTGGTTGGTCGCCTCTGCTGGCTATCTTCGTCGGTACCGCTGTAGGCCTTGGCCTGCCCCATAAATATGTCGGCATACTGATCAACAAGCGCGTGAAGAAGTTCACATCCAACTTCCCTGATGCGCTCGAACTCATGGTGCGCGGCCTGCGCTCTGGCCTCCCCATTGCCGAAACGCTGACCGTCGTTTCAACCGAGGTGCCCGGCCCTGTAGGCGAGGAATTTCGCCTTGTGACAGAGCGCATCAAGATTGGTAAGACGCTCGATCAGGCACTGGTCGAAACCGCCGATCGCCTTGGCACACCGGAATTCCAGTTTTTCTGCATCACCCTCAACATCCAGCGTGAGACGGGTGGCAACCTGGCCGAAACATTGGCGAACCTCGCCACCGTGTTGCGCCAGCGCTCGCAGATGAAGCTCAAAATCAACGCGATGTCGTCTGAATCCAAAGCATCGGCATGGATTATCGGTTCGCTACCTTTCATTGTTTTCGGGCTGATCAGCTGGATCAACATGAAATATATGTCGCCCTTTTTTACGCCAGACCCCAATGGCATCTTCGGCCTCAGCCTGATGCAACTGATCGGCATTGGCGGCATGGGATGGATGAGCATTGGCGTGTTCATCATGGCCCAGATGATCAACTTCGAGATTTGATGCGATGGAACCGACTAGCTCCACTCTGTTTGGCATGACCGGAACCGACCTCGCAACCTTACTTGCGGCGTTGGCGACACTCGCCATATTGGTCGCTATATATGCGGCGGCCACTGTGCGCGACCCGATGGCCAAGCGCGTAAAAGCCCTCAACGAAAGGCGCGAACAGCTCAAAGCCGGTATTACGGCATCGACCGCCAAGCGCCGCGCAAAACTTGTGCATCAGCGCGAAAGCACGGACATCATGCGCACCCTGCTGCAGAAGCTCAAAGTGCTGCAGGACGACCAGGTACAGGATGCACAAAAGAAACTGGCTCAGGCCGGTATTCGCTCAAAAGACCTTGCTATCGCCGTGATTTTTGGCCGTATGATCCTGCCTATCGTCGGCGGTGGTCTGGCCGCATTTCTGATCTACGTCGCCAATATCTTTCCCGACTGGAGCGACTTCAAGAAATTTGGCGGCTTTGCGGGCGCGTTACTGCTCGCATATAAAGCGCCGGATATCTTCCTCAAGAACAAGATCGACAAGCGCTCTGCAGCTATCCGCAAAGGTCTGCCTGATGCGCTCGACCTGCTGGTTATTTGCGCCGAAGCTGGCCTGACCGTCGATGCGGCTTTTGGCCGTGTCGCTAAAGAACTGGGTCGTGCTTACCCGGAACTGGGGGATGAATTTCAGCTTACTTCTATCGAGCTGAGCTTCCTCACCGAACGCCGTCAGGCTTTTGAAAATCTGGCCGAACGCGTCGATCTGGAAGCACTGAAGGGCGTGGTTACGACCATGATCCAGACCGAGAAATATGGTACACCGCTGGCGTCTGCCTTGCGGGTGCTCTCAGCAGAATTCCGTCATGAACGCATGATGCGCGCGGAAGAAAAAGCCGCCCGCCTGCCCGCGATCATGACCGTACCGCTGATTCTGTTCATTTTGCCAACTTTGTTCATCGTTATTCTCGGACCGGCAGCCTGTTCGATCAGCACCAACCTATAAAGCAGGCTACTAGAGTTTGTCGGCTTTAGGCGGAATCGGCCCCGGCCCACGCCCCCACCCGACCTCCCAACAGGGTACACAATATGGGAGGTCGGGTGGGGGCGTGGGCCGGTCGGTGCCGCTTAAACAAGACAGAGCCCAAGGCTCACATATTTACTGTTGCGAATATTCCACTTCTTGACCCATAATCCTATGGGTCAGGAAGAAGGGCCGTATCATGGGCGAGATCATCGAAACATCTGGCCCTATGGTCCTCTGGAGCGGTGACAAGGCCAGTTGGCATTTCATCAAGATAACAGGCGATGCTGTCGGTGAAATTCATCTGGCCTCTATGGGCATGACAGGCGGCTTTGGTTCGGTGAAAGTCAATGTAACAATCGGTAAAACGAGCTGGTCGACCTCGGTTTTTCCAGACAAAAAAAGCAATGGCTTTATACTTCCCGTGAAAGCGGCGGTGCGCAAAGCAGAAAAGCTAAGCGAGGGCGACCATATTTCCCTAACGCTGGAAATATAAACGCCCAGCCCAGCCTTATTCTTCCAGCTCATTGATGATTGCGCAGGGGCGGATCGCATCAGGCTGCGGTGCCGCACCCACCGCTTTGAATCGTGCTATATACCCCCCGGCGGCGGGGCGCGGGTCCAGCTCCAGAAGCTGATAGCCCACAGATGCAAATTCACAGGTCAACAATTTGGGTGGCGTGCCATGCTGGTCTGTCGGGCGCATCGCATCCACCACAATCACCTCTCCATCCGGCTTGAGCGCCGGGTGCATGTTCCAGAGAAACGCATAAGGTTCTTCAATCTCATGGTACATATGCACAAGGAAAATTCGGTCAAAGCTGTCAGCAGGCAGTTTGGGATTATCCGGTGTGCCCAGCTTCACGCTCACATTATCCCAATTTTCGCGCGTGATGCGCTGGCCCAGTGCCTCAATCACTTCTGCCAAAATATCTTGTGCCAACACACGCCCTTGCGGCCCCACACGTTTGGCAAGACGCACCGTATAATAACCTTCACCCGCACCGATATCGGCGACAGTCATACCCAACTCGACGCCCGCCTTGTTCATGATGTCATTAGCTTCGTTTTTGCGGTCGCGCGCTTCTTCGCTGGCATAGCGGGTCGATACTATTGGGGCTACCGGGCGGTCTGCCTTAGGGAAGGCACGCGCACTCTCTCGCCGTGTCTCATCCTCCTGGATAAACCCCGGAACGAGATCGCAACCACCAAGCGGCAGCGCAGCTATGGTGAGCACCAGTGCCCTCCCAGTCCGCACTGCGCGCAAGCGCATCAGTCAACATCCTCCACATCGACCTTCTCACCCGTCACACGCTGCGACAGGGCAGCGGCCATATAGGGATCGAGCGCACCATCAAGTACATCATCCGGCGCGGTGGAAACGACGCCCGTGCGTAGGTCCTTCACCATCTGATAGGGTTGAAGCACATAGGAACGGATCTGATGACCCCAGCCAATCTCGGTTTTGGCCTGATATTCGCCGCTCGCTTCAGCCTCGCGCCGTTGCAACTCGGCTTCATAGAGCCGTGCTTTGAGCATGTTCATTGCGGTCGCGCGGTTCTTGTGCTGGCTGCGGTCATTCTGACAGGCAACAATAATATTGCTGGGCACATGGGTGATACGCACAGCAGAGTCAGTGGTGTTAACATGTTGCCCACCCGCACCTGACGCACGATAAGTATCGACCTTGAGGTCTGCCGGGTTGATCTCGATGTCGATGTCATCATCAATCACCGGATAAACCCAAACGGACGAGAAGCTGGTATGCCGCCGCGCCGAACTGTCATAAGGCGAGATACGCACCAGACGATGCACACCGCTTTCGGTCTTGGCATAGCCATAAGCATTTTCGCCTTTGATCAGCAAAGTCGCAGACTTGATCCCCGCCTGCTCACCCGCCTGATAATCAACCAGCTCAACCTTATAACCACGCTTTTCGGCCCAGCGCTGGTACATGCGCTGCAGCATTTCGGCCCAATCCTGACTTTCCGTGCCGCCCGCGCCAGCATGGATTTCCAGATAAGTATCATAGCTGTCTGCTTCACCTGCGAGCAGCGCCTTGATCTTGTCTTCATCGGCGCGGTCAGCCAGTGCCTCCAGCGAAGCGACGGCCTCATCGACCATATCGTCATCACCCTCGGCTTCAGCCATCTCGATCAACTCGAGTGAATCACTTTTTTCCTGCTCGATAGCGCGGGTCGCGGAAATGGCAGAGTCCAGCCGGGTGCGCTCACGCATCACCTCTTGCGCTTTTTTCTGATCATCCCAAAGTGTCGGATCTTCCACACGCGCGTTCAGCTCATCAAGGCGACGCAACGCGACATCCCAATCCAGAAACCGCCGCAACAAATCCAAGGCGGCATCGATACGATCTACACAATTTTGCGCTTCTGCGCGCATTATACCTTCTCCAATCAGGATAAACCGGATTCAACCCGGCTTAATATATTCCGCCTTCGCGCTGCAAGAAATCACTGTCAGTGCCGACATCTGGCCCCCTGACCTGATTGCCCTGCTCAGCATTCTGCTGCGCTTCCATTTCTTCCTTGCGAATGGTCCGGCGCGGTTCAGTTGCAGGCTTGAAAGCCTCCCAGATAACAGCAGATTTCGGATCATCAGTGGGCCATTCGCCATAGACACGTTTGCCCGAGCGCCGGTCTACACGCACCATACGAACACCCGGCGGCGCAACAAAAGGTGTTTTGTCCATCTTCTCCAATATGGGCTTCATCGCCTGTTTCCATATCGGCGCGGCAATGCGGCCGCCCTGTGCATAACCGCCCAGAGAGCGCGGTGTATCGAAACCGAGATAGACACCCGCAACAAGATCAGGCGAACCACCGACGAACCAGACATTGGTGGGGCCATTGGTCGTCCCCGTCTTACCAAATAAGGGCCGGTCTAAATCACGCAGCACAGTGGCAGTGCCGCGCTTGATCACCCCTTCAGTGATATGCACGACCTGATATGCCGTCATCGCATCCATAGCCTGCCGCCCATCACGCTCGAAACGGGGCATAGGTCTGCCATCCCAATCATCCGCATTGCAACTATCACACGGGCGCCAACGCCTGGGCCAGATCACCTTTCCACGCCTGTCCTGCACAAAGTCCATGACCTTGGGTTCGAGCAACCGGCCGTGATTGGCCAGCGCAGCATAGGCATTGACCATCTTCTCAACCGTCGTTTCGCCAGCGCCCAACGCAAAGGCGAGATAGGGCTGATAATCGCCAATATCCATCCCCTTAATTGTGCGCACAACGCGTTCCATGCCGGTTTGCGAGGCAGCGCGCACCGTCATCAGGTTGCGCGATTGCTCAACACCCCAACGCATTGTCTGCTCGCCTGCGCCACGACCGCTGAAGTTCTTGAAACACTTCTGCCCCAGCTTCGCCGATTGCCAGACGCAAAACGGCCCATCGACAATGATGGTCGACGGCGTCATCCCGCCATCCAACGCAGCGGCATAGACAAAAGGCTTAATCGTAGAACCGGGCTGACGCTGCGCCTGTGTCGCGCGATTATAAGAGGAGAGCCGCGAATCAAAGCCTCCCTGCATTGCATGAATGCGGCCCGTCCGGACGCTCTCAACCAGCATCCCGCCCGACACTTCAGGTATATTGCGCAGCGCATAAGTCTGCTCGCCCGTCGGTTTCACAACAATCAGATCACCGGCTTTCATCGCTGTGAAGGCTGGGACACCACGCTTGCGGTAGCCAAGCTGTGCTGCAGACGCAGGCAATGTACCTTTAGAGCCATCCGTGAAGCCGATTTCCGCTTCCCGCCCCTGCTTCGACAACACAACGGCAACGCGCCAATCCTTATAATCAACGCTCTTGAAACTGCTGGCGAAACGCCGTGCCCATTTATCATCTATTTCCAGCGTAGCAATCGGGCCAGACCAGTTGCGGCTACCATCATAACGCATCAAACCAGCACGCAACGCATCACGCACCCGTGTCTGTATCTCGCCATTATACGGTGTACGTATCCAGAGGCCACCAGCATAAACACTGTTCGGGCCATCGTCTTCGGTCTCGCCGAAGCGGTCCATCAGGCGGCGGCGTACTTCCTCGATATAATAGCCACCCGAATCCACGCCATCGGCTTCGTAAAGCGCGGAACCTTTAGCAATGGTGCCAAGTGGCTGGGCCACAGCCTGACTATATTCCTCACGGGTGATCCAGCCATTGTCCTGCATCTCGCCAAGCACCCAGTTGCGCCGCTCCAATGAACGCGCCGCACCTTTTTCCGTTTCCGGGCGATAATTGGATGGCCCCTTGGGCAGGATCGCAAGGAAAGCAAATTCATGCAGCTTCAGATCACCCACATCGCGGCCAAAATACGCGCGTGAGGCAGCTTGCACACCATAAGCATTTCGGCCGAGAAAAATCTGGTTGAGATACAGCTCTAATATCTGCTGCTTGCTGAGTGTATTCTCGATACGATAGGCAAGGATCATTTCCTTGATCTTGCGCGTAGGCGAATATTCATCATCAAGAAGCAGGTTCTTCGTTACCTGTTGTGTAATGGTCGAGCCACCCTTGGCCCGCCTCCCCGAACCAATTTTGCTGGCATAATCGATCACAGCACCAACAAGGCCTGGAACATCAACGCCATGATGTGTGAAGAAGGTTTTGTCCTCCGCTGCCAGATAAGCGCGGATAAGCTGCGGTGGGTAATCATCAAACTGGAGCTGCACCCGGCGCTCGCGCGCATAGCTATATATTGGCTCGCCATTCACGTCACGCACCACGCTGGGCAAGGCCGGCTGATAGTCCGCTAATGCTGCTGCATCGGGCAAATCACGTGCGAAGAAGTACCAGAAGGCAAACAGGAACAGAAACAGCAGCCCAATCGCATAGATCATGCGACGAACCCAGCCTATGCCCCACAGACGTGCAAGGGCTGCCTGACCCTCCTGGGCTGTGCGCTCAGCGCGGTAGCTAAACTGTTTTTCGCTGGCCGATCCGGCCTCATTCGTCTCCATGATCGCAGGCTCTTAGGGCATTTTCAGAAAAAGAGGAAACCGCTTTTACACCCACCATGAGTTGCATGCCATTCATGGTGTGCTCTGGCGTATAAAATATATCTCGATAGCGCGCGCCAACCCTTCCGCGATTTTCTTGCGCCCCGGCTTTCCTCCCAGCAAGGCAGCGTCGCGGGCGCTCGTAATATAGCCTGCTTCGAACAATATCGAAGGCATATCGGGCGCTTTCAAAACAACAAGTGACGCAAAACGATGCCAGGTGCTGCGAAAGCGCACATAGGGCGAGGCTTCTCTGTAAAGCAGCCGGACGAAATCACTCGAACGCTCCATAGATTCGCGCTGCGACAGGTCAATGAGAATCGAGGAAACCGTATCGTCCTGTTCCCCGATATTGATGCCATTAATGACATCGGCCTTATTTTCGCGCGCAGCCAGTCGGGCAGCTTCACGGTCCGATGCGGTTTCGGAGAGCGTATAGATAGTCGCGCCATGCGCCTGCGGACTTTCCGCGGCATCTGCATGGAGCGATATGAACAGGCCAGCGCCCATAGCCCGCGCAATATCCGAACGCTCCTGCAAGATGAGATAGCGGTCATCCTCACGAGTAAGCGCCACTCGAACGCGACCTTCTGCTACCAGACGGTCCTTAAGCGCAATGGCCAGTGCCAGCGTCAGATCTTTTTCCCGATAGCCTTTTTCCCGGTTAATTGCGCCAGGGTCATGTCCACCATGCCCGGCATCAATCACCACCAACGGACGGGAAGGATCATCAGGTCCATAAATCTTCGGTAGCTTTACCCCCTTGGCCGGAGGTGGGATAGGCACAGTGATGCTGTGTCGTTTCTTGGGAGGCTCTGCAAAGCCTATATTCTGGACATGCCCTGAGGGCGCTTCGATCACAACAGGCACGGCAGCACCATCAAAGGCGACAGCACCAAACGGGATCAACAATGCAGGAAATGAAGCGACGAAAGACACCATATACCGTTTATTCGCCTTTTGCGGCAGCATCGTCCAGTAAAATTAACCAGATTTTAACTATAGTTGACGAGTTACTATAGCTGGTTAGTCCACAAAAAAATAAACTGCGGCTGTTGCTCAGCGCGGTCACTGGTGCTAGCCATATTAACGCGCGATGCAGCCGCCCTATAGGGAAAGGCGCAATCCGCTTCTTTCGTAAGGGTTTCACCTCCTGAAAGCCGAAGCGATTTCTACAGGTTGACGTTGTAATGAGGCATTTTCTCCAATCACATCAAGGTCCGCATGGCGGCCTTGACGCACGATTGGCGTATATCGGTTCCAGCATGTTTGCTGGCCGTGCCTGCGCAACTGACGCTCATACTATAGAATTTTCCGACCCTATTCGTCCTAACCGGGCGCACCCCCGCCTCGCACATATTGCCGAGCCACGGTCTGCGTCCCTTATCAATTGCATGGCCCGCCGAGCGACTTCGTTACGGCCGTTCCATGCCCGGAGTAATTTACATGAACATGCGTATGCTGATCGATGCGCGCCACCGGGAAGAAACCCGTGTCGCGGTCGTCAAAGGAAACCGGATCGAGGAATTTGACTTCGAGTCCGCTGAGCACAAACAGCTCAAAGGCAATATTTATCTGGCAAAAGTTACCCGCGTAGAGCCGTCGCTACAGGCTGCCTTCGTTGATTATGGTGGCAATCGTCATGGCTTTCTTGCCTTCTCGGAAATCCACCCAGATTATTACCAGATCCCAAGGGAAGACCGCGAAGCCCTGCTCCGCGAAGAAGCCGAACATGCCGCAGAAGAAGCGGCTCTGCGTGATGGCGTCGATGAAGATGATCTTCACGATTCAGAAGAGCATGGCGACGAAGATAGCGAAGACGTAAACGCGGCAACCGACGATGAAACGGACGCTGAAGATGCCGGTGACGAAAACACCGAGGCCAGCGAAACCAAACCACGCAAGGGCCGCCGCGGCAAACCCTCCAAGGCGGAAGAAAGCGCCGACGAGATTCGCCGCAAGCGCATGGCCCTGCGCCGCCGCTACAAGATTCAAGATGTGATCAAGCGCCGTCAGGTGTTGCTCATTCAGGTCGTAAAAGAAGAGCGCGGCAACAAGGGTGCGGCACTGACCAGCTATTTGTCGCTCGCCGGGCGCTATTGCGTGCTGATGCCCAACACCAGCCATGGTGGTGGCATTTCCCGCAAAATCAACAATGCGTCAGACCGCAAGCGCCTCAAATCCATCGTCGCAGATATGAACCTGCCTTCTACAATGGGCTGCATCGTGCGCACCGCTGGCCTGTCGCGCACCAAGACCGAGATCAAACGCGATTTCGATTATCTCGCTCGCTTGTGGGATGAAATCCGCGAAAACACGCTTGGCAGCGAAGCCCCGGCGCTCATCCATAATGACAGCGACCTCATCAAGCGCGCGATCCGTGACATATACAATCGTGATATCGACGAGGTACTGGTCGAAGGCGAAGAGGGCTACCGCGCCGCCAAGAACTTCATGAAACTGCTTATGCCCAGCCATGCCCGGCGGGTGAAGCAATATGCCGATGCGGTTTCCTTGTTCCAACGCTATGGCGTCGAAGATCAGCTCGCGGCTATGTATAACCCGGTCGTGCAGCTCAAATCCGGCGGCTATCTGGTTATCAACCCGACCGAAGCACTGGTTTCCATCGACATTAACTCAGGCCGCTCCACGCGCGAGCATAATATCGAACAGACAGCCTTTTCGACCAACATAGAAGCCGCGCGCGAAATTGCCCGTCAATTGCGCCTGCGCGATATGGCTGGTCTCGTTGTCATCGACTTTATCGACATGGAGCATGGCTCTAATGTCCGTAAGGTAGAGAAGGCAATGAAGGACGCACTGAAAGACGATCGTGCCCGAATTCAGGTAGGTCGTATTTCCGGCTTCGGCCTGATGGAAATGAGCCGCCAGCGCTTGCGCACCGGCGTGCTCGAAGCCTCTACCAAGGAATGCCCGCATTGCGAAGGCACCGGCCTTGTTCGCACCGCCAGTTCAGCAGGTCTCTCGGCACTGCGTATGCTCGAAGAAGAAGCCGCTCGTGGTAAGGGCAGTGTCATCACGCTGCGTGCCAGCCAGGAAGCCGCCTTCTATGTGCTCAACAATAAGCGTCGTGAAATTGACGAGATCGAACAGCGCTATGGTGTTTCCATCGCCATCCTGCCCGACGGCGAGATTGAGGGCGCCCGCATGTCTGTCGAAGCGAGCGGTCCACGACCGACACGTGTCGTAGAATTTGCGCCTATTGTCGAAGATGATGATAGCGATCTTCCTGAAGACATGGACGACGAAGAAGAAAATCGAGGTGAAGGCGACGAGAATGATGGCTCGCGCCGTCCCCGCCGCCGCCGCCGTCGTCGTCGCGGAGGACGCCGCGAAGAAGGCGAAACGCAGAATGCTGGCGATACGGATGGCGCAGCTAATGCCGATTCCGAAGAAGATGAAAGCACATCAGACAATAATGCACAAAGCGATGACGAGACCGGCGAAGAAGGCGAAGGCACACGTCGTCGCAGCCGTCGCGGGCGCCGGGGCGGCCGCCGCCGCCGTGGTGGTGGTGCTAGTGAAGCCAATGACGCAACGGAAGCTGGCAATGAAACTGATGCAGGAACCACGGCTGAAGCACCGGAGGACATAGCTGTCGAAACCCCTGTGAAGGAAGAAGCTCAAACTGCGGAAGCTGCTCAGGCCGAAACCGCAGAAGAAGAGGCTCCCAAGCCCCGTCGCCGCCCACGCGCCCGCAAGAAAGTAGCGGAACCTGAAGCTGAAGCCGAAGCTAAAACTGAAGATAATGGTGATGTGGCAACTACTGAAACAGAAGCCCCTGCTGAGGAAAAACCAAAGCCAAAGCGTACACGTCGCAAAAAGGCAGATACTGTAAAAGCCGACGCTGAGACAACAGAAGCAGCCACAGAAGCACCGGCCGAAGAAAAGCCGAAGCCAAAGCGCACGCGACGCAAAAAAGCGGAAGTTGCACCTGCTGAGGAACCGAAAGCTGAAACAATCGAAGCCATAGCTTCTGAGCCTGTTCCAAGCCAGACAACCCCCACTGAACCTGCAACAGCAGCGGCTGATGTCAACGCTGGTGGTGCATCATCAGAAGATGATGGCCCGCCCCGGCGTGGTTGGTGGCAGCGTACTTTCGGCGCTTAAGCGCTCTGAAAATGCATAATCCTATATCCGGCCCGTTCCCATATTTTGCTATTGGGACGGGCCGTTTATATGAACACGTCATGCTATGTTCAGCCGCCAGAGTGCATGAGGGATTGTATGTTTGAACCGCGCTCGCTGACTTTTCGCCCTATGATGCGACTACTGAACCCCTTGCTGCGTTACTGTCTCGCAACATTTCTGGTCATGTCCATAATGCTGCGCCCTGCTGTCGCGCAGCAAATATTGCGTGATGCGGAAACAGAAGCGTTCCTCTCCGAAATATCGGCACCGCTGATTGAGGCTGCCGGCCTAAGCCCTAACAATGTACAGATTTTGCTCATCAATGACTCCAATATCAATGCCTTCGTCGCTGGTGGGCAGATTGTCTGGATCCATAGCGGCCTGATCACGTCAGCCGATAATGTGAATCAGGTACAAGGTGTGATCGCGCATGAACTGGGGCATATTGAAGGCGGCCATATAATCCGCTTCTCGGAAGGTATGAAGGCTGCAACTGGCATCACCCTGCTCAGCATGCTGCTGGGCGTTGCTGCAGTAGCAGCTGGAGGTGCCGAAGCGGGAATGGGCATTATGGCCGCAGGGCAACAAGCGGCTATGGGCAAATTTCTCGCCTTTTCCCGCACGCAAGAATCAAGCGCTGATCTTGCTGGTGCACGCTATCTGAGCGAAGCAGGCATCAGCGGCAAAGGCAGCCTCGAGTTTTTCAAAAAGCTGCAAAATCAGGAATATCGCCTCGCTATCCCACAGGAGGATAGCTATGCGCGCACCCACCCGCTTTCCGGCGAGCGCATATCTGTGCTGCGTGAGGTCTATGAACCGGACCCGGCTTGGAGCCACAAAACTCCAGCCTCACTGGAAGCGAAGTTTCAGCGCATAAAGGCCAAGCTCTCTGGCTTTGTCGCAGACCCGACACAGACCATGCGCACATACCCGACAAGTGACCAGACCATCCCTGCCCATTATGCCCGCGCCTATGCCTGGCACAAAAGTGCCTATCCGCAAAAGGCCCTGGATGAAGTACAGGCGCTGGTCGCAGCCGACCCGCACGACCCCTATTTCCTTGAACTCAAAGGACAGGTCTTGCTCGAAAGCGGGCGACCTGATGAAGCGATTCCGCCATTACGTGAAGCCGTGCGGCTCACCAACAGCCAACCACTGATCGCTACATTGCTTGGGCATGCGCTCATCGCGACCGAGGAGCAAAGCTATTTTCCCGAAGCCGAACAGGTGCTGCGCGCTGCCGTCGCCAAGGACAGGGAAAACCCCTTTGCCTGGTATCAGCTTGGCGTCGTCTATGAACGACGCGGGGATCTGCCGCGGGCAGCACTGGCGACCGCCGAGCGCTATTCCATGCAACGCAAACATGGCCTCGCGCTGCGTAGCGCCGAGGCGGCGATGCAAGGCATTGAGAAAGACTCCGCCGACTATCTGCGGGCACAAGATATTGCTATGGCCTCGCGTGCGATGATGGACAATGACGATAAAAAGAAGAAAAAATAGAAATGCAGAACTCTTCTTCCCTGTCAGAACATGAAACCCCTTCTTTTAAGCAAGCATTGGGAAACAAAAAAATGCAACTCCTGATCGGCGGACTGCTCGCCGTTGCAGCAGTATCGGCCACGGCACTGGGCGTGCAAAGCGCTTCGGGCGCGGCCACTTCTGCCCCTACAACAAAAGCCGAGATCGAACAGATTGTCCGCAATTATATTTTGGAACACCCCGAAATTCTTCCGGAAGCTATGGAACGGCTCAAAGCCAAACATGCCAGTGCATCAATAGAGGAAAGACGCTCAGCCCTCGAAACGCCCTATCGCGGCGCATGGGAAGGTGCAGAAAATGGCGATGTCATTTTGGTCGAATTTTTTGATTACGCCTGTGGTTATTGCCGCAAATCTCGCACAGACATTACCAAGTTGCTCTCCGAAGATAAAAATCTGAAAGTCGTTTACCGCGAATTGCCTATTCTTTCAGAGGACAGCAACAGTGCCGCGCGCGTATCCTTACTCGCTGCTGAAAAGGGCAAATATAGCGCCTTTCATGATGCTCTCTATAATGCAGGGCGGATCAACCGGAATAACATATTGGCCGCAGCTGCAACTGTGGGGCTTGATCGCAAGACCGCCTTGTCAGCAATGTCGGACGACCGCTATCTTGTCGAGATTGAAGGCAATATCAAACTGGCGCAAGCGCTGGGTGCAAGCGGCACACCAGCTTTCGTTGTCGGGAATCAATTTCTGAATGGCGCGGTTGGTTATGACACACTGAAACAGGCGATTGCACAGACCCGTAAAGAAAAAGGCGGGGAATAACCCCGCCTGATACCCGCTACACTATATGGCTGGAAAACCCGAAAGGGGTCTCAGGAGCCATTCGGGCCGGGGCCACCAGCGCCGCCCCCAGCAGGGCCAGCACCTACAGCGCCAATATTGCCGAAGATTTCATCGAACAATGTACGGTCACGGCCCAATGTAGGCGTCTTGCCATCCTTGGGCGAGACGCTGACCACTTGCTCCAATCCGCGCTTGTCTACACCAACTACATTATCGGCTTCATCAAAGCGTACACGCAGAACCGTCTGCTCCGTCGGCTTGGGGTTAGAAAAGGCAAGCTGCTTCATATCGCGCGCGATATAATAATAGTCTTTGTTGCCAAACTGGCTGACCATAGTCGGACGCCCAAGCGTACCCTCTACAGAAGCGCGATTATCAATGCCGGGCTGAATCGAATCAACCAGCAGATTATCGACCAGATAGCCCTGATGAGTGCGGATACGCGAACAGCCGGACAAGGCCAGTGCTGCGCAGGAAAGCGCGATAATCAGGGAAGCAGGTTTGTAACGCATCATATTCTCCAACGAGCCGTCATTATCATGGCTTACAAGCCATTGCATATCGCGGCTTTCCCTTCCAATATGGGATTGCAGCGCAACGCACAAGCCATAGCGAGTGCCGCGATGCCCAGTTTATCTCATTCAAGGTCGCTTTTCTTCATGTCCCTGCTCGATCGCCTGTTTCGTCGTACCGATCCCAAGGAAACTATGCGCCCACTCTATCAGTCTGTGGTAGCGCGTGGACGAGCAGTTCACTGGTATGTGGAAAGCGCGGTGCCCGATACGCTCGATGGCCGCTTCGACATGATCGCCGCGATACTCAGTCTCGTGATGTTCCGCCTCGAAGAAGCCCATAAACGCCAGGAAAGCGTATGGCTTACCGAACTGTTCGTCGATGATATGGAAGGCCAGCTCCGGCAGATCGGTGTCGGCGATGTTGTCGTCGGCAAACAGATCGGGCGAATGATGAGCGCGCTGGGCGGGCGGCTCTCCGCTTATCGTGAAGGCTTAAGTGAAGGTGGTGATTTTGCAGATGCGCTACGCCGCAACCTGTATCGTGGCGAGCCTGTGGACGATAAAGCCGTAGCCGATGTCGAGGAACGGCTACGCGCCTTCAATGATGCACTGGAAAACGCAGATATCAACACTTTGCTAAGCGGACAGTTACCCGCATGACCCAGCCCACAGCTGCACCGGAATTATCCCGGATTGTCCGCTTTGACGAAATAGGGCGTATGGAATGGCCTGTTCGTATCGAAGCCAGCGAACAAGAACGTGCAGCACTCGCGCAACGCTTTGGCTTTACTTCGGTAGTGAGCATTGAGGCTCAATATAGTCTGGAGCGTGATGGTAGCCTCTTCATAGCCACCGGGCATATCCACGCCACACTCTCGCAACCTTGCATCGCCACAGGCGAAGCTGTTTCCGAGGAAATACGCGAAGAATTTTCCATCCGTTTTGTGCCGAAAGCAGAACTGGACACGAACGAAACCGACGAAGAAATCGAGCTGGATGTCGAGGAATTCGACACCCTGCCGTATAGCAACAATCGCATCGATATAGGCGAAGCCATCGCCGAAACGCTCGCCTTATCGGTCAACCCTTATCCTCGCAGCGAAAATGCCGACACATTTTTGCGCGAGGCTGGCGTGCTCACCGAAGAGCAGACCGGCCCTTTTGCTGCACTTGCCGCACTCAAGGAAAAAGGCGCCAAATAGCGGCGTACCAATGTTCCTATTTTGTTCCTAGCAAGGCCGCGCTATAAGGCATTATGGACTCCGCCGTGCCTCAACATCGCAAAATCATCCATATCGATATGGATGCCTTTTATGCGTCGGTAGAGCAGCGCGATAACCCGGAATTACGCGGCAAGCCACTGGCAGTGGGCGGTGAAGGCCCGCGCGGAGTCGTCGCAGCCGCCAGCTATGAATCGCGGCCCTATGGCGTGCGCTCTGCCATGCCCAGCGGCAAAGCGAAACGACTATGCCCCGACCTCATCCTCGTGTCCCCGCGTTTCGACGCTTATCGCGCTGTGTCTCAGCAGATACGAACAATATTCGAACGCTTCACTGACATCATCCAGCCACTCTCGCTCGATGAAGCCTATCTTGATGTCACCCATAATAAGATCGGCCTCACATCCGCCACCTATATCGCGCAGGAAATTCGCCGGATGATTTTCGACGAGACCGGGCTAACGGCATCGGCTGGCGTTTCTTACAATAAGCTGATCGCCAAACTGGCGTCCGATCAGAATAAACCCGATGGCCTGTGCGTTGTCACACCCGAGAAGGGCGCAGACTTTATCGCGTCTATGCCGGTATCCCGCATCCACGGTATTGGCCCGGTGACGGCACGGCGTATGAAGGGCATGGGGATAGAGACAGGCGCGGACCTGAAACGCCATGACCTTGCGTTCCTCCAGCAGCATTTCGGCAAGGCCGCGCGCTTCTATCATGACGCAGCACGCGGCATTGATGAGCGCCCTGTCGATGATAAACGCATCCGCAAATCCATCAGCGTTGAAGACACATTTGCGCGCGACCTCTATACACAGAGCGATTTAATAATCGAACTCGACAAGGTGATGACACGCCTCTGGCCGCGCATCGAGAAAGCACAAAGCTATGGGAGGACCGTAACACTGAAAATGAAGTTTAACGACTTTACGATCATTACCCGCTCCACCAGCTTCGCCACACCCGTGACCGACAGAGGCCTATTAGCGCAAACCGGGCGAGAGCTGCTTATCAGGCAATGCCCGGTGGAAAAGGGCGTACGGCTATTGGGGCTTGGCCTGCATAATCTCGGTAATGAAAAGGGTGAGCCAGGCAGCGAGGCGATACGCGCGCAGCAACTCACGCTTGCGTTGTGATTATATTTCAACAGCGCTGAAATATTCCGCACCGGCCCACTCCCCCACCCGACCTCCCATGAGAATACCCTGTTTGGAAGGTCGGGTGGGGGAGTGGGCCGGTGCGGTCTCCAATCAAAAAGGTATGATGCGGCGTTTCTCGGAAAACTTCATATATCCGGCATTCACACCCGCACGCCAGCCAACACCAAGGCGGATCGGGATCAACACCACACTGCCGCGCCGTAAATAGGTCGCTGTGAAACCACCGACGACGTAGAGTGTGCCTTCTGCGCCGGGGTAGCGGCGGTACAAATCCTGTGAATCATAGAGATTATAGACGAGCACAAATACCTTGGACGCATTGCCACCCAAATCGAACCCGACAGACGGCCCGGTCCAATAAACATCGCGCTGCCCTTCTACCTTATGATTGAGTGTGCCTGAGCCATAGCGCAGGCCAACCACAACCGCCCCCGATGCCTCTCTTCCGGCAATATAGGCGTTAGGCTCACCTTGATTCTTGAGGATTTTCTCGATCATGCTGGCCAGCCCTTCAGCCCCACGACCGAACACACCCTCGGCTGCGCCGACAAGGTCATCTTTCTTATAAGATGTATTCGGATCTGGAGCTGACGGCGTATTGGGCGCATTTACCGGATTTGTTGCAGGGTCAGCCGGGACAGTCTCATAGACAGGGTCCGATGCCGGAGCAGGAGCCGCCGGATCAGCAGGAATTTCAGTTGTGCCCCCCGGAGGCGCAAGATCTGCATCAATAGCCTCATTGGGGTCAACTGTGCTGACCTGCGCCATGACCGGCGTAATAACCAAGCCAACAGACGCAGCAACCATGCTGGTCCATTTGCCTAGCTGGCCCAATGTGTGCCTAAACTGCGAAATCATCTATGTGTCCCTAGCCCGCTACTTCAAACCTCGCATATTCTTGGGCCGGGATGAAACAGCAATGAACGAACGGCGGTATGAGTCGTTTTTGCGCTGAGTCGAATCAAAAAAATGTTGAAACGCTTAAAATCCTGGCTTTAGCCAGAGTGCCAGACCGGGCTGATCCCATAAGGGCTGTTCAGCCACAGGGCTGCGCACAGCATCGGCCCGCGCACGGTCCAATATGACAGGCGCGACATCAGGCGCATAGAATACGACATCAGCCTGCCCTAATAATCGCGCAGCGCGTAATGTCAGGTCATCCGGGTCATTGGAGTGAAGACGAACCACTTCCAGCCGGGATACAGGCTCTCCCTCATCGCTCAGGTTCAACCAGCGCTGTACCGTCTGCCCGTCGGCTTCCTTAAACGGATCAAGTGGACCGTCCTGCCCAAGTGCAGCATCTATCGCCCGCCGCCGCTCAGCCGCACCCGGCCAGCGCATGCGCATAGCCTCACGCGCTGCCCCCAGTGCTTTGGCCACGGCACCAAGCGATTGCGGCACTATCGCTTCCAGTCGCTGCCGCAATGCCTTGGCCAATCCAGCCGATGCCCCGCCAGTACCAATTGCAATCAGCACCGGGTCGCGGTCAACAATGGCCGGGAGCGTGAAATCACATAATCTGGGCCGATCCACCGCATTGACCAAAACCCCGCGCACCTTCAATCGCGCCACCGCTGCCTCAGCCTCCGCATCATCTTCCAGCGCCACGATAGCCAGTGCAGCCTGTTCGCTCTCGTCGGTCAGCACATCAGCACCAGCCCGTTCCAGCAAGCGCCGCTTGGCATCCGCCGCCTCGCCTTCGCCCAGCAAGATAACCGGGCGGCCTTCCAGCTTCACGAAGAGAGGCAGGCTATGCATGATTATGTACTCGCTTACGCGAGCGAGCGGCCCCAGCCCACTCCCCCACCCGGCCTCCCATAAGATAAAATATCCAGGAGGCCGGGTGGGGGAGTGGGCTGGGGCCGTACAAAATCATAGACTCTCAATCCTTCAGAAAGTCCGGCACGCGCTCGGCAGCAATGATCGTTTCCGGCAATATGCGGTCCGCCACCACGGCAAACTGATCACCATCGACCATCACTTCGGGCACGAGTGGGCGGCTGTTATAGGTGCTCGCCATGGTCGCGCCATACGCGCCTGCGGTGCGAAACACACCCAGATCACCAGATACCACCGCATCAATCTCTCGATCCATAGCGAAAGTATCGCCCGTTTCACACACTGGCCCTGCGATGTTCGCCTCCATGCGCGCGCCCGTCGGCACCACAGCCTCAAAATCGTGAAACGCATCATACATGGCCGGACGCGCCAGATCATTCATCGCCGCATCGACAATCACATATGGCCGCGCCACACCGGGCTTCACCCAGACAACCCGCGTCATCAGCACGCCCGCATTGCCAACGATCACCCGCCCCGGCTCGAACATCAGTTTGACATTCCAGCCCTTAGTCACGCGCTCGACCATTGCGCCATAATCCGCCGGGCTGGGCGGAACCTTGTTGCGCTCATAAGGAACGCCAAGCCCGCCTCCGAGATCAACCCGGTCAATGCTGTGCCCTGCAGCGCGCAGCTCTGATACCAACTCACCGATGCGCGCATAAGCCGCCTCAAGCGGGCCAAGGTCAAAAAGCTGGCTGCCAATATGCTGGGCCACGCCGCGCAAATTCAGCCCCGGCAGACCAGATAGTCGCGCAAAAATACCTGCCGCATCGCTGATCGGTACGCCAAATTTATTCTCAGATTTGCCTGTCGAGATTTTTGCATGCGTCCCGGCATCGACATTGGGGTTGACCCGCAACACCGCCGAAGCCGTCTTGCCACTCGCTTGCGCCAGCTCGGCCAGCACCACGCCTTCTTCTTCCAACTCAAGATTGAACTGACCAATACCGGCATCAAGCGCATATTGCAGCTCGGTACGTGTCTTGCCGACACCGGAAAAGACGATATCTTCCGCCTTCATGCCCGCCGCCAGAGCGCGCGCAATCTCGCCACCCGAAACAACATCCGCGCCAAAACCCTGCCGAGCCAAAACCTTGAGCACGGCGACATTCGGGTTCGCCTTGATCGCAAAAGCGATATGCGTGTCCGGCAAGCCGGAAAGCGCATCGGCAAACACCCGCGCATGGCGCTCGATCGTGGCACGCGAATAAATATAGACGGGTGTGCCAACAGCCTCGCCAATAACCGTCATCGGGACATTTTCGGCGTGGAGAACACCGTCTCGATAATCAAAATGGTCCATAAAAAATTCCGCTAAATCAATTGGGCAGTATGTCAAACGGGTCATCTTCCCGTTCCTGCGAGCGTTTAAGCGGTTCAGCACTGCGGTCCGGGCGCGCTTGCGCGCTTGGCTCCATCAGTTCATCTGAAGTTGCCGCCTTCTCAGCGCCAATTGCCACTGGCACAGAGGGCGCGCCTTCCTTTGGCTTGAGCGACTGGCGCGAGCCGCACGCTACCAAGACACTACAGGCTGCGGCTATCATGATAGCCGTACGTAACCGCATCATGAGCCTTCCCCCTCGATCGCCGTGCGCGCATCAGCGGTACGCGCACGAACCTGTGTGGGGGCCGTGCCACCATGGCTCATACGGCTCGCCACCGATGCATCAACGGTCAGCACATCAAACAACGTTTCATTGATCCGCGCATCAATCGCCTGAAGGTCAGCCAGTGGTAGTTCGGCAAGCTGCACACCACGCTCTTCGGCCAATTTCACCACCCGCCCTGTGATATGATGCGCCTCGCGGAACGGTACATCGCCCTCGCGCACCAGCCAGTCGGCAAGGTCCGTCGCGGTCGAAAAGCCGCTTTCCGCCAGTGCGCGCATCCGGTCCGTGCGAAACTCAACTTTCTCGATCATGCCTGTCATCGCCGCGATGCAAAGGCCCAGAAGATCATGCGCCTCGAACACGGGCGGCTTATCGTCCTGCATATCCTTGGAATAAGCAAGCGGCAGCCCCTTCATCGTGATCGCCAGTGCATTCATGCAGCCCATGATCCGGCCCGCATGACCGCGCACCAGCTCGGCAGCATCCGGGTTGCGCTTTTGCGGCATGATCGAGCTACCAGTCGAATAAGCATCGGGCAGCGAGACAAAACCGAAAGGCTGGCTAGCCCAGATAATGAATTCTTCTGCCAGCCGCGAGAGGTGCAAACTCAATTGTGTGGCAGACATCAGATAATCGAGTGCGAAATCACGGTCGGATACGCTATCAAGGCTGTTATTAGTCGGGCCGTCAAAGCCCAGTGCCTCGGCCGTCATGTGCCGGTCAATCGGGAAACCTGTGCCAGCCAGTGCTGCGGCACCCAGTGGGGATTGGTTCATCCGCGCACGCGCATCGGCAAAGCGCGACCGATCCCGCCGCAACATTTCATAATAAGCCATGAGATGGTGCCCCAGCGTAACCGGCTGTGCACTTTGCAAATGCGTGAAACCAGGCATGACACTATCAGCATGTTCTTGCGCGCGCGTGACCAGAGCCGATTGCAGTGCCTTCAGCCCCGCATCAACCTCATCCATAGCATCACGCACCCATAGCTTAAAATCCGTCGCCACCTGATCATTACGTGAGCGCGCAGTATGCAAACGCCCCGCCACCGGGCCGATCAGCTCAGCCAGCCGCGACTCGGTGACCATATGGATGTCTTCCAGCTCCATTTTCACCGGAACGCCATCACGCTCATATTCCGCTGCAACCCGGCTCAGCCCTTCAGTAATCGCCTGCGCATCTTCGCCCGTAACGATTCCCTTGGCCGCAAGCATAGCGACATGTGCCTTCGAACCGGCAATGTCCTGCTGCCACAAGCGCTTGTCGAAGGGGATAGACGCGTTTATCTCCCGCATCACGGACGCTGGACCTTCCGCGAAGCGACCGCCCCACATGCTGTTGGAGTTTTCTGTCATGCCTTGTTCTCGTCCGTCGCTAATTGCTCTGCTCCTGCTGGGAGCTTCCCTTGGCGCATGCGATAGGCAATCCGCGCCCGGCGGGCAAGAGAATGCAGCGACATCCGGTGAAGTAACCAGCGGCGAAGTGCCCTCCAGCAGTGCAAGCGAAACCAGAAAAGCCTATATCATAGACCGCAGCAAGGCAGGCAACTCGCTTCCAGACTTCGTCTTCTCTGACGAAAAGGCGCAGGATGTGTCGCTCGAACGCTTTGCCGGAAAGCCAATCCTGATCAATCTATGGGCGACATGGTGCGGCCCCTGTGTAGCGGAAATGCCTCAACTGGACAGAATTGCAGGCGCTTATGCCAAAAGCGGACTACAAGTCCTCACCATCTCACAGGACAGCATGGGCGCTGACAAAGTGCTTCCCTTTTTCGCAGCCAAGAATTTCACCCATATCAAACCGTGGCTGGACCCGGAAAACCAGTTCGGCTTTCATTATGCCACTGGCCTTTTGCCCACCAGCGTGCTGTACGATGCTAACGGTAAAGAAGTTGCGCGCGTGAGCGGCGCGCTTGATTGGGAAAGCGAAGAGGCAGACGCACTGCTGGAAGAAGCAATCAACGAATAAAGCGTATAAATTATATATAATATTAAAGTGAAATAGAGGCATAAAATCACCAAATATTAAGGCTGGAATGGCATGGGCAACATGCGTTATTATTACGCAACTTTAATTGAACGGGAATCATGCCCATGCCAGTCTTTACTCGCTCTGCCAGCCTTGGCCTGGCGCTATGTCTTACGCTTGCTGCATGCGGCGATAACGAGAAGAAGGACAATGACCTCGCGCGGCTCGACGCCGAGCTGACCACCAACATCTCTGACCCGGCGTTAAACGAAGCATTGGAAGGCCCTATTGCCTCGGACCCGGACCTGACCGGCGCGGCCAATAACAATGCCGTGCGCCCTGCTGACAAACCACTTAATGGCGCTGTTCCGACGGGCCTCTCACCAAAGAAAGCACGCGCGAAGGCCTTGCTGCTTGCGGGCGGCAAGCTGATGGAAACGCCAGCGGCTACCAAAAGCATAATCTCTACAAAAGAGCCTGTTACACTCGGCGGAATGGCTGAGAAGAAACAGACCAGCGATAAATGCGGCACACCACAGATCAGCTATAGCATGCAATGGGCCAGCAAAATGCCAGCCGCATTGCCAATCTACCCCGGTGCAAATGTCACGGAAGCGGCAGGCGCCACTAAAACCGGCGCATGTGGACTGCGTGCCGTAAGCTTCACGACTACGGTCCCCGCCAAGGAAGTCATGGACTTTTATTACACTATGGTGCGTCGCGCTGGCTATTCTGCAGAGCATAACGAACATAATGGTGGTAATGTTCTGGGCGGCACCCGCGAAAAGGACGACACAGCCTATTACGCCTCTTTCAAAGCACTGAAAGGCGGCGGAACAGCAGTCGAGCTGATCGCAACAGGCGGCAGATAACCCCCATACGTCAGATATAAGGTTCCTCGCAGCCTAAAAGCGCTTTAGAGCGATTTCTGAGTCAGCAAGTGCTTTCACTTGATTGGAAATCGCTCTAGGGGGCTGTATATGAACAGCCTCATCGTCATGCTCGGCGGCGCACTTGGTGCGCTAGGCCGTTATCAGTTCGGGCGCATGGCCACACATGTCATGGGCACCGGCTGGCCCTGGGGCACGATCGGCGTCAATATCATCGGTGGTTTCCTGATGGGCACACTGGTCGGATGGCTGGCGCGCAATGGCTCAGCGGGTGGCGAGCACATTCGCTTGCTCATTGGCGTAGGCATGTTGGGTGGGTTCACCACCTTCTCCTCCTTCAGCCTCGAAGTGATGCTGATGATCGAACGTGGGCAATGGGGCAGCGCAGCCGCTTATGCTTTGCTCTCCATATTACTTTCCGTCGGCGGTTTATTTGCCGGACTAATCCTGATGAGGAGCGTCGCATGAGCCGCCCACCCCGCGCATCTGATGCCCCCCGTAGTAGCCCCCGCTCTCGCAAACCCGGTGCGCCCTTCGAAAAGAAACGCGGCGGCGTGAAACATGGTAAGGGCAGCCCAAAATCTGCAAAGGCAAAAGCGGCTCCGGCGACGAAGCGACCAGCACCCTCGCCCAAACCAGCAAAAACAACTGCTGCACCTGTTGCGCCTAAGCCAGTAAAAGCCCTGAAACCAGCGAGTATGGTTGCGCTTACCATAACAGTCAGCACCGATGATGACGGTATCCGCCTCGACCGCTGGTTCAAACGACATATGCCGGACATCAGCTTTGCCACTGTCTCCCGTTGGGCACGCACCGGGCAGCTGCGCATCGATGGCGCACGCGCCGCGCCGGGAGACCGCATCGTTGAAGGCCAGAGCATCCGCATACCCCCTGCTCCGCCGCCATCGGAAACTGCGCCCGTAGCACGCAAGCGCCCGGCGCGCCCGCAGCTTGCGGATGAAGACATCGACTTCATGCAAAGCCTGGCCATTCACCGGGATGATCAGGCCATTGTGATCAACAAGCCACCGGGCCTCGCCACTCAAGGCGGCACCAAGACAGACATTCATGTCGATGGTCTGCTCGATGCGCTGATGTATGAGCGCGATGATCGGCCCAAGCTCGTTCACCGGCTTGACAAGGACACGTCCGGCGCACTGCTGCTCGCACGGTCTTCACGCTCTGCTGGATACTTTGCCAAAGCGTTTTCCAGCCGTACCGCGCGCAAGGTCTACTGGGCGCTGGTCGTCGGCGTACCCAGCATCGAAGACGGCATGATCGACCTGCCGCTCACCAAGCAGCCGGGTACAGGCGGCGAAAAAATGCATGTCGACGAGGAAAATGGCCTGCCCGCACGCACCCGCTATCGCGTGATCGAGCGCGCTGGAAACAGAGCGGCATGGGTCGAACTACAGCCCCATACAGGGCGCACACACCAGCTTCGCGTACATCTCGCCGCTATCGGCTTCCCAATCGTCGGGGATGGCAAATATGGCGGCAAAGATGCCTTCCTGACCGGCACGATCAGCCGCAAAATGCATCTGCATGCGCGGCGCATCCGCGTTGACCACCCCGATGGCGGCCATGTCGACGTGCGCGCTGACCTGCCGCCACATTTTGCCGAGAGCCTTGAAGCTCTGGGCTTCGACATAGAAGCGGGTGACCTGCCACTGGACGAAGAAATCGATACAGGGCCAAGCAAGGACGATATTAAACGCGCAGGCCGCCAGCATGCCAAGGACTTACGCAAGGAACGTCGCGGCGAACGTCGCGGGCGCGGGATAGGGCGCGGACAGAGCACCGACAAAAAGCCTCCCGCCAAAGGCGGCAAAGGACGGAAATGAGCGTCACCTCCAATCGTCTTGCCCTGTTCGATTGCGATGGCACGCTAGTCGACAGCCAATATGATATAATCGAGGCAATGGACCGCTGTTTTGACGCTGTAAAACTGGTGCCGCCGACACGTCTGCAAACCCTCTCCGTCATCGGCCTCTCTCTGCCACAGGCCATGGCACGGCTGCTGCCTGACGCCGATGCAGATTTTCATGATCATCTCGCTGAACAATATAAGCTGGCCTTCCAACATATGCGCCGCACCAATGGCGTTTCAGAGCCGCTCTACCCCGGCATAGCCGAACTGATCGTGCAGCTCTCGGATGACGGCTGGATGCTTGGTGTCGCCACAGGAAAGTCGGACCGAGGCCTCATAAACTGCCTCAACACGCATGGCATCATCGCCCATTTCGTCACGCTCCAGACTGCCGACCGGCACCCCTCCAAGCCGCACCCATCTATGGGCCTGTTGGCAATGGAGGAAGCGGGCGCCACCTCAGAAACCACCGTCATGATCGGTGATACCAGCTATGACATGGAAATGGCCGTGAATGCAGGCATGCGCGGACTAGGCGTCAACTGGGGCTACCACAGCCCGGAAGCGCTGACTGCTGCCGGGGCACATGCCGTAGCTGTAGACATAAACGATCTGGCGCGCCATATCGCAGCATCATGAACGACCAGAACCCTCACGAGCCTGACGCACAGGCGGCGCGCGAAGCAGCGGCAAAGCAGCGCTTTGTCATCCTAAACCTGTTCCGCCTGTCCGGCGCTATAATCCTAGCTTTCGGCTTCCTCATCATGATGCAGAAATTCGGCTTTGTGCAAGGCCAGAAAGCCAAAATCATGGGCGCGATTATCGCCACGGTTGGCATGTTTCAAACCATGTTCGTACCGCGCATTCTTGGTCGCGCCTGGCGGACACCGCCAGAATAGAGATGAGGCGATGAAGCGCTTTTACAAGGAAGCCGCAACTGCACCCTGTGAAGGGGGGCATGGCATAGTGCTCGATGGCCGCCCGGTGCGAACCCCCGCACGCACCCTCCTTGCTGTACCAAACATCGAAATGGCTGAGGCAATTGTCGCGGAATGGGAACACCAAGGCGACGACATCGACCCTGCATCCATGCCAATGACGGGCATGGCCAATGCTGCGCTCGACAAAGTCTTGCCCGATGTAGCCACTTTCGGCGCTAGCATTTCCGCCTACGGAGAAAGCGATATGCTGTGCTACCGTGCCAATACACCAGACACCCTTGTCACACGACAAGCTGAGCAATGGCAGCCGCTACTCGATTGGGCGAGCGCGTTTTACGGCATAGAGTTTATGGTAACGCAGGGAATAATTCATATCGCGCAGCCCGATGCGACATTGGCGCGTTTACACGACGCAACAGCCGCACATTGCCCATTCACCCTCGCAGCGCTTGCCAAGCTGGTACCAATCAGCGGATCACTGGTCATCGGCCTTGCCACCGTGGAGCGCACCTTCCCGCTTCCGCAGCTTTGGCAGGCCGCCGAGCTGGACGAGCTATGGCAGGCCGAACAATGGGGCGATGATGACGAAGCGCTGGCACGGCGCGCAGGGCGCCATACGGATTTCACGCTGGCGGCACAATTCGCTGAGCTGGCGAAGACTTAACCCTCAGCCCGTTTTCCCAATTCGCGAATAAACCCGATAAGCCCTGTTTGGCGGCTGCGCTTCATGCGCTCGGCAGCCAGAATGGTCTGCACATGGTCAAAGCAAGCCTGCGCATTATCATTGACCAGTACATAATCATAACCATCCCAATGCGCGATTTCATTGGCCGCGCGATCCATCCGGCCTTCGATCACTTCTTCACTATCAGTTCCGCGAGACCGCAAACGACGCTCCAGCTCACCAATGGACGGCGGCAAAATAAATACACGAACGACATCACCACCAGCAATCTGATGCAATTGCTGTGCACCCTGCCAATCAATATCGAACAGTACATCCTTGCCAGCGTTCAACATGTCCTCAACCGGGCCGCGCGGTGTACCATAGCGATTGCCGAACACATGCGCCCATTCGAGGAACTCATTGTCAGCGACCATCGCCTTAAAGCGCTCGACATCAATGAAATGATAATCCTCGCCATCCACCTCACCGGGGCGCATCGGGCGAGTCGTTGCCGAAACGGACATGGTAATATCCTTGTCGGCTTCGAGTAACATGCGCGAGATGGTAGACTTGCCCGCACCCGAAGGCGAAGACAGCACAAAAAGCAGACCTCTGCGCTTGAAGCCGTGCGGATCATTCTGGTTGCTGCTAGCCATGCCTGCTAGTGACGCGATAGGACGAAAAGGTCAACGGGGGAAAGGTGCACGCTATGCGGAAAATCAGGCAACAGATTTGGCTCATCTCAGCTCTGATCATTGCCATTACCGCGGTCATTCTTCTGATTATGGGCCGACCACCCATATGTACGTGCGGAACCGTCAGGCTATGGGAAGGCGCCGTCAACTCTGCCGGGAACAGCCAGCATATAGCCGACTGGTACAGCTTCAGCCACATCATCCACGGGTTCCTCTTCTATTTCGGCGGGTGGTTATTGCTTCGCCAATGGCTCAAAGCCGATACACGCTGGAGCCTTGCTATAGTGATAGAAGCGGCATGGGAAATCGCTGAAAACTCACCATTCATTATAGAACGCTATCGTATTGCAACGATAGCGCTGGGCTATACTGGCGACTCCGTGCTCAACAGTATGAGCGATATCATCATGATGAGCATTGGATTCTGGTTGGCTTCCATAATGCCATGGCGCGCCACCCTGCTGATCGCGCTTCTGTTCGAGCTGTTCACACTGGTGATGATCCGCGACAATCTGACTCTCAATATTCTCATGCTGACCTACCCGATAGACGCCATCAAACTATGGCAAGCTGGGTTATAAACTTCCCATATGGCTCCATTCCCGCACTATCCCTGACCCGATGCTTTACCCGATCTTAACTGCTGAGGGATACTCCTTTGCTGTTTAGTTATACATCACAATAATGTGACGGGAGAGCAGATATGTGGGTCAAGCAACTCGACGCAACACAAGGCGTAGAAGGGCTGAAGAGCCTTCCTGGCACACCGGACCTTATCTTCATATTCGGAGAAACCGAGGGCTTGAAAAATAGCACCTTGCCCGGTGAACTGGCAAAGAGCTTTCCCGATAGTATACAGCTTGGATGTAGCACAGGCACGATAATCGATCATGTCAAACTGAGCGATGAAGGCCTCTCCATCATTGCCGTGGGCTTTGAGCACACCCGCATTGCGCTTCATGTTCACCCCTTACCCGACATCGCGCATTCGCACGAAACTGGAGCGGAGCTAGGCAAGCTCCTCGCTGCACCCGACCTTGCGGGAAGCTTCATTCTTTCTGAAGGCCTTGGCGTAAATGGCAGCGCGCTAGTTCAGGGTTTACAGAGCATATTAGGAAATGATGCTGTTATCAGCGGTGGCCTTGCTGGCGATGGCGCCCGCTTCGAGCAGACGTTGGTAACCGTCAATGGCAAGCCTGTCTCCAAAGTAACTGCAGCTCTGGGTTTTTATGGCGATGCTATAAGTATCACGCATGGCAGCGCAGGCGGTTGGGATGAATTCGGCCCCAAAAGGCGCGTCACCAAATCGGAAGGCTCGGTCTTGTTCGAGCTGGATGGCAAGCCCGCGCTCGATCTCTATGAGAGCTATCTGGGCGAGGAAGCAGCAGACCTTCCAGCGTCAGGCCTGCTCTATCCACTCAAAATATGGAATGAGAGCAATCCGCAGGACCAGTTTGTCCGTACTATTCTGGCGGTGGACCGCGATGCAAAATCAATCACGCTTGCAGGTGACATTCCCGATGGCTGGAATGCCCGGCTGATGCGCGGCTCCTTTGATCATCTGGTCGACGGTGCCAGCGAGGCCGCCCAACACGCCCACGATGATCTCAATGCAAAAGGCATGCAGGCCGAGCTCTGCCTTTTCGTCAGCTGTGTTGGCCGACGCCTGCTCATGGGACAAAGCACTGAGGACGAAGTCGAGGCCGTGGCCGATATCATCGGGCACGGAACCCCGATTATCGGTTATTATTCCTATGGCGAAATCGCACCGCACAATGTCTCCAAAGTGTGCGGCCTCCATAACCAAACCGTAACTCTAACACTTTTCGCCGAGGCCGCATGACCGAAAAACAGGATTTGCCGCCTCTGTTGGCACGACAAGTCGGCAAGGCAACATTGCCGGATGGTAGCCTGGATGCACAAAAGCTGCTCGGGCTTGTTTCCTCAGTCTACGAGGCCAATGAGCGTGACAGGCGCAGAACCGATCACGCCAATGAACTCATGGCGCAAGAACTGGAAGATGCACTAACCGCTATCGAGCTGCAAAATATGCGGTTCAAAGCCGCGCTGGATAATATGACGCAAGGTGTCTGCCTGTTCGACAAGGCCGCGCGCATGGCTGTCTGCAATCGTCGCTTTCAGGAAATCTACGGATTGGAAGATGCAGATTGCAAATCTGGCAACAATTTAATGGCTCTGCTGTTAGCAAGCAACGCCTTAAAACAGGCGGATGAGATGGAACGTCGGCTGCTGATGAACGAGCATCTGGAGCTGGATCAGGGTGCCAGCGCTGCTCTGGAACAGGAATGGCCTGATGGCCGTCATATTACCATCCATCGCAACCGTATCCCTGATGGTGGCTTTCTCGATACTATTGCTGATGTAACCGAGAACCGGAAGGCATCTGCCCAGATTGCGCATCTGGCGCGTCATGATGCGCTAACGGACCTGCCCAATCGACTGTTACTGAGAGAACGCATGCAGGAAGTGGTGCGTAATGCATTGCGTGATGAACGTTGCGCCATCATGTGCCTCGACCTCGATCGCTTCAAGATGGTCAACGATACACTCGGCCATCCGGTTGGCGACGCGTTACTGGTGGCAGTGTCCGAACGAATCACCTCGCTCGTACGCTCCAATGATGTGGTTGCGCGACTGGGCGGTGATGAATTTGCTATCATCCAACAGCATGTACGCAAGCAATCCGAGCCCGCTCGTCTTGCTCGCCGTATCATCGCAGAACTTTCCAAGCCTTATGTCATTGAAGGGCACAAGGTTCAGATTGGCACCAGCATCGGCATAGAAATCGTCAACGTATCTGACCTCAATCCAGATGAAGCACTACGCAATGCCGATCTCGCACTCTATGAGGCCAAGGCACAAGGACGTGGCACATATTGCGTCTATTCTTCTGAAATGCATGACAGCGCGACCAAGCGCCGCGAGCTGGAAACAGACCTGCGTGATGCGCTCGCGCAAGGACAGTTTGTCGTCCATTATCAACCACAGCTCGATATTCGTGAAAACACCATCAATGGTTTCGAAGCACTGGTCCGTTGGGAGCATCCGGTAAGGGGCACAGTCTCACCCGTCGATTTCATACCAGTCTGTGAAGAAATGGGGCTTATCGACGAGCTGGGCAAGTTTGTGATGCAGCGCGCTTGCACAGACGCAAAGCAATGGCCAGAGCATATCAGCATCGCAGTAAACCTCTCGCCACTACAATTCCGCTCGGGCAATCTGCCTGATATTGTGAAAGGCGCCATAGCGTTGTCCGGCATACCCGCCAACAGGTTGGAGCTGGAAATCACAGAAAGCGTAATGTTGGAAGATGTCGCGAGTGTGTTAGAGCAATTACGCGCTATCAAGCGGTTGGGCTGTCAGGTCTCACTCGATGATTTCGGGACTGGCTATTCATCCTTAAGCTATATCCGCCATTTCCCGTTCGACCGCATCAAGATCGACCAGTCCTTCGTCAAGGATTTGGGCGACAACCCGGACAGCCTTGCGATTATTCGTGCTGTCGCCGGTTTATGCGGTAGCCTTGGTATCAAATCGACAGCGGAAGGTGTCGAAACATTGGACCAGCTGGATATTCTCACCCGTGAGCATTGTGACAGTGCGCAGGGCTATTTATTCAGCAAGCCGGTACCACTCGAACAAGTGCATGCGCTCATCTATCCCGATGACCCACCCAAGCAGGCAAAGCCAGCAGATAAAGCGGCTTAAAGCAGGCTCTATTCACCGGGAGTTACAGGTGGTTTTTCGATGACCTTGGCGGGCTTCGCATTGCGCGCGGCCTCATCAAATTTGCGTTCCTGATTCCGCTTGTAGAGCTTATGGCCAATCCAGGCACCACCAACCACAAGTGCCGTGACGGGAGACCGAGTAACAACACGCTTCGCTACGGCACCAACCACCATACCCACCGGGCCTGCAGACTTACCGGCACGGTTTATCGCCGTTTCAACCGCACCCGACAGCAGCTTGCCAGCGAGTTTTTTGCGATTGCCTGCAGGAGGAAGATCGCCAGCCACGGCGCTATCCGTTAGTTCCGTTTGCCAAAGTCGACCGTGACAACATTGGAGCCGTCATCCGCCGTTTCAGTGTCCGCTATTGGCGCGTCATTCTCTGCGTCTTCATGCGGTTCAGGGTCATCATTGCTGCCTTCCACCTGAAATTGCAGGGCAAAATTAACTGCCGGGTCTACAAAGGCAGTAATGGCCGCATAGGGAATAACAAGCTGCGCTGCCACTTGGTTGAAGGTGAGACTCACACGAAATAATTCGTCCTCTACCACCAAATCCCAATATTTATTTTGCAACACAATCGTCATTTCATCCGGAAAGCGCTCAATCAAATGCTTAGGGATATCGACACCAGCGGCCTGTGTCTTGAAGGTAATATAGAAATGGTGCTCGCCGGGCAAAACACCTCTGTGCTCAATCTGCCTCAAAACGCGTCCAACCACGGCGCGCAGGGCTTCCTGCACTATTTCGTCATAGGGAATCAGGCTATCTGGCAAGCTATCATTCATATGCTCTTACCTAACGCGGAGGGAAGCCCGGTCAAGCCTTGGTTAATCCCGTAGAGCAATCCCCGCATAATCCTGATACGTATAATGGCCGCCAAGGCATTGCGCACAAAGCAGATCACGCTATAGGACACGGCATGCGTACCGCCGAAATTCAACGAACCACGGGGGAAACCTCGATTAGCGTTTCCGTCAACCTCGACGGAACCGGAAGCTATGACGTATCAACCGGCATTGGCTTCCTCGATCATATGCTGGAGCAGCTCTCGCGCCACTCACTGATCGACCTGAAAGTGGATGCCAAGGGCGATCTTCACATCGACCAGCACCACACGACGGAAGACACCGGCATTGCGATCGGCGAAGCGATTGAGGAAGCGCTCGGCGATAAGCGCGGCATCACCCGCTATGGCAGCGCCTACTCGCCAATGGACGAAACGCTAAGCCGCGTGGCGCTCGATATTTCTGGGCGGCCCTATCTTGTGTGGAAAGCCGAGTTCTCCATGCCACGCCTGGGCGAGATGGACACAGAACTTTTCCAGCACTGGTTCCACAGCTTTGCAGGTGCAGCAGGCATCACATTGCATGCGGAATGCCTGTATGGCGAGAATAACCATCACGTGATCGAGAGCCTGTTCAAGGGCTTGGCGCGCGCGCTGCGCATCGCCGTCGAGATCGACCCGCGCAAGGGCAATGCTATTCCTTCCACGAAAGGAACTTTGGGAACCAAGGGAATGCCAAACGAATGAGCATTGCGCTGATCGATTATGGCGCAGGCAATCTTCATTCGGTTCATAATGCGCTGGTGAAAGCCGGAGCCACTGATGTTGCAGTAACCGCTGACCCTGATGTGGTGGCCAAGGCGGACCGTATAGTGCTACCCGGCGTCGGGGCCTTTCGCGCCTGCAGGGATGGCCTTTATGGGCTTGCCGGGGTCGTCGAGGCAATGAGCGAGGCCGTGCATGAACGCGCCGTGCCCTTTCTTGGCATATGCGTTGGCATGCAGCTGCTCGCTGACACGGGTGAAGAGTTCGGCAGCCATGAAGGCTTAGGCTGGGTGCCCGGCACCGTGCGACATATAGATCCCAAAGCCCCGAACATCAAAGTCCCGCATATGGGCTGGAACGATGTTTTGCCCGCAACGCCACACGGCCTGATTGAACAGGGCGAAGCCTATTATCTGCACAGCTATCATTTCGATGCCGCTGACCCCGCGCATATCCTCGCCACGACCCAACATGGCGCGCCATTGGTAAGCGCCGTGGGCCGCGATACGATCATCGGCGTGCAATTCCACCCGGAGAAAAGTCAGGCCTATGGTTTGTCTTTCCTCTCTCGCTTTCTCGATTGGAAGCCATAATGAGCATGATCGTGTTTCCCGCCATAGACCTCAAAGGTGGTCAGGTCGTCCGCCTCGCCGAAGGCGACATGAACCGCGCCACTGTCTATGGTGATGACCCCGCTGCGCAGTCCATGCTCTTCCACGAAGCAGGAGCATGGCACCTGCATGTTGTCGATCTCGACGGCAGCTTTGCTGGCAAGGCTGTGAATGGCAGCGCAGTGGAAAGCATCGTCAAAACCTTTCCCGGTCATGTGCAGCTCGGTGGTGGCATCCGCAACCGTGAGTCGGTCGAGCATTGGTTCGGCCTTGGCGTGTCCCGCCTCGTCATCGGCACGGCGGCACTCAAAGACCCGGACTTTGTGAAAGCGGCAGCCAAAGATTTCCCCGGCGGCATCGTCGTCGCGGTCGATGCACGCGATGGCATGGTCGCTACCGATGGCTGGGCCGAAAAAAGCGATATGCCGGTCGTAGACCTTGCCCGGCGCTTTGAGGATGCCGGCGTCGCCTCTCTGCTCTTCACAGATGTTGGCCGCGATGGCTTGCTCAAAGGCGTGAATATTGATGCGACAGTCGAACTGGCGCGATCCTGCTCGATCCCGGTTATCGCCAGTGGGGGCGTGGCCGGTATATCCGACATTCGTGTGCTCGCTCTCCATGCGCAAGATGGCATTGAAGGCGTGATTACGGGACGCGCGCTTTATGACGGCAGGCTTGATCTGGCAGCGGCAATTGCTGTTGCAGAGGCGGGTTGAAGATGGCTTTGCGCATTGAAATACCCGGTTCCGGGCAGCGGGCTGGTACCGCGTCCCAACGCGAGCGAGGCAAAGCATGACCGTCCGTACGCGCGTCATACCCTGTCTTGATGTCGCCAATGGCCGGGTGGTCAAGGGCGTGAATTTCGTTGATCTTGCCGATGCGGGAGATCCGGTCGAACAGGCGCGGGTCTATGACGCTATGGGGGCCGACGAACTGTGTTTCCTCGACATCACCGCCAGCCATGAGGATCGCGGCACTTTGCTCGACATCGTGAAGCGCACGGCGGAAGTCTGCTTCATGCCTGTCACCGTTGGCGGAGGCGTACGCAGCGCTGAGGATGCCCGCGCCCTCCTTCTCGCTGGGGCGGACAAGGTGGCGGTCAACAGCGCAGCCGTATCCCGCCCCGAAGTCGTCGCCGATATTGCCGACCGCTTTGGTAGCCAGTGCATTGTCGCCAGTGTCGATGCGCGCCGTGTCGCGGAAGGTCGCTGGGAAATTTTCACTCATGGTGGCCGCAAGGAAACCGGCATTGATGCGCTGGAGCATGCCATACACCTCGCAGAACTGGGCGCAGGCGAACTTCTCGTCACCTCGATGGACGGAGACGGCACCAAGAAAGGCTATGACCTCGCGCTCACCCGCACCATTGCCGATGCGGTGTCCGTGCCCGTCATCGCCAGTGGCGGGGTCGGCACCCTCGATCACCTGGTCGAAGGCGTACAAAAAGGCCATGCCAGCGCCGTGCTCGCGGCCTCCATTTTCCACTTTGGCCAGCACAGCATAGGCGAGGCACATGCCGCACTGGCAGCCGCCGGAATTAAGGTGCGCACACCGGTCAGCAATTGACTTGGGGTCCGCCCCGTATCAAACAGCATGCATGACTGATAGCTTCACCCGCCTTGAGCAAACGATCCACGCCCGCCGCTCCGCCAGCCCGGAGGAAAGCTACGTCGCCAAGCTGACCGCCAAAGGGCGCGGCAAAATGGCGCAAAAGCTGGGTGAAGAGGCGGTCGAGCTGGTAATCGCGGCAATGGCTGATGATAAAGAAGAAGCGGTCAAAGAAGGGGCGGACCTGATATTCCACCTCACTATATTGCTCGCCGATATGGGCCTGTCGCTCGATGATATCCGGGCCGAGCTGGACCGCCGCGAAGGTGTTTCCGGCATCACCGAAAAGGCTTCAAGGCCAAAAAACTAAGAGACCATCATCATGCCCATCGATCCAACCCTGCCTTATGATGACGATAATATCTTCGCCAAGATATTGCGCGGCGAGATACCGTGCAACAAAGTCTATGAAGATGATCATGCCCTCGCCTTTCATGACATAAACCCGCAAGCGCCAAGCCATGTGCTTGTCATCCCCAAAGGGAAATATGTGAGCTGGGATGATTTTTCCGCCAAAGCGAGCGACAGCGAAATCGCTGGTTTTGTCCGTGCGGTGGGTGAAGTGGCACGCGCAGCCGGGCATGTAGAGCCGGGTTATCGCCTGCTCGCCAATATCGGTATGGACGCGCATCAGGAAGTGCCACATCTACACATCCATGTCTTTGCCGGGAAACCGCTTGGTCCAATGTTGGCGCGCTAATCTAACAAAGCAATCGCCCGCCCCCCCTTGCACATCCTGTTTTAGCCGATAGTCTCCCGCATCGACACAGCGCATGCCCTCATGCGCGGCAAACATAAGGGACATGCTGCATGATATTTGGCCGTGTAAAATCGCTGGACGCCATATTGGCGACGGCCGAGAAAAAGTCGCTAACGCGTTCATTAGGTGCCGTCCAGCTCACCCTTTTAGGTGTAGGCGCGGTCATCGGCACCGGTATTTTCGTTCTGACCTCTGCAGCGGCCCAATATGCTGGCCCGGGGATGATGATCAGCTTCATTATCGCAGGCTTTGTCTGTGCTGTCGCCGCGCTTTGCTATTCTGAACTCGCATCGATGGTGCCAGTTTCCGGCTCCGCCTATACATATACTTATGCGGTCATGGGTGAATTACTGGCATGGACGGTAGGCTGGGCGCTCATATTGGAATATGCGGTCGCAGCAAGCGCCGTCTCTGTGGGCTGGTCAGGGTATTTTGTCGGCCTGCTGGATAGCTCACTGGGCATTGTGCTTCCCGAAACCTTGACTGCGGGGCCAGATCAGGGCGGGATCATCAATATTCCCGCAGCCGTTATCGCACTTCTGGTCACCGGCCTGTTGCTGGTCGGGACACGCGAAAGTGCTTTTGTAAACGCCATATTGGTGGCAGTGAAGGTGACTGCACTCAGCGTCTTTATCGCACTGTCTCTGCCGATGCTCGATGGCGCGCAATTCGAACCCTTCATGCCCATGGGCACGGGTGGCGTATTAACTGCGGCAGCCGTAATCTTCTTCGCTTATGTCGGATTTGACGCGGTTTCGACAGCTGCAGAGGAGACCAAAAACCCTCAGCGCAACGTACCTATCGGCCTTATCGGGAGCCTCCTGATATGTACCATCTTCTATCTGTTTGTCGCTGCCGGCGCTATCGGGACGATTGGTGCGCAACCAGTAACAGGACCAGATGGAGCCGAATTAATCGCTGGTTCAAAAGAACTAGCCGACACATGCCGCCCGCTGGTCGCTGCGGGTGGAGAACCCCTCGCCTGTTCCAGAGAAGCTCTGGCCCATGTCTTGCGAGAAATAGGCTATCCGTGGATCGGCAACCTGATCGGCCTTGCTGCCTTTCTGGCATTGCCGTCCGTCATCCTCATCATGCTTTTTGGGCAGACACGTATCTTCTTCGTGATGTCGCGTGACGGTTTGCTGCCAGCAAAGCTCGCCTCCATTCACCCCAAATGGAAAACCCCGCATATCGTCACGATAATCACCGGGGTTGTCGTCGCAATAGCAGCGGCATTATTCCCTGTAGGCCGCCTCGCAGAGGTCTCCAACTCAGGGACGTTGTTCGCCTTCTTCATGGTCGCCATCGCTGTAATGGTGCTGCGCATCAAACAACCAGACCGGCATCGCCCCTTCCGTACACCGCTGATATGGGTCATTGCACCTTTAGCTGTTGTGGGCACGGTAGGCCTGTTCTTCTCGCTGCCTCTCGAAGCCAAGTTGGTGTTGCCGATTTGGGGCGGGCTGGGCCTCGTGCTGTACTTCATCTATGGCTATCGCAAGAGCCATGTCGGGCGCGGTATTGTCGATGTGCATGAAGATGATGCAGATACACCGCCCCAACCAGTGCCGCCCATGCCGGGTGCCCATACGCCAGGTGGCAAAGACGCATAAGCGTCTTTTCAGATGATAGGAAACTGAGAAAAGGCCCGGCTTATAATGTCGGGCCTTTTCCTATAGGTGCTATATCTTCGCGCATAGATGCCAGACCGGGCCTGCGATAAAGCTTCCAGCCTTCTGCCCATGCTATAACCAGCAATGACAAAACACTGAAGGTCAAAAAGCCGATAGCTATAGGCAGAGGGCTACCATCAAAATAAGCGCCTACGACACCACCAAGCAAAGCAGAAACCAACGTCGACAAAAAAGCCTGGACAGAGGAAGCCAGCCCAGCGCCTTTGGTGAAAGGTTCAAGCGAAATCGCACTGAAATTAGCGCCTGCAAAAGCGAAGAACAAATTACCCAAACCTTGGATAACCGAAAAAATAATGAGGGTTTCATAGCCAGAGACAATGACTGCGCAATGCAGCGCCGAAAGCAGGGTCAAAAGGATAACTGCAGTCTGACTCATCCGCCGCGCGCCAAAACGCTCGACCAGTCGACTGTTCAGCATACTGCCGACCACCATACCACCCGCCATAAGCGCAAAAGCAAAAGGGAATACATCCGGCGCCTCAAAAACATCATAAAAAATCTGCTGTACCGAGACCACAAAGCCAACCATGCCAGCCATCATCAACCCGCTGGCCAGCATATGCCCGATAGAATTGCGATTGCTCACGATCCGGACAAAGATTGCTGCAAGGTCACGAGCGCCAATACTCGTACGGTTCTCAATTGCCAGCGTTTCAGGCAAGCGCATCGAAACCCAAATCAAAATCAGCAATATAAGTGCGGCTAATATCCAGAAGATGAAGCGCCATGGGGCAAATAACAAAATAGTATAGCCTAGGCTTGGTGCCAGCATAGGCACGATAATGAACACCATCATGATCAGTGAGATAATCCGCGCCATAGCATCACCGCGAAAACAATCACGCACGATACTCACAACTGTAACCCTACATGCTGCGGCAAAGAAACCGGCTGCCATACGTGCGCCTATCAATATAGGAAAGCTCGGCGCTAGAGCGGCAATGATAGTCATGGCTAACAAGAAACAGAGCGTGACAATCAAGATAGCACGGCGGCCATAACGATCTGACAAAGGGCCATAAAATAGCGAGCCTGCAGCCAGCCCAAGAAAGAAAAACAGAACCACTGACTGGCGATCATTGGGGTTAGCTACGTATAAATCGCGGCCAATTTCCGGCAAGGCGGGCAACATCATGTCGATCGACATAGCCGGGATAGCCATCATCATCGCCATCAATGTGACAAATTCCCACATCTTCATCCCTGTAGGAAGATGCTGATGATGATCTGTATCCGTGCGCTTCATGAAAGCCCTATGCAAGGAAGCGAAGGGCAAGGCCAGCCATATTAGAGCGACTGCAGTATAAAAAAGACTCGCACTTCACGCGAGGTAATGATAATCGTTCGCAAAATCACAAGGTATATAGTCTTGCATCTTCATCAATTGCCTCTGGGCCAACCGGCCTTCATAGACAGAGTTGAATGGGACAGTCTTTCACTAGGTGAAGGGCAAAGGTTACGTGAGTTCGGCGTTGACGAAGGGTGTAGCATCGAACCACTGCATCGCGCGGGTCTGCTGGGCCGTGGAGCACTGGCGTGCCGTGTAGGGCGCATGACTATCGCCATGCGCCGGAGCCATGCACAGGCCATCCATGTCAGAATGGGTGCAGAGCGCAACGACAATGAAACCCTTGAGGCAGATAGAGTCGCCGCCGAATGACCGCGTCACCATTGATTGCTCTGGTCGGCAACCCCAATGCCGGCAAAAGTGCACTGTTTAATGCATTAACCGGCGCCCGCCAAAAACTAGGCAATTATCCTGGCGTCACAGTCGAGCGCAAATCCGGGCGCATCAGCCTATCTGATGGCCGCCCGGTCGAGCTGGTTGACCTGCCCGGCACTTATAGCCTCACCCCGACCAGCCCCGACGAACAGGTGACACGCGATGTCATCATGGGCAAGCAGGAGGGAGAGCGCTTACCCGATGCGCTTATCATCGTCATCGATGCAGCCAATCTCGAAAATCATCTGCGCTTCACACTCGAAGTTCTTAGCCTCGGCATCCCTGCCGTGGTGGCGCTCAACATGGTCGATTTGGCCAAGCGTGACGGGCTGGAGCTGGCCCCGGAAATACTCTCGAAAGAATTGGGCATTCCCGTGCTGCCCACCGTCGCGGTACGCAAGCGCGGGCTGGATGCTCTACTGAAAGCGCTGACGCCTGTCATCGGTGCTGGCGCTATTCAGCTACGCCCCCCTGCCGCGCCGGATGATTTTGCCGCCCGCCGTGCCAAGGCCCATGCGCTGGCCCATAAGGCAACCCTTTCAGAAACACCCTCACGTCGCCTCACACATGCAGTAGACAAAATAGCGCTGCACCCTGTTGGCGGTCCCTTGCTCTTGCTCGCCCTGCTCTTCCTGATGTTTCAGGCAGTCTATGCATGGTCGGAAGCACCGATTGCGATGATCGAAGGCTGGGCCGAAATGCTCGGCGATGTTGCGACAGCCATGACATCACCGGGGTATTTCCGCTCTTTCCTTGTCGATGGCATTATTGCAGGCGTCGGGTCGGTCATTGTCTTTCTGCCGCAAATTCTCATCCTGTTTTTCTTCATCCTGCTGCTCGAAGCGACCGGCTATATGACCCGCGCTGCCTTCCTGATGGATGGACTGATGGCGCGGGTGGGCCTGTCGGGTCGTGCCTTCATCCCGCTGCTCTCTTCCTTTGCCTGCGCCATCCCCGGTATTATGGCGACCCGCTCGATCAGTGACCCGAAGGACCGCCTCACCACCATATTGATCGCTCCGCTGATGACCTGTGCAGCGCGGCTTCCCGTTTATGCCGTTATCATCGGCGCGTTCATTCCGGCGCGCAATGTAGGCTGGGGCGTTGGCTTGCAAGGGTTGGTGCTTTTCAGCCTCTATATTGGCGGCATAATCGGTGCGATGCTCGTAGCGCTGCTGCTGCGCAGAACCGTCACCAAAGGCAAATCCAGCGGTTTCCTGATGGAAATGCCCAAATATCAGTGGCCGCGCTGGCAGGACATCGCCTTGGGCCTGTGGCAACGCGCCGCTATTTTTCTGAAACGCGCGGGCACGATCATCTTTGCATCAACCGTCGTCCTCTGGGCGCTGCTCAGCTTCCCCAAGCCGCCCGAAGGATCGGATATTTCACCAGTCGAATATAGCACTGCCGGGCGCATTGCCGGTGGCCTCAATGTCATCATGGAACCCATCGGTTTTAACCGCGATATCTCCCTCGCGCTTATACCCGCTATGGCTGCACGCGAAGTCGCTGTTGCCGCGCTGGCCACAACATATAGCATCGAAGCGGGCGATGATGAAGAAGCGCTGGAGCAATCGCTGGGCGAGCGCCTCAAGGGCGACTGGTCACTGCCTACAGCTCTGGCCTTTCTGGCGTGGTTCGTCTTCGCGCCACAATGCATCTCTACCATCGCTGTCACCAAGCGCGAAACCAATGGCTGGCGCTGGCCGATCTTCATGACCACCTATCTTTTTGTGCTTGCCTATGCCGCAGCCGGAATCACCTACTGGACGGCGGTCGGCTTCGGGTTATAAGAGCCAATTGATATTCCAATCTGGTTTCGGAGAGTTCCCACATGGCAGGCAGCGTAAACAAGGTCATTCTGGTCGGCAATCTGGGCGCGGACCCGGAAGTGCGCAGCTTTCAGAATGGCGGCAAGGTCTGCAATCTGCGGATCGCGACGTCCGAAAGCTGGAAAGACCGTATGTCCGGCGAGCGCAAAGAGCGCACCGAATGGCATAGCGTCGCCATTTTCTCCGAAGGGCTGGCTGGCGTGGCCGAGCGCTATCTGCGCAAGGGCAGCAAGGTCTACCTCGAAGGCAAGCTGCAAACCCGCAAATGGCAAGACCGCGACGGCAATGATCGCTACTCGACCGAAGTCGTGCTGCAAGGCCCCGGCGCGGTCATGACCATGCTCGACGGCGCATCTGGCGGCGGCGGCGGTCAGGGTGGCGGCTATGGCGGTGGCGGTCGTTCATCCGGCGGATATGATGATGGTGGATATGGCGGCGGCAGCGAGGGCGGCGGCCGTTCCGGTGGGAGTAGTGTACGCGACAATGCCCCTCAGCCCAATTTCGACAATGACCTTGATGATGAGGTACCCTTCTGACACACGCTGCGGGCACGAAAACCGACACACACGCCAAGCTCATCATCCGCGAGGCGAAGCCAGCCGACGCCCGAGCTATTTCTGCGCTGTCTCGCAAGGTTTATGGCAAAACCGAAGGCTTCTCCGGCGCGCAGATACGCGGTCAGATCAACAACTTCCCGGAAGGGCAGTTCGTAGCCGAATATGAAGGCGCGATTGTCGGCCATTGCGCCACGCTGATCGTCAGCCAGTCGCTCGCCTTTGCGCAACATAGCTGGGACGAGATCACCGGCGGCGGTTTCGCCACGCGCCATGATGAAGACGGCGATGTGCTCTATGGCATGGAGGTCTGCGTTGACCCCGGCTATCGGCGCTGGCGCATCGGCCAGCGTTTCTATCGCCGCCGTCAGGAATTATGCCAATATTTCGAGCTGAAGGGCATTGCCTTTGGCGGGCGCATGCCCGGCTATAAACGCCGCAAGAAACAATATCCCGACCCGCAAGCCTATCTCGACGCGGTGGTCGACCAGCAACTGCGTGATCCGGTCATTCAGTTTCAGATAGCGCAAGGCTTCGAGCCGCGCGCCATATTGAAAGGCTATGACAGCACGGACAGCGACAGCAGCGGCCTTGCGGTGCTGATGTACTGGCCCAATCCACTCGCGCCGGAAAAGGCCAATGTGCGCAAGGCGCGCGACGCCAAGCGCCTGCCCTCTTCCGTGCGCGTCGCCACCGTGCAATTCATGATGCGCGGCATCTCCAAGATCGATGAGTTTGAGGATCAGGTCGAATATTGGATCGATGTCGCCGCCGATTATCGCAGCGATTTCGTGGTGTTCCCGGAGCTGTTCACGCTGGAGCTGCTCTCCATCGAGAAGGCCAAGCTTGGCCCGACCGAGGCGATTGAGAAAATCGCTGCCTATACCGAGCGCTTCTGCAAGTTCATGGAGCGCATGGCGGTCAGCTATAATATCAACATCATCGGCGGCTCGCACCCGACGAAGATGGACAATGGCGACATCCGCAATATCTCCTATGTCTTCCTGCGCGATGGCGGGGTCTATACGCAGGAGAAGCTGCACCCAACGCCCTCCGAGCGCGAATGGTGGAACATCAAGGGCGGCTATGGCGCCAATGTGATCCCCACCGATTGCGGGCCGATCGGCGTGATGATCTGTTATGACAGCGAATTCCCGGAAATGGCGCGGCACCTTACGAACCAAGGCGCGATGATGCTGTTTGTGCCCTTCTGCACGGACGAGCGGCGCGGCTATCTGCGCGTGCGTTATTGCTGTCAGGCCCGCGCGGTCGAGAACCAATGCTATGTGATTACGTCGGGCGTGGTCGGCAACCTGCCGCATGTCGAGAATATGGACATTCACTATGCCGAAAGCGCGATCCTGACGCCCAGCGACTTCCCCTTCGCCCGCGACGGCGTCGCCGCCGACACCGCGCCCAACACCGAGACCATAGCGCTGGCCGACCTCTCCCTCGACGACCTGCTCACCAGCCGCCAGTCCGGCGCGGTGCAAAACCTGAAAGACCGCCGCTTCGACCTTTACCGGGTGATGTGGAAAAAGGGGTGAGGGGGCTGGAAAGTCTCAAAAGTCACGCCACGTCAGGGGGCGTTTGACCTTCCCTTCCATATCGCAAGGGCGCACAGGCGTAGTATTAGAGCGCGATGACTTTTGATTGAATCAAAACCCGCTCCAGATTCTTTGTTTTTCGTGTGATTTTTTGACAAAAACCGGTTCCCACTTTTTGTCATCACACTCTAGAAGAGTATCAAAGAGCCGGTAGAGTTAGGGCCTGCCAATTCCCGCCACCCGAAATCCCTCTAAGTGCGGAAGATATCGCCCCCGCGCGATTATAAGGCCAGATCGCCCTGCCCGATGCGCATAAGAAAACCCGAATTGCCGCAGGCGAGCCGATCATTGCTGACCGGCGGCGGGAGGCGGCAAGGAGCTTCGCGCAGAAGCGGCGATATGGAGCCTTGGGCGCTGTGTAACAGAGCGGGTGGGTGTAGGACAGGGGTGTGATAATGTCGTGCAGGAGGGCTGGGTGCGGAAAGGCGGGTTTGGACGGAGAAATCGAGCGCGCGGCCATTCGTTCATTGTCATGGGGCAGTAGCTGTCACCACCTTAAATCCAATCGTTCCCAACAAGAAATTGTTGTGACGCGAATCTATTAGCCGTTGAATACTTGATTTCCATTGCTCAGATTCCCATCTATGCGGAGTTGACTTTGGCGGTGATCGGGACAGGCGGAATATCCGTTGTGACCATGACTCATTGCCACGGCGAGGCGACGACTCAGGTTGACGCCAAGTTTGCGCGGCACGGGCCATTTGGAACCGCTGCGAGGTTTAGCGCTCCGTTAGATGGGTCTGGCTTACCGATAGGACCCGCAAAACGTGTTTTCAAATATACGCAAAGCCGTTCATAAGTCCCAGAATCTTGAAGCGGCTTGGCGAGTGATTTATCGCAACGGCAAATATTCGAGGTCTGATGACGTTCGACAAGCGATTGAGGAGTTTTCCCAAGACCCCTCTAAGCATCTTCGTTCTATTCAGCGCCGGCTGAGCCGTGGCAAATTTGAGTTCGGTTTGGCCAGAGGCGCGCCGATCCAAAAGCGCGACGGTAAGGGCAAATCTACGGGGAAAATTAGACCCATCGTCATCGCTTCTCTCGAAGCGCGAATTGTTCAACGTGCAATACTGAATGTACTTGTTGATATCCCGTCGCTCGCTTCCTATGTGAATACACCTCACAGTTTTGGTGGCCTTCGGAAAGTCCGCTCACCCAACAAGCAAGTCGACGATTCCATCTCTGCCGTACCAGCAGCTATAAAGGCAGTGCTGAATGAAATCGGCGGAGGAGCGTGTTGGGTTGCGACTGCGGATATTACTGGATTTTTCACCAAGATCTCAAAATCGACGGTTCTAGATATTATTCGGGGGGCGGTTGCCGATAATGATCTTATGGCTCTGTTGGAAGCAGGGATAAAAGTCGAACTTGAGAACTTGAACGAGCTACAGAAATTCGCAGATCAGTTCCCCATCGAAGATATTGGCGTTGCGCAGGGGAATTCGCTGTCGCCGTTGCTCGGCAACATCCTGCTGGCAGCGTTTGATGCAAGCATGAACGAGGGCGATTGCCGCTGCATCAGATATATCGATGACTTCATCATTCTGGCTCCGACAAAAAAGGCCGCTAATGCACGGCTGAGAAGAGCCAAAAAGATGCTGGAGGAGTTTGATATGAAACTTGCGCCAGACAAATCGGCGAAGCAGGCTCAGGAGGTGAGCAAAGGTTTTGAGTTTTTGGGGATCGAGATTTCGCCAGGTTTTGTGCGGCCCGCCAAAAAGGCGCGTATCAAGTTCTTAAGTTCGATCGACGCGCAGCTCGATATAAGCAAGTCGGCGATTGCCGGTTTGCGCCATGGTCATAAGCTTGATCCGAAGTTGGCTCTTATCGCTACACTCAAGCGGATAGACGGTATGATAGACGGCTGGGGTAAGCATTACTGGTTCTGCAATGATCGCCGGCTATTTCATACAATCGATGAAAAGATCCGCGCGGCTATAGGTGCTTATCTGGGAGCGTATTCCTACACACGAACGCAACTGCCTGATGGAAAACGCCATTTGCCTCTTGGTCTGACTAATCTTGGAGAACTGGAGAGAAGCCAGTTTACATATCCGAAGGCGGTGACCTGCGGTACTTCTGCCGACACAGCGTAACTCTTGTCTGCTTTTGAGGAAAGTCAGATTGTTCGCGGAATGTCCGAAATGTTGCGCAATCCTGCCTCATAAAAACAGCCATCCCCGATTTGTACCACCCCCAAAAAGGCTCACCCCACCAGCTTCCTCGCAAATTCGCGGATATGCGCGCCGATGTCGTCGCGTTCCAGCGCGAGGGAGAGGTTAGCTTCGATATAGCCTTCTTTTGAGCCGCAATCGAAGCGCTGGCCGTCGAAGGTGACGCCGTGGAAGGGCTGGTTTCCGATCATGGCCGCCATGGCGTCGGTGAGCTGGATCTCGCCGCCTGCGCCTGCCTCCTGCGTTTCGAGGATTTTCATCACTTCGGGCTGGAGGATATAACGACCCGCGATGATGAGGTTGGACGGAGCCGTGCCCGCTGCGGGCTTTTCGACCAAGCCTTTCACCTCGGTGAGCGCGCCGGACTGCGCGCCGGGGTCCAGCACGCCATAGCTGGGCGTTTGCTCCATCGGCACTTCGAGCGCGCACAGCAGATTGCCACCGGTCTGCTCATAGGCATCGACCATCTGCTTGAGGCAGCCATTGCCGGGCGCGCCGTGCATAAACTCGTCAGGCAGGATGATCGCAAAAGGCTCATCACCCACAATATCGCGCGCACACCAGATGGCGTGACCCAGCCCAAGCGGCTCTTGTTGGCGCACGAACACCGCATTGCCGGGCGCCATACGCGTGCCCTCCAGCGCCGCGACGCTCTTGCCGCGCGCTTTCTGCGTCGCTTCCAGCTCATAAGCCATGTCGAAATGATCTTCGATCGCACCTTTGCCGCGCCCATTGACGAAGATCATCGTCTCGATGCCCGCCTCAATCGCTTCATCCACCGCATATTGGATCAATGGGCGGTCCACGATGGGGAGCAATTCCTTGGGCACAGCCTTGGTGGCGGGGAGGAAACGCGTGCCCATGCCGGCAACGGGGAAAACAGCTTTACGGATCTTCTTACTGGCCATCAAAACTCTCGATCATGGGTGTGTTGGTCGCAACGCAGCGCTCTTAAAACAGGATTATGAAATTTTCATAAGTCACAGGCAGGCACAAAAGAACTGCTAGAAATCAACAGCAATGCCTTTGCGTTCCCAATCGCCATAGCGGGTGGGGCTAAGCTCTTCTGTGATGTTCGGCACAGCATCCTTTGGGTCAGGCTGCGGCACAGGCGGGCTTTTGCTCAAATGAGCTGGTGGTTTCACATGAGGGGGGCGTTTGCCCATAGTCGCGGCTCCGGCTGCAATATCATAATTTCGCACATGCACACTAAACGGCTCAGGGCACACAGGCAATGGAGTTTAGGGTTATGCCTTTAGGCTCAGGACCCAAAGCGCGATTTTAATTCCCTCACAATCGAACACAGTCTAGGGGGTGCGCATGAGCCGCTATCCCTATCGCACACCACCAGCCCGCAATCGCGCGCGTCGCAACGCCGCTGATGCCAAGACCCCCGGCCTTGGTGCGCGCCGTGCGGCGCTGCGCCTGCTCGATGCTGTCACACGCCGGGGCGAGCCGCTGGAGACGGCGCTGCATGCTGCGACGCAAGGATTGAGCGACCGGGCGGATAAAGCGCTCGCCCATGCCATAGCGGCCGATGTACTGCGCTGGATGGTTGATCTTGATGCTCTGATCGATAGCACCACCGAAGAAATACTGCCCGAAGACGCCAAATCGCGCATGGTACTACGCATGGCGCTGGTGCAGCTTTTGCGGCTCGAAACCCCACCCCATGCCGCCATTTCTACCGCATTACCGCTTGTTGATGGCGGGCCGCGCAGGCTGGTGCATGGCGTATTAGGGTCGTTGCTGCGCGCAGAAGCCACGCTGCCCGAGGTACCGAGCCTGCCTGAAGACGTCGCCGAGCGCTGGCGCGCGCAATGGGGCGAGGATATGGTCACCATCGCAGCCCGTGCTCTCGCGCGGCGAGCACCCATCGATGTAACCCTCGCAGACCCACAGGAAACGGCGCATTTTGACGATGTGTTGGCGGGCGAAACTCTGCTCCCCGGCCATGTGCGCATAGACCACGCCATCTCCGTGCCGGGGCTGCCCGGCTTTGCCGAGGGGCGCTGGTGGGTGCAAGACATCGCCGCCAGCCTGCCCGCGCGCCTTGCTGGTGCTGGCGAAGGGCGCACCGCTATCGACCTGTGCGCCGCGCCGGGCGGCAAGACGATGCAGCTCGCCGCACAGGGCTGGAAAGTGACGGCGCTCGATAAAAGCGCCAAACGACTGGAACGGCTCACCGAGAATATGGCGCGCAGTGGCCTCGCCGCGCAGGTCGCGCAGGGTGATGCGCTAAGCTGGGAGCCGAGCGAACCGGCCGACCTGATCCTGCTCGATGCACCGTGCAGCGCAACCGGCATTTTCCGCCGACACCCTGATGTGCTCTACCGCGCCGGGCCACGGCAAATTGCGGAAATGGCCGAACAACAGCGCGAAATGCTGGCCCGTGCCGCGCAATGGGTAAAGCCGGGCGGCTCGCTCATTTACGCAACCTGCTCGCTGGAGCGCGCCGAGGGCGAGGAGCAAATTGAGGCGTTTTTAAGCGCTCATGAAGATTTTGAAATTTGTACGCCTGATAAAGCTGCGCTGCCCGAAGGCATAGTCCCGACCGAACAAGGCACATTGCGCACCTTGCCCGGCATGCTCGAAGATAAAGGCGGGGCCGACAGCTTCTTCATCGCCCATATGGTCCGGCGCACATAATCGTCCGCCCTATACATTCGTTTCTATGCACCCATACCAGCCCAGACCACGATAGGTTTCATAGCCGGGTGTAAGCGCATAGCTGATCATGCGATCATCATCGAAATAATAGCCCTGCTTATCTGTGGGGGTGAAGTTATATTTCTCATTGAGAAGGCACGGCTTATCCGAGGTTGCAATTACCTGGCACTTTGAATTGACCAGCATGACCCTCGTGCCCTTTCTCTCATCACCCGACAATGCCACGCCTTGGACAATGTCGCGCGCCTGCGGCTCCCAGTCGAAGAATATCCCCAACACGCCCAAAACTTCGCCATGTGTGGAGCCATCCTTGCGAATAGCCGTAGAATAAGTGGCTGTTTGCGCATCACCCAATAGCGCGTTGCGGCCAATATCACACACCGCAAAATCTTCACCGCTATGGGTCTGCATACCCTTCTGGAACCATTCTTCACGGCTGACATTGCTTCCTATCGCTTGAGGGAAGCGCTCCTTGCGACCCGTAGAAATGACATTACCTTTGCGGTCTGCAATCCACAGGTCGAGATAGACCGTATAAGACCGTAATATGGTCGCCAGCCGTTCGCAGGCATAAGTATGCGTGTCGGGCGAGATAGCTTCCAGCGCATTAACAACCGCGCTGTCCGTTGCCCACCAGCGCACATCGCAAGACCGTTCAAAAAGATTCCGGTCAATCAGTTCAACAACATTGCGCGCTATATCCGCAAAGCGCTGCCCCTTAAAGTCGCGGATCATCTGTCGGCCAGCCGTTTCGATCTGCGCTGTATTATCAGAGATTTCTTGCTGGAGCTGGGCAGAAAGAGCATTCACCTCTTCGGCAACAACGCCCATTTCCCGCGCCACGACCTGAAACCCGCGCCCCGCATCACCAGCGCGTGTCGACTCTAATCGTGCATTCATGGAAAGTATTTGAGTGCGTGTCATGATCTTGTCGATGACCGCTATTTTTTCTCCCGTAATACGGGAAGCTTCAAACGCCAGTCGCAATATATTATCTTGCATGTCAGATTCATCCCTGTGTGACGAATCCTCTCCGGCCCCAATTCAATTAGTTATGAATGCTATTGATCCTATACAAAGGTTAATGGAATCATAGCTTTGCCACATTTTCAAGTACTTATTTGAAACGCAGCAAATATCGCTCATTTCTTGCTGGCCCAATAGACGCACCTACAACACATATTGACGCAAAAAACTGTGGACTAAATCGCTACGCTGTTGCGCTGCAGCGCAGTGATGGTTAATGTGATACTGCATGGGCAATCCTATCCTTATAGCGCCATCAATATTATCTGCCGACTTCGCAAAGTTGGGAGAAGAAGTGCGCGCCATCGACGCAGCCGGTGCTGACTGGGTGCATGTTGACGTAATGGACGGGCATTTCGTGCCCAATATCACCATCGGTCCGATGGTGGTAAAAGCACTACGCCCCCACACACAAAAGGTGATGGACGTTCACCTGATGATTACGCCTGTCGACCCGATGCTGGATGCTTTTGCCGAAGCAGGCTCCGACATAATCACTGTGCATCAGGAAGCCGGACCGCATCTGCATCGCACAATCCAGCGGATCAAATCGCTGGGCAAGAAGGCAGGCGTATCGCTGAACCCGTCTACGCCCGCCAAGATGCTGGACTATGTGCTGGAAGAGATTGATCTTGTGCTGGTGATGAGCGTCAATCCCGGCTTTGGTGGGCAGAGTTTCATCGAGAGCCAGCTGCGCAAAATCGAAGCTATCCGCAACAAAATCGAGAAGCTGGGCAAGCCCATCCACCTTGAAGTCGATGGCGGCGTGGATGCCAATACTGCGCCGCGAGTTATCGCCGCTGGTGCCGATGTTCTGGTAGCAGGCACGGCTACCTTCCGAGGTGGCCCAATCGCTTACGCCGATAATATAAAGGGGCTGCGCGGCGCATGAACGACCTGTCCCACCCCCCTCGACAGGATATAGATGAAGCCGCTGACAGCATCGAAAGCGGAAAGCGTCTTATTCGCCTGTCGTCGGACAAGGGATCGTCACTCGCCGAGCGGGTTGCCAATCATTTCTATCGCCTGACATGGCGTACCCCCTTGCATAGCATGCGCCTCAAAGGCAGGCACCCGCTCAAGCTTCTGGCGGTGCCTCAAGACGATGTTCAGGGCGATGCACGCGCAGGCAAAGCCATTCGTGCAGGTTTCTTCCTGTTTCGTGGGCAAAAGCACGCCATTGCCGAGCTGGACTTCGCAGCCGCACAGGAAAATGCAGCATTCTCCGACTATCTGCACAGCTTCCGCTGGCTCCGTGACCTTGATGCCGCGACCACACGTGAACAAGCCGCACCCGTAGCCGAGCAAATCATGCGCAAATGGCTCAGCGCCCATGCCGACAAGCCTAGCGAACCAGCATGGCGCGCGGACAATACCGGATGGCGCCTGCTCTTCTGGATGGCACATGCTCCACTCATTCTCTCCAGCAGTGACCTCATCTATCGTTCGCTGGTGCTCAATCATATTGCCCGTGCCGCCCGCCATCTCGATCGTGGGGCGGACAAAGCGCCACTTGGCATAGCGCGCCTCGTCGCATGGGGTGGTGTTGTATCTACAGGGCTTTTGCTGCCAGGGGGCGACCCGCGTCGCGCCTTTGGCGAAGCAGGCCTCCGCCGCGCCATCGAAAGCGCATTTTACAGCGATGGTGGCACGATCAGCCGCTCACCACTCGACCAGCTGCGCGGCATCGAGCTGATGGCTATGGTTGCTGCCAGCTATGACGCCATGCGCGAAGAGGTCCCCGCCTTTCTGACCGAAACTATGAACCGCACTGTGTCTGCTTTGCTCGGTCTTGCTCATGGCGACAATGGCCTGGGGAGCTGGCAAGGGGCTGGCGCGATCAGCGCAAAGCTTGTCGAGTCTGTGGTCGCTGCCAGTGGCGTACGCACTCGCCCACTGCGGCAGGCACGCGATTGGGGCTATCAGCGCATCGCCGCAGGCTCAACCGTCATGCTCGTTGATGCCGCCCCACCGCCGGTCGCACGATTGGCCGAAGCCGGATGCGCCTCAACCGGAGCGATAGAAATCAGCGACGGCGCAGACAGGCTAATTGTCAATTGTGGCGGCGCGGCTCTTGCTGGGGCGCTCGTGCCACAAGAGCTTGCCAAAGGCCTTCGCTCTACCGCCGCACATAGCACTTTGACGCTTGATGACAGCAACTCCACTGCAATATTGGCTGATGGCACATTGGGCAAAGGCGTCACTGAAGTCGAGCTACACCGGCAAGAGCTGGAAAACGGCAGCCGCATCGAGCTGAGTCATGATGGCTATGTCCGCCGCCTCGGCTATGTGCACCGTCGCCTGTTGTTGTTGAGCAGTGACGGCAAGGATATTCGCGGCGAAGATATGCTCTTGCCAGCACAGCAACGGCGCAAAAAGCCTATCGCGGCCCCTTTCATGCTGCGTTTCCATCTTGCTCCCGGCGTTGATGCATCTCTCACTGCTGATGGACAGGGCGCGCTGCTGCGCATTGATATGGGTGCGCTCTGGCAGTTTCGCTGCGGCGCAGGTGAGCTTAGCATTGAAGACAGCCTGTGGGTTGATGGCGATGGCCGCCCCCATGCCACAAAACAGCTCGTCGTGAGTGCCGCTGCTGAACCCGGCGGTAGCAATCTGGGCTGGCTCTTGAAGCGCGTCGGCTAACCTATAACCAGCTTGGGCTTGGCATTTGCCGCCAGCTTTACTACAGCGCCCCCATCCATTTGAAGCGCACGGCGCGGGCAGAGCCCTGTCGCCAACTATAAAGTAATCGAGGACGACTATGACGGACGTGAAAATCGGCCGGGCACTGCTTTCTGTGTCCGACAAAACAGGGCTGGTTGAACTGGGTAAGGCGCTGGCGAGCCACGGTGTCGCTCTGGTCTCGACAGGCGGTACAGCCAAAGCTCTGCGCGAAGCAGACCTTGATGTCGCCGACATTTCCGACCTGACCGGCTTTCCTGAAATGATGGATGGTCGCGTCAAGACGCTCCACCCCAAGGTGCATGGCGGCCTGCTCGCTGTGCGCGGGAATGCCGAGCACGTTGGCTCGATGCAAGAGCATGGCATTGCACCGATCGACCTTGTCGTCGTCAACCTTTATCCCTTCGCCCAAACGGTCGCCAAAGGCGCAGAGCGCGACGAGATCATCGAGAATATCGATATCGGCGGACCTAGTATGGTGCGCAGCGCTGCAAAGAACCATGAAAGCGTCACCATCGTTACCGATCCGGCAGACTATGACCGGCTGATCGAAGAGATGAGCGCCAATGACGGTGCAACCACCTATGATTTCCGCCGCCTGTGCGCAGCCAAAGCCTATGCTGCCACCGCTGCTTATGACAGCATGATCTCCAGCTGGTTCGCGCATGCCGATCAGGGACAGAAGTTCCCGCCGGTGCATGCGATGAGCGCCAAGCTTTCCTCCACGCTGCGCTATGGCGAAAACCCGCATCAGGACGCAGCCCTTTATATACCGATGGGCCCTCATACCGATGGCTTGCCGCAAGCCGAGCAAGTGCAGGGCAAGGCGCTCTCTTACAACAACTATAATGACGCCAATGCCGCGCTGGAGCTGGTCGCCGAATTCCGCGATGGCCCGCCCACAGTCGTCATCGTTAAACATGCCAACCCTTGTGGCGTGGCTACCGGCGCGACGATTGCCGAAGCGTATAAAAATGCGCTGGAGTGTGACAGCGTATCGGCCTTCGGCGGCATCATCGCCTGCAACCGCCCACTGGATGGCGCCACCGCCGAAGCCATTACCGAAATCTTCACAGAGGTCGTTGTCGCCCCCGGTGCCGACGACGCCGCAAAAGCAATATTCGCCAAGAAGAAAAACCTGCGCCTGCTGCTTACCAATGGCCTGCCTGACCCGGCGCGGCCCGGTCAGACCGTTACCGTGATCACTGGCGGCATATTACAGCAGGACCGCGACAATCAGCGCGTGACCCGCGATATGCTCAAGACCGTCACCAAACGCGCACCGAGCGAGCAGGAGCTGAAAGACTGTCTGTTCGCATGGACCGTCGCCAAGCATGTGAAGTCCAACGCCATTGTCTATGCCAAGGACGGCGTGACCGCTGGCATTGGCGCAGGCCAGATGAACCGCCGCGATTCGTCGCGGATTGCCGCCGCTAAAGCACAGGAAGCCGCCGAAACCTATAAATGGAGCGAAGCGCGCACCGTCGGTAGTGCCGTCGCATCTGACGCCTTCTTCCCCTTCGCCGATGGTCTGATGGCCGCTGTTGAGGCAGGCGCAACCGCCGTGATCCAGCCGGGCGGCTCCATGCGCGATGAAGAGGTGATCGCAGCAGCGGATGAGGCGGGGCTCGCCATGGTCTTCACCGGCATGCGCCATTTCCGGCACTAAAAAGCTCTATGCTCCGTCCTTGACCTGTATCAAGGACGAAAGCGTGCAAAGCCTCCATAACGCCCGCTCAAACTTAATAAAATGAGCGAGTGACTTATGGATATATTGACGCAGCCTCCGGTATTGGGTGCTATCATTGCCGCGACAGCTTTCGCAGCAGTGCTGATTTTTGTTTCGATTGAGGATGCCCTGAAGCACTGAGCATAATCCTGCGATAGCGCATTGCATCACGCCTCGCTAAAGAGGCCATATGACCAGTGCCATCGACCCCTTTTACGCCATTGCCATCAGTAACCGCGCGCATGAGCTCAAACGTGCGGGGCGCTCCATCATTCATATGGAGTTCGGCCAGCCTTCAACTGGCGCACCTGCCGAGGCGATCGCGCGGGCGCATGAAGTTCTTGATAGCGACCCGATGGGCTATTGGGAAAATCAGGCGCTTAAAGACCGCATCGCCCGTTATTATGCCGACCAACATAATGTGGAAATCGCCACCAGCCGTATCTTCCTGACCGGGGGTGCGTCGCCTGCGCTGGTAATGGCGCTGCATAGCCTGTTCGCTCCCGGCGCACGTATTGCTATGGCTCGCCCCGGCTATGTCGCCTATCGCAATGTAACGCGCGCGCTGCATATGGAGCCGGTGGAGATAGAATGCGGCGAGGATGTCCGCTTCCAGCTCTCCGCTGATGCACTGGCCAGACTAGACCCTGTGCCCGATGGCGTCATCATCGCCAGCCCTGCCAACCCAACCGGGACAATCATTCCGGCGGACGAACTTCACGCTATCATCGCTGTGTGCAACCAGCGCAATATCCGCATCATATCGGACGAGATATATCACGGTCTTTCCTATATCGGGCAGGTTCCCAGCGCACTGGAATTTGATGATAAGGCGATCATCGTGAATAGTTTTTCCAAATATTACAGCATGGCGGGCTGGCGCTTGGGCTGGCTGATCGTGCCAGAGGAGCGCGCACCGCACGCCCGCGCACTTATGGGTAACCTCTTCCTCACACCGCCCTCTCTTGCCCAGCATGCGGCACTCATCGCCTTTGATTGCACACAGGAGCTGGAAGGCCATGTTGCCAGTTATCGTCGCAACCGTGATCTGCTACTCGAAGCCCTGCCACGCCTTGGCCTCAATCGGATCGCCCCGCCTGATGGCGCTTTTTATGTCTATGCCGACATCAGCCATCTGACGGACGACAGCCTCACCTTTTGCGGCGAGCTGCTCGAAGACACCGGCGTGGCCACTGCTCCGGGCTGTGACTTTGACCCGGTTAATGGCAATAAACATATGCGTTTCAGCTTTGCGGTTTCGACTGCTGAGGTGGAAGAGGCACTGCGGCGGATTACGCCATGGTTTGCGGAGCGCATGGCTCGGCTTTAAAAGGGCTTTGACCCATAAATGTCATCAGCTGGTGATAGGCGCGACTCATGACACTCACACTCGACAGACGTCGCTTCGCAATGGGCCTGGGGCTGACCGGCATCGCTTTTGGCGGGCTGGTGGCATGTGCCGAAAGCTATAAGGCCCAGAGCAGCAGCGCAGCCACACCGAATATTGGCTATGGCCCGCTCATCCCCGATCCTGACGGCCTGCTCGATCTGCCCAAGGGCTTTTCCTATACGGTGGTTTCATCCTTCGGCGACCCTATGGATGATGGCCTTGTTGTGCCAGACAAGGCTGATGGCATGGGCTGCTTCAGACTCGATGACAGTCGCATAGCACTCGTACGCAATCATGAGCTGAAGGTTAATAACATGGCTGATGGCCCTGCTGGTAAAGCAGGGCTGAGGCATAAGAACGCTTATGATGCACTGGCAGACGGTGCGGCGCTTCCCGGTGGCACGACAACATTGGTGCTCAATGCCAGAACGCTCGAAGTCGAAGCGCAATATCTCAGCCTCGCAGGCACAATCCGCAATTGCGCCGGTGGCATCACGCCATGGGGCAGTTGGCTGAGTTGCGAGGAGGATGTCACCCGCGCCGGAGAGAATGGCGTCTCGCGCGATCATGGCTGGGTCTTCGAAGTGCCCGCCGCCCATCGTGGCCTTGCCAACCCAACCCCACTAACCGCTATGGGCCGTTTCAACCATGAAGCCGCTTGTGTCGACCCTGCTACCGGCATTGTCTACATGACCGAGGACCGCGCCGACAGTCTGTTCTATCGCTTCATTCCCAATGAACGCGGCGTGCTCGCCAAGGGTGGACGGTTGCAAGCATTAGCGCTGGTCGATGCGCCAGCCGATACGCGCAACTGGCATGGCGCGACCTTCCCCTTGCGGACATGGGCCAATGCGCGCTGGATCGACCTCGACAATGTCGATAGCCCGAAAGATGACCTGCGCCAGCGCGGCGCGGCGGCGGGTGCATCTGTCTTCGCGCGGGGCGAAGGCATATGGTTCGGCAAGGGTGAGCTATATTTTACCTGCACCAACGGCGGTGCAGCCAAGCTCGGCCAGATTATGCGCTATCGCCCCTCGCTCCATGAAGGGCAATCTGGTGAACAAGGCGCTCCCGGGCAACTGGAGCTTTTCCTCGAATCTGTCGACGGCGCGCAATTCAATTATGGCGATAACCTTACAATCGCACCCCACGGCCATCTGATCGTGTGTGAAGACCAATATACGGAGGTCGTCGACAATCACCTGCGCGGAGTCACACCCGATGGTCAGGCCTATCCCTTTGCGCGAGTGCGCATCCAGACCGAACCGGCTGGAGCCTGTTTCTCGCCCGATGGCAGTACTCTCTTCGTCAACCTCTACAGCCCCGGCAAGACACTGGCGATACGCGGGCCTTGGCAGGTTTGATATACACACCAGCTCCTAGGCTGAATGTAGGTCCAGCCTAACGCAAAGGCTCTTCCAGCTCAGCGAGGAAATGCCGAGCAGCCAATGCCAGCTCGGTCGATGACATCGCATTGGCGCGCGTAGCAATGGCATCGGCTATGCGGCAAAACTGGCCTAATGAGCGAATATTGGCGAAGAAATTATAGAGGCCAGTCTGATGCCGGTCCATCGCACGTATACCCGTGCGGTCTTTACCGAAACGCTGAGCCTCCGCTTCATAGGCATTGCCGAGCATATCCTTATGCAACGCAATCATCTGATTATAACCCGCATCAACCGCCTTATGGCCACCTGTGCCACAATTGAGCGCTGCCACATTCATCCCGGCACGCAGATGCCAGATTGCTTCCTCGCTGGAGATGCTCTGATTGATCGCCGCTACTGGCATCCTGTCATATACCGGCGCAGTAGGCGTTTGCGGAGGAGGAGGAGGAACCTCCACCACGCGCTCCGGGGCAGGCGCACAGGAGGCGAGAAGAGCCGCCAACACAGCAGCAGCTATGCTCCCCCGCGCAGCACGGACAGATAGTGTCATGTTTCATTCCTCCTATGCCGGTCTGGTGCCGGCGCACCGCGCAAACTGACGCGCTGTTGCATATGGGGCAATGGCATATGCGGCATTGCTGCGTTCAGGCGAGTTATGACAACGACAAAATGAGACATCAGGTGATGCTCATCACATTCCTTTGGTCAGAAACGCTGCATACAACATCCATCAACACCAAATGGAGACTGTCATGAAGAAGGTCCTTACTCCCGTTATCGCACTCAGCCTCAGCATGGCTGCCACCGCAACGCCCGCCCACGCCAGCATGGGCGGCTTTACATCGAGCATTTATTACAGCTTCGTCGCACTATTGCTTCCTGCTGTTCAGGCGGCACGCGAAGCGGCCCGGTAAACAGCTCAGGGCATAGCCGGGGCTGTTTCTTCGTGTTGCCGTGATTCCCGAGCCGTGAAATGGCCCTTTTCGCTCGAAATCACTCTATAAACGGCCGCGCCTCTGACCAGGCGCAGCCATTGCGAATGTCCCGCCCGATTTGCAGGGTGATGTTGAACGGATAGACGCGATCTGACATCGCATCGCTGCACTGGCCCGGCGAGATGGCGGCGACAAAATCCTGCCCTTCCAGCACGCCGCTGAACGATACGCCATTGCGCCCGGCGAAACGCTGCACGCGGATTGTCCAGCCGTCGGGATTTTCCGGCGTGGTGTAGGTCAGCGTACTGCCAGCCACTTCCCCGCCCCAGAAAGGCTCGGTTACCGTGAAGCGCAGCACTTCGTCTGGCGCGATCCCGGCATAGGGCTGGTGATCCGCACTGTCGCCGGGCGCGCCATTGCCTTCCGGACTGCCAGACTGGCAGGCGGCGAGCATGAGGGCAGAGGCGAATATCGAGATAGGGGCTAAGCGGTACATCGGCAGGCCGATACCAGATGTGGCGCCTATAGGACAGGGGGTGATATGGCGGGGCCATACAGGCAGCAAGGCGCTGACCCCTGTGTGGCTTTTGCTACCTGATGACGTTAGAAGAGGTACGTCTTTGCGCCAGCCCCATCCGGAGGAAGCGACCTATGTATATTCCCATGCCCTGGCTGATCGGGATTGGCATTGCCATAATGCTCATCTTCATCATGCTGTGGCGGCGCGGATCGGCCAATGCACGGCGCAATGCGCTGATGGGGATAGACAATGACCATTTCTCCAGAGGCCGCCCCTCCGCCCCGGCGCTCGCCGCGCTGACGCCGGAGATAGAGGACAAGGTCCGCCGGTTGCTCGGCGCGCGCAAGAAGATTGAGGCGATCAGGGTGGTGCGCGAAGCGACCGGCATGGGCCTGAAGGACGCGAAGGAATATGTCGAGCGGCTATAGAGGCTGTTACCAATTGCCAGCGAATGCCTCCTTTCGCCAGGACGTTTTCCGAATCTCAACACCAGCCGATACGGCCGCTATCAGCCCGCTCCTCCACCCGGCCTACCAAATGCTGGGAGGTCGGTTGGGGGAGCGGGCCGGTGCCGTGATTCCACGCAAGTGGAATAAACTCTTAGGGGCTGTCGAGCGTGACAAATGTCTCTGCCTCAATCACCCATGCGCCCTGCACCTCGCGCCATTTGGCGGTGTAAACGCCCGAGGCGGTGACCGCGCCGGTGGCGCTATCGCTGCCCTGCCACGCGCCGGTTTCAAGCGCGATGGGCTCGACCGGGGAAACAGTTATGCTGTCTGGCGTGCGAACGTAAAGAGCGGGATGCGGGGCGGCAAATTCACGCCGCCAGACTTTCACCTGCGCCATGCGCCCGGAGATCACAGCGCTGTCCGTACCCGTCACCATCACACAATCCCGCGCGAGGAGGGGCGCTATGGCATTCGCATCGCGATCCGCAATAGCGCTGTTGAAAGCGGCGCGGCGCATACGGATAGCGAGCTGTGCGGCGGGGTTGTTCATGGGAGGTGCCATAGCCGAAAGGTCACGAAAGTCACGCCCCGTCAGGAGGGTTTTCGCCCTCTGGTTCATCCGCTGCGGAAGGCTGATCCCTGCCCTGCGCAGCGCTTTCAAGCCCAAGCACAGCGCGCGCCAGCGCTATCGCATAAAGCTCAGACGGCGCGGCGACGGGAAGCTGCTCGGCGGCGCGGCCATAAAGCGCGGGCTTGCGGGTGCGCAGCAGGAATTGCGCGAGGCGCTCGTCATAACGGCGATGCTCACCGACCTTCTTGCCTTGAAAATAATGGGGGACAGGCACGCCCTTGATCGCGCGGGACAGGACGGCGTCCTGCAAATGCTGAATCGCAAATTCGAGCGCTTCATCCCAGGCCATTTTCGAGATGAGCCAAAGGCTCATCGGCTCGGAAAATGGCAATCATTATCTGAGCATTTTCAAGCGCAAAAACCGGTTCCCACTTTTTACTGAAAATGCTCTCGCCGAAAACTCCCCGCCTCAGGATGTGCGCGCAGCCGATAGGCGCTGCGAACCGACATGCCGACCGTGCGGGCTGCGTCTGTCACACAGCCGGATGCCGCCAGCGCATCAATGAAGGCGATCTGCCGGTCGGCGTTCCACCCGTCATGCCGCTCGCGCAGCGGGATCGGGTCGAAGGGAAGGTCCGGCATGGCCATGCTTGCGGGGCGGCGAGGTTTGGGCATGCGCGGGCGTATAGCCGGAAGGGCGGGGTGTAGGACAGGGTAATCTAATTCTTTAGCTCTATTGACGTTGACTTAGAGTTTATTTCCCCATAGCACCGGAGAGCTTACGCGATTAGGTGTTAGCAATAACACTGGTTCGGCGCTTCGCCGTTCCTCATTTGATTGGTCAATTTTATGGGCCTCGAACGGTCGATAGATTCGTCCGCCACAGGCCGCTCCGCTCGGACGAATCTATCGACCGTTCGAGGCTTAGGTAAGCAAGTGAGATGCTGTCAGCTTTCGTAGAAAATTTGAACGCTGACAGCACTTACGTCTATTCGCCAAACCCGTTTGTCTTGCTCTGCGGCGGTGAAGTTCCTGATATCAAAGAAGGCAAACCCACAGCCTCTCTCCGCGATGCATTTCTAAAATCAGAGCCTTTTTCCGCTATTAAAAATGCCAAAATACTGCAAATTGAAGAAATTAGAGAATATTTTGAGAAAGAATCTCCATACAAAGAATTGGTTACCTTCGAGCGCGATATAGCGCAGATGAGTGATCTTGTTTTGCTTTTTTCAGAATCCCCTGGAAGTTTTACTGAACTTGGAGTTTTTACCTCATACAAAGATATTTCTAAAAAATTACTTGTAGTTATCCAAAACAAGCACCTTCAAAAGTCTAGTTTTATTTCTCAAGGTCCGGTCGCATACCTGCGGTCGCTTTCAGATTATGCGGTATTCTCAATTACCAACAAACAAGTTGGAATAAGTGGCGAGAATTATGCATCGGTCAAGCCAACCACACTTCTAGAACTCCTGAGAGAGCCGACAGAAAGAAGGCTTGCCGAGTCCGCAACGCATAAGACTTTACAGAAAAAATCTTTTTCTCACCGCTGCCAACTCTACGTTGGCTTCTTAAGAGAATTCACAGTCCTTAAAGATGGAGAAATCATTGAACTATTCGACGCCTTTGGAATTAAAGTATCGAAGCCCTTGCTGGATAAGATAACCTTCTGCTGTAAGGGCGTAGGCTGGGCCAAGACGGCACAAGCGGGCTTTGACAGAGTGCATTTTGCTACAGACGGGAAGGCAGCGGCAAAATTCTCACTTTCTAATGGTATACATGACCTAATAAGGAGAAGGATGGAGTTTCGTCAGCATTGGGTACAAACTGATCCGGCTAGACTGGAAGCGCAAAGTGAGGCGCAGCAATCATGACGTTTGATGTGAAACGGTTTTTATCGCTTGAAATGGGCCTCGGCTTGCGCGCTAGTGAGCATCTTATTCGCACAGCTCCCGAAAGATACAAGCGCTATAGAATTCCTAAGCGCACTGGAGGTTGGCGGGAAATTGCTCATCCAGCGCGAGAACTGAAAGTCATCCAGAAAGCATTAGTCGATAAGCTACTCATCAACCTTCCCGTCCACCCAGCCGCGACAGCATATGTGTCAGGTTCCTCAATAAGAATAAACGCGACGAGACACGCTGAAAATGGTCCGATTATGAAATATGACTTTAAAGACTTTTTCCCGTCTATCACCTCTTTAAGTTGGATCAATTATTGCGCCAAACACGATATTTGTGAACATAGCGATGCAATTGCTCTCGCAAGGCTTTTATTTGCCCGAGCGCCAAGAGCCAGCATCCTAAGACTATCTATTGGTGCCCCGTCATCACCCGTGCTTAGTAATATTCTAATGTATGACTTTGACCGCCGTATTGCCGAGCAGGTGGGGAAAGAGGCTGTAACATACACGAGATACGCTGACGATATGACCTTTTCTGCCAAGAGGACTGGATATCTGAATTCTGTCGATAAACTCCTTCGAGCTACGATTGCGACAATCTCGTCTCCCAAACTCAAGATCAACGAGAGTAAGACAGTCACTGCTACGCGAAAGTATCATCGCCAAGTGACAGGGCTAATTTTAACCAACGATTATCGAGTATCATTGGGACGTGACCGCAAACGAACTATCCGCGCGGCACTTCATCATTTCAAAACAAATAAGTTAAGTATTGACGAGTCCGTGAAACTAGCGGGTCACATGGCATTCGCAAAGGATGTTGAACCAGAATTCTATACCCGAATGGAACGGGTTTATGGCACAGGAACTCTTGAGAAGCTAAAGACCACTGTCACACGATACCGGCGTCCTGCCTTTCGAGATTAACACGGTCAACTTATTCCTCAGCAGGGACATACAACTCCTGCCCCTTTTCCTTATATTTCTCGCTCATTTCTTCCATGCCTTTCATGGCTGCGGCTTTGCTGGCGGCTGCCGCCTCGGCACCCGTTGGGCCGGTGGCGATGAAGCCTTCGACGCCCTGATTCTGCTTGGCGGCGAAGTCGCGGACTTCCTGACTGATCTGCATCGAGCAGAACTTAGGCCCGCACATGGAACAGAAATGCGCGGTTTTGGCGCCTTCTGCGGGGAGGGTCTGGTCGTGATATTGCTCGGCGGTGTCCGGGTCGAGCGACAGGTTGAACTGGTCGCGCCAGCGGAACTCGAAGCGCGCTTTGCTGAGCGCATCGTCACGCACCTTGGCCGCTGGATGGCCCTTCGCCAGATCGGCCGCGTGGGCCGCGAGCTTGTATGTCACCACGCCGACCTTCACATCATCACGGTCGGGCAGGCCGAGATGCTCCTTGGGCGTGACGTAGCAGAGCATCGCCGTGCCATACCAGCCGATCTGCGCCGCGCCGATGCCCGACGTGATATGGTCGTAACCCGGCGCGATGTCGGTGGTTAGCGGGCCGAGTGTGTAAAACGGCGCTTCGCCGCACACTTCGAGCTGCTTCTCCATATTCTCCTTGATCTTGTGCATTGGCACATGGCCCGGCCCTTCGATCATCACCTGCACATCCTGCTTCCATGCGCGGTGGGTCAGCTCGCCCAGCGTGTATAGCTCAGCGAATTGCGCCTCGTCGTTTGCGTCGGCGATGGAGCCGGGACGCAGGCCGTCGCCCAGCGAATAGGCGATGTCATAGGCCTTCATGATTTCGGTGATCTCGTCGAAATGCTCGTAGAGGAAGCTTTCCTTGTGATGCGCGAGGCACCATTTCGCCATAATGCTGCCGCCGCGCGACACGATGCCCGTCACGCGTTTCGCCGCGAGCGGCACATAGGGCAGGCGCACGCCCGCATGGATAGTGAAATAATCGACGCCCTGCTCGGCCTGCTCGATCAGCGTGTCGCGGAAAATCTCCCATGTCAGCTCCTCGGCAATGCCGCCGACTTTTTCGAGCGCCTGATAGATCGGTACGGTGCCGATGGGGACGGGCGAGTTGCGGATGATCCACTCGCGCGTGTCGTGGATATTGCGGCCGGTGGACAAGTCCATCACCGTGTCCGCGCCCCAGCGGATCGACCAGACCATCTTGTCGACTTCGTTAGCGACATCGGACGCCACCGCGCTGTTGCCGATATTGGCGTTGATCTTCACGAGGAAGTTGCGACCGATGGCCATCGGCTCGGTTTCCGGGTGGTTGATATTGTTGGGGATGATCGCGCGGCCGCGGGCGACTTCATCGCGCACAAACTCCGGCGTCACATAATCGGGGATGGACGCGCCATAGCTCTCGCCGTCGCGGATATATTCGGCCAGACGCTCGCGGCCGAGATTTTCGCGCTCGGCGACATATTCCATCTCCGGCGTGATGATGCCTTTACGGGCATAATGCATCTGGGAGACGTTCATGCCGGGCTTCGCGCGCAGCGGGCGCTTGGTAACATTGGGGAAGGGCTGCACCCCGCCGGAGCGATCCGGGCCGAGCTGGCCATTGTCTTCGGGCTTAAGGTCGCGGCCGTCATACGCCTCGACATCGCCGCGATCCATGATCCAGTCACGCCGCAGGTTCGGCAGGCCCGCCATGATGTCGATATGCGCCGCCGGATCCGTATAGGGCCCGGACGTATCATAGACCCGCAGAGACGGCTCGCCGCCTGCCAGATCAATCTCGCGCATCGCCACGCGGATGCCGCTGCCCGACTTCGCCGCCACATGCACCTTGCGCGAGCCGCGAATGGGGCCAGTGGTTACGCCGATTTCAGCCTTTGCGGGAATGTCTGCCATGCTTTTATCTCCTGGGCCGTATCAGAAAATAGCGGGCGGGCGCCGCTCCCTTCCTACGACCGTATTAACGGTTTCAGGTTCAGCGGGTCGTGTGGCGCTTACCCACACCTCTCAGCCAATAAAGCAGGCTCCCCGGGGAATGGGGGCAGGATAGGGATGATAAGGCCCTACGTAAAGCAGGGAATACACCATCTATTGAAGCAATGAATTTATACTTCGAGTTCTAAAGGATACTCGTCATATGTTTTACCATGCAATTCGCGCCCGGTGGCCTTTTTATTCCGCCCCCCCCATTGCTTGAAAAAAAACGCAACATCATCGCGCCTGCATATCTCGAAAAGACGTTCTACCCACTCTTCGGCGATAGGCCGAGACCGAGGCCCAGACTCACCTCCGACTATAGCCCAATGAATTTTGCGAAGGTCAGCGTTATCAACACGGCCTATCAGTGGTTCAAAAGAAACAAAAAGCGTTGATCCTTCGATATTCGATAGATGGCCAACACGGTCAATTACGGTAGAATCTTCTACCGATGTACCCAGCCAAACATTTAACGAACTCACAAGTTTACCAGCCCCGAATAACGACGCCATACGCTCAGGCCGCTTTGTTAACACTTGGAAATGATGCTGTGGGCATTCTCGCATCACTTCCCAAACGCGCTGGATGAAATGATCAGGCACCGCCTCATGAAAGAGGTCAGCCATTGAATTAACAAAAATACGCTTCGGTTTTCTCCATTCCAAAGGTGCAGTTAAGCTATTTTCGTCAACATTGACTTTCCCGGTCCAAACATGACGATTGCCGCTCTTGCGAGTTGTTCCAGCATATTTAGCGTGACCCATTGCCTGCAAACGAGCCGCCATTCGCATCGCGTAACAATTTGTGCAGCCACTCGAAGCAAGGCTACAGCCCGCTACAGGGTTCCAAGTAACGTCCGTCCATTCAATTTGAGAATTCGAACTCACCTCAAACCTTCCTCAAAATATGGTCCGCTATTCTAAGGGCAGCGGCCGATGCTGGCGGGCTTGGATTAGCGCAAGCAAACATAAGTGAAAACTCATGAAGCTTACCTTTACCCAGTGGCAGATACAGTTTCGCTACGCCACCTTTAAAAACTTCAGCTAGCCTGTCACGAAACATCTCTGAAAACTGCTTTGCTCTTGCCACCTTCTCATGGCGTTGATCAATGCCCCCAAACAAATCCTCTTCTGGCTCCAAAGACTTTACCGCTTTCGGCCGCCACCCATCGCTCCCCCAAAGATCATCAATCTTTTTGGCGCTTGGTAGAAAAGTTCCATCAGTCCGTATTTGTCGGCTCATACCATGTACCGGAACTAGGTACCATAAATCGACTTTTCCAGTTTCAGCTAAGCTGCATATGGTTTCCCATCGGACACTTAATCCAAACGGATCAAGAAAAACGACCGCCCTTTCAAATTTTCCCTTATTCAGAAAACCTGCAAAGGACTGCAATCGATCGTTAGCATCCCCATCAAGCACATTGATTTTATGTTGTGGGAACGAATCATTCAGACTCTTTAAAGAAATAATATTCTCTGGGTTCGAATCGATAAAAACATATCTATCAAACGGTGGATCAATTCCTAATGCTCTAACAGGCGAACCATCAATAATTGATTCAGAATCATAAACGTTACTTTCAATCAAGAGGGTTTGCTCTTTTAGTCCAGCAGCTTGCGAAGCACCTGAGCCAGCGAATCCATCTACATAGCTCAAATTAAATCGCTGCTTTTTCATGACAGTCACATAGGCCTGCAAATAGCGTGCAACGGTATCGAGCTTCTTCTGTGTGTGCGCTCCACCAAATCGTTGAACTCGAGGCATATATTCTCAACTCCCTCAACTAAGAGTTTTGGATGAGAACATATAGGAAACATTTTGTCAAAGCAAGGTTGGTTGCATATGGATGTAAACTTGGAATCTATATTAAGTAGTGAGCCAATAATGGCTACACCCTCAAAACGTATAGGCCACGCCCAGCGCGCCGAGCCATTGGTCGCGGCTGCCGGCGGTTTTGACGATGGGGGAGCGCGCATAGTCGCCTAATATGCGGCCATAGCCGCCTATGGCAAAGAGCGCCCAGCCCTTGCGGATGTCACCGGAGAGGGATTTGCCCGCCGCCAGATTGATGCTCATTTTCGAGAAGCCGGAGCTGTCGCCTGCGCCATTATAAACCGCGAGGCTACTTGCTGTGCTGCCCGCTGCATCAATATCATAATAAGTGCGGCCATAGCCTTTGCCGACATAATCGGCGGAAAGAGACAAGCCGACCAGAGTGGTCTGCGACAGCGGCGTCATATATTCAATGGCGGGGGTGATGATCATGCTCTTGTGCGCGCCCGCGACATCCGCCAGCACAGAGACACGAAAGGAAAGATTGTCATAAGCGCTGGTGATGACCCCCGCCTTGGCGATGCCCGCCCATGCGCCCAGCTCTATCGCGGTGTCCAGCTTGCCCAGTGCCTTGACGCGCGCGTCCTTGATGCGCCCGGTGCGGTTGAAGCGCGCGCTGATGATCGGGCCAAAGCCGATGTCCCACCCGCCTTCGTCATGATTGGGCACGACATCGAGATGCAGGTTGGTGCCACGCGAAAAGAAGGGCATGCCCGCCACCTTGCCGCGCACCAATATGCCGGGCGTGACGCTATAATCATCTGAGCCTTCATAGCTGGGGGTCAGCCCCACGCCGACAGCAACGGTGATCTCGTTGCTGGAAGAGACGGGGCTGGAAGAAGGCACATTATCCTGAGCAAGCAGCGGCAGCGGAGCGCCTGCTACCAGCAAGGCTGTGAATATCGGGGTGGTTTTTGTCATATATTCTCCAGTGCGCAGCCTTACAGGTATAACGCCCCAGAAACATAGGGGTTTCCACGCATAATCTTTAAAGCGGATATTACAGGAAATATTTGAGGCGCACGACTTGTTTTACGGTGCCCTGCGCAACGGGGAAATGCACCTTGCGAAACGGCGGCGGCCCCATCATCAACTTCGGATTGCGCGAAAAGCCAACACCCTCACGCGGAATACCCAGCATCGTGTCAACCTTGGCGTTGCCATTCTCATCATGCAGCACCAGCAGCGCATAATCGCCCGGCTCCAGGCCACCGAAATGTAACTGCGCGTCAGCTTGCGCAGCCGCAATGCTGGCATGGCGCGCCGCCGGGTCTTTCTCGCATTTGGGGAAGTAATGTGGGTCGCGCGTCAAACAGGCCCGGATCATACCCTTTGTCGAACGCAACCCCTCGAACCGGATATCCACCTCGCCCTTTGGCAGGGTGATCTTAGCAAGCTCAACCCCGGCACCGTTCGCATCGGTCTGGAGAACCGCGCTCGGCTTATCTGCCGCGCTCAGCAGGATCAGCGAAGCGCCCAAGGCCAATGTCTGTGCCACAAATCTTGTCCCAGAAGCGAAAATAGAGGCCATAATTTCCCTTATATGCTTGATGATGCTTCTGATGGTGTGTCGCTGTTATCAGCCAGCGGCCCAATGGTCCATGAACGATTATACGCGGAAACATCTCCCACCCCATATGATTGCCGATGCCCATGATCGTCATGATTGCCAGAACGACGCCAAGCGCGGCTACATGAATGGGAATGAAGAAAACAAGAGTGGGGATGACAAGCGCACCGGTCAGCGCTTCCCACGGGTGGAAGCTCATCGCCGCCCATGCTGTGGGCGGGCGGCTTTCATGATGCACGGCATGGGCAACACGAAACCACCAAGGGTGGTGCATCAGCCGGTGCGTCCAGTAAAACCATGTGTCATGCGCCGCGAGATAGGCGAAGATCGAAACCGGCAGATACCAGAGCGGATAAGCGCCAATGTCTGTGTAGACACGCGCCCAGCCAAATTCCTGCCAGCCCCACGCAACGACGCCAGCGGGAACACCATAAATGCCGGCGGAAGCCAGACTCCATAATATCTCACGTTTGATCTGCCCGCCCTGCCCCACATAGAGGCCAGGGCGCTTAAGGTGCGTCGCCCATGCAAATGCGCCACTTGTGACGAGATAGCGCACCGCGACAATGATACTCATCGCCAGCGCGGAAAGCAGGATCGCCACTTCGGCAGAGGGCGCTAATGCGGCCATCGCTCAATCGTCACATGCACGAGGCGCGGCAGGTCATGCAGCGCCGCTCGCAACTGGACCACATCGCCGCCCTCGCCGGAAATACTGACTATGGCGGCATGCGCCTGCGGCCCGATACGCCAGACATGCAGGTCAGCAATAATCGCGCCTTCCTGCTCCGTTATTGTCTTGATCGTCCCGGCCAGTTCCGGCTCGGCGGTATCAAGCAGGATTGAGGATGTATCCTTCATCAGGCTCCATGCCCAGCGCGCAATAATGATCGCGCCGACGATACCGATCACCGGATCGAGCCATACCCAGCCAAGGTAACGCCCGGCCAGTAAGGCCGCGATAGCCGCGACCGACGTTAGCGCGTCGGCCAGCACATGGAGATAGGCGGCGCGCAGATTATTATCGCTATGGGCATGGGCATGCCCGTGCGCATGTCCTCCATGCCCATGATCGTGGCCGTGATGATGCCCCTCGTCCATCAGCAGCCATGCGCTCAGCAGATTCACAACCAGTCCAATCACGGCCACCAGAGTGGCATCGGCAAAATTGACCTTATGCGGATCCCACAGGCGCTGCGCAGATTCCGCAGCGATGCCCAATGATGCCAGCCCCAACATGATCGCTGAGGCGAAACCCGCCAGGTCGCCTACTTTGCCCGTGCCAAAAGTGAAACGGGCATTTTGCGCATGTTTGCGCGCATAGGCATAGGCAAAGGCTGCAATCAGCAGCGCGCCGGCATGCGTCGCCATATGAAAGCCATCGGCGAGCAGCGCCATTGAGCCGGTCATCCAGCCCGCCACTATCTCGACGACCATAGTGACCGCAGTAAGCGCAATTACCCAATGAGTGCGCCGCGCATTGCGATCATGCGTGTCGGGCAGGTATATATGATCGAAATAATGTTGATGGTCATGATCTGAACGGTCCGTCATACCCCATGATTATGCTGTGGCAGGGGTCTGCGTCAACGACAGGCTATCGCCGCAAGGAGAGCGGCGCTAAGACAGGCTTGTGAGCAACGGGCATCCATCTGATCAAGATTATGAAATCGCCATAATTGGCGCGGGGCTGGCGGGCGGTCTGATCGCGCTGGCGCTCATCGCGCGCAAGCCGGATATACGCCTGCTGCTGATCGACGGCGCAGACCGCGCAGGCGGCAATCATATGTGGAGTTTCTTCGACAGTGATGTGAGCGATGAGGGCCGCGCTTTGCTCGCACCTTTGGTAACGCATCGCTGGGAGCGCGGGCATCAGGTGCGCTTCCCCGGCTATGATCGCGCGATTGACATTGCCTATAACAGCATCGCCTCTCGCCAGTTCGATGCACATGTGCGCGCAACGCTGGGCAACAGGCTGCGGCTGAACCAGCCCGTCAAAGCACTATCATCAAGGCAGGTCACATTGGCAAATGGCGAAACCTTAGCCGCGCGCGCTATTATTGATGCGCGAGGATTCCCGTCTCCTGTCGGCAACGCGCATAATGGAACAAAAACAACGATTGCGCATTCTACCGAATACGGCCCGGCAGCATATTCTCCGGATGAGAAGCATGCTGCCAATAGCCCGGCGCCTTTGAGCGCCGGGTCTTTTTTGCGCGATGACGAAGCTCAAGCGGACGCAAAAACCAACCCGGTATCGACATTGGCATGTGGCTGGCAGAAATTTGTCGGCCAGACATTGCGCCTATCCTCGCCCCACAGCCTGAATCGACCCATCATTATGGATGTTCGCGTCGATCAGCTTGGCGGATATCGTTTTGTGTATGTGCTCCCCACAGGGCCGCAAGAGATATTCGTTGAAGACACATATTATACAGACGGGCCACAGCTCGATATTCCCACGGTCCGGGCGCGCATTACCGAATATGCAGCAGCGCAAGGCTGGCAGATCGAGGCGGTGGAACATGAAGAAACCGGGGTGTTGCCGGTTGTGAAAGCTGGTGATTTTGCGCGCTTCTGGCCTGGAAGTGACACGGTTGCACGTGCAGGTGTGCGCGCCGGGTTGTTCCACCCTACCACCGGCTATTCGCTACCGATGGCAGTGGACTTCGCGCTCGCTCTTGCGGATGCCGCGCCTATGGATGGCATGGCCCTTGGCACATGGGCGCGCAACCGGGCGGCACAGCATTGGCGGAGCGGTGGCTATTATCGCATGCTCGATACGATGCTCTTCGATGCCGCCCCGCCTGAGGAGCGATATCGCATTTTCGAGCGCTTCTATCAGCTCCCCGAACCGCTTATCATGCGCTTCTATGCGGGTCGTTCGAGTTTCGCAGATAAAATCCGTATCTTGTGCGGCAAGCCGCCAGTGCGCATAAGGGCTGCAATACGGGCAATTATCACAAGAAATAGCATCAAAAGAAAAGGCGTATGACGCAGCCAGAAGAATCACAGACGCAGAGCAAAAGCGCAATTGTCATCGGCGCAGGCTTTGGCGGGCTGGCGCTGGCCATTCGCCTGCAATCCGCTGGTATAAGTACCACCATTGTCGAAGCGCGCGACAAGCCCGGTGGGCGCGCCTATTATTGGCAGAAGGACGGCTTCACCTTCGATGCTGGCCCGACCGTCATCACCGACCCCGATTGCCTCAAGGAATTATGGCAGCTCTCCGGACAGGATATGGCGCAGGATGTCACACTCGACCCGGTCATGCCCTTTTACCGGCTCAACTGGCCCGACGGCACCAATTTCGATTATAGCAATGACGATAGTGCCTTGCGGCAGGAGATTGCCAAGCTCGATACGGGTGATCTGGCAGGCTATGAGCGCTTTCTCGACTATAGCGCCGGGGTTTACCGTGAAGGCTATGAGAAATTAGGCCATGTTGCCTTTCTCGATTTCACCTCGATGATCAAGGCAGCGCCAGCACTCGCGCAGTATCAGGCATGGCGCTCAGTCTATTCGATGGTTTCCAGCTTTGTGAAAAACGAGAAACTGCGTGAGGCTTTGAGCTTTCATACTTTGCTTGTCGGTGGCAACCCGATGACCACCAGCGCGATTTATGCGCTGATCCACAAGCTGGAGAAAGACGGCGGCGTGTGGTTCGCGCGGGGTGGCACCAACCGGCTGGTTGCAGCTATGGTGGCGCAGTTCGAACGCATTGGTGGTACGATAAGGCTTGGTGATCCGGTCGAGCGGATCGAAACCATAGGCGACAGGGCAACGGCGGTCGTGACCAAAAGCGGGTGGCGCAGCGAGGCAGACAGCGTAGCCAGCAATGCCGACCTGATGCACAACTATCGTGACCTGCTCTCTGGCCATGCACGCGGGCAAAAACAGGGCGAAACACTCGCGCGCAAACGCTGGTCGCCCAGCCTGTTCGTAGTGCATTTCGGCATCAAGGGCACATGGCCGGGCATCCCGCATCATATGATCCTGTTCGGCCCGCGCTATAAAGAGCTGCTGACCGATATATATCAGCATGGTGTGCTTTCTGCTGATTTCTCGCTCTATCTGCACCACCCGACCGTCACAGACCCCAGCATGGCGCCGGAGGGGCATTCCACTTTTTATGCACTCGCGCCCGTGCCGCATATGGGCAAGCTGCCGATCGACTGGGATGTCGAAGGGCCACGTTTTGCCGAGCGCATATTGGACGAGATCGAACGACGGCTGATCCCCGACATACGTTCGCGCATCGTCACGCAATTTCATTATGCACCCCCTGACTTTTCCCAGGATCTGGCCGCGCATATGGGCAGCGCTTTCAGCCTCGAACCGCTGTTAACCCAAAGCGCATATTTCCGCGCACATAATCGCGATGATGTCATACCCAACCTCTATATGGTCGGCGCGGGCACACATCCGGGCGCGGGCATCCCCGGCGTTGTGGGCAGCGCAAAAGCGACCGCGAAGCTGATGCTGGAGGATATGGGGGTCAAATGAGGCGTATTGCAGTATATTGTGGGTCGGCCACGCCGGCAGACCCTGCTTATATGGAATGCGCGCGCACAGTCGGCAGAGAATTGGCACAACGCGGTATCGGCGTTGTTTATGGTGGCGGGCGCATGGGCCTGATGGGCGCTGTTGCCGATAGTGCGCTGGAAGCGGGCGGCGAAGTGATCGGCGTGATCCCGACCGTGATGGTGCAGCCCGAAATCGCGCATGATGGCTGCACCCGCCTCGAAATCGTGAAAACCATGCATGAGCGCAAGGCACGCTTCACCGATTTGTCAGATGGCTTCCTGACGCTCCCCGGCGGGGTCGGCACGATGGACGAGCTATGGGAAGCGGTGAGCTGGGCGCAGATCGGCTATCATGACAAACCCATCGGGCTGCTCAATGCTGCGGGCTATTATGACGGGCTTATCCAGTTTCTGAACCATATGACACAGGTCGGCTTTGTGCGCAGTGAACATGCGGAAATGATTGTTCATGGGGATGATCTGGCGGTTTTGCTGGGCCGCATGGCATCTCATACGCCCCATCGCGCACTGTTTCCGATTGGCCGGGATGATCTGTGAATAGAGACGCTCTGGTCGAACATGCTCGTATAAGCATTGCAAAAGGCAGCAAGAGCTTTGCCACTGCGAGCCTGCTGTTTGACCGGCCAACACGTGAGCGCACATGGCTGCTCTATAGCTGGTGCCGCAAATGCGATGATATTGCCGATGGGCAGGATCATGGCGGTGCCTTGTCACACGTCGAAGATGCGCAGGCCCGTCTCGCCGATATGCGCGCCAAAACACAGGCCGCGCTGGAAGGACGAGAAACCGGCGACCCTGCGTTTGACGGGCTGGGCGTGGTGGCGACAGAAACCGGCATTCCCCATTGCTTTGCGCATGACCTGATCGATGGCTTTGCCCTTGATGCGCAAGACTGGCGGCCGCAAACCGCCGATGACCTGCTGCGTTATTGCTATCATGTCGCGGGTGCCGTCGGCTTGATGATGGCCGTCGTCATGGGTGTGTCGCCAGAGGATGAGGCCGTGATGGATCGCGCTTGTGACCTCGGCCTTGCCTTTCAGCTCGCCAATATTGCACGCGACATAAGCGAAGATGCGCAGGCAGGGCGCTGCTATATCCCGGCAGACTGGCTTGAGGAGCATGCAATGACGCCAGATACACTGTTCACACCGCAAAATCGTCCCAAAATGAAACATATTGGCGCGCGTCTTGCTGCTATGGCGGGTGAATATGAAGCCAGCGCGCGTATTGGCGCAGCCGCCCTGCCCTTGCGTTCCGCCTGGGCAGTGTTATCCGCTTCGGGCATTTATGGTGACATTGCGCGAGAAGTCGCACGACGCGGCGAAGCGGCGTGGGATCAGCGCGTGATGACCAGCAAGGCATCCAAACTGCGCTGGATGATCCGAGCATGGAGGCAGGCGCTATTCCGCAACGCTAACCAAAATACGCATGCTATGCGGCCAGATCATTTATGGCGCAGAGCAAAGCTGGCCCGTCGATAAAGCCTCATATAGCTCATGAAAAATGCGAAAGTCCCCAGTCTATAAACTCGCGAAAGACTTGTATGACCTCAGTCGCGGACTCACTATAGGCTTTTGGGTCTTCATCTAACCGGACAGCAGGCCATGACGCCTGATGGAAGGCAACCCTGCTCCGCAAATGCGCCAGACGTTTGCCGAAATCACGAGCGATAACCGGGTCTATAGTACCGCCCGGCTCATCCTTGACCAAAGTTTCCAAATCCAGAAGCCGCTGAGACAATATGCGCCGCGCGGCTAATAAGTCATGCTTGCGCGCCGCATCATCGCGCTGCCCAATGTCAATAAACCGCTGATAGGTTTCCCTCAACAGCGAGAATTGCTGTGCGATTGCCCCCAATCAAGCCTCCTCGTTATTTCTTATACGGTCATCTTATGAGCCCTGCCGTAGTAATCTACTAAATAATTAATAATGCACCATTTTTTATGTGTCATTTTGACTCACAAAAGATTAAATCACTGCTTGCGGCCCGGCCACCGATGCGCCATGCTTTGTTTCATTTGCGCTGCACTGCAAAATAAGCTAATGGCCGCGACCAACATTTTCCTCGAAAAGAGCAGACACTCATGAGCCTCCGCAATGTGGCCATCATCGCGCACGTCGATCATGGCAAAACTACACTGGTTGACCAGCTTTTCCGTCAATCCGGCACCTTCCGCGACAATCAGCGCGTGGAAGAACGTGCGATGGACAGCAACGATCTTGAAAAAGAACGCGGCATAACGATTCTCGCAAAACCGACTTCTGTCGAATGGGCACCTCCCGGCGGCGGTGAGTCTGTGCGCATTAACATTGTCGATACACCTGGCCACGCCGACTTCGGCGGTGAAGTGGAGCGCATCCTCTCGATGGTCGATGGCGTTATCCTGCTGGTGGACAGCTCGGAAGGCGCAATGCCACAGACCAAGTTCGTCACTGGCAAGGCACTGGCGTTGGGCCTCAAGCCCATTGTCGTCGTCAACAAGGTCGACCGTCCCGATGAACGCATTCAGGAAGTGCTTGATGAAGTGTTCGATCTGTTTGTGTCACTCGAAGCGACTGATGAACAGCTCGATTTCCCAGTGCTCTATGCCTCGGGACGCAACGGCTATGCCAGCGAGGATCCAGATCGACGCGAGGGTACGCTGATCCCGCTGTTCGAGAAGATCGTCGATCATGTGCCTCCACCAGCGCTTGATGTCGATGCACCCTTCACTTTCCTTGTGACACTGCTCGACCGTGACAATTTCCTCGGTCGCATCCTCACTGGCCGCGTCAACTCAGGTACACTCAAGGTCAATCAGCCAATTCATGCGCTCGATATGGACGGCAATGTAATCGAGGCCGGCCGCGCCTCCAAGATCATGGCCTTTCGTGGGCTGGACCGTGTTCCTGTTGAAAGCGCACAGGCAGGCGATATCATCAGCCTTGCTGGTCTGACCGTTGCCACTGTGGCGAACACTATCGCTGATGTCTCCGTTTCGGAACCAATTCAGGCGCAACCCATCGACCCGCCAACGCTTTCCATGCGCTTTGCCGTGAATGACTCGCCTATGGCGGGCCGCGAAGGCGACAAGGTGACAAGCCGTATGATCCGCGACCGTCTGTTCCGTGAGGCCGAGAGCAATGTCGCCATCAAGGTGACAGAAGCTGCCGACAAGGACAGCTTCGAAGTTGCCGGGCGCGGCGAGCTTCAGCTTGGCGTCGTCATAGAAACCATGCGCCGCGAAGGCTTTGAGCTGGGTATTTCTCGCCCGCGCGTGTTGTTTCTGGATGGCCCGAGCGGCAAGGAAGAGCCCTATGAAACCGTCATCATCGACGTGGATGACGAGCATAGCGGTACGGTTGTCGAGAAAATGGCGACCCGCAAAGCCGAGATGACCGACATGCGTCCCTCTGGCGGCGGCAAAACACGCATCACCTTCTCTGCGCCCTCACGCGGGATGATCGGCTATCATGGCGAATTCCTGTCCGACACACGCGGCACAGGTATCATGAACCGCCTGTTTGAGAAATATGGTCCCTATAAAGGTGCGATCGAAGGCCGCAAAAATGGCGTACTGATCTCCAACGGCACGGGCGAGGCTGTGGCCTATGCGCTTGGCCCACTCGAAGAGCGCGGCATCTTGTTCGTATCACCGGGCGAGCCGCTTTATGAAGGCATGGTCATCGGCGAAAATGCGAAGCCAGAAGATCTTGAAGTCAACCCGATGAAGAGCAAGCAGCTGACCAACTTCCGCTCGACCGGCAAGGATGACGCGATCCGCCTCACCCCGCCCAAGCGCATGACGCTGGAGCAGGCGATTGCTTATATCGACGATGATGAGATGGTCGAGGTGACGCCCAAATCCATCCGCATCCGCAAGCGCTATCTTGACCCGCATGAGCGCAAGAAAGCCAGCCGCGCCAAAGCTGCGGCATAAACGAAATTCCAAAGGGGCGCACCGGCAAAAGCGGGTTGCGCCCCTTTTTATTCCAGAAACTCTTCCCGATCGGGAATGCGGGTAAAGGCGATCTTGCTGCCGGAAAAACCGCGCCCCGCCGAGGGCAACATCCCAACAAGCACTGTGTCCCGCCCAAAGCGATGATTGAGCCGGTCCAGCGCAGCAGAAATGGCCACAGGGCGCGTAACAGGCACCCCAGCCTCGCCTTCTTCCCCATCATCACCCGGCACCAAATTTTCAAACAGGTCGCGCTGGCGCGTATCGAGTGGCTCCAGCCCCAGCAACACGACCGAGATTTTCTTCACCAGTATCGCCTGTTCACGCGGAATGACCCGCTCCCATATATGCAGCAGTAATGACAGAAAGGTCAGGCTGTCCTGCGCCGGACGGCAGCGCATATCTCCGCGCAGCCGCCTGCCATCTTCCAACCGCGCCGAAAATCCGAAATAGGTGGCACTATAGCCCATGCGCCGCAAACGGGCCGCTGCCTTCAAGGTCAAACGTCGCGCAACATTGATCGCCTGCTCCGGGGGCCGCAGGGCAGGCCCAAGCACATGGCTATGGCCAATGCTGCGCCGCTGTGTTTCCGGCTCAGGCAAATCATGACCACGCAAAAGATACCACATGCGCTCGCCCCAGATGCTGCCCCAGACATGACGCATGTGTCGCCGGTCCAGCGCCATAATATCCGCGACATTGGTTATGCCCTGATGCTGCAGGCGCCGCTCCATATTGCGGCCAATGCCAGGCAAATCGCGCGGCTCCAGATCAGTGATTAGTCGCCGCTCCACATCTTCAGGCATCAGGATCGTGAGGCCATCGGGCTTTTCGAGGTCCGTCGCCACCTTGGCGAGATATTTATTCGCCGCCAACCCGATAGAACAACGCACCCACGGCCCCAGGCTGGCGCGCAGCCCGGCTTTGACAGACAGCGCAATGCGCCGCGCTACGTCAGGTTGCGCCTCATTGCGCAACAGCCGGGACGCCATCTCATCAATCGAGCATATTTCAGCGACCGGAATATGGCGGTTAATCTCGTCAATCGCACGGTGATGATAATCGACATACAGCTCATGGCGCGCGAGCACGCAGATCAAACCCCGGCACAGGCGCTTGGCTTCCCATATGGGCGTGCCGGTTTTAACCCCGAATGCTTTGGCCTCATAGCTCGCCGCAATGGCGCATGTGCTCTCTGTATCCACCGGAACAACCGCCACCGGCTTGCCACGCAAATAGGGCTGTTCCTGCTGCTCTACGCTCGCAAAATAGCTGTTGAAATCAACATAGAGCCATTTGAGCGGCGAAGGAGGAAAGGCGTTGGCAACAGGCATGAGCGCGTGAAAAATCCCGAAAGCACGAGTCGCGCACCATTATATGTTCTTCTTTTGTTCTTATAAAGACTTTGCTCTGTTTCAGCCATGCGGAAACGGTTCGGCACCAGCCTGCTCCCTCACCCAGCCTCCCAAATAGTTACTTTATGGGAGGTCGGGTGAGAAAGTAGGCCGGTGCCGCTTCCACATATGTGGAACACCCTCTACCAATAAGCTCTGGCTTATTTGGCCAGCAACAAGCGGTTATTCAACGGCTGAACCGGGCGGGCATTGTCACCCATAATTGCCTGAAGCGCTGCAATCTGCTCCTTGCTGGCGGTGACGGCCTTATCTGCCACATGCCAGTTCACGCCTTCACTGCATGGTGGCGTGGTAAGCGAACCCATGTAGCGATAGACGCTTAAGGAACCCGGCAGCATGCCATTGGGGTCAAGCTGTACCCCGGCCACTTCGGTTGCACCTTGCTTTTTCTCAGGCGCCGCTGCGATCACTTTCGCCAGCTCGGCATTGCTCTGCCCTTCCTCAAAGAGGATACCCAGAACGGCGAGCTTGCCTGCACTGTCTGCATGAACGAAATGCGCGACCAGCGGATAGCGCTTGCCCGATACGGCATGTTCGGACGGTGTATGGAAATGCACCTGCACCAGCCCAAATTCATGACCACCGCTAACCAGCTTCGAGCCTGCTGCAAAATTGGCCTGAACCGTATGGCCATTGTTCAAAACAGTCAGCGGGCCAGCCGTATAGCTGGTCGAAACAATAGCGCTACCGCGCGCATTCACTGCGCCCAGATCAATAGGAGATTGCATGTCTCCTGCTTCGCATAGTGCGAAATCTGACGAAAGCTTGCCCCAATTGTCAGGCCCGCCCTCACCCTCATATCCCCAATGGGGGGCTTGGCCAGCGCCAGCCAAGGCCAATGAAGCTGCCGAAGTAATTGCCAGAATTGAGTGCATCTTCCTTTATCTCCTCGTTACCGTCTTAAATTATGTTCATTGTAGGATGAAAACCCCACTGTGGCCAAACCACAGCCTTTTGCATATTTCAAGAAATCGCGTCCCAAATCAACTTCGCACCAACCAGCACGAGCATCATATTGGCAAACAGGAAAAAGCTGCGACCCTTAATATAGGGCACCAATCGCGCGCCTGCCATTGTCGAGAGCAAAGCCACTGGGGTTAAAAGCCGTGACAGAATCAAGGTTTCGCGCGTGAAAGCGCCCAGTGCGATAAATGCGGGAACTTTCACATAGTTTACGAAACCAAAAAGCATGATGGCTGTGCCTGCAAACTGTATATGCGGCAGGTTTTTAGGCATTACCCATATACGAAAGGGCGGCGCTCCTGCATGCGCAATCTGGCTGGTAATACCACTGAAAAAACCGAAAATAAGGCCCGGCCACTCTTTTGATGTGCGGACTGTAACCGGCATATCACGCCAGGTAACCCACACACGCCAGAGCCCAAAGACAACCGAAATGCCACCCAAGATGGCAAGAATGACATGGACCGGCATAATCGAGGCAAAATAGGCTGCGACAGCGACACCGCACACAGCGCCAGGCAGCATCCAGGCGATAATTCTCCTGTTCCAATTTTTGCGATAAAGCCACATGCCAAAAATATCTTGCACCACAAGCAGTGGCATCAATATGGCGCCTGCCTCAACCGGCGGAAATACCATAGCCATGAGCGGCATACCGAGCATGCCAAGGCCGAGCATACCGCCTTTGGCAAGCCCGAGTAACAACACACTCAGCAGAGCAATAGATATGGAGAGAGGGTCGCTCGGCATTGGCTTTCTCTATAGGGAGTGACACATATCCACAGTAAGCTAGATAAGCAGCAGAATGGATGACAATGAAACAAGATGTGACCTGCTCTTTGTCTATGGCACGCTAAGGCATGGCTGCGATAATGAAAAAGCACGCACGCTCACAAAAATGGCAGAGTGGCTTTGTACAGCGCGCACAGACGGGCAGTTGTGGAATGTTGATTGGTATCCTGCACTGACAAAGAACACGGGCAGGGGGGACAGCGTATTAGGCGATGTTTTTCGCCTGACTGACCCGCAAACGGGCCTTGCCATGCTCGATACTTATGAAGAATGCACAGCCGATTTCCCACAGCCGTGGGAATATCGACGCGAGATCATCACTGTAGAAGGGCCAAATGGCTCGCTGCGCGTATGGGCGTATCTCTATAATCGCCCTGTGGAAGGGTTGGATATTATAGAGGGCGGCGATTGGCTTTCACATATTGCGCGCGCACCAGTTCGCCGCCCCGCCTAACCTTCCATAGAATATCTTATTGAGAAGCTGGGCAGGAGAGCCGCCAATCGGTCAAATCCCACAGAGACATCCATAGCTGGTTTCCCAAGCTGGTATTATATGTCACCATAGCTTCAGAAACACCCGGCATACGAGACTCATATTATGATGCGTAATGCAGGGAAATAATGCGAGAAAAGAGGTTGCCATGACAGGCTTTACTTACCCCCTGCTGATCCAGAATATGTTGCTCTCCGGCGCTGCGCGGGCAGAGAATACAGAAATTATTTCTGACGGCCTGATGCGCTATGATTATGCGGAACTGGTACGCCGGATACGCAGGCTCTCCAGTGCAGTGCACAGACTCGGCGCGGCACATGGCGACACTATCGCCGTGATGGACTGGGACACGCACCGCTATCTCGAAGCGTTCTTTGGTATTCCAGCAGCAGGCACGATATTGCAGATGGTCAATGTCCGCATGTCGCCAGAACAGGTCATTTATACGCTCAATAAAACGGGCGCGAAAATCATCTTCTGCAATGCCGAGTTCGCGCCCCTTCTGAAAGGAATATTACCGCATCTGGAGCATGCCGAAAAACTAATCTGCATGGATGATGCAGCCGTTAGCGATGATGAGGGTTTCTGGCATGGCGGCTACGAAGCACTTCTGCAATCCGGCGACCCGGAAGCCGACTTTCCCGATCTCGATGAAAATGATGAGGCCACGGTTTTCTTTACAACAGGCACAACCGGCCTGCCCAAAGGCGTCCATTTCTCGCACAGGCAGCTTGTTTTGCACACGTTGTCGCTGCTCGCCGGCTTCGCGATGACTGGCCCACACTCGCGCTTTTCATCGGCTGGTGTATATATGCCAATGACACCGATGTTTCATGTTCATGCATGGGGCTTCCCCTATGCCGCAACACTGGCCGGTATGAAACAAGTCTATCCTGGCCGCTATATTCCCACCAGTCTGCTGCGCCTCATAGACGAAGAAGGCGTCACGATTTCGCACTGCGTGCCCACTATTATGCGCATGCTGCTCGACGACCCGCAAAGTGCCGACATAGACCTTTCCCGGCTTGTGGTCGTTATAGGCGGTTCAGCCCTGCCCGAAGCATTGGCTGAACAATCAATGGAGCGCGGCATAGATATGTTCGCAGGCTATGGCATGTCCGAATCCTGCCCGATCCTCTCCACATCCACCACACGCTTCGAGGGTATGAGCAAACAAGAGGAGATACAACGCCGTTGCCTCGCAGGGGTTGCAGCGCCGCTGGTCGATATGCGCATTGCAGATCCGGACATGAATTTTCTGCCACGTGACGGCGAATCAACAGGTGAAGTCGTCGTTCGCGCGCCATGGCTCACCCCTGATTATTTGGGCAACGAAGAAGCATCAGAAGCGCTCTGGGCAGGGGGCTGGATGCACACAGGCGATGTCGGCAAGATTGAGCCAAACGGATATCTCAGCATAACGGACCGGCTTAAGGATGTTATCAAATCAGGCGGGGAATGGATTTCATCGCTCGACATGGAAAATATTATCTCGCGCCACCCGCAAGTTGGCGAAGTCGCTGTCATTGGTGTGCCGGACAAACAATGGGGAGAGCGTGCGTTGCCATTTATCGTCAGCCGTACTGGCGACGACATAGCGCTTGAAGAGCTTGCTAAACTTGTCAGCGAATCCATCAATAAAGGCGAGCTACCCCGCTATGCAGCACTTCAGGACGCTCGTTTTCTGGACGAAATTCCCAAAACCAGTGTCGGCAAGCTCGATAAAAAAGCGCTGCGGGCTATGGTGTAAGTGGAACGCAAAGTAGCGGAACATTCCCCTTCACATGACGCATTGCAAAAACGAGTAACGCCATATCAATGCCTGGCAATCCCGGATTGATACTGTGTATTGATAACATATAGCGATTGACAGCTCCGTCCTGCGAGCGCAATTATGCTGCAATGCAATAGGGTTCAGGTCGTGCGAATAGCAGTAATTGATGACAGCGCTGCACGTGCTGCAGTGATCGAGGAAGGCCTGCGTGAAGCGGGCCTGACTGATCTGCATATTTTTCTCGATCGACACGGGCTGGCCGCACAACTTGAGGCGTGCTCACCTGATGTTGTGCTGATGAACCTAGAAAACCCCAGCCGAGACATGCTGGAAGAGACATTCGCTCTGTCTCGCGCCCTTGCCCGACCTATCGCTATGTTCGTCGATCAATCAGATGAAACCGCCATTGCTGACGCCGTTGACGCAGGCATTTCCGCTTATGTTGTCGATGGGCTGCGCAAGGAGCGTATCAAGCCAGTGCTTGACCTCGCCGTGCGCCGCTTCAATGCTTTCAACCGGCTGCAAACAGAGCTGACCGAAGCACGCAACCAGCTCGCGGAGCGCAAGGCTGTAGATCAGGCGAAACTGATATTAATGAAGAAACGCGGCATAACAGAGCCTGAAGCCTATAAACTGCTGCGAAGCCACGCAATGCAAAGCAATCGCCGCATAGCCGATGTCGCCGAGGCTATTGTCACAGCAGAAAATCTAATGGGAGGAGCCTTGTGACGCTCGATCCGTTCCGTATCGGTTTCATGCCCCTTGTTGACGCCGCCTTACCAATTTTAGCGCGCGAACTTGGCCTGGCCGAAGCGGAAGGTATAGACATGGAGCTGATGCGCGACACGAGCTGGGCCACGGTGCGCGATCGTCTGACCTATGGTCATAGCGATGCCGCACATCTCGTCGCTCCGCTGGCTATAGCCACCACATTGGGCCTTGATCGCCCACCCATGCCACTCTCGGTTCCTTTCATTCTTGGCCTGAATGGCAATGCCGTCACACTCGCTCCTTCGCTTGCCGCAGCAATATGCAAAGAAGGCGAGCTATTGGACTCAATCACCTCCGGCAAGCGCCTCGCCGAGCTGGTGAAGCTGCGCGCAATAGAAGGCGCAAAAATGCGCTTTGGCGTGGTGCACCGCTATTCGAGCCATAATTATATGCTGCAATATTGGTTACGTGGCAGTGGAGTAGACATTGGGAAAGACGTCGAAATCGTCACCATCTCGCCACCCTTTGCGGCGGACGCTCTCGCGCGCGGTGAAATCGACGGAATCTGCGTCGGCGAGCCATGGAATAGTGTGGCTGTTGAACGCGGCGTTGGTGTCATCGTCAATGTGACCTCACACATATGGCTGCGTGGGGTCGAGAAGGTTCTTGCTCTGCCGCAAGCCCGTGCGGAAGCCGAACCTGAGCTTGTACACCGCGTTATCCGTGCGCTTTATGCGGCAGGCAGGGCGTTTATTGATTCAGCACAGGCACAGCGTAACGCCGCTATATTGGCGCGCCCTGAATATCTTGATGGCTCTGCCGACATGATTGAACGCGCTATATCGGACCGCATTACGCTGGCCGCAGGCACAGAACCGCTACACATTCCCGATTTCATGTTCCAGCACAGGGAAGCGGCCAATTTCCCTTGGGCAAGCCAGGCCGCGTGGCTTTATGCGCAAATGGTGCGCGCTGGTCATGTCGAAAAATCGGACCAAGACTACACTGCGGCACAAAATGTATTTCGGCCAGACATATACCGGGCCGCGTTTGCCGGAAGCAATGTTCCATTGCCCGGTGCCAGTGCAAAATTAGAGGGTAGTATCGAAGAGACAATAGCGGTCGGCACCGTGCAAGGCAGGCTGCTGCTTGGGCAAGATACCTTCTTTGATGGGCAGGCCTTCGACCCCGATAAACTCGACGCTTATCTCGCCAAGAGTCAGGAATAAATTTGCTGCGATGCAAAATATGCACTTGGCTAGCAATGCGAATCATGCAATAAGCCGCTCATCGGGCAAGGACGTCCGAAACATATTCCGAGTTCATCCATCGGGGGGTGAAATTTCGGTTGGCAATCTCATGTAGATAGAGCCCAAGGCAATGACGCCGCCCCGAAGATGCAGAGAGCTGCCCTTTAGGGCGGCTTTTTTATTTCCAGCTCCATCGACAGATTGCCCCAGTTTCTTAGGGGATTAATACATGTTGGATAAACGCAAATTCTTGATCAAAAGCGGCTCACTCATGGCCTCAGCCTGTGCGCTGGCGATGCTCTCTGCTTGTGGCGGAGGTGCTGAAAAAGCAAGCGAGACATCTACCGCAACTATGCCTGAGGGCGCTGTAGAGAAGCCAGTGCTTAAACTGGGCTTCATCAAACTGACTGACATGGCACCGCTCGCAATTGCGAAAGAAAAAGGCTTTTTCGCCGAAGAAGGGCTGAATGTAACCCTTGAGCCGCAGGCAAACTGGAAGGTTCTGCTTGACGGTGTGATTGGCGGACAGCTTGATGGCGCACACATGCTTGCAGGCCAGCCGCTTGCTGCAACGATTGGTTATGGCACCAAGGCAGACCTGATCGCGCCTCTCAGCCTCGACCTCAATGGTAACGCCATTACCCTTTCCAACAAGGTCTGGGAACAAATCGAACCCACGCTGCCCAAGGGTGCGGACGGCAAACCCACACACCCCATTAGCGCAAGTGCTCTGAAGCCAGTTATCGCAAGCTTCAAGGCACAGGGTAAGCCCTTCCCTATGGGCATGGTTTTCCCGGTTTCTACACATAACTATGAACTGCGCTACTGGCTCGCAGCAGGTGGTATTTCTCCGGGCTATTATACGCCTGGCGATGTTGGCGGCACCGTCTCAGCCGATGCCAATCTTTCCGTGACCCCGCCGCCACAGATGCCAGCAACAATGGAAGCTGGCACGATTGAAGGCTATTGTGTTGGCGAACCTTGGAACCAGGCAGCGGTACAGAAAAAAATTGGTGTTCCGGTCATCACAGACGAGCAGATCTGGCATAAAAACCCGGAAAAAGTCTTCGGCTTGCGCAAGGACTTTGCTGAAAAATATCCGGAGACAACAGCTGCTATGCTCCGTGCCATCATCAAGGCACAGCAATGGCTCGATGCAGATAATAACGCCAACCGCCCAGAAGCTGTGAAAATCCTCGCTCAGCCCAATTATGTGGGCGCTGACGAAGCGGTGATTGGCGCATCCATGACGGGCAAATTCACCTTTGCGCAAGGCGACACCCGCGCAGCGCCAGACTTCAACATCTTCTTCCGTGATTATGCTGGCTATCCCTTCTATTCGGACGCCATCTGGTATCTGACGCAGATGCGCCGCTGGGGCCAGATCTCCGAAGACAAGACAGATCAGTGGTATTTTGATACGGCAGAAGCTGTCTATCGCCCGGATCTGTATATGACGGCTGCTAAATCACTGGTCGATGCAGGTGTAATCTCTGCTGATGCCCTGCCTGAAACGGATGGTTTCAAAGCTGAGCAGTCCGGCTTCATCGATGGCATTACATATAATGGCAAACAGCCTAATGCTTATCTCGCTAAATTCAGCATCGGCCTCAAAGCCGGGCAAACTGTGACCGCCGCTGGCGTCACTGGCAAGTAATCAGGAGGTCCCCCCCATGGAAACCGTAATGGCCAAACCAAACCCAGAATCAGCAGTTGCTGAACCCGTTGTTGCTGAGAGCAACGGGTCAGCCGCGCCAGCCGTCGCTACCCCTGCGAATGAGGATCTCACCCCCTCTCAACCTGCGGGCGTAGCGGCGCTGGCAACCCGGCTGTCCAAAATAGCCAGGTCGATGCTGGCACCTACATTGGGCATTGTCGGTTTCCTTTTACTCTGGGCAGTATGCGCCCCGCTCGTCAAAACATCTCTTGGCACATTGCCCGGCCCGGTTGCTGTCGCTGAACAGGGCGTTGCGCTCTATAATGATTATGTTGCGACCAATGAAGCCAAGGCACAATTTTATGCAGATCAGGACGCACGGAATGCAACTGTGCCTGAAGCGCAACGACGCTACTTCGACTATGCTGGTGCACCAACATTCCTCGATCAGATTATCACATCGTTGGAAACAGTAGCGATGGGATTCATATTCGCTACTGTTGTCGCGGTGCCGTTAGGCTTGGTTTGCGGCCTGTCCAAAACCGTCAACGCAGCCATTAATCCGCTGGTACAAATCTTCAAACCGGTCAGCCCGCTCGCTTGGCTGCCCATCGTGACCATGGTCATCTCTGCGACGATGAGCGGACCAGACCCCATTCTACCCAAAAGCTTTGTTATCTCGGCTATCGTTGTAACACTCTGCTCTCTCTGGCCAACACTCATCAACACGGCTGTTGGCACAGCCTCTATCGACAAAGACCTGCTCAATGTCGGCAAGGTGCTGCGTCTGGGCTGGTTTGCCAAGCTGCGCCGTCTCGTACTGCCCTCAGCCCTGCCCTATATTTTCACCGGCATGCGCTTGTCGCTCGGTGTTGGCTGGATGGTGCTGATTGCAGCAGAAATGCTCGCTCAAAACCCAGGCCTTGGCAAATTCGTCTGGGATGAATTCCAAAATGGCAGCTCACAATCTCTGGCGCGCATCATATTTGCAGTCATCGTCATCGGTATCATCGGCTTCCTGCTCGACCGTCTGATGGCTTCTCTGCAGTCCCTCGCCAGCCGTAACCACGCCATCTGAGGCCCATAAAGGAAAGGGATCATAAAATGACACAGCCGATCCTTAGCTTAAAGAACGTCTCGAAAAGCTATACCGGGGCCAATGGCGACAAGACTGATGTGCTTAGTGACATCAATCTCGATGTGGCCGAAGGCGAGTTCATCGCGGTGCTGGGTTTCTCCGGCGCGGGTAAGACAACATTGATCTCAGCCATCGCAGGGCTGCTTGATGTCGATGCCGGTGAAGTGTTGGTAAAAGGCGAGCCTTGTTCAGGGCCAGGCGAAGATCGTGGCCTTGTATTCCAGAGCTATTCTCTTTTCCCGTGGCTCACGGTTGAAGGGAATGTTCGTCTCGCCGTGGATTCAGTCCACAAGAGCATGTCTCAGGCGGAGCGCACAGCTTTGATCAAATCGACTGTTGAGCTGGTTGGCCTTGGCCATGCGATGGATCGCAAACCTGCCCAACTTTCCGGCGGCATGCGCCAACGCGTTGCTGTTGCACGTGCGCTGGCTATGAAGCCGGAAATCCTCTTGCTTGATGAGCCACTTTCTGCGCTCGATGCATTGACCCGCGCGAAATTACAGGACGAAATCGAACGCATCCGCTCACATGAGAAGCGCACGATCCTGCTGGTTACGAACGATGTCGATGAAGCTCTGTTGTTGGCGGACCGTGTGGCGGTGCTCACGCCAGCACCCAAAGCAACGATCGGCCGCATGTTTGATGTTACTATCAACCGCCCGCGTGACCGCACGGCTCTCAATCATGACGAAAATTATAAAACTCTGCGCGGGCAGATTGTCGGCTATCTTTCTGGCCTGAATGAGGAAGAGGCGCGGACTGATGGCGAGAATGTCGTTGCATTACCCTCGGTACAGCCGCTGGACTTGCTCGCACCGCCCAAGGCATATCAAGATGCGGCACAGACCAATATGGAACGGCGCTATCTTGAGTTCTTCAATCTGAAGAAGGTCTACCCAACGCCCAAAGGCCCTCTCACAGTGCTCGAAAATGTCAACCTGCTGATGGATAAGGGTGATTTTATCACGCTCATCGGTCACTCGGGCTGCGGTAAATCCACCGCTCTGACTATGGCCGCCGGTCTTAATGAAATCAGTGGTGGCGGCATCATCCTTGATGGCCGCGAGATCGATGTTGCAGGCCCGGACAAAGCCGTTGTGTTTCAGTCCCCCTCACTCATGCCCTGGCTGACAGCCAAACAAAATGTCGCCCTGGGTGTCGAGCGTGTATACCCGCATGCGTCTCGCGCAGAGCAAGACGACATTATCAGCTATTATCTGGAACGTGTTGGCTTGGGCGACAGTATGGGTAAGCTTGCAGCCGACATGTCTAACGGCATGCGTCAACGCGTTGGTATTGCGCGCGCTTTCGCACTCAGCCCTAAGCTACTCTTACTGGATGAGCCATTCGGCATGCTCGACAGCCTGACGCGCTGGGATTTACAGGATGTGCTTGTTGAAGTGTGGAACCGCACCAAGGTGACAGCAATCATGGTTACGCATGATGTCGATGAAGCCATTTTGATGGCCGACCGCGTTGTGATGATGACCAATGGCCCACACGCCACAATCGGCAAGGTGCTGGAAGTTGACCTGCCGCGCCCACGCGATCGCAAAGCGCTGCTCGAACATCCGAAATTCTATGCCTACCGCGAGGAAGTTCTCCAGTTCCTCGCAGACTATGAACATGGAGCGAAGGCAGACGCCGCCTGAGCCCAAACGATACATCCCCCCCAATGGTGCAACCAAAAACAGACAGGGAAGTAAGACTATGAAAAAAAAGATCATACTGGGGACCAGCGCATTCGCAGCAATCATGACCGCGACCGCTGCACAAGCAAGCGAAGGCTTTACTTTGAAGCCCAGCCTGAATGCCCGCCTGCGCTATGAGAATGTAGACCAGCCAGCGACAAATGCTGATGCCGTGACCCTGCGCCTTCGCCCCGGTATTACCGCGAGCAAAGGGCCTTTCTCTGTTCTGGTCGAGGCTGAAGGCACAATAGCTATCGTCGAAGATTATAACAGCACAACAAACGGCAAAGGTGGCGTTCATTCCGTTGTTGCAGACCCGGAAAATATCGAGCTGAACCGCGCACAAATTCAGTATAAATCTGAAGCGGTAACCGCCATTTTGGGTCGCCAGCGCATTAATATCGACGACCTGAGGTTTGTTGGATCTGTCGGCTGGCGCCAGAACGAGCAGACATTCGATGCCATTACAGGTCACGCCAAAGTCGGCCCGGTCATGCTCAACGGCACCTATTCCTGGTCCCGCCGTTCAATCTTCGGTGTAGATTCCGGCCCACGTCAGGCATTCACTGGTAATTACCTCTTCCTGGGTGCGGGCGCTACTCTGGGCCCGGTTAAAGTCAAAGCTTTCAGCTACCTTCTCGATGTGGACCCGAAGGAAGCTGGCGCAGCTGCAGCTTCAACACAAACCTATGGTGCGCGGGCTACAGCCAACTTCAAGCTCGGCGGCAAAGCATCGCTCGGTCTGGCCGCCAGCTATGCAGTACAATCAGATTACAAAGCTAACACAGGCGATTATTCGGCTGACTATATCGCCGCAGAAGCGAAGCTCGGCTATGCTAATTTCTGGCTCAAAGCCGGCTATGAACTGCTCGGCAGCGACAATGGTGCCTCCTTCAGAACACCACTCGCTACTTTGCACAAGTTCAATGGCTGGGCTGACGTCTTCCTCAACACCCCTGCTGCCGGCCTTGAAGACTGGTATCTCGGTGTTGGCGCCAAATTCCCTGGCGTGAAAGCGCTGCCGGGCCTCAAAGCGGCCATCACCTATCACGACTTCAGCAGCGATGTTGGTGGTGCTGATTATGGCACCGAGTGGGATGCCGTAATCGGTTTCAAGATCCACAAGAAACTCGGCCTGACTGCAAAATATGCTGACTACAACTCAGACGGCTTTGCAGTCGACACTCGGAAAATCTGGCTGCAGCTCGATTACAGCCTCTGAGTTAGAATAAAAAACAGGAAGACATATGGCAGACACTCCCCCCCAATTGGTAGTCATCGGCAATGGCATGGCAGGTTGCCGCGCTGTTGAGGAAATATTGGCGCGTGACCCCAAGCGCTATCAGGTCACGATCTTCGGTGCTGAGCCGCGCGTCAATTATAACCGGATCATGCTCTCTCCTGTCCTTGCAGGTGAAAAAACCTATGAGGAAATCATCATCAATGACCAGCAATGGTATGATGATAATGACATAGAGCTGGTCTCCGGTGATCCGGTCGCAAATATTGATCGGTCTGCCAAGACTGTCACTTCCCGTTCGGGCCGCACGATCAATTATGACAAGCTACTGATCGCTACCGGCTCCGATCCGTTCATCATACCGGTACCGGGCCATGATCTGCCCGGTGTCGTGACTTTTCGCGATCTCGACGATGTCGACGCGATGTTGGCCGCCGCAGGCCTGGGGGGGAATGCGGTTGTCATCGGCGGTGGCCTGCTTGGCCTCGAAGCAGCCCACGGGCTTGCGCTTCGTGGCATGCAGGTCACCGTCCTGCATCTCATGCCCACATTGATGGAACGCCAGCTTGATGAAGCAGCGGGCTGGCTACTCAAGAGCGCATTGGAAGCGCGAGGTCAGACCATATTGACCGGTGCGGATACTGCGGAAATTGTAGGCGACGGCAAAGTACAGGCGGTTCGCCTTAAAGATGGCACAGAAATTCCTGCCGACATTGTGGTAATGGCGGTCGGCATACGACCCAGCACCGGCCTGGCCAAAGAGGCAGGCCTTGCCATCGGTCGTGGCATTCAGGTCGACGACCATATGGTAACGTCTGACGAAAATATTCTCGCGGTTGGCGAATGCGTCGAGCATGACGGCAATGTCTATGGCTTAGTCGCACCCTTGTGGGACATGTGTCGCAGCCTGGCGGACGGGCTGGTAGCAGAGCCTAATGGCTATCGTGGTTCGGTTACATCCACTAAACTCAAGGTCAGCGGTATCGACGTATTCTCCGCTGGCGACTTTTCCGGCGGCGAAGGCTGCGAGGACATCGTTCTGCGCGATGCCACACGCGGCGTCTATAAGCGCGTTATCGTCAAGGAAGACAAGATTGTCGGCGCTGTGCTCTATGGCGACACTGCTGATGGCAACTGGTATTTCGACCTTCTCAAAAAAGGCGAAGACATCTCGGAAATCCGCGATGCTCTGATCTTCGGGCAAGCCTTTGCCAGCGGAGGAGGTGCCAGTCTAAACCCTATTGAGGCCGTTGCGGCGCTTTCCGATGATGCGGAAATTTGCGGCTGTAACGGCGTATCCAAAGGGCAGGTTATGGCCTGCATCGGCAATGGCGCAGACACGCTGGATGCCGTGCGTTCTACATGTAAGGCGTCCGCAAGCTGCGGCAGTTGCACAGGGCTGGTCGAGAATCTCCTCCAGCTGGCTATGGGTGATGATTACTCAGGCGAGCGTACTGTGCAGCCCATGTGCAAGTGCACGACCTTCACTCATGAAGATGTGCGTGCAGCAATCCTTGAGAAAGAGCTGAAGGAAATTCCGCAGCTCATGCAGGAGCTGAGCTGGAGCACACCCGATGGTTGCGCCTCCTGCCGCCCCGCACTCAATTATTATCTGCTGTGTGCATGGCCCGAAGAGCATAAGGAAGATCCGCAGAGCCGCTTCGTCAACGAGCGCATGCATGCCAACATTCAGAAGGACGGCACCTATAGCGTCGTACCGCGCATGTTCGGCGGCATCACCACGCCCAATGAACTACGCGCCATCGCCGACGCCGCCGATAAATATGAGGCACGCACCGTGAAGGTAACCGGTGGCCAGCGCATTGACCTGTTCGGCATCAAGAAGGAAGATTTGCCTGCTATCTGGGCCGATCTGAACGCTGCCGGAATGGTCTCCGGCCATGCATATGGCAAGGCGCTACGCACGGTCAAAACCTGCGTCGGCTCCGAATGGTGTCGCTTCGGCACACAGGACAGCACTGGCCTTGGCGTTAAGCTGGAGCATATGACCTGGGGCAGCTGGATGCCGCATAAGTTCAAGATCGCCGTATCAGGTTGCCCGCGCAATTGCGCCGAAGCCACGATCAAAGATTTCGGTGTAATCTGTGTCGATAGCGGCTACGAGCTTCTCGTCGGCGGCAATGGCGGCATTCACCTGCGCGGCACAGAGCTGCTCTGCAAGGTCGAGACCGAAGAGCAGGCAATGGAATATTGCGCGGCCTTCATCCAACTTTACCGCGAGGAAGCCCGCTATCTCGATCGCACAGCACCCTGGATCGAACGTGTCGGACTTGATTATGTAAAAAGCAAGGTCGTCGAGGATGATGTCGGCCGCAAGGCGCTGCAACGACGCTTCCTACACTCGCAAAGGATTCTTCAGAAAGATCCGTGGGCGGAGCGCGCAGCGGGCAGTGAGTCCCACCTGCACCAGCATATTGCTGAAATCCGCCCCTTTGCAGTTGTGGGAGCAGCCTGATGGTTACAGCAGATTGGCTCGATATAGGCCCCGTAGACCAGTTGCCAGCGCTTGGTGCGCGTACCCTCCCCGTACAAGGTGGGGAGGAGATCGCAATTTTCCGCACGGCCAACGGCGATGTCTATGCGCTCGTCAACAAATGCCCGCATAAGCAAGGGCCGCTCTCGCAAGGCATCGTCCACGACAATGTCGTCACCTGCCCTCTTCATAATTGGCGCATCAGCCTCTCCAGTGGCGAAGCGCTGGGGGATGATGAGGGCTGCGTACCGACTATTCCAGTCAAGGTCGATGGTGGGCGCATATTAATTGGCCGCAAAGAAGCGCTGGCCAGTGCAGCCTAAAGTATACACCCCATAGCTTCATGACTGACAAGACGGCGGCAGGTTCATGCTGCAATGCAAAAAGAGCTTGCCGCCAGTCCTCACTCATGCGATATTTCGAATCGAAACAGAAGCGCTTCCCACAGTAGGGATATGTGTTTCGACAATTGAAGAAAATTGAGTGGCAATGGCGCCGCCGGTCTTACCCCAAAAGGGCAAGGCTTGGCGGCTTTTTTGCGTGCATTTTTGAGGTAGATAGATGCAGGGCACAGGGACATCCGGTCAGAGCGAGAAAGCTCAACCTGTAAAGACAACATGCCCTTATTGTGGCGTGGGCTGCGGGGTCACCGCCAAACGCACAGCCGCCCGCTCTGTGACCATAAAAGGCGACAAAGCCCACCCTGCCAACGCGGGGCGGCTTTGTTCCAAGGGAACGCACCTTGGGGAAACAGTTGGTCTGGAAGGCCGATTGCTGAGCCCTATGATTGGCGAAATGCCCGCCAGCTGGGACGCCTCTCTCGACATGATAGCCCAACGCTTCTCCGATGCTATTGCCCAGCATGGGCCGGACAGTGTTGCTTTCTATGTGTCCGGCCAATTGCTGACCGAGGACTATTATGTCGCCAACAAGCTGATGAAGGGCTTCATCGGTTCCGGCAATATCGATACGAACAGCCGCCTGTGCATGGCCAGCGCTGTTGCTGCGCATAATCGCGCTTTTGGAGAGGACATTGTCCCCTGCTCCTATAGCGATCTGGAGGAAGCTGACCTCATCCTCCTCGTTGGCTCCAATACGGCCTGGTGCCACCCTGTCATCTGGCAGCGGATTGAGGCGGCGCGCGAGAAGCGCGGCACAAAACTGGTTGTAATTGATCCACGCCGCACAGAGACAGCAGAGCGCGCTGACCTGCATCTCCCCATCCGGCCTGACGGCGATGTTGCACTGTTCACCGCTTTATTGGCAACACTGCGCCAGCGCGGGCAGCTCGATCAGGACTATCTCGACAAGCATGTGAACACGCCCGAAGGCTTCTGGGACAGCTATAACGATAGCATTGGCGAGACCGGAGTAGAGGCTGAATTGCTCGCTGAGTTCTTCACTCTGTTCGAAGAATATCCGCGCACTGTTACCCTCTTCAGTCAAGGGGCAAACCAGTCCGCTTCCGGCACAGACAAAGGCAATGCAATCATCAACCTGCATCTGGCCACCGGACGTATCGGCAAACCCGGCGCAGGGCCTTTCAGCATTACCGGCCAACCCAATGCTATGGGTGGAAGAGAGGTCGGCGGACTGGCGAGTACATTGGCCGCGCATATGGGCTTTTCCGAGGAAGAATGCTCTGCGGCTCAGGACTTCTGGCAAAGCCCGGCTATTGCAGCACAGCCCGGCCTTAAAGCCGTCGACATGTTCCGCGCCGTGCATGATGGCCGCATCAAGGCTTTATGGGTCATGGCAACCAACCCGGCCGTATCCATGCCTGATGCCGGTTTCGTCCGTGAAGCAATGGAGCGCTGCGAGTTTGTCGTCGTCTCTGACGTCATCACCGATACCGATACCGCGCGCTATGCAGATGTACGTCTGCCTGCGATGGCATGGGGGGAAAAAGACGGCACCGTTACCAATAGCGAGCGTGTTATCAGCCGTCAGCGCCCGATTTTCGAAGCCCCCGGCGAGAGCCGCGCAGACTGGGACATTATCAGCGATGTTGCACGGCGCATGGGGCATGAAGCCGCCTTTGCTTATGACAGCCCAGCAGCAATCTTCCGCGAATATGCGGCGCAGACCGGCTTTCGTAATGATGGCAAGCGTCTGCTCGATATTTCGCAATGGGCCAATATTAGCGATGCCGATTATGAAGGCTGGCAGCCCTGGCAATGGGGCAGTGTGTCTCCATTATCCAATGGCCGCTACTCAACGCCAGATGGCAAGGCGCGGCTCGTGCCTGTCTCCGTGCCCGCCGTCACCGAGCAAGATAAACGCTTCCCTTTCCGTCTCAACACAGGCCGCTACCGCGATCAATGGCACACAATGACGCGCACCGGTCTTAGCGCTAAACTCTCCCGCCACAAGCGCGAACCACTGGTCGAAATTCACCCGGAAGATGCAGACGCACTAGGTCTGGAGAACCATTCGCTCGCGCGCCTCTCTACGCCACAGGGCGACAGCCTCTATCGCGTCATGCATTCAGACGGGCAACGGCGCGGCGAGCTGTTCGTACCCATTCACTGGACCGACGCGATATCAAGCGGCGGGCGCACAGGACGACTTCCTCCCCAGGTCACCGATCCTGTTTCCGGCCAGCCCGCCTTCAAGAATAGCGCGGCAAGCATCGCTCCTGCTGCCGTTGATTGGCGCGCCTTTCTCGTATCGACTGAGCAACCCGAAATCGCGCTGGATTGCTACTGGACGCAGATGCGTGCCGAACATGGCTGGCTGGTCGAGCTGGCCGGTGAAGGGATGATCGACGTTGAAGCCTTGCTCCCCAAAGGCGAGCGTATCGAAGCGCAGGATGGTGCGCGCGGCACCTTGCGGGTTGCCGTGCGCGATGATGCCGGAAGGCTCCGTGCGGCTCTCTTCCTCACCCGCTCCGGCACATTGCCATCGCGCGACTGGATATTGAAGCAACTGGGCGAAGAAGAAGAGCCTGCCCATACGTCAGAACTGCTTGCTGGTCGCGCGGCAAGCCCAGCACCAGATGATGGCCCGATTGTCTGTGTCTGCTTCGATATCGGCATGTATGCCATATTGCGTGCTATCAGCGCGCAAGGGCTGACCAGCGTCGAATCTGTCGGCAAAGCCATCAACGCAGGCACCAATTGTGGCAGTTGCCGTCCCGCCATTTCCAAGCTGCTTGAAGAAGCAAAAACCAGTATGAAAGAGGCAGCGGAATGACCGGGGCTGACAGGATGGGAGCAAGCACTATCGAAGCAGGCACTGTTTGGCTGGTGGGTGCTGGCCCCGGCGACCCTGACCTGCTCACGCGTAAGGCAGAAAAATTGCTCAGCGCTGCCACTGTCGTTTTTTATGATGCACTGGTGAGCAAGGCTATACTGGCCCTCATCCCTGACCATGTCCGCCTCGTGCCAGTCGGCAAGCGTTCTGGCCGCCATTCCAAAGACCAGGGCAGCATCAATGATTTGCTCGTGCGTGCCGCCTTGGCCGGCGAAAGCGTTGTGCGTTTAAAGGGTGGCGATCCATCCATCTTCGGACGCTCAGTCGAAGAAATGACCGAGCTGGCGAAGCATGGCGTTACCGTCCAGATCTGCCCCGGTATCACGGCGGCATCGGCCGCAGCGGCCAGCGCCAATATATCACTCACCCTGCGCGGCCTCGCACGCAAGCTGGTGCTGGTAACCGCCCATGCACGCGCTGGAGAAGCGCTCGATCTGGATTGGGAAGCACTGGCCGACCCCAAAACAACACTTGCCATCTATATGGGCAAGGCAGCCGCACACGAAGTAAGCGAGCAACTCATAGCCGCAGGACTTTCAGGCCATACACCCGTCATGGTTGCCGAAAATGTGAGCTTGCCCGAAGAGCGGCTTGTGCACACTCGACTCGATCTGCTCGGCTTAACAGCGCAGAGTATCGGGGACGGCCCGGCACTGCTATTAATTGGCGAAGCAACCAAGCCTCTGTCAGACACAGCACCGCGCTCTTTGCAGCATCAGACAACTATGCCACGGGATTTTTCAGCAGTTCAATAAACCTGCTGGCTAATTGCCATTACGGGACACTGTAATGGCTTATGTATTTCATCGCATCCGCATAGAATCAGCCCGCAATAATCGCAGCTATGCGCCACATTCTACGCAGAGCATGTCGCTTTGACGGAGGGTCGCAGCTGCGCTGAACCAACCGCCAAACCATTAGAAAAACACATTTTTCTAAATATCTCTTGACCCAATCATCTCGTTTGTTCAGTTTGTAATGAGAATCACTATCATTAGCAATTGAAATACCGGGGGTATTGGTGCGCACATATAATGAAACGATCAGCCTGGATGTGGGCCGAGGCAGAAATACGCATGCGAAGAAACATGCTGTGCAATTTGCAGTGGCAAGTCTGGCTTTAAGTACTGCCCTTGCCGCGCAGAGCGCGCATGCGCAGGATAATGACGGGCTTTTCTGGCTGGAACGCATGAACCAGATCACTGTCAGCGCAACGCGTACCCCGATAAAGCTCATCGACGCTCCGGCAACGGTTACTGTCATCACCGACAAGGACATTGCCGACCAGCTCGTCACCGATATTAAGGATCTGGTGCGTTTCGAACCCGGCGTATCCGTGCGGCGCGCGCCAGCCCGCTTTGGCGCGGCGCTGGGCGCAACGGGGCGCGCGGGCAATGAAGATTTCAACATTCGCGGCATTGGCGGCAACCGTGTACTTATTCAGGTGGATGGTATTCGCAGCCCTCAGGGCTTTTCCTTTGGCGCTCAGGATGCAGGGCGCGGCGGCTATACTGATGTCGGGCTGGTCAAATCCGTCGAGATTCTCCGAGGCCCGGCCTCGGCACTGTATGGCAGCGATGGCCTTTCTGGTGCGGTCAGCTTCACCACCAGCGATCCGGAAGACCTGATTGAGGCTGGCAACAGCTTCGGCGGTTTTGTCCGTGCGCATTACAGCTCAGCCGATCAGGAATTTGCGGAAACAGCAGCACTGGCAGGACGCTCTGGCGACTGGTCAGCAATGCTCGCTTATACGCGGCGCGATTATGAAGAGCTGGACAATAAGGGCAGCGTTGGCGGCCTCGGCTCTACCCGCACCAAGCCCAATCCGCTGGATGGCGAGTCCAACGCGCTGCTAGGCAAGATCGTCTGGTCAAATGATGGCCACCGGGTCCGCCTGACCGGGGAATATCTTAAAACCAAAACCGATTATGACATTCTTTCAGGCCAAGGCCCGGCTTTTCTCTTCGGCCCCTTCCCAAGCTGGATTGTCGATGATCTGACCGCGCGCGACAAAAGCGAGCGCAAGCGCATATCTCTGGACTGGACATGGGAGGGCGAAGGCGCAATCGACCATGCACATGTCGCAGCCTATTGGCAGGATGGTAAGGACGTACAATTCACAGACGAGGATCGCTCACCCGTCAGCGCAACACCGCGCCCGGACCGCGAACGGCTCAACACATTCGAAAACCGGGTCTATGGTGCGGTCGCTGAAATCCGCAGCGACTTTACAACCGGCAGCATAGGGCATCGCATTGCCTTTGGTGGTGATGTGAGCTGGACACGGCAAAAGGGCTTGCGTGACGGGGTTGAACCACCGACAGGAGAAGCCTTCCCCACGCGCGCTTTCCCGGTAACGGACTTTACATTGGGCGGCATTTTTCTTGGCGATGAAATTTCCTTCATGGGTGGAAAGCTGACGCTTTTCCCGGCGTTGCGTTTCGACTTTTATAAACTCGACCCGACAGATGATCCGTTGCTGCCGACCTTCGCAGCCGAAGGCCAGAGTGATTCCCGCCTCTCGCCTAAAATCGGCGCTGTGGCGAAGCTCAGTGACAATATCCGGTTGTTTGCCAATTATGCGCAGGGCTTCCGTGCACCAACACCCAGTCAGGTCAATAATTTCTTCGAAAATCTGGCCTTCGGATACCGGTCTGCGCCGAACCCCGATCTGGGGCCGGAAAAGAGCAAAAGCTGGGAAGGCGGCATACGCTTTGCGAGCAAAGCCGTCAGCCTTGGCATCACGGCATTTCATTCCGACTATGATGATTTTATCGACCAGATAACGATCTCAGGGTCGTTCACGCCAACAGACCCGGCGGTCTATCAATTCGTCAATCTTGATAGCGCAACCGTAAAAGGTATTGAGGCTAAGGCAGAATTTCGTGCCGCTAATGGGCTGCATGCCCGTATGGCAGCGGCTTATGCCAAGGGCGATACGCATTTGGCGGGAGGCGGCAAAATACCCTTGGCGTCCGTCGATCCGCTAAATCTGGTGGTGGGTCTTGGCTATCGGGAGCCGGGAGGGGTCTTCGGCGGAGAACTGATCATGACTCACCACCAGCGCAAGGAGCTGTCACGGACACAGGGTATCGATACCAATGGTGCTCCGACGACTACATGCGGTGGCAGCTCCTGTTTTCGGCCTGGTGCTTTCACCATATTGGACCTGACAGCGTTCGTACGAATAGCGCAGCGCTTCACACTACGTGCCGGCATATTCAACCTGACGGACGAGAAATATGCCTATTGGAGTGATGTTCGCGGTCTTTCCGACAGCTCCTCCGTCACGGATGCCTATACGCGACCCGGCCGCAACGCCAGCGTCTCACTAAGTTATCGTTTCTAAGAAAATAGGGGACATTCATCATGAGAAATATTCACTTAATATTATGTAGCACAGCGCTCGCACTGGCAGCTTCTCCAGCACTCGCGCATCCGCCCATTGCAGAGCGCGCCGCCGCTGAGGAGCAAGCCGCCTTCGCCGCAGACCGTGCCGATATATTAGCGATGGCAGGCAATTATAAAGTACGCTTCAACATGCAGGAATCCACACGTTGGGCGAAAGACTATACGCCAATCGACCCCAAGGTTTCCGGCGGATATGAATCCGTCCGCGTGGTTGAGGATAGCGGCCGTAAGATCGTTCTCCAGCACCTTTTGGTCATCGAACATGAAGGCAAGACCCATATCATCAAGCATTGGCGGCAAGACTGGGAATATGAGCCCGCGCGCATGCTCGTCTATTCCGGTCCAGACACGTGGGTATGGGAAGATGTGCCTGCAAAAATGCGTCATGGTCGCTGGGCGCAGACCGTCTATCAGGTCGATGACAGCCCACGCTATGCCGGTTGGGGCCAGTTTGAGACACAGGCAGGCGTTCGCCGCTGGCGCTCCAACTGGACCTGGCGCCCGCTCGCCCGCCGTGATGCCGTGCGCAACCCTGTGTATGACCGCTATTACGCCATCAACCGTCACCAGAACACGCCCGATGGCTGGATCCACTGGCAGGACAATATCAAAATGGGCATGAGCGCCGGCACGCTCAAGCCAATCGTGCAGGAATATGTGCTGAACAGCTACACCCGTTCCAGCGATTATAATGTGAAGGCAGGCGACGATTATTGGGCAGCATCCAAAGGCTATTGGAAAGCGGTGCGCGCCAAATGGGATGAGGTCGCCGCAACCAAAGGCGGCATTGGCCTTAAGGAAGAAGCCGCTACTGGCACGGTTGTCAGTGCACGGCTGCTTGATATGGGGACGATGATCGCTGAAGGGCGGATGGACGAAGCCGATGCAATCACCGAGGCCCGCAAGCTGATCGACGCGCATACACGCACATTCTGAAACCGCCGGAAGCGGATCGTATTGATGCGCTTCCGGCTTTGTGCCTTAACGCAGGCGGCCTGCGTATCGCTGGCATAAAATCAGCGGAAGACTATGGCCGGGCACCCCTCTATCCTCCTCTGCCCGGTTTCAGGTCAGCCGACCAACCATCATTGCATGCATCATTTTGAGCGCATGTCTTTGTACACTTGGCGGCTGACAAGGTGGCGTTGCGAATTGAACGGCTTGTCGATTTCTCAAAAAGCAATGACCCAGACAATGTTTGTCTCAAACCTCAGCGCGCCCGGGTTTAGCCAGTCAGGCCCGAAAGCCGACATTAAGCCGCTGACATTCACGATGACAGTTCAATAGTCATGCGCTCATGGCCTTGCGTAAACAGAAGTAGCAATCCGTTTGGTTGCAACTTGCCAAGTTCCAATATCGCTTTTACGTCCGATTTTGCGTCGCCAGCTTCTCGTTTATATGCTGTGTGACAGCATCACTGGCGGGCAAGGGTGATAAGGGAGTTTTTCGTGCAGGCGGAATTGATTGATCGTATATATGAATGCTCGGTTGTGCCGGAGCTATGGCCTGATGTTCTCGATGAACTGGCCAGGCTTACAAATGCACATGGGGGCATGCTGTTTTCAGCACGCAAAGCACTAAACTGGACTGCAACTAACAGCGTGTTCGATGCCTTTGATACCTATGTTAAAGAGGGCTGGTTTGAGCAGTGCCCCAGGCGGGTGTGCATGGTCAACCATTCTCAACCAACCTTCTTTGTAGAGCAGGATTTCTGGAGCGAAGAAGAATTAGCAAATATCCCCTTCTATCGTGACTTTTTCCATCCACGAGGCCTTGGTTGGTCGGCGGGAACGCTGCTGCAAATGCCAACCGGTGACAATATTGTATTTAGCATCGAACGGGAGTTGAAAGATGGGCCCATTGAAAGGAAAAATGTAGATCTGCTCAACGAACTGCGCCCTCATCTTTTACGTAGCGGATTTGTATCAGCCCGTCTTGGTCTGGAACGAGCGAAAGGTGCGGGCGAAACGCTGGCCAGATTAAAGCTGCCGGCAATAGTGCTCGATGCAGCAGGCGCATTTGTTGAGGCCAATGAACAGGCCGAAACCGTCACCGAGCATGTGAAATTCAACCGGGCCGGAAATCGCGTTGCATTCAGCGACAAGCGTGCAAATGAGTTTATGCTTAGCGCCTTGCAAAAAATGGGTTCTGTTTCTTCCACCGGCTCACTCTCGTTTCCAGTGTGCGATGCAACAGGTGCGGCGGTCATGGTGGGGCATGTCATGCCGATGAAACGGGCCGCGCATGATATATTTGCAAACAGCTATGCTCTTTTGTTTTTGACGCCGCTTGGCAGAACCAAGGTACCAACGACCGAATTAATGCGGTCCCTGTTCGATTTTACTGTTGCCGAAACCCGCGTTGCCAAAGGCCTGGTCAACGGGCAAACCCTTCAGGAAATCGCTGAAAACGGCAATGTATCCTTTAATACCGTCCGGTCACAGCTCCGCAGCATATTGGAAAAAACTGGCTGTAGCCGTCAAACGGAGCTGGTCGCGATGCTGGCAAATGTCGCTTTGGGCCAAGCAGAAGCAACTGAAACGACATAGGCCACCTAGGGGCTGTGGAAATTCAGCCCTGCCCCAACATTGTAACGAACTTCAGATTCGAACCACTAGGGTCAGGACCTAGGTCATGTTGGTGTACGAGCGCACGCATAAGGTGTGCGCTATTGCGCCACGGCCCCTGAATCCACGCTAAATTGGCCATATTTTTCCTCGTTTCATCCATTTGGATGATGAAACCAGCGCACCGGGCAACATAGGCAGAACTCAGGCTTCAGAACCATCGAAGCTGGATTTGTAGTTGTTATAACGGGGAAATTAATATGAGAAGTTCGTACCGCAATATTATTGGTGCGCTTACTTTTGCGGTTGTAGTAGCAATGCCTGCGATGGCAGCGGCCGCAAGCAATGCCGGCAGTCCAAATGCTCCAGCCCCGGTCTCAGATTCAGCAGCTACATATGACCAGCTTAATGAGCAGCTATCAGACCGGGCGAGTGACCCTCATTTCAACTATTATCTCGGTTTGGCCGCACTCAATTCGGGCCGGACTGGTGAAGCGATTCAAGCATTTCAACGGGTTCTCGCCATCCAGCCGGATAACGCAGTGGTGCAAGCGGAGCTCGCACGCGCCTATGCTATGGCGGGTGACATTGACACGGCGCGGGCCGAGTTTGACACCGTGCGGGGAAATCCCTCCATCCCGGATCCGGTGCGTGACCGCATAGATGGGCTGGTCCGTAAAATGGACCAGCAGATTGCAGGTGGAGCTACCCAGATTACGGGCTATTTTGATGTCGAAGGTGGCTATGACAGCAATATAAACACAGCAACCGACGCGATCTCAGTCACATTACCGCTCTTTGCCTTCCTCGGCCCTGCCAATCTGGGCGGTGGCGCCCGCGAACAGGATGCGGAATTTTACCAGATACAAGGCGGATTATCCGCTTCGACCCCGCTCAGTCGTCAGACGCGTTTATTCGGGTCGGTGCTCGGCAACTGGCGCGACAATATTGACAGCCGGTTCGTCGATCAGGCTTCTGCCGTAGGTACGCTTGGAATTGCGCATAGTTTTGCCAATGGCGATGTAATCTCGCTGTCGGGTCAGGGGCAGCGGTTCTGGCTGGGGCATAAAGGCTACCGAACCAGTGTAGGCGGCGACATTCGCTATACCAAGAGGCTGTCTGGCAACCGTGCCCTGGCGGTGAGCGGACAATATTTCCGGCTGAACTATGATGGCAATCCATTGCAGGATGCCGAAAGGTTCGCTGCCAGAGTCATCTATGCCGACAAGAATATCTATGGCGGCATTGGCGGCGGCAAAGAAGAAACGCGCCGTCCAGGGGCTGATCAGCTCAGCTACGCCTTTGCCAGCGCTCAGCTTGGCGGTGAATGGAGCTTGGGAGAAAAGACCGCAGTCATAGCGGGCGCGAGTGTGGAACACCGCGACTATGACAGCCGCGACCCGCTGTTTCTGAAAGGTCGCAAGGACACGCAGCTCGATGCCTCGGTTGGTGTCCGTTACCGGATCACGGATACGATCAGCATCCGGCCACGGGTCAGCTACACCCGCAATGACAGCAATATCGTGCTCTATGACTATGACCGCTGGACCGCCTCGGTTGGTGTGCGCCTGAGCTTCTGATTTCACTTATACTTTATTTCTTGGAAGACTTGATATGACCCAGACCCCTTTCAATGCTGTCACCTGGAGAGCAAACCTGAAAATCGCTGGTACCAGCGCGCTGGTTACAACATTGGCCGCGCTGCTTGTTCCCGCATCATCAGCTTTGGCAGCCGAGCGAATATTTGCTTCGGGCTCTGCTGCCTCAGCTTCTGCAGATAATGGCGCTGGTGAGCAACAGATTGGCTCAGGCATTGTCCAGCTCAAACTGGATGACGGCACGGTAGTCAGCATTGTTGGCCCGGCGACTTATTCGATAGACCCGAACGGCCAGCTGTCAGTCACCAGTGGCAGCTTTACCGCATCGGCTCCCACCGGTTCCTCTCCCAGTCCGATTCTGGCCGGGAATGAAGGCCAGCTGTCCCTTCGCCCGGGCAGCAGCGCTAACGGCAAAATTGCTGATGACGGCAGCTTTGCCGGTTTTGCGCTCTCTGGTTCGGTCCAGATTGCGAGCAATGGCAGCAGCCGCAATTTTAATGCGGGCAGTGCGTTTCGTACCGGCACCGGCTCCGGTCCATCTGCGGTGGTGACCGCAGGTGCGCAACCCAATCAAAGCAGGCAGACGGTGCTTCAGCAGATCCGGCAGGCGCAAACCCGCGCGATGCAATATCTTGCTAACGCTGCTCAGACGGCACCGGCATCATTGGGCTTTGCGGGTGTTCCACAAGCTCAGACATTTGTACCCGGTACTCTGCAAGCCGCAATCACTCCGGCCCAAGTTCAGGCATTGGTGCAAACGCAAACCGGTCCCCTAGATCCTGCGATTGCGCTACAGTTCTTCACTGAAATATTGACTGCACTGCAATCTACTGGCGGTTTGGGTTCATACACCGGCCTCACACCCACTCAAATTCAGGCGTTTTTGTTCAATCTGCAGACATATGGCGCGCCTGCTGGGGTCTCAACTGTCCAGCTCCAGCAATTTCTCAATGCTCTGGGCGCTGCAGGCTTTAATGTTCAGGGCATCAATGGGAGTGGGCCGAGCTTTGGATCACTCGCGGATTTGTTCGCGGTGCTGGCCTCGGGCGGAACAATACCGCCGGGCGACCCGACGGTACAGGCGCTCATCAACCTGCTTGACCGCGCTACACTGCCTCCCGGTGTCGATGCAGACCAGATTATCGGGCTGTTGGAACTGGCAGGCTATAGCATTCCTGATGCTTTGCGGCTTTCGACGCCAACGCCGACCCCGACACCTACCCCCACTCCGACCCCTACGCCTACTCCCACACCGATGTTTGCCGATAGTGACGGTGTAAGACCAGATGCGAGCCGTGATGATATGTTCGTCGCCTTTGCGAATATTACGCAAACGGGGCTCAGTCAGGATGTTCAACTGATTTTCGAGAATGGTGAATTTGTCGGTTATCG
>Ga0316207_10000210_pt1 | contig 115304 bp, 105 predicted proteins | sample 6weekpyrite_MG_FD_204943 | JGI IMG/M metagenome (GOLD analysis project Ga0316207, IMG submission 204943) | Microbial mat bacterial communities from mineral coupon in-situ incubated in ocean water Damariscotta River, Maine, United States -... | ecosystem: Environmental > Aquatic > Marine >...
GGTTCGAACCGAAAAGAGGTTCGATAAAATTGCCTGGAGCAATTTTAAACAGTGGCGTTTTTTGCCACTGGCCTGAAAGGCGGAGGGCAGGAGCCCGGAGTAATCCTCCCGGCCCAGCCATATTAAAAACTGTTAATCATTTACGTTGTAGCGAGATCTAAAGTAATTGATTAATAGTCCCCACCGGGAGGGTTCGAACCGAAAAGAGGTTCGATAAAATTGCCTGGAGCAATTTTAAACAGTGGCGTTTTTTGCCACTGGCCTGAAAGGCGGAGGGCAGGAGCCCGGAGTAATCCTCCCGGCCCAGCCATATTAAAGATACTTCGTTATACACATACGAAGTAATGTAGGCGCGGTTTAAACCGCACAAGTGCACCCAATGCCGAGGAGCACCTACAGATAAAGATAGAGCCTGTCCCTATCTTGCGCAATCCGGATTTGATAAGGTTTAACCAACCTCCATTGTTTCTAACCAGTAGCGAAACACATTGTGAACGATAACAACTCCGAGTTGATGATATTTTCCGGTAATGCAAATCCGGAACTAGCCCGCCGCATAGCCGCCCACCTTCATTTAACCCTGGGTAAATCCACGGTTCAAACATTCAGTGATGGCGAAGTGAGTGTTGAAATAGAAGAAACGGTTCGTGGGCGTGAGATTTTTATAATTCAACCCACCTGTCAGCCCACCAATGACCATATGATGGAATTGCTGGTGATGATTGATGCGCTTCGCAGGGCCTCTGCAAGGAGAGTCACTGCGGTTGTGCCTTATTTAGGCTACTCGCGCCAGGATCGTCGTCCGCGTTCTGCCCGTGTGCCGATTACCGCAAAAGTCGTTGCAAATATGCTGGAAAGTGTCGGTCTTGATCGAATTCTTACGGTCGATTTACACGCAGACCAGATTCAGGGTTTCTTTAATATTCCCGTTGATAATGTTTATGCATCACCCATTTTATTGGGCGATGTGTGGCGTCAACGTCACGATAATTTATTAGTGGTATCACCTGATGTGGGTGGTGTGGTGCGTGCCCGTGCACTGGCTAAGCGATTAGGTGATGCGGATCTGGCGATTATCGATAAACGTCGACCAAAGGCCAATGTGGCTAAGGTAATGAATATTATTGGTGACGTTGAAGGTAAAAACTGCGTTCTGGTTGATGACCTGGTAGATACTGCCGGAACACTCTGTAGTGCTGCCGGAGCCCTGAAAGATCACGGTGCTGTTAGTGTTTCGGCCTATTGTACTCATCCGGTTTTATCCGGCCCTGCCGTTGATAATATTTCCGGCTCACCCTTAGATGAGCTGGTGGTTACCGATACTATTCCACTGACAAAAGAAGCTAAAGCCTGTGGCCAGATACGCCAGCTGTCTATTGCTACCATGCTGGCAGAAACCATACGACGTATTGATCAGAATGAATCTGTTAGTTCTATGTATATGGATTAAAAGATAGTCGTAAGTCAAAAGCATAAAACAAAAAAGCGGTTTCCCCGAAGGGGGACCGGCTTTTGACTCACGCCTTCTGACGTACAGCGCTTTTACATCGCGTATCCCCAAAATATTAAAAAATACCTTTCTTATTCCGTATTTCATGAAGATCATGTATAATTCGCGCTCTTTTTTCGCCGGGGCAAATGGTCGCGTTACTCTGGCAAGTACTTTGGAGCTACAACAATGGCTATTGAAATTAACGCTGAAACGCGTACAGACATGGGGAAGGGTGCGAGCCGCCGCCTGCGTCACGAAGAAAAAATCCCTGCAATCGTATACGGTTCAGGTGACCCTAAAAGCTTAACTATCGATTTGCGTGAAATTCGTCCACATGTTGATAATGAAGTTTTTTACGCATCTATTGTAGGCCTGAAAATTGACGGCAAGAAAACAGCAGAAAAAGTAATCGTACGTGATATTCAGCATCACCCATACAAAGTGGATGTAATGCACGTTGATTTTCAGCGTGTTGATGCGAAGAAGAAAATGCATATGCACGTACAGTTACACTTCATCGGTGAAGAAGCATCACCAGGTGTTAAAGCGGGCGGTTTAGTGAGCCACGTTGTTAACGAAGTTGAAGTAATTTGTCTGCCTAAAGATATTCCAGAATTTATTGAAGTAGATATCTCTGCTCTGGAAACCGGTGGATCAATTCACCTGACTGAAATGAAGATGCCTAAAGGTGTTGAGCTAGTTGCTCTGACTCATGGTGATGAAAACCACGATACTGCAGTTGTTTCAATTCACGCGCCTAAAGTTGTTATTGAAACAGATGAAGCAGTTACAGCAGCAGATGAAGGTGCTACTGAAGAGTAGCAAGCTAACTCTAATCTGCACCTATGTCGGCTAAAACTGTAAATATTGAACCCATTGTCGGGCTCGGCAATTATGTCCGGTAAAACAGTGTCAATTGATCTCATTGTTGGGCTTGGTAACCCGGGTTCAAAATATGAGCAGACTCGACATAATGCAGGCTTCTGGTTTGTTGATGAAATTGCGCGCCTGAAGGGCGCGCATTTTCGGCCTGAAAACAAATTTTCAGGCGAGGTTTGTAAGGTAGTGTTAGAGGGCCGAGATGTCTGGTTGCTAAAACCTCATACCTTTATGAACCGCAGTGGCCTGGCGATAAAACAACTGGCCTCTTTTTATAAAATTCCTACAGAAAATATTCTGGTTGCCCACGATGAACTCGATTTAGAGCCGGGCACCGCAAGGCTAAAAACCGCTGGCGGACATGGCGGGCATAATGGCCTGCGCGATACCATTGCACAAATGGGCAAAGAATTTCACCGTTTGCGAATTGCAATCGGTCACCCGGGAAACCGGGACCAGGTGTCAGACTATGTGTTGCACCGGGCATCGCAAGATGAGCAAATAAGCATAGATAATTCAATAGACGATGCACTCCGGGTTTTGCCCTTACTCGCTGAAGGCAGCTGGGAAAAAGCCGTGCATCGTTTACACAGTAAATAACGGTAAGTTAACGTAGCGCCTTCCCTTAGAAAAAGGGGGACTGAGGGGGATTAAAGCTCCTACAGTTTCTCGTCAGTCAAGGAGGAGGCAAAAAACATCCGGAGTAAATCATGGGTTTTAAATGCGGCATAGTAGGGCTGCCCAATGTTGGTAAGTCGACACTGTTTAATGCGCTCACCAAGGCAGAAATTCAGGCGGAAAACTACCCGTTCTGCACCATCGAGCCCAATATAGGCATGGTGCCCATGCCAGACTCACGCCTGGACGCCTTGTCGGCTATTGTAAAACCCGAAAAAGTGATACCCACGACCATGGAGTTTGTGGATATTGCGGGCCTGGTAGCCGGTGCCTCGAAGGGTGAGGGCCTGGGCAATAAATTCCTCGCCAACATCCGTGAAACCGATGCCATTGCCCAGGTGGTGCGCTGCTTTGAAAATGACGACATCGTCCACGTCGCCGGCAAAATTAGCCCGTTAGATGACATTGATGTCATCAACACCGAACTGGCCCTGTCAGATATGGAATCGGTTGAAAAAGCCATCACCAAAACCGCAAAAGTAGCCAAGTCCGGTGATAAAGATGCCAAGGCAAAACTGGCTGTGCTGGAAAAAGTAAAAGCCCATTTAGATGAAGGTAATATGGTACGCACCATGGGCCTGAGTGAAGATGATACCCTGCAAGTGCGCGACCTGTTTTTGCTCACCATCAAACCCACCATGTACATCGCCAATGTAAGCGAAGATGGTTTTGAAAATAACCCCTACCTTGACCAGGTAAAAGCACTGGCGGAAAAAGAAGGCGCGGTTGTCGTTTCAGTTTGTGCCTCAATTGAAGAAGAGCTAATCGAGCTGGACGAAGAAGAGAAAAAAGACTTTTTAGAAGAAATGGGTCTGGAAGAACCCGGCCTGAACCGGGTAATAAGAGCGGGCTACAAGCTACTAGGCTTGCAAACCTATTTCACCGCCGGTGTAAAAGAAGTCAGGGCCTGGACCGTGTCCTTAGGCGCGACCGCCCCACAGGCTGCAGGGGTAATACACACCGACTTCGAAAAAGGCTTTATACGCGCCGAAACCATGGCCTATGAAGATTTCATTGAATACGGTGGGGAGGCTGGTGCAAAAGAGGCGGGTAAGCTGAGAGTAGAGGGTAAAGACTACATCGTAAAAGATGGGGATGTACTGCACTTTAGGTTCAACGTCTAAACATCGTCGTCGTTCCTGCGCAGGCAGGAACCCAGTGACTTTGAGTCGTTTGATTACAGTCTATTCCGTCATCCCGGTATGCTTCTGAGCCGGGATCCACAGACTTTAAACCCCACCAGCACCAAACTCACCCAAACCCATAAAACAACCGATTTTTCCAACCAAACAACCTTGACAAAACCCCCAAAAACACGCAAAATTCGCGCCCTCATCGCTAGTCATACTAGCGCTGGCAACATAGCTCAGTTGGTTAGAGCACATCACTCATAATGATGGGGTCCCAGGTTCGAATCCCGGTGTTGCCACCATATTCCTTAATAAAAACAGCCGCTTATGTAAGTGGCTGTTTTTGTTATATCCCTATTAATATTACAGTGCAGCAGAAATCACATCATGTTAAACACATTCAGAACCCTGAGCCTCATCGAAGGGCTTTCACTCATCACGTTATTCATGATCGCCATGCCAGCTAAATACTATTTCTCTGCTTTCGATATTGTCTGGGTCGTCGGCATGACCCATGGCCTTCTCTGGATGGTATATGTTGTCTTCTCCCTAGCAGTGAGCCATAAACAGGGCTGGTCGGTAATGTTCTGGACGTTAGTGATACTGGCATCGGTTGTGCCCTTTGCCTGCTTTTTGCTTGATAGGGAATTAAAGAAAGAAAAACTGGCAGTGGCGGTGTAGCCACCCGTAAATGATTAGTTCTGGTGGCTTCTCTTAAGTATTGCGCTTTTTTGAATAACAGCCTGATTAGGTCTTTCAGATTTATGTAATAACTCGCTACTTATCGGTTTAAATTGAAAGCCATTATCATCAGCCAGCATTTTGGTGCCAGTATAGGCCATAAGTAAAAACAGGTTATCAGTTGTAAATTTATGGTATCCAATCGGACGCCCTACCTAATTACCCAATCGGACACCCAGTCTAGGAAAAGTCTGTATAGGATAATAAAAAAACATTAAACCATTGTTTTTACAGAAATCTTTGTATGGGTGTCGCAATAGTCATATTAAACCATTGTTTTTACAGAAATCTTTGTATGGGTGTCGCAATAGTCATAGCAATAGTCTAGCAGGCTTTTCTGCAAGCGCGCTACCCGAAACTGCAAGACGTGGCTTTCTGTGCGCAAATGTTTGCCAGCATGGTACTGGTACCACGCAATCAGTTAATGATGCGAGGTAAGGGTCACGTTACCCGAGCCGAACAGAAAGCACATGTAAACAAGGTAGTTGCTCTGTTTTTACAGGGCCTGCCGGTTTAAGAGAGAAAAGACATAAATTTCAGTGGAGAAACAATATGGCAGATTTATTTAAAGAAAAAGCCCAGGACTGGGACGTAAATGACATGGTAAAGGCTCTATCCCTGGGGATCGGTTCCGCCATTCACGGCAAAGTTGATCTCGAAGATTCCATGCATGTCATGGACTTCGGTGCTGGCACCGGGCTGATTACCGCCCAGGTGGCGAAAAAGGTGAAGAAGGTAACTGCGGTAGATGTGTCCGAGTCGATGCTTGAGAAACTGGCTGCCAAGGATGAACTTAAAGGCAAGGTGGATATCGTTTGCCAGGATATTATTGAGCAGCCCATCGACGCTAAGTTTGATCTCATTGTTAGTGCCATGGCCATGCACCACGTGCAAGACACAGACAAATTAGTGCAGCGCTTTGCCGAACACCTGAAACCCGGTGGCAATGTGGCACTAGCGGATCTGGATGAAGAGGATGGCAGCTTCCATCCCGAAGAGGTGGAGGGCGTTTACCATAACGGGTTTGCACGAGAAGCGTTCAGGGGTAAGTTGGAAACCCACGGTTTTAAGGATATTCACTTCGTCACTGCCCATACCGTGTCCAAAGAAGAAAAGAGCTATCCCATTTTTCTTGCAGTGGCCACTAAAGGCTAAGCTAATTTAATTGGAAACTTAATTGGACACCCAAACTTAATTGGACACCCAAAACTTAATTGGACACCCAAGCCAGGGAATGCTTGTAAAGGATAATGTATAGCTATAATTCATTGTTCTTACAGCTGTCTTTGTATGGGTGATGGGATGGACGCCCCTTGAAATACGGCGTCACAATGCGCCAAACTGGTATCTTCTAACTCAGTTAAATTCGAGGAGCATCCATCATGAATAATCATAGCCTGATTGCCATTGATTTGGCAAAAAATGTTTTTCAAGTGTGCATTGTTAATTCAAATAACCGAGTGCTGATGAATAAATCACTTAATCGTAATGCCTTAAGTGAATTTATGATTAAGCAAAAACCAACTCTTGTTGCCATGGAAGCATGTTACTCAAGCCATTATTGGGGGCGGCTCTTTGAATCTTACGGCCATCAAGTAAAACTATTACCGGCGCAACATGTTAAGCCGTTTGTGCGTGGCAATAAAAATGATCATAATGATGCGCTGGCGATTGCAGAGGCAGCTAATCGACCTGGTATTAAAGCGGTGCCCATTAAAACCATCGCGCAGCAGGATATACAATCTTTACACCGTTTAAGAGAGCGATGTGTGAGCCAACGTACCAGCTTATCAAACCAGACACGCGGTTTACTCAGTGAGTATGGCATTGTGTTTCCTCAGGGTTTTAAAGCCTTTAAGCAAACCCTGGCGTTATTGTTAGACCCTAAAGATACTCAATTAACGGTTGTGATCAAACAACAACTTCAATACGTGTCTGATGAATTTGATCGTATGTGTTCACGACTTAAAGAGTTAAATCAATCCCTCGCACAAATCGCGCACGATAACCCACACTGTCAGCGATTAATGTCGATACCGGGTATAGGCTATGTTAATGCAACAGGGCTTTACAGTGCGATTGGAAATGGCTCTCAATTTAAAAATGCACGAGAACTGTCAGTCTGGTTAGGTATTACACCTAAGCAATTTGCCAGTGGGAATAAGCAGGTGATGGCGGGCATCACGAAACGGGGTAATCGATATTTGCGTAAACAACTGATTCATGGTGCACGTGCGTTGATGACACGCTGTAAAAAACGCGATGTTAAGCCACTGGCTTATCAACATTGTTAAACGTCGAGGACCGAATAAAGCCTGCGTTGCACTGGCCAATAAAATGGCCCGTTTGAGCGGGACATTATTACAGAAAAACCAGATGTATCATCCCCAGTAAAATTTACTGGGTTTAATACAGTCGTTCATCGTGCGTAGACAAGATGAATAAAGGCTTACACCGCCCTGGCAAGAGTCTGGTTAGGACATGGTTCGTTGAAACCGAGTGGGTGTTTTAGGCGGTCAGGTGCGGTTCTCATTTGGGCCCGGAAGCTCACGAAAAAAAGCTTCCACTAAGAGGCCGGATATATGTCAGCACGACCTGTTTCTTGTTAACGTCAGTGTGCGGTAATATAAATTAGTTATCATCGTGATTGGTTCACGATGAAGGGAAGTTTTGTTGACAATTTGGGGGCGTCCATATATGTCGTAATAGTCCTTGAAGCCTAAAGGGTACGCTTAAAAGTATAGCTGTAGAAAATTAAGCGCATTTTATAATTAGAACTCAAAATATAAAGACTTGAGGAATCTATCAACATAAAATGCGCTTAGTTTTTTATATTAGCCCTGTTAAAATAACAGCAGCTTATCTTGAAAGTCTGGATTTTTTAAATCAACAGTCCAGGTTTCTATTACGCTAAATCGATTAATCACCGAAGGTTGCCCAACGTGAACATTAAACCCTTGCGCCCAGTTTAAAGTTTGTTCGAAAGCGTTGATAGAGTCATCAATATTCCATTCAGTTTCAACACCATAATCTAAGTCAAGAGATGGGTCAGAAAATCGATAAGGCTGATTGGTAAAATTGCCAACTGTTTGACAAATGGCGAAGCTGGTTTGCGCGGCTTCTTGCACAATATTCCAGACTGGCTGAGTCTCGTTGCCATTGACACTGAGGCGTTCAGAGCACCACCAGGATGCAACACCAACTCGACCGCTTGAAGATTCCTGATCCCATAAACTTTGCCAAGGCTCTACGGAGTCGAAAATAGTATGGGCTTCAAATATGATGGGGGTGGTCGGAAATGCAGTGCGATAGGCGGACATAATGGCTTTGTATGCATTGATTAACCTAGATGGTGTATACCCAGCTAATGTGTAAGCGCTCTCATCAATTCGACAATGACCTTCTGCTCCGTTGGTTGCACATGCTCCGGTGAAATAAAGATAGGCGAGTGCGGGGTGTGAGTCGAAGCGTGCTCCTAGCTCATCAAGCAGCCATGTTTTTTCTTCAATATAGGCAGTATCCCATGCTAAACACATACTAGCCGGAATGTCCCTTTTCATGAAGTCAAAAGTTGTACATTTGGCTTTTACGGCATCCGGCGCTTCATCACCATCCATAATCATTAACCCAACGCTTAGATTTGACGTTAAGGCCTTGTCCAGTTGTTCCTGCACTGTGTCATATAGACAGTTGAGATCGTCTCCGCAAACTTTCCAACTAATACGCACCAAAACGCCCTTAAGTGCGGGAGAATCTACTGCATTGCCAACAGGGTCATTAATACCTGCGGATTCATATACACCCAGAGGTAATGGTTTGCATGGACTTGTGTTGCAGCCAAATGGCTTTGAAGCTTGCTCCTCTTGAGGGGATTGCTTATTTTCACCGCAAGCGATAAAAAGCACTGAAAATAGTAATACTAAATATTTTGCACGATTAGCCGTTATGTTCATAATATTTCCTTTTATGATTGTGGTTAGCTTTTAGTTAATGAGTTAAGCGAGAATCGGTTGACATAAGGTTAACATTTTTTCGATTATTTTTAGACTAGTGCTATTTAGCTAGTAAAAATCCCGGCATCAGCGACAGGTGTACTGGTTGCGGCACTTCATAGTCTGGCGCTTTTTGAAATGATAGGCGCTCATAGAGGCAGGATGGAAAAATGCGGTGTGTGCAATGCCTACGATCATTGTGAAATGGGTTAGCGCCTTGATGTGCTTCTACAAGAAAGATATATTGACAAATTATATGCGCTGTAGGAATGTACAGGTAATATTGTTTTAACCTGCCAAATTGGATTTACCAGTAATAAAAAACCGGGTTTGTCGACAGTTGTATCAATGCATGAAAAATCAACTGAGATAATTCGATATATTTTGGGCTTTTAAGAATAAATCAATAACATCATAAAGTTTTTATATGTTTAATTGAAAATCAACAATGTTTTAAATAAGGAGAGTTAAAATGAGAATAGCAACTTTTAATGTTGAAAACCTGGATGACAAAGCCGATAGTAGAAACCCGCCACTGACTGTTCGAGCACCTATTTTACGACGTGAGCTAGAAAGACTTGATGCAAGCATCATTTGTATGCAGGAAGTGCATGGGCAAGAAACCCCAGGCCATACATCAAATAATCCAGATAGAAACCTTTCCGCTTTAAACTTGGTATTAAGCGGCACAAAATATGAAAACTATCACCAGGCTGTCACCCTTACCTCAGATGGCGTGCCATACGATAAAAGAAACCTGGTGGTATTATCAAAATATCCTATTAAAAATATCAATCAATATCGAAATACTCATATTGATGCACTTCAATATAAAAAAGTTACCGCAATACCAGAAGAAGATGACGCAAAAAAAATTAAGTGGGAACGTCCAATATTACATACTGAAATTGAAATTAACGATGACACAACCATTCATCTTATTAATCTGCATCTTAAATCACGATTGGCCTCTAATATTGCAGGACAGAAAATTGACTATGCCTGGAAAAGTGCTGCCGGTTGGGCAGAGGGGTATTTTCTTTCTTCCATCAAGCGAGTAGGTCAAGCACTAGAAACAAGGGTGTTAATTGATAAAATATTTGATGAAAACTCAATAGCAAATATTGTTGTTTGCGGTGATTTTAATGCAGAGCCCGGTGAAGTCCCTGTGGAAGCAATCCAGGGTAGTATCGAAAATACAGATAACCCTGAATTACAATCTCGTTCTTTAATTCCCTGTGGCAGGGCAATACCCAGCTCGATACGATATAGCCATCTGCATCACGGGCAAAAAAATTTGTTAGATCATATGTTGATATCACAATCTTTATTGGCTTCATTTAGAAATGCTGGGATACACAATGAAAACTTGCATGATGAGAGTTTGCCGTTTACCTTTGATACGAAATACCCTGAATCTGATCATGCCGCATTTGTTGGGGAGTTTTCAATATAAGCGTTAAGGTAAATTTAAGAGGAGGCTAAGACATAGAATTGAGTAAGGCGTGTTTCTAATATTAGAAAGTTTTTTTTGCTGATTATTTTTGATTAAAGCTTATTGAAAAGGGTTGAGCATATAGGAGAGGCATGAAACCCCAGCTCATGTCTCTAGTTTTTAATGGAACGGTAGCGGTCGACTGTAATGAAATAACACAAATTCATGAAGACTCTCAAACCCCATTTTATTTATAGCACTAAAATACATATTCAATATTAAGTTTCACTCCTATATTTTGTGTTTCACTTCTAGGTTCTGTTACAAGTACATTAGGTGAGCCGCCTTGAGTTAGCTTGCTGTTGCTGCGTCCAAATTCCCATAATTCAATAAATAATGACAGGTCATAGTGAGTATTATCTGGTGCAATTCTTTTCCAGTTCAGGTTTAAACGTGTACCCGTGCCATCACCTAAATCAAGTGTTGTTGAGCCTAAGTCTACCCTGGATAAATCCACATCTAAATCTGTATTTCTTATTAAAAGATAAGCAATATCAATATTTAGATTATTATTTTGATTAATAAAAAAATCTGACTTTATCCCTATTGAATATTCAACCCAATTGTAAATTTCGTCAATACCACTGGTATTTGCGGTGCTATTAATATCTCTGTTCCATTGGTGTAATTGTGTGCCTGCAAATACCCCTGTTTTTTTATATAGCTCTGTTGTTATTTGTCCACCAAAGCGTAATAACATTGTATCAGTATTCGTCGTAAGCGAATTGCCACTTTGAGTTTGTCCATCATAATCTACGGTGCCCTGATAATAAGCACTATATATATCAACTGACCAGTTAGTTGTTATTGTATGACTTAGTTTGAACTCCAGGCCGGGTAACCAGCCAAGCTCTCGATCCAGGGTTTCATTAGCGGTGCCGAATTCGGTGTAATCAAAATGCACTAAAGATGGTGATAGCGTTAATTGTGATTCTGCAACACTCAACGTTGAGTTGCACAGAAGTATTGTAGGTAAAATTAATATTATTTTCATAAAAAATAACGGGGCTTGCGCCCCGTTGTGATGTAGCTATAAATTACTAATTAGATTAGTAATAACAGTTTGCAGATGCATTGACAACAACGCCATTGGCCTTAACGGTCATGGTACCATCACCGTTATAAGTGCCTTCAGCAGTTGTACCGTTTGCGCCAGTAATAAGGATAGTGCCACTTTCTGGGCAAGAATCGTAACCACCGCTGCTTTCAACAACGGGTGCTGTCAGTTTTACCGCGAATCCACCACTACTTATACCATTGGCAGTAAAATCAATAGCATAAGTTGCCCTGGTAATCGTGTATGTTTCACTACCAAATACCAGGTCATTTCCTGTTTCGGCATAGTCTAATCCGGTAAAGCTAAACTTGAAGGTCTGAGCACCGGTGCCTTCTATAGTCATAGAACCTTTACCGGTATCGCTGTAACTACCTGTTTCCACGTTCCAGCTAGATGTAAATGAAAGAGAACCGTTCAAGATAAAGCCGAAACCATCGTCACAGTTAGTCATAGTAATGGTGCCGCTATCTGAGAAACTGGGAAAAGTGCCGCTTTCGTCGCCGCTGAAAGAAAATGTTCCGCTAACATTACAATTACCTGAATCACTGACGGCGACACCATAAACCGGGTCACTTCCAGAATTATTTAATGCGCTTTTAGCTGCATCGATTTTAGGTTCTACTAGTGCTAGTGCAGCCTTTAAGCCCATTGCAGGGGCTACTTCTGCGCCAAGTGCAGTATCAAGTGTATCGAAAGAAGTTACTGAACTTGCAACCGTAGCTTCTGCATTAGTCTCGTTTATGACAACAGCATTAGCAGGAACAGTTGCTGCCGCAGGGCCGTCATCACTACTACTGCAACCTGTAATGATGAACAGGCTTGAAAGTACCGCTGTAGAAGTAGATAGTGTCAAAAACTTATTCATTAAAAAATCTCCGCTTTGAATTAAGTAGAAACATGGTACAGCAATTAACTAATACAATCAGTAATTATGAGAATATAAGGATAAATTTTTTCATCTAAAGTTACTTTATTTTTGGATTAGAAAAATTAACGCAATGTATCGACATAAGAAAGCTGTTATTGTGAATCAGGCATACATCTTACTAAAGGTACGGTCTAGTCAATTTGTTAGGTGTTAGTTTTAATGCGCTTACTTTACCGGTTAATAATTTTACTACACACATTGTATTACGTAAGCTGACCGGAAAGCGTTACTGTCGGGGTTTATTTTTTAAGTATAAAGAATTGTCTGGACACTCAACATGAATGGTTATGATGTATGTAAAGTTTAAGTTATTACGTAGTAATGTATGAACTAAGTGTGAGAGAATTTATTGAACCTTCTTGATTCGAGTTCCAACCCTGTTAATGTTTATAAAACGTCGCGTATTTAAAGAGCATATGAATTTATTTTATCCAAAAGTAAAACATTTCCGAAAAATAATTCCATTTATGTTGCCTGGTGCAGTAATGGCTTTAATGTATGGGGCCATTCATGATCAAATAAGTTACACAATATCGCCAGAATATTTTACTAAGTATAAATTTGTTTAATTTGATTATGTTGATTTTTCTCTTCCAGAAAGAGTTTTCGTATCAATTGTAGGTGTGCTTGCTACAGGATGGCCTGGTGTTTTATGTGGATGGTATCTTGGTAGAATCCGATATTATAGCGATGATCTGATATTGGCTAAAAAAGATATTTTATCAGGGTTTTACATAGTATTTAGTTTGGCATTATTTTCTTCTGTTGTAGGCGGAGTAGTTGGATGTTTAAGTGTTAATTATTTTACTAGTGATGTATTTTTAGGCTTTAAAGAATATGAAAATATTACCCGATACAAAGATTGAGAAATATCGATTTATTATTTTGTTATTAGCCGGAATAATAAGCATTGGTTATTTTGTGGTGTCTGCAATGCTTCCTTACATTGAATATATTCCAGAAGAAGGTGATGTAATATTTCAATCCCTTCCTGACTCGAAACTTACCAGGGCAATTGAGGGTGCTACAGGTTCGCCATATTCCCATGCTGGTATGGTGATAAAAAAGAATGGTTTCTGGTATGTGAGAGAAGCCGTAGGGCCAGTAATGGATACCCGTTTATACCTATGGATTGTCAGGGGTAGGCGTGCGCACTTTGCAGTTTTTCGATTAAAAGAGCAATATAAAAAGAACATACCTAAATTTATTAATGAAAGTGAAAAATATTTAGGTCGACCATACGACATTTATTTTGAATTAGATGATGAAAAAATATACTGCTCTGAACTAATATATAAATCATTCAAAGATGCTACCCAGGAAAATTTAGGTGACCTGGTAAAGTTTAAAGAGCTTAACTGGAAGCCTCATATAGGTATTATAAAATCAATTGAGCCAGAAGAAGTTCCTTATGAGAGGAAAATGATCACACCTGGAGAACTGGCTAAAGCACAACAATTAGTTAAGATATATTCAAACAAAATTTAATCTAAATGAATCGTAACGACTCGGGTTAGTTAATCAATAATAAGCTTGTCTCTTATGTCTTTATTAAAAGTTGAGTGTGAAAGTGGGTTTGTTTATAACTTGAGTTAATTACAGCTGCTACCGGTATAAGTAAAACTTTATTGACAGTTGGCTTTTTAGTCTTAATATTATTTGCTTCATAAAATTTATTTTCTAAAAGTTTTCATTGCTTGACTCATTACAAGGAGAAGTTTATTCACAAAAAATCTTAAAACTACCTATAAAACCCTTTGGTTCCCAACCTATCAACGAACCAGAATGCGTTAGCTGTTTATGGTCATCATAATCCTGAATGGAGAACACCATGAAGAAAAATACGATAGCAAACAGTGTGGCAGCAGTAGGAAAATCAGTTTTATTAGCTTTATTATTTATTCTACCCGGTAGTAATGCATGGAGTGGAAATATCTTACATATACCTATGTCCTGGTGTGTCGTTCAGGGGAGCCCGGCACAGGCAACTCCCAATATCAATGGGGACACAAATACAGATGCCGTTATCTGGCGCCGTCATGAGCGTCCAACTGATAATGTGTTCACACCACAAGCCGATATCAGCCTGCGTTCTGCCATAAACGATGCATGGGGAAGTTTCAATTTTCCAATTATTGCCGATCCGAATACAGCAACATCCTGTGGCGTTTATGAGTGTGTTACTAATAGTGATATACGGGGCGAGGATGTGAATAATGCGGCAATTGCGGTTGAATTTAACAATATGATCAATAGTTGTCGTACCGCTTACGCAAACATTGGTAAAGCGGGTATTGGTATTACGGCAATAAATCTTGGTCTGTATCACAATGGTGACCCGGAGTATGTAGGCATTATCGGCTGGGGGGGCTGCGTAGAAGATATTGCTGGTAACTGCTCTGTTCCCTATAATGGTCTGGTGGCCGTTATAGATAATCGCTATCTGTATCCAACATCACCTAATCGGACCTTCCCGGGCAATAATGACACTACAGGTTTTGCATTTACCACGACAGACCCTTTTGATCAGTTGACCGCTCATGAAGTGGGGCATGCCCTGAGTTTGCCTCACCGCAATAATGCAACCGCGCTAATGAATCCGTCACAACAGGATAACAGCGCAAATGGGCAAACAGATAATCTAGCTTTAAATGCCACTGAGGTTACGGCTTTAAGGGCAAATGCCTTGAATGTGCCTGGGCTGGAAATTGACCCACCGGGTGTATTTGATCCTGGTCCAGCCCAGGCTAATATCATGCCCGACCCTAACCAGGCACTTGAGAAACTACCGCCCGATATGGATATTATTAGTGTGCGTGGTACCAATATGCTAAATGTGGGGGGCACTATGGAAGTGCAAATGAATGGCATGCTAACGCCGAATTCTTTTTTCGATGTCTTTTTCCTGATGGATACGGATAACGACTTCAAAACGGGTATGCCTCTGGATGTGTTATTAAAACTGGGTGTGCCTAATCCTGCAAAAATTATTGGTGTTGAATTTGTCGCGATGGTAACGGTACGCGGCACAAATCTTGGTGAACCCACAGCCTGGTTATGGGATGGAGTCTCTCCGGTTCCTTTTGATGTAATCGCAGATCTTTTAACCATGCGTGTTGAGGCGCATTTATCGCCTTATGCCCTGAGTAGTGACAGGCCCATCATTGCTAAACTGCCTCCGAAGGCTGATTTATTCAATATTGTACGGCTTAATTTCCCATCTAAAATCGTAGCCCCCATGTACAATGTTTTTGCCATTACCGCTGTTAATCAGGACGTAGTGGATGATCTCGCCGACTTACCCATTCCCATTGATCTAACACCGCCTATATTTCCCCATTGTTTCCCAGCAGGTGATGCCCAGGTTGGCAAGACGGTGTCTGTGACGTTCGATGGCATGAGTTCATTTGCAGGTAAGCCATTCCATGCCCTGTTAGGTCCAGATCTGGTAGCAACAGGCGTTATTGGTGATGATGGCACGGGTTTGGTTGATCTACCAATACCAGTTGGTACTACCGTAGGCAATCACCTGGTAACTATCGGTCCCGATGGTGCGGCACTCACTGCTGATTGTACTGTCACGGTGATAGATGAGCTTGCATGTGATGCAGATCTGGATAATGACGGTGATGTTGATCGTGTAGATGCTGCAAACTTTGCGAGTGAATTTGGTCGCCTTAATTGTCGTATTAAATAAATAGTGATTAAAAAAGTAAAGCGGGATGTCGACCCAGTAGATACCTGATTAATAGGTTTTTTGGGTAGGCATTCCTTTGTTTTGTAAATTAAGGAGAAAATAACTAAATATTTTTATCAACCTAGAAAGATCAATTGAAAATGCGTTAAGAGGTTGCGCTATACATGTGCGGTTAACTGATTTTTCCAGGTTCAAGTAACTCAATCTTCAACATGGAATTATTTTGCAGTAACAGAGCAGTTAATAAAAAGAGGAGAAATAAGATGATTAAGAAAATGATAGCAACCATCACGATACTAATGTTTAACTTTATAGCGGCACCTGTATACGCACTCACTATTTTTATCGATCTCAATGGCGACATGTTGTACGACAGTCAGGGTACATTTACGCCTGGCGATATTTTTACAGCAGGTATTTATGCTAATGTGGATAACGTTCATGGTGGTCTTGTAGGATTTGGGGTCAGTTTGAGTTACGACGAACCTCCAGTGAGTGTTTATGGTGTCCCCACCCAGTTAGATAATGTTTCAATTGATCCCCAGTGGAATTTCCTGCCGGTTAAAAGCGTAGGCCCTGGTGCGCTAACAGCGGGTGGTAGTTTATTATCAACAGGCCTGATAGGTACGAGTGTGCATTTATTTGATGTGACTTTTCAAGCAACAACAACGGGTATTTCTACATTGTTAATGACAGACGAAATTCCTAACTTTGGTGATTTTGCAGGACAGGACGGTTTTGATTATGATGCCAGTGGCGAATTAAATTTTCTCAGCACTCAAATACGCATTATACCCGTTCCACCTGCCTTGATTCTTTTTGGTTCAGGCCTGTTAGGCATGATTTCTTTAGCAAGAATACGAAGAATACGTTAATAAAAAATTAGTTCGTTTTTGCCTGATTTTTCCAGGTCCAATAATTAAACCGGGGAAATTCCCCCGGTTTTTTTGTTTGCCCAGAGACGTTTGTCTTTGCGTAACTTATGCACTTAAGGAAGTAAAGTTAGAGTGCTCTTAATGTTTAGTAATGTACAATATTCCAGTTTCTTAATTTTTGACAGCTTAAAATCTGTTGGTTAATGGTGCTAATTTGTGAGAGCGTTTTTTTATAGTTATCCTGGTTCATTTTATTATCGTCATTAATCGTTGAACTGTAGTCGACTATAGTGTGATCAGACATTCCCTGCAATTCATTGTCAATGTGAGTTTGCTCAATTGTTATCCAGATGTCAGGCTCAAACTCAGAGGTATAGGTAACTGCCTGGCGAAGAATATAGGGTACGGGTTCACTACGCTGATGACCGTCTATATCAGTGAAAGCTATTTGCCTAAGTAAATCAACATTGACAATATAGTAAAAACTTCGATTTTGATTTAGTACCCAATTTACAACTCCCTCAAATGGAATCATTGCCGTATTCATCGCATGGGTACCTATAACAGTGTTGTATTTTGAATAACGTCTTTCATTTAACTTTCCTGCGCTAACACCAATTAAATGTAGTCGTTCCCAGTTACGACCCAGGCCAGCATCTCGATCGCCTACAGAAGCACCTAAATCACCATTGATTAACCCCACTGCTGAGCGAGCCATATCACCTGGTAAAGGCCCAATGTGACCAGTCAGGTTATGTAAGGTACGATGTAAAATACCGCGCCTGGGATCTACAGGTTTATTAGAAGCATGCCAGGTTAATGGTTGTGAAATATCTCGCCCTTCAGGGCTAACGCGAAACCACATATCATAATTCCCTTTATAAAATGAAATGAAAACTATTTTTATGATACACGTCCCGTTAAAAAACGCAAAGAATGTTTTGGCATACGGTGCTAATAATACAGGGTTTGAAGAGATACTGTGTTTTAATCTCAATATGGTGTTTCTTTGAATATAAAGACTATATGAAGATTTTTTACAATTTAAAAAGCCGGTAGTAAAGTACCGGCTTCAATTAAATAAGTGATACCCAGGTTTTAAACCGGAGATTGTTTTTTACCAGGGTGAAATGCTATTTTCTGGTACATGTGGGTCATTTCCCCATTCTTGATAATTATCAGTAAAGGTTTTCAAAAACGCAATAACATCAGCTTCTTCTGCAGCTGTTAGCCCCAGGTTACCTAGCTCATCAACATTTACATTGTCAGTAATTTCTGCTGGTGCCCATCCTTCTGAGACTATGTCACGTGTATTATAAAAATGAACAACTTCCTCCAGTGTTGCGAAAAATCCGTTATGACCATATGGCGCAGTAATTGCTATATTACGCAGGCTCATTACCTTATGCTTACCATTATTGCCCGCATCACCCGTAGTTGCGCCCAGACCGATATCGGGAGCTGGATTACCGGGTATGCTGGTATTGCGAGGAACACCAATATTGTCGTAGGTGAAATCTGTGAACACAGGAGGATAAACATTACCGTCAGGTCCTATGGCTGGATCCATTACATGACACAGGGCGCATTGCGCTTTACCTTCATATAAAACCTTACCCCGTGCTTCCTGCTCCGTATAGCTCGTCATACCCGCTTCTACAAAATCGAACTTGGAAGTAAAGGCATTAAATCTGCGGCTTCTTTCAAAACTCGCAATAGCATCGGCCATAAGGTTATATGCAACAAAAACACTCGTTGGCGCATTGTCATCTGATGGTGCTAATGGGTAAGACGGAATGCTATTCAAATCAAATCCATAGACTTCTTCAAAGGCTTCAACATAGTCGCGATTTTTTTTAATTTCACTAACAACCGCCCAGCGACTAGGCATTGCCATTTCAACTGGGTTTAAGAAAGGACCTTTAGCCTGTTCTTCAAGAGTTGCGGCCCGGCCATTCCAGAATTGTCCACCAATCCATAAGCCTTCTACTTCATCAAAAAAGAAGCTGGGGCTAAAGGCGGCGTAACCTGCACTTGGTGAGTTCAGGTTACCAAACTTACCATCAACTGAACCCCTGGATGTGGGAGAACCGGTTGCCACATTTTCAGGATCAACAAAACCGGGGGCAGGGGTCTTTATATTATTAAATAATTTCACTACTTTCAGACTATGACAAGAGGCACATGACTGATTTTTATTTAGAGATAAGTTCTCGTCCTTGTATAAATCTTTACCAAGATCTTGCTCATCTGTAAGATCGTTAGCTTGAGAAGAAAGAGAAAACGACCCTAGTATTCCCAGCGCGAGGGCATACATGCCTGCTGATTTTATCTTTCGCAACCAGTTGTTTTTTACTCTATTATGATTTTTCATTTTAAGTACCTTTTTAAGTATATTTACTACGTTAGAAAAACCAGATGAAAGTTTAATAAATTCATCCAGCAATGGTTACGCTGGTCTACACACTATCTCGCTACGCCATCAGGTATACCCGCATAAATGCTTTTATAAGTTAAACAAAAATGACCCTTTAAAATAAAAAATATGATTTTTCCACTGAATTAATATATTTAATAAAATTAGCTATTACTATTAGGCTAAATAATTTGCAGAATTAGCATTTTTTGCGAATCGTTGCAAAGAGACTAATTAGATGGGAGCTGGAATACACTATAAATATATTGATGTTTGTTGCACCTGGATTATTTTTTATCATTTATAACTTACTTATAGACCTACATTTACAATAGCGCTATAGGAAAAATTCCCAAACTATCATTGTGTCAGGTGCTTTAAATTCAGTGCTGAGACTAAAGGAGCTAGTGGTTATTCATAAAGGTGATGCGGGTGAAAGGTGTCAAAATCTTCCCGTTATTGCCATGACAGAAAATGCAATGAAGGGTGATAAGGAAAAGCGCCTTGCTGCTGGTATGGATGACTATCTTTGTAGGCCGATTGAAAGCGATGACTTATTAGAAAAACTAATTGAGTATTTGATAAATTAATTTACTGCTGTTCCGTTAACCACTAGAGACATGAGTGAAACGTTCGTTAATCACATAGCAATGCGCTTTAAACATAAACTAATTTCTTTTAACGGGACAGCAGTGAAATTAATTAGTAATAATTTAAATCTAAACTTATATTATGCAAATAAAGTTTAGTGGTGATCTGATGGATATAATATTATATTTTTTTAAAGAAACGGTTTATATTGTCATAAAGATACAGCGTAAAAATGGAAACAAATATTGCGCAGGTAGATTCGTGTTCTTTGATTGACCCTGCGGTTGATTAATGCCTGGTTGTAGAATATGTTGGGTTTTTGATTTTGAGACACAAATATACCGTCTGCAAATTATCAAGGTTTGCAGCTATGTGTTAAAGGTGCGGTTGACTGAAAATTAGTCGTCCTGGTAATTCACCGAGTATGATATTTGATAAAAATACAGCTTGCAAAACTACCCGGTTATATAGTTTTCCAGTTGTTCAATTGTGAAGCGTTGTTCGTCAATTATTGATTTCACAACGTCACCAATGGAAATTAGACCAATCAAATTTTCTTTAGCCATAACGGGCAGGTGACGAGTCCGTTTCTCTGTCATCAGAACCATGCATTCTTGAATATCCTGTTCAGGTCGAACATACAATACTCGTGTCGTCATAATCGCTTTAACCGAGGTGTGTTGAGAGGTTCGTCCCTTAAGAATAACCTTTCGCATATAGTCTGTCTCAGAAACGATTCCCACCAAGTTTGAGTCTTCAATAACGACAAGTGCACCAACTTTTTTGTCGGCCATCAGGCGTATGGCGTTATAAACCGAAGCATCGGGTGAAATAGACCAGACATCGTGACCTTTAACTCTTAATATGTCATTAACATTACTCATTGTGAGCCTCCAGATTAATCAGATTCGGCGATGATTCGGATGCGTTAATTAACATCACTCATAGCTGGATCTGTTAAGAGTATAATATTAATGATAATGATAAATTCATAGATAGCAAAACACATATGACAAGTTTTGACTTCGGTCATAAACGGGCTAATAAGAGAATTTTATCGGCATCAAACATTAGAATTAATGATTACTAATTGTCGCGATGATGACATGCTGATGGGGCAGCAGTGTGCAAAAAAACGCAAATTAAAAGCATGAAAATTACTTACAGGTATTTATTCCTTAAATAGACATCAAATTGTTTTTGCACCTGCTGAGGCTCTTTTACAATGCAATGAATTAAATTAAATAGGGGATAGTTGGCTGTGTTAATTAAGTGGTATTTGTCAAGCATTTCTAAAGTATGGATGCCTTCGCCGGCTATTTTTTGTGACTCTCCTCTTGCCAGCATGCGTCCTAGTTCATGGTGGTGAGAATCTTCGCTGGTGGCGGTGGTTATGAGATCACCCAAACCGGCAAGATGATAAGGGCTGCCTTCTTGCCCACCCATGCTACGAACAATTTCATTCAGTTCCTGTAATGCAGTAGCGGCCAGAAAACCGCGCATGTTATCACCGAATTGTAATTCATCGGCCATACCAAATGCCAGGGCGTACACATTTTTTAAAATAACTGACCAGCTAATGCCGGTGATGTCTGGTGTTGATTCTATATAAAGACGGGTATCGTTAAACAGTTTTTTTACAGTAGAGTAAGCGTCGATTTGACTACATGCTATCTGAGCAAAAGCATAACGATTAGCGCGAATTTCTTCAGAGATCATCGGCCCATATAAAGTCCCATAAGCCTGATGCTCGACAAACTCATCGGCAAAAATTTGTGCCGCTGTTTTACCGGCTTGATCTAAGCCTTTAGCGATGCTCAAACAGAGGCAGTCAGCTTTGAGTAAGGGCGCTATCAAATTTGCAATTTGCTGATGTGGATTCACTGGCAGGCAAAATAAAATGATATCAGCATACGTTGCAACCTCTTCAAGTCTCGCAAATGGTTTATTATCCTGTGGGTATTTTTCCCAGATATGTAGATGGCAGTGATCATCCAGTAAATGCTCCATGGCATGACCCATCTCGCCATAGCCTAAGATTAATATGTTGTTTTTTTTTGCCATGCTTTATTCCTTTATAAATATGGTTTAGTTTTCAGAGATTAATAAATCACTTGAAACTGCTAGCCCATATCTTGACTGAATAAGATAATCCATTAAATATTTACTCCTGTCCGATAGTTTTTTTATTAACAATTTATTGATTATCTCGCTGTATTTAGAGTGTAGTTCATACGTGGAGTAATACATGTAATTATTCTTCCCCATTAGGTCGCTTACTGTTCGTTTCATTTTTATCAGTTCAGCGTAATGATTAAAAAATTCGATAGGAAAGTATTCTAACAGGTCAATTTTATTGTCTGAAATAACAAAAATATGTTTATTTATAATTTCATTTATAACAAGTGGTTTGAACTGGTAAATAATGTTATCAATACTCTCGATTCTTTTTTTATAGTGATTAATAGCGTCACTATAGGCTGCTATAGATTTATTGTGCTCTCCCTGAGAAGAATAAGAAAAGGCTTTTATGAGGTATGATTCATCGCCAGGGAGATCGAACTTATCATTTTTAATTAATGTCAGTGAAAGTTTTTCTAGCGATTTAAGATCATTAAGTTCTATGGCATTAAGAAGTAAGCCAATTATGGCCCGGCTAGAGTAAATAGAGTTAAGTTCAATTTTTTTGAATACCTCATTTGATTTTATATATTTATGCTCGTTATTATAAAGATAACCAAGTATAAGATAAATGTGATTTTTAATCTGCTTTGTTATAACAATATCTGGGTTAGTTAAAATTTTATTTATAATATCAATAGAATTATTGTTCAATCCATTGTGCTTATATAATAAAGCCATATTAATCTGAGCAGTTGCATAATAGGTTGATTTGTAGTGTACTTTATTATAATACTCAATCGCCTCTTTGTTTTTGTTCATACCTTGTAACGAAATTCCATATAAAATATATTTATAGTATATGCTTTCAATATCGGTGCTGTTTGTCAGTAATGTATAATATATTTTATTCCATGACTTTTTCTTTATATAGAATAGCGCTATGTTGGTATTAGTTACTGGTCTTGCCTGGGTTAAAATGTTAATTTCTGAGTTCAATTTGTTGAATGTTTGTTCTAACTTAATTATATAGTCAATCGAATATTCATTGGCGAAACAGAGTGCAGAGTTTATATATAAATATATCGAAATAATAAGTTTTTTTAAATAAACGTTATTCGCTTTTTTATTAGCGTTATTGAAGGTTTTGGCCAGGGTTTTTTTTAAGCTGAAATTAACAGGCATATTTTATACAGTATTCTTAGGGGTGGGTTTAGTGTGGTCTTGTTCAGGCACCAAGTGTGGCTAGTATAAATATTAATAATTTAGACTCTAAACACAGGGTCTAAGTTATTTATATATCTTGTTGTAAGTTCATCTTAAGTCCTGGATATTAATCTTATGCATTGAATTATCTCCCCTTAACCAAGCGGTTGATTTTATTGTATAGGTTGAAGTGCTAGCAGTCATTAGTGCTACATAAATTAAATGTGTAGTTTGTTTTTACAGGGTATAGAAATTAAAATCTGATTTTTTTATTAATCTTAAAAAAACAGTGGCTTATGGGTATGGCATGTATGTTGCTTGGGTATTCATTTTAAATAACTGTGATACATGTGTAATAATAAATCAAGGAGTCATATGTTATTTTTAGGCTAGATGTTCTGATAAGGTTTTCTTTTGCTAACGAAATATTGCCTGGACTCTCATCTATAGTTTCAAGCAAATATATTCTGGAGACTCGCATGAGCAAAAAACTCTGTGTAATGTTTGATGATGAGCTGGCGACTTACCATTTTGGTGAGGAACATCCTTTTGGCCCAAAACGTTATTGGGCGTTTAAAGAAGAGTTCGAACGTAGGCAGCTAACAAATAAAGTCAGTTTGAGTTCCGCTCAGCAGGCTACAGAAAAACATCTCCAGCTATTTCATACACAGAGTTACATTGATAAAGTTAAGCAATTATCATTGAGCGGAGAAGCCTATCTAGATTGTGGTGATACACCTGCTCGTATTGGCATTTATAAAGCAGCCTGTACGGTTGTCGGCACAACATTAAAAGCCATAGATCTTATAATGGCTAAAAAATATCAACATATCTTTAATCCCATCGCCGGATTACATCATGCAACACGTACATCCGCTGCCGGTTTCTGTGTTTTTAACGATTGTGGAATTGCCATTGAATATTTACGTAAACAGTACAATATACAGCGTATTGCATATATTGATATAGATGCGCATCATGGTGATGGTGTTTTTTATTCTTTTGAAGATGATGTAGGTCTCTGTTTTGTAGATTTTCATCAAGATGGCGAAACACTTTATCCGGGTACAGGTAACATTTCTGAAACGGGTAAAGAAAAAGCAGCGGGTAGCAAGCTTAATATTCCTTTAGCGCCATATACAACTGATAATATTGCAAAAGAGTGCTGGCAAAGAGCAGAAGCATTTATAGATAATTCTGCCCCGGAGTTTATTTTGCTCCAATGTGGTGCAGACAGTTTAGAGGGTGACCCCATTACCCAGCTTAATTTGAGTTCTGACTTTCATGCATATGTGGCAACACGTTTATCTGTACTTGCAAATAAACATTGTAATGGTAGATTACTTGCTTTGGGTGGGGGTGGATATAATTTAGAAAATATAAAGACTGCCTGGAATGATGTGATTGAAGCAATGTGTTAAACGTGTATATAAACAGTGTCATTATAAACAAGGTAGCAAAATGACTAGTAAGCAAGATTTTCGTGGTATTACAAAACATACACAACATCTGCTTGAGAATGGGGAAGACAAGCATGTTGATTACAAGCAAAATATAAAAGGGGTTCATGCGGAAGACTTAGTCGCTTTTGCCAATTCAGATGAAGGTGGTGTTTTGCTGATAGGTGTAAAAGAAGAGAAAGATAAAAGCGGAAGACAGATTGGTGTGCCCTGTGGATGCCTGGTTGGTGACAAAGCAAGGCTACAGATAATGGGTAAAGCACTTTCGTGTAGTCCACCGGTTCAGGTTGAGATATTTGTTGAAAATTTATCAAAGATCCCATTTTATAGAATTGAAATTCCAGCGGGTAGTCAAAAACCATACTCAACAAATAGTGGTACGTATAAAAAAAGAGAAGATGGAAGAAATAATCCGATGCACCCGGAACAATTGCTAAGTATGTTTCTGCAACGTGAGGGAGAAGAGTTTAGGCAGCGTTTTTCTCAGGCAACCGGTGAACTTGAAGGAAAAATGCATCATGCTTTGAATGTAGTAGGTAATTTAGAAGATGTGGTTACATCAAAGATAGAAGATATCTCTAATAGTATGGGGTGGGCGGATAAAGAATCTAGTCGTGCGAAAAACCGTATTGAAGATGTTGATAATACAGTTAATGCAATTCAAAAAATGATTAAACAGCAGCAGGATATGTTTGAGGTTTTATACCGTCATTATGAGATGGAAGATTTATTACTTGAAAAAGCAAAGAAAGAATTACTTGAATATATAATCAAACAGCTTGAGAAAAATAAAGTTTTAAATAAAAAGATAATAGGTGATGAAAATATAACTGAAATAAGTAAAAAAATTATAACCAGGCTATTAACTGATGCGATTATATCGATCCAGTCAAAAAAAGAAGAATACTAAAACTAGCATAATGTAGAATTATTAGAATATGAAAAATAAATGGATTAGTGTCTTGAATAAAAATCAGAACATACTCACATTTCACTTTTTAAACAAAATACGGGTAGTTGGCTTAGCCGTAATATTTTATGCGCCAGCTTTATTATCGCAACAAGCAATAACCATTGAAAATCTTGTGTTGCCCTTAACTGCGAAACATCCGGATAAAAGTGGACTTTATGTGCTGGAGAAAGGCGGAGAAGCTTTGCTCGCAAGAGGCTGGCTGGCTGATAGGGCAACAAAGTCAATCGACGTACAATATTTCATCTGGGGTACGGATAATATAGGGAAGCTTGCTGCTGAAGCATTGTTACGGGCTGCTGAACGTGGTGTGCATGTGCGTGTTCTAGTTGATGATTTGTTGGTAGATGCATCTGCGGAAGACCTGTTTGCAATGGCATACCACCCAAATATAGAAATTCGTTTATATAATCCGGTGCATTCAGTTGGCGTTAACTTTTTTGAAAAACTGTTTGAACTTGCAATTGATTTCAGAGGAAGTAATCAACGCATGCATAACAAAATGTTTGTTGTTGATAACTTAATAGCTATTACCGGTGGGCGTAATATGGAAAATCAATATTTTGATTTTGGTCATAAATATAATTACCGGGATAGGGATGCACTGCTTGTAGGTAATGTAGTTAATGAATTATCAGATACTTTTGAGGAATATTGGAAAAACAAATTAGCTAAACCCGTTGAACGCCTGGTAAAAAATCCTTTTCAGTCTGATATTGATTGGGCGTCAGAAGATGAGTGGGGTGATGACCTGGAAACAGATCAGCGTGAGTTACAAGAAAAATTAACCCAACTAACACGCGATCGGGTTGCTACTATCTATAAAAATTTACACGCATATGCAGATAATGAATCCAATTATTTGCCAGAAGTTCGTAATTCGATGAATAATATTACTAATGAAGTGGTTGCAATTACCCAGTCAGCTTACTGGTTAGATGCGACCTTTATCAGTGATCAGCCGGGTAAGAATGATACCTGGTTTAATTACAATATGGGCGGAGGTGGTGACTCGACTTATGCCCTGGCAAAATTGATAAATTCGGCAGAAAATAATATTGTTATTCAGTCTCCTTATTTAATACTTAGCTCTGATGCATGGGCATTATTTAAATCGGCTTTAGCCCGTGGTGTAACAATTAAAATTAATACAAACTCGTTGGCATCAAGTGATAACTTACCCGCGTTTAGTGGATATAGTTCACAAATTGATGAGCTGTTAGGTGCCGGGATTGAGTTGTTTGAATATCGTCATGATGCACAACGAAGATTCGAACTGGTTAAGCAATACTCTCAGTATGATGGGGCAAAGTTGCCAATATTTTCCTTGCATGCAAAAACCATGGTGATTGATGACAGTATTGTATACATAGGAACATTTAATCTTGATCCTCGTTCTGAAAACCTGAACACGGAAGTGGGTGTTATAGCTAAACATGCTGAATTGGCAGATGCTGTAAAGCGTGAGATTGAAATCGATATGGCCGAAGGAAATAGCTGGAATGTACAAAAAGATGGACGCAATAATGAAACGTCTGCATTTAAACGAGGTAAGCTATTTTTCTGGAAGTTATTACCATTAAATCCAATATTGTAACTATTTATGCTGCACTCTGATTAAATCCGGCAATCTCCGGATTTAATCGAAATAAATTTTGAATACTTTCACTCATCTTTTCCGTATAAAGGAAACCCACCTTAACACCTCTGTTGGAGTGTGCCGTTATCCAGCCAAAATCAATTATATCATTTGCATGTATGTTGGCATTTCTAATGTCGAAGACAACTTCCTGTATCTTAGGGTTAAAAGACTGGTTAAAGTGGCGCTGAATATGGTTGTATGAATGGGACAAAATTGTGCCTTCAATATTAATGATTAACTTGGTGTCATTTGTAATAATTGAGCTGGTTTTTACTTTGGATATAATTACAATATTAATAACAAATGTGGTCAGAATAGTAAAAGTTACGGCTGTATAAATATCGACGACGACGACAAGGAATGATGTGGTGAAAAAAATCGTTGCTGTTTTTTTATTGCTAAAAAGATAGCGTTTTATTTTTTTAGCATTAATCATACTCATACCACTTAAAAATAAAACACCGCCTAGAATCGCCAGGGGGATGTAAGCAATAATGAAGTCTAAAAATACCACCAGAATTATTGTGAAAGCAGTCGAATAAAGTAATGATCTGGGGCCTGAGTTTAGCTCTTTTTTAGCTACGCTTTTATTAATTGAGTTTGCAACCGGTGCGCCATTTAGAAAAGCCAGAAATATATGTTGAATGCCCTGTGAAAAAATATCACGTAGCGGGTTAAATATTTCATGATCTCCACGTATTGCTTTAGCGACGGTAATGGCCTGTAGTGTGCTAATTATTGCAATAACAAATGCCGGTGCAATAAGGTTGGCCATTACAGGAAAACTGACTTGCCTGAAATCGGGGAGGCTGGTAACTAAAGCTAATTCTATCCACCCTACCCTTTCTATATTGAATGAGTAAAATGTCTCCAGGCCCATTAATGTAATAAATCCGACAAGCAATGCAATAAGTACACTGTAGCGTTTATATTTTGTCATGCGCACTAAAACACCGGTAATAATCGTTATAGTGCCCAGGCACAGGGCAATATAACTTCCTTCACCTTCTAGTGTGCTTATCCCCAGGCTTAAAACATCAAATACAAGCCACTGTTGATAGGAAAGCTGTGGCAATCCTAGCACCATATACAACGTTGAAATAACAAATATAATACCAATGCCTAGAACTAAGCCTTCAATGACATCAGTATTAAAATAATCTGTAATATGGTATTTTGCAAAAAATAAACAGAAAAGTAACTGCCAGAGACCGACGAAGATTGCCAGGGATGCAACGTATCCAACATAGAGATCCCCCATCTGTGGTGCAAAAGGTGTAACAGCTACTGCAATTAAAATAGAGGTTGCTGAGTTTGGGCCGCCCACTGCATATTTTGAGGCATTAAGAAAATAGCCAATAATCGCACAAACAATGCTTGCGGTAATCATCATTGCGGGTGGAACCCCCGCCAGAAAAGCAAAACCAATACTCATGGGTAAATTAATTAATGCCATAATAAAACCGGGGAAAAGATTACTGGAAAGTTCTTCGCTTTTAAAAAAATTCATATATCTTTCTCATTTACAGTTTCTCCAAACCACCATTCCATAGCAGTGTTTGCCAGGTAATTATATAGCACCGTTAAGTTACCTGTGTTCGGTGACGAGGGGCGGGTTTGTACGTTAATAAATTCAGCAATATCCAGTGCCTCCTGTGCAGATAATACCGGGTTGTCGTGAGTGGCACCCGGAGGCATATTGTTTAAAATAAAAGAGGCCAGACGACTGGAATAAGATAAGGTTGCAGTATGTACAAATGCTTCGCTACCATTGATGGGTGGGGGAGAAAAATCTGCGTCATTATCAAATCTATCTGATCCATAACCGGCAGGACCATGGCAAAACTCACATTTTGCAACATAAGCTCTTTGTCCTGCCATAATGCTGGCATGCCGCGCAGCGGTTCCTCTTATATTGTGTATACCTCTGCTTTGTCTGTTTGAGCCGATGGGTATATTACTTTTTTCTGCAATCCATGCCATATATAAAGTAATTAGTTTGTAGTATTCAGAGTTGGCACCATAGAGTATTTCATTTATAGAATGTGCGTAGCATCTGGCGATGCGCATTCTGTTTGTATAAATAATATTGTTGGTGGAGTACACCCCAGGATAGTTTACCGCGGCATCACCAATGTGCGCGGCGTATTCTTTGCTGCCCCCATCAATGTGGCAGGATGAACAGTTCATTTTTGTTTTCCAGAATGCATAACCCCGGGGGCGATTAATAGATGTTTCAGTAAAAATATTACAACCTTTTACTATTGAAGGTGCGATATCGCCTTTAGGTTTGCCAAATTTATTAAATACGTTTAAACAGCTAAAAGAGGGACCCAGTTCTGCAAGTTGATGGTCCGAAATTACCTTGCCGTCGTCAGGTTCAACGTCAAAGACGAGATTTTTCTGTCTGGCTTTTTCATAGGCATAAACCATGATCTCGGTTATTCTGACATCGTTATAAAAGGGTTTTGTTCCAGCATATCTTTTACTGAATTCATATTGAATTGCTTTTTCAAAATCAAATAATTTACCTGTCCTTTTATCGAACCGCGGATATTTTACCCACAAGTCACCAAGGGATTCTGATACGGCATCTGGCTTATCGTTATGACACTCAATACAGTTTTTAGTTGTTTTATTTTTCTGATCAGGAAATAGTGTGTTTGGTTTTGTAAATTGAATCAGGTTATCATTTGAAGAGTTATGTACGTGGCGAACACCATTCCATAGCATTTCTTCATAATGTCCCGATCTACCCATGCTACCAATATCCTGTATGCAACTCTCACAGCTCTGTGTAATGCCAGGGTTTTTATCTATACCTTTTATGATAAATAATAGAATAATCAATATAGACATAACAAGGACGCTCATTAGATCTTTATTTCTAAGCTTATATGCGAATGAAATTTTCATATGTTACTCGCTAAGATAAAAGGTTAAGTGTAAAAACATGCGCTGAAAAATACCGACTCATATAGACTATACTCCGTGTATTACCTTGTCTTCGTTTGATCTTATCATTAATAAAATTTAAAAATTGCAGGCGTGTTTGCAAAAAACTAACGTTTAGATTTTAATTTGTAAGTATTATGAAATATGAAGTTTTAGTGGTATATTCTTTATAGTGATTGTTTCTAATATTATAAAATGTTGAATTGGGAGTGGATCAGGATGTAATGTCTGTTCTGAAGCTGATGCAGTTTGTAAGTCAATAATTATTACGTTCGTTAAATTTTGAGATTATTATGAAAAAACTATTTAAGTTAACTGATGAAAAAATTAAACCAGAAAGGCGCGTTGAAGCAATTAAACATGAAATTAGAAAGTACATAAAAAGAGAACGAAATAAGAAATTACCTAAAGATGTTGACTTTCTTGATTTTGACTGCCGGTTTGGCGCTGATGAGAAAAGTAGTGAGGTCATTCACCTGTCAGCAATTGATAAGTCAGTAGATTGGGCTGTAAACGAGCAGCTTGAATCTTTTTACCTGGAAATACTGTCTAAACCTGGTTATCGAGGAGAAAAAGCTCAGGCTACCCCTGAATAGATATTCTATTTTATTAACGGAGCAGCAGTGATGAAGATTATTTTCTTTAGCGCAAAGCAGTATGATATTAAATCATTCAACAGGTCTAATCAGCAGTTTAAACATTCATTACGCTATGTAGAAGAAAAGCTATCAATTAATTCTTTAAGTATGATTAATAATGAGAAGGCTATATGTGTTTTTGTAAATGATGTTATTGATAAAGAAGTTATCACTGGATTAGTAAATAAGGGGGTGCAAATTGTTGCATTGAGGTGTGCAGGGTTTAATAACATTGATCTGGATGCTGCCCGATTGATAGGGTTAAAAGTAGTAAGGGTTCCTGCTTATTCACCATACGCTGTGGCGGAACATGCATTGTGTTTAATGCTTTCCTTAAATCGAAAAGTTTATCGATCGTATAATCGGGTAAGAGAGGGTGATTTTACCTTAAAGGGTTTACTTGGTTTTGATTTTCACGGACGAACCATTGGAATTATAGGAACCGGTAAGATCGGAGCAGTGTTAGCTGGAATTGTTAGCTCAATGGGAATGAGAGTTGTCGCATGCGATCTGGTAGAAAATCAATTGTGCATTGATCTTGGTGTTGAGTATATGTCTTTGAGTAAGCTGTTAAGTGTTGCAGATGTTGTTTCATTGCACTGTCCGTTAACAGATAAAACTAATCATATAATTAATGACGATGCGATTAAGTTAATGAAAAACAATGTAATGATTATTAATACAGGCCGAGGTGCTCTGCTTGATACTTGTGCAGTGATAGAAGGGCTAAAGACAAAAAAAATAGGTTATCTTGGAATGGATGTATATGAGCAGGAGGGTGATATATTTTTTCAGGATATGACCTGTGAAATAATAGAAGACGATATATTTGAACGCTTACTAACTTTTCATAATGTTTTAATTACGCCTCACCAGGGTTTTTTTACAGAAGAGGCGTTGAAAAATATTGCGGATACAACCCTCAAAAGTGTTGAGTACTTTGAGAATGATAAAGCCTTGTTGAATGAAGTGTCAGTTAACTAAGTGTTTTACAATTACATGATAGCAAACGAGGTAGTAGTGATTTAATTTTTAAAAAATCTAAAAATCATTCACTTCTAAAATTACGCAACCATATGTGTAGGCATATTCGTTGGAGGATTTAGAGGTTCTTACAATTTCAGCGAAAATTTCAATCGGTGCATCATCTTTTCTGTCTGATTCCATTGACACGTTTAACTGTGAATTCGTTGGTAATTCCTGATCAAGGCTAAGCGCTAAACCAAACTGGCTGATATTAAGCATTAAGCCGGTAGTAAACGAAGTATCGCTTGTGAGCTTATATTTAATTTGACTGTTAATGTTTGTGCGTGTGCAGAAACGACGATTTAAATTGAAACAGGGTACTACTGACATGTGATATTTTCCTGGTTGGAGGTTGTTTAAATATGCTTATTCCATTTCGACATTCTATCTGCTTACAAATATAGCCTTTTGTTTTGTATTTGTAATCACTTGTTTGGGTGAATGTTTTAAATAATAAACCATACTTTAGTATGAGTTTATCGGTAATAGTATTCTGTAGACTGCTTATGTCAGGTAAGGTTTTAATTTTTACTACCTTCATAAGGATGGGGATTATGAAGTCATTAAAAAAATATTAAATAATTGAGGCTTTAAATATAGTGTTTCTACGGGCTTTGACTTATCGGTTATTTGATCTATTGTAATACCTGTAACGGAGTGTATTATGGGTTGTGGATAATTGTTGCGTTTCATGATGTCTTTGTGGGGGATGAGTGGAAAAATATAACTACGAAAACCTGTGCCAGATTATGGGTGAAAAAGTAAGCTTAAAAGATGATCAGGGTAATGGGGTTGAGCTTACCATTACAGAGGTTAACAAGGGGCAGCTAGACAGTGATGACTGGGAAGCATTTTCGGTGATTTTTCAGGGTGAGAAAAGCTTCTCTATTCCCCAGGGAACCTATGTTTTTTTCAATGAAAATTTTGGTGAGAAAAACCTCTTTCTATCACCAAAATCGGAAACTGAATATGAAACGGTGGTGACGCGTAAACGTACGCCAGTATCATGAATTAGGAGCTATTTATGCCAGAAAAATCGGTGTGAAATAGCTTCAATAATAAAAATAACAGGAAAAAAATAGTCGTACTGAATTTGCTATCAGGGGCGCCATTCCATCAACAGGTAAATTTCATTAGTCTGAGTTTTAAGTGTAAATCCCAAACGGTTATAAAGTTTTATAGCGGGATTGTTATGTTCGACATGTATAGTGACAGATTTGCCGCTAGATTTGGCTTCATTAAAAAGCTGGTTAAAAAAATAAGTGCCCAGGCCTTTGTTGCGGTACTCCGGCATAATGGCAATATCGACGATGCGAATTTCATTTTCCCAGTAGTCGACAAATAGACGACCGAGAGGCGTGTAATCAAGTGTAATTATATTAAAGGCATCAGTGCAGTAATGTTGTGTATAGTGCCGGTATTGAGCATTAAATTGCTGGTATATAAAATCCTTTTTTTCCTGCTGGGTGAAATTGGTCATTGCTAGTTCGCTTTCGCGAGTAGACGCGTAGAGTTCAAGCATGAATGGAATGTCGCTATCGGTGTGTTTTCTAAGAACAGTATTGTTAGCCCAGTGTTTTGATTGCATAGCTACTTGTAATTTAAGTTATCGAATTTTTGGTAAATTGTGAGGAGGCTCACGCTGAATGTAAAGAGGAGAATGTTATGGCAGAACCTTTTTTAAGTGAAATGCGCATGTTTGGCTTTAGTTGGGCGCCGCGGGGGTGGGCTACCTGTGATGGGCAAAGCATGCCGATCAATCAACATCAAAGTCTGTTTTCTTTATTGGGAACCAGTTTTGGTGGTGATGGGCGTACCAGTTTTAATTTGCCCGATATGCGCAGTCGCGTTCCGGTGCATGATAAAAATGTAGGTGCCAAGGGCGGTTTTGAGTCTGTCACCCTTTCGGCAGATGAAATGGCAGGGCATAGCCATACGATGAATGCGACCACGAGTAATGGCAATGTTAAAGCCTTTGCGGGAAACATCGCGGCGGCAGGATTCGATACTCGTGAGTCTAAACAGCAACCGGTCAATATGTATGGTCCGGCAACCAACCTGGTTAGTTTAAATGCTGAAAGTGTAACCCTTAATGGCTCTGGTTTATCCCATGACAATATGCAGCCATCTACGGTGGTTAATTTTTGTATCGCGCTCAGCGGTTTGTTTCCATCAAGAAGTTAATTAAGGAGAACAGGATATGAGTGATCCCTATGTAGGTGAAATACGCATGTTTGCGGGTAATTTTGCGCCACGTCAATGGGCCTATTGCAATGGCCAGATTTTATCTATTGCAGAAAATAATGCCCTGTTTTCTCTATTGGGCACAACTTATGGTGGTGATGGCAGGGTTTCATTTGGGTTACCGGAAATGCGCGGCCGATTACCCGTGCATCATGGCCAGGGACCCGGTTTATCTGACCGCCGCCTGGGAATGAGGCTGGGTTCAGAAGGAACCGCCTTGAACACGAACCAGATGCCGAGTCATAGTCATACCTTAAGCGCGAGTAGTGACATTGCTAATTCAGCGAATCCTGGCAGTGATGTTCTGGCATCACAAGATGATGGTGATACGCCGTATGCAGCACAACCAGCAGAACCGACTAAGCTTGAAAACATGAATAGTCAAACTCTGGCGATGGCGGGCAACAGTCAACCCCATAACAACATGATGCCCTATCTTTCCATCAGCTTTATTATTTGTCTGTTTGGCATTTATCCGAGCAGGTCTTAAGGAGAATTATTATGTCAGAACCTTTTATAGCTGAAGTAAGAATGTGGGGCTGCAATTTTGCACCTCGTAACTGGGCATTTTGTGATGGCCAATTATTACCCATTGCTGATAATACGGCTTTATTTTCCCTGATTGGCACAATTTACGGTGGTGATGGTCGTACGACAATGGGCTTGCCAAATTTAACCAGTCGATCACCGATGCAACAAGGTCTTGGGCCAGGTTTGACTAGCAGACCTATTGGACAAGCAGGTGGCACTGATCAGGTAACATTGACGGAAGCTGAAATGCCAGCTCATGATCATATTGTTAGAGGTGTTGCGGAAGGAGGCAGTTCTGCCACGCCAGCTAATGATCTGTTTATGGGGCAAGACAAATCAGTACGCAAAGAAGATGTCTCTTATTTGTCAACAGAGGTCAATGTTAATACAACACTGGCTTCTGAGGCGATAGGAGAGACTGGGTTGAGTCAGGCACATGAAAATCAGCAGCCTTATTTAGGCGTTAATTTCTGTATAGCACTGGTCGGACTCTATCCCTCAAGATCTTGAGGTTTTATGGTATCAGGGAGATATCCCTGATACCAATTTGAAAATATAAATGGGTTTAGGAAAGATACATATAAAAAGTGGGAGACAAAAAATAGTGCGATGCCATTTATCAGGTATTCGTTGCTGGATAGTTTGCTCGGGGCTATTTTTTACCTCGGCTCTTTTCGCGGGTGTAAATGTTGCTGAATCAATTATATTTGATAACTTTTCGAACCAGGTGATTTTAGTTAAACGAGCTTCAGATTATCAAGTGAAGGGGACTAAGCATACGGTTGAGTTGTCCAATCGTTTAATTGTCGAAACAAATACCAATGTGACCAAGGAAGATATTTATCATTATCATCCGCAAGTGAATAAGGTGACAGAGTTATTTAAAGGTTCTAGTACACATTATTATTCACTTACACTAAAAGACCCGGGCAAACTTGGTCAGGTTTTAAATGCAATCCGAATATTACAACAACAAAACGAAAAGAGTGGGATAAAGCTGGTTCAACCCGATATTTTACAACTTAAGACCAGCGCGGAAAAGATAGCGTTAACTAAATACGTTCCACCTTACATACGCTTATTAGATATCCCATTACTTTGGAGTAAAACGAAGGGGAAAGGGGTTAAAGTGGCCATTATTGATGATGGCATTAATCTGACACACCCTGATTTACAGCATATAATGCCAAGCTTTTCATATGATGTAGAAACAGGGGAATTATCCTCGTCGCCACACCCAAAGACAGATGGTCATGGAACTAAAGTGGCAGGGATTATTTTTGCGGCTCATAATCGGTTTGGAATTAATGGTATTGCGCCGGAAGCAGATTTGATCGCTTTGCGGCAACCAGATACATGGACATCCAATACTTTGCTCAGTTTTCAACTAGCGAAATTAGCAGGGGCATCTATAATTAATTGCAGTTGGCATTCCGAGTGGTTGTTGCAACCGATTGCTGATGCTGTTAATGAATTAGCTCAATATGGTCGAGACGGTAAAGGCATAGCCGTTGTCTTTGCCGCGGGTAATCAAGGGCTGGAAATAAAGTCCGGTGGTTCTGAAGCCGCCATTGATAGCGCGATTGTTGTGGGTGCCATTGGCGCAAATTTTAAACCATTAGGTTTTAGTAATTATGGCCAATCTGTCGACTTGTTGACTTATGGGAGTGGTGTAAAAACAACTGCAGTTTCCGGCGAATATGGTGTTTTTGCCGGGACATCATTGGCTGCTGCTATCGTTTCCGGGCTTTCTGCATTAGTGTTATCGCAGCATCCTGAAATGACCCTGAAAAAATTATCTCAAGAATTAGAACGACTAACAAAAAATAAAAAAGGCTTGTAGCAATTTGAGTGAAAAAAACTCGGCAACTCAGGAAAAAAACAATGAACCTTCTTCTCAATACGAAGAACTGGATTTCGAATGTGAATACACCGATAACTTACCATCAATCTTAAAAAAATTGAATATATCATTGGCTTTTACTTCGTATCAGGCTGGGCGATTGATGCTGGTTAGAAGTGATGGAGAGACTCTGGATGTTAATTTTAAAAGCTTCCCTCGTCCCATGGGATTAGCGGCTACAGAAGAGGGACTTACGCTGGGTATATTCACCCAGATCATTAACTTTCAGCGAGAAGACGGTTTGTTGGATATGTTAAAACAACCCTTACAAAATATTGAAGATGATATTACTGCGCCTAGAATTAAGCCCAAAGAAAATGATGCTGACAAGCATGTTGCTAACGAAAAAAATTCGACAATCGAACCACGCGATGAATTTATAAAAGAAGAAAGCAATGCAGAGGTCGTTCCTGAACTAACCCCTGAACAACTGGCCAGGCGAAAAGAACAGCAAAAGAAAATGAAGGAGTATCAGGAAAAACTTAATGCACCCGTTGATGAGCGAGTAGACGCTTGCTTTATTACTCGCTCTGCTCATTACTCAGGCATGATCAATATTCACGATATTGATTGGGGGCATGAAGGTTTATGGGCGGTTAATTCCAGCTTTTCCTGCTTATGCACTTTGGAGCCTGACTATAGTTTTGTGCCGCGCTGGAAACCGCATTTTATTTCTGAACTGGTTGCTGAAGACCGCTGTCACCTTAATGGTATGACTTTAAAAGATGGCAAACCCGCTTACGTCACCACTTTCTCCAAATTAGATAAAGCGGGAATGTGGCGTAGTGGTGACAAGTTTGATGGTACCTTAATGGATGTTGAAACCAATCAGATTCTTGTTGATGGGCTTGCCATGCCCCACTCTCCCCGCTGGTATAATAATCAGGTTTATTTTTGTAATTCAGGCCATGGCCTGGTGTGCGCCTATCATCCGCAAACGCAACAAACTGAAACCCTTGCTGAAGTACCAGGATTTACCCGTGGCATGGATTTTTATGGGCCAATAATGTTTGTTGGTCTTTCGAAAGTGAGGGAGGCCGATGTTACTAAACCTGCGCCACTGTCTGAGAAATATGATGAGACTTACTCAGGGATCTGGTTATTTGATTTAGATGCAAAAAGCAAAGCAAATCATATTGACGAACCTGAATATATGAAAGAGATTGGTCATATCAAATTCACCGGCAACGTCGACCAAATTTACGATGTGGCAGTGATTCCGAACAGCAGTTTTCCTGAACTAATAGAACCGACTCACCCCAGAATGAGAAATCATTTTTGTCACCCTGAGTTGCAGCTTGAATTATAGCGATTAAATTATTGGAGTGTTTAACAATGCCGTCAAATAATAAGCCTTTTAATCAAAACAGATTGGGCAAAGCGATTAAAGCAACGCTACCTTTATTCGCCTTTATGGGCGGAGGCGCAGTTGCTTCTACGCGTAATCAAAGTTCATCATTCAGCGGGCGGAGATTAAAGAGCCCAGCCATTGTTTATGTGACAAAAGCTGATGAAGCATACGGTGATAACAGTCTGATTAAAAATAGAGCCCAGCATACAAACGCTAAATCTGGACGCTCTGCGTTCGGTGCTTTTACCAATAAATATAGCAAAAAGGTGACACCTGTCGAAATTGATGTCGATAGTGAGGCTTTGGCTTTTTTGAAAGCAAATGATTTATTGAGCTCGGGAGAAAGTATCCAGGCACGGTTATCAGGCAACACTCTGGGGCGTAAAACATTCGTTGATTTTTGCCACAGCGTTAATGTTGGTGCTGCTACATCACTTCCTGATTCTCTCATTCCCGGGGCTGGAACTATTACTGCTCAAGCTAATGTGATTTCTGGTTTTACCAATAAAGCGGCTTGTACGACCGCAGGCAATATCTGGCACTACACTACCGGCGGAGTTTGTACCAGTGTAGCCCAGGGTACTCCTGCTGCTTGTATGGCCGGTAGCTTTTATTGGAGAGGGTTTAATGTTAATGGCATTGCAGGAAGTAACGTTGCGCCAACACTTACCGGCACTCCTGCCAGTATAAGTGTCACTGAAGATGTTGCATCCGACGTCAACCTTTCAGCCGTTACTTTCGCGGATGCTGATGGGGACTCATTGACGGTGACTTTAACCGCCAATGCTGGAACACTGGCGGCGACATCAGGTGGCAGTGTGACAGTCGGCGGTACAGGGACAGGCACTATGACTTTGGATGGTACGGCCGCTAATATTAATACCTTCCTTGATACCACGACCAATATCAAATATACCACCGTATCTAATGATACTACGGCAAGAAATATAGCGGTTAAGGTGAATGATGGCACGGTTGATTCAGCGACTAGTAATATTACGGTCAACATCACAGCGGTAAACGATGATCCAACAGAAACGGGCACTTTCCCCACCGATATTACGGTGTCCGAAGATATTGCTGGTAACTTTGATCTTTCCGGGTTGACGCTTGCAGATGCAGATGCCGGAGCCAGTAGTGTGGTGCTAACCAGTACTGCCAGTGCTGGGACATTAGCGGCGACTTCGGGCGGCGGTGTCACTGTCGGGGGTTCAGGCACAGGTACACTGACCTTAACTGGAACCGTTTCTAATATTGATACGTTCCTCAATACTGCCAGTAATATCCAATATACAGGCGCGAGCAATGTTAATGGTAATGACGCTGCAACGGTGGCCGTAAAAATTAATGATGGCGGTAATACCGGAACCGGCGGCGGAGGGGATGTAGCACTTGGTACTGTTAATATGGATATTACCTCTTCCAATGATGGACCAACCATTGCTGGGGCACCCGCCAGCGTCACCGTCACTGAAGATGTTGCATCCGACGTCAACCTTTCAGCCGTTACTTTCGCGGATGCTGATGGGGACTCATTGACGGTGACTTTAACCGCCAATGCTGGAACACTGACGGCGACATCAGGTGGCAGTGTGACAGTCGGCGGTACAGGGACAGGCACTATGACTTTGGATGGTACGGCCGCTAATATTAATACCTTCCTTGATACCACGACCAATATCAAATATACCACCGTATCTAATGATACTACGGCAAGAAATATAGCGGTTAAGGTGAATGATGGCACGGTTGATTCAGCGACTAGTAATATTACGGTCAACATCACAGCGGTAAACGATGATCCAACAGAAACGGGCACTTTCCCCACCGATATTACGGTGTCCGAAGATATTGCTGGTAACTTTGATCTTTCCGGGTTGACGCTTGCAGATGCAGATGCCGGAGCCAGTAGTGTGGTGCTAACCAGTACTGCCAGTGCTGGGACATTAGCGGCGACTTCGGGCGGCGGTGTCACTGTCGGGGGTTCAGGCACAGGTACACTGACCTTAACTGGAACCGTTTCTAATATTGATACGTTCCTCAATACTGCCAGTAATATCCAATATACAGGCGCGAGCAATGTTAATGGTAATGACGCTGCAACGGTGGTCGTAAAAATTAATGATGGCGGTAATATCGGAACCGGCGGCGGAGGGGATGTAGCACTTGGTACTGTTAATATGGATATTACCGCCATCAATGATCTTCCTACCGATATCGGGCTAAGCTCGACCTCGATCAACCGGAACGCCACAGGCGCGGCAGCTAATGTTGGCAATCTCTCAACTACCGATGCAGACGATGTCAGTTTTACTTACACCTTAGTGTCAGCAGGCACAGCTGCCAATGGTTCATGTGGAGTGGGTAATGATGCTGATAACGCCAGTTTCCAAATAACAGGTGCATCCTTTGAAACTAGTGGCGCGCTGGTGGCAGGCAGTTACGACGTTTGTGTGCAAACCAATGATGGTAGCACTACTTTTGAGAAAACTTTTGCTATTACTGTGGTGGACAGTGTTGCACCGACGATTAATGCAGTCACTATTCCAAACAGCGCGCATAAAGTGGGGGATGTGGTTACTGCCACAATAACCGTAACCTCAGATACGGATGATTACACCACCGGCAGCGGCGGGATTTCCGGTACGATTAATGGTTACACCTTAGGCAGTTTCAGCAGAACCAATGACACGACCTATACCGCCACCTTTACCGTTATCGATGGAGGCACCGATGTAGCTGCGGGCAGTGATGTCGCGGTTAACTTTACCCTGACCGATAGCACCGGTAATACCAGTGGTGCCTTTACCACAGCGATCAGCCAGACGAGTGACGCGATCTATGCCAATCTTCCAGATGTGAATCTCACCGCCAGCACTACCACGCTAGCGGAAGATGGAGGTACATCAACATTAACAGGCACACTCAGTGGCAGTCTCAATAATCAATGGCCGGTGGATGTGACAGTGAACCTGGCCTACACCGGCACGGGCACCATCACCACCGACTATACCGGTGCAGCAGCAATCACCATTACATCCGGCGGTTCAACCGGCACCACGGTGGTTACCAGTCTGGCCGATACGCTGTTTGATGCGCCCATAGCTGAAACGATTATTGTGGATATTAATAGTTTGTCAGTGGGTAATGAAGGAACAACCAATCAGCAAACTCTCAGCATTACCGATGCGGAATCGGCACCGGTGACGACCCTGTCAGTGGGTAATGCGTCAGTGGCTGAAAACAGCGGCACCTCCAGCATTAGCGCAACGCTTGATAACGCAACTTATGCCGATGTCACCGTTAATTTAGCTTATAGCGGCACAGCAACACTGGGCGGAACTGATGCGAATACGCCGAGTGCCTCCATTACGATTCCAGCTGGATCGACGACAGCAAATGCAGTTACTGGTGTTACTTCGATTAGTGATGCATTAGTGGAAGGTAATGAAACCATTATTATGGATATTGCCTCGGTGGCAGGCGGTAGTGCCACTGAAAACGGTACGCAACAACAAACCGTCACCATTACCGACGATGATGTGCCGAATATTAGTTTAAGTGTCAGCGCCAGTCCGATTGCGGAAGCAGCCGGCAACAGCACTGTTACAGCCACTTTAAGTCAGGTCACTTTTGCGAACGTAACGGTTACTTTAGGTTATACCGGGACAGCCACCGATGTGACTGATTATACTAAGACCAATACTATTACAATACCCACTGGCAACCTTACCGGATCAACCACCTTAACTGCGGTGCAAGATACTGTACCCGAGCAGGGTGAAACTGTGATTATTGATGTCACCGGTGTAAGCGGCGGCCTGGCAGTTGAAAACGGGGTACAGCAACAGACGGTGACTATAACCGATGATGAAGTGGTCAATGTCAGCTTATCGGCCAGTCCCACATCCTTTAATGAAGTGGGCGGCGTTAGCACCGTGACGGCAACATTAGATCAAGCTACTTATGCCGATGTCACCGTCAACCTTGGTTATACCGGCACCGCCACCACGGTAACCGATTACACCACCGCTGGTGATATTACAATCACCGCAGGTCAAACTACCGGCACCACGGTATTAACCGGTGTTGGGGATGCTTCGGTCGAAGGTGCTGAATCGATTATTGTGGATATTACCGGTGTTGCCGGAGGCAGTGCGGTTGAAAACGGGGTGCAACAACAAACCCTGACGCTTACCGATACTAATAACGCACCAGTTATTAGTTCTACCGCAGTTACTACTGTTAATGAAGGCAGCTTGTATAGTTACACCTTTACAGTAACCGATGTGGATGTGGGTGATACGCTCACCTTAAGCGCCACGCAACTACCTGGCTGGTTGAGCTTTAATCCAGCTACGGGTGTTCTGAGTGGTACGCCCACCAATGATGAAGTGGGCACACATAATGTGACCTTACGTGTCAATGATGGCACGGAGAATGTTGATCAAGCTTTTGTTATTACCGTTACCAATATCAACGATGCGCCGCTCATCAGCAGCTGCACCTACTACAGCGACTGAAGATGTGCTGTATACCTATACAGCAACGGTTATTGACCCGGATGATACGAATAATGGCAGTGACCTGAGCTGGAGCTTAAGCAATGCTCCGAGTGGTATGGTGGTTTCCAGTGTGGGTGTGGTGACCTGGACGCCTCTAAATGGAGTGAGTACATCAGGTGTGGTGAGTTTAACCGTCGCAGATGGGGGTGAAGACGGAGCACTATCAGCGACGGAAACCTTTAGCATTTCGGTAACGGGTGTTAATGGCGCACCGACAGGAAGTGTCATTATCTCCGGCACCCCGATTGAAAACCAGACACTCACGGCAGACACCAGTGGGCTAGCGGATATTGATGATCTGGGAACGTTTAGTTATCAGTGGAAAAGAGCGGGTGCTAATGTTGGTAGTAATAGCCCTAGCTATACACTGGTAAGCGCAGATATTGGCAGCACCATCACACTGACGGTGAGTTACACCGATGGTGGTGGGACCTTAGAGAGTATTACCAGTGAGGCAACTGCCATGGTTGCTGGCGCGGTGGATACCGATGGTGATGGTGTGCCGGATAGTCAGGATGTTTTCCCCGATGATCCAGCAGAAACCACCGATCTGGATAATGACGGTGTAGGGGACAATGCGGATACCGACCGTGATGATGACACGGTTCGTAATATTTATGATGCCTTCCCGGATGATGCCACTGAATGGCAGGATATCGATGGTGATGGGTTTGGAGATAACACCGACAGGGTTATCGATGATACCGATGGTGATGGCATACCCAATTCGCAGGATGTGGACATTGATGGCGATGGCGTGCCAAACAGGGTAGATGCCTTCCCCTATGATTCAAGTGAAACTAGCGATATTGATGGTGATGGTGTTGGTGATAATGCGGATGGCGATCGTGATGGAGATGGCATTGATAATACCTTAGATGCCCTCGCAGATGACACCGATAACGATGGCATCCTCAATAGGGATGATGTGGATATTGACGGGGATGGTGTACTGAACAAAGACGATACCTTCCCGGTTGATGAAGCTGAAAACAAAGATCTTGATGGCGATGGAGTGGGTGATAATGCGGACATTGACCGTGATGGGGATGGCATAGATGATGACTCAGATACCTATGCAGATGATACGGATAACGATGGCTTAGCAAATGAACAGGACAGTGATGACGATAACGATGGCGTTGCGGATATCCTCGATGATTTCCCACTCAATCCCGCAGAAACACTGGATACGGATGAGGATGGTCTGGGGGATAATGCGGATGCAGATCGTGATGGGGATGGCATAGCAAATACATCCGACACTTATCCTGATGATTTTGATAATGATGAAATAGTCGATTTATCTGATGCCGATCGTGATGATGATGGGGTGCCTGACGATGAGGACGCATTCCCGTTGAATCCAGCCGAAATCGGAGATATGGATGGTGATGGGGTAGGTGATAACATCGATTCTGATCGTGACGGGGATGGTATTTTTAATGATGCAGATTCAAACCCCGATGACACGGATAATGATAATATTGTGAATGATCAGGATACCGATAGAGATGGTGACGGTGTCGATGATGCAAATGACCCGTTCCCACTGGATGCGAATGAAAGCAGGGATCTAGATAAAGATGGCTTTGGGGATAATGCCGATACAGACCTGGATGGGGATGGCATCAGTAATGCAACCGAAGGCACCACACAGGATGTGGATGATGATGGTATCCCGGATTACCTGGATGCCGCCGATGCAGAGGGTGTTCGCCACGGGGGAGACAGTGATGGTGATGGCATTCCTGACCTGGGTGAGTGTCCAAGATATCCTGACTGCGCAGACAAGGACAATGATGGCCAGCCAGACTATATGGATGCGGATAACGCGGTAATTAGTGATGATGCGACGCCTGTTATAACAAATAGCTCAGGGCTGGGCAGTTTAAACATGTTCTGGTTATTGGGCTTAAGCGGTGTGTTTTTATTCAGGCAGAAAAGGCTGTTATTAATGATCGGGCTGTTATGCCTGAGTTTATCGGCAGGTGCTGAAACAGCTCTGGCTGATAAAGAGGGCAGCCACTACTTTGGTTTAGGTATGGGGGTGTCTTTTTTGCAACCTGATACAGCAGGTACTATTTTCGATGTAAGCGATGACCAGGATATGGCAGTTAGTGTGCTACTGGGTTATCGATTTAATTCAGACTGGATGCTGGATTTAGCCTTCACTGACTTAGGGCAGGCTGAATTAAGTACCTTAGGTAACCAGGTCAGTCGCGTAAAGTATCAGCTCATTAATATCAGTGCTGTTTATAAAGTGCTCGATTTTAACCAATATAATTACCCACTGACCCTGCATGTAAAAGGCGGCTATGCAAAAGTGAACTCAAGTTCCGGTGTGCCCATAGAAAGCAGTAAATCAAATAATGTAAATTTAGGTCTGTTTACCCAATATACCTTGCCAGATAAGGCAAAGCTGCGCTTTGGATATGATAGTTATGGAGAGGATGCAGGCTATATAAGTGTGAGTATTGTTTTAGATTTTATGTGAGAGATTTTTTTGAGTCTCTCTAGAATTGAAATCCCATACTTTAGTTTGATTTATTAGCTTAATATATTCTGTAAAATTGTTGTAAATTTCAAAGCGTCATCGCGTATGTTGTTTTAAGGATTTATAGATTAAACCTCACTGTACTGTGATTAACGATTGTTTCATCCTGTTCGAGACATGAGTTGGGGATGCTAATCACAGGGCACGCCGTAAAACCTTCCCTGGTGGTTCGGCACCCGCGTCCATGCAGGTGACGGTTTTAGACAGGTATCCCCAACTCATGTCTCTAGTGGTTAGCGGGATAGCATTGAGATTAAGCCATAATAATTTAAAGTGAAAAATAAAGGGAGAGTTAAATGCCTATCACACCATATCAGCTTGAAGCAGGAGATATACTTTTCAAACACGCTAGCGACAGTTTTGTTAGTAAAAAAATTCGTGATGGGCAGAAAAGTCATTATGATAAAACCGTCGCATCAACAAAAATGCCAGGCCCTATGGGACGTGATCTTTCTGTTGATATTTCCCATGTCGCATTTGCTGTGGGTAGAAATGATGTGATGGAGTTTGATGAGGGCGGTGCTTCTAAAAAGCAGATTGTGTTTGGTAGAGGTCATGGTTTTGTCAGGGGCAACATGAGTCTGTCAAGCCGTGCCGGTAATCGTTATGAAGTATTTAGTTGCTCAAACCAGAAACTTCGAGATAAGGCCGTTGATAAAGCCGAGTTAATCTGGGATATAACCCATCAGGGTAACAATGTCACCGCCAGTTATGGGCTGAGTAAGATGTTAGGTACGGCACTAAAACATAACCATGGAAAAAGTGCATCAACAAGTAACAAGTTTGAAAAACAGTTAAATGAATGGCTCGAAATAGGCAGTAGATCTGGTTTGAGTAAAGTTTTTACGCGCAAAAAAAATCTTAAATTTTTCTGCTCTGAGTTTGTAACTTTCTGTTATTTATGGGCAGCCTCAGAAACAAAGAAAGGGAAGGTTTTAGGTTCGGAATATATGCTGGGTGTTGATAAGTCGAGAATTTCACCGGTAGAACTTTATACGCGGGTTGAGACAACTGGAAAAGCGCATTTTTCATTTAAGGGGACTTTGTATACACCTGGGTGATATAAGAAAAAGAGAGTAAGGCTTTAGCTTCTGCACATTTGTCATGATTACTGAATAAGAAACGTAGGGTGGATCAAGCGAAGCGGATCCACCAGGGTTGAAAAAAAATTAAGTGATTGTTGAATTCTCCCAGCCTACTCAATCGTTTCAGTCGCGGGCATAGACATAACGCCCTCAGAGCGTCGGGCAGTGTATCCAGAGTTAGCATCAGTTCCTGCAGATGTTTTGAAGTTTCTGGGGTCTCCCACTGTTACAGGAATAGAAAATGAGCGCGCCTGCCGAGTTCCATTGTGGTTAATGATTGCATTTATATCTATAAAAAAACGGCCTTCAAGAAGCCCGGTTATTTGTAAGGTAACGGTATTTGTCTCGTTTTCAATTACAGTTAGCTGGTAATGTGCATTTGAATCTAATTGTAGGCCCTTGTCATGTTTAATATTAATCTGTAAAGACTCTGCCGCTAATCGAGTTTTAAAATTTAATTCAAGTTCAAGTGAATCACCTGGCTGTATTGCTTTAGGGTATTTGTAATCAAGCTCGATGCCAGCATGGGGCTTGGTATATTTTTGATGCGATGTGTTTTTCTTAAGCGGTGACGCCAGAGTGTAATGACAGAATAACAAAAGCGTGATGCAAAAAATTGGGCGTATTTTTTTCATAAATTTTATATTCTATTTATTGTAAAACAGGTTTCATTGATGGCGCCAAAAGCGTTGGGGTTATAATTGATCTGGCCATAGGTCGCATATTCATATATCTCTAGAACATAAACGGTTCCACTGACTAAATCGGCAGAAAAAGTTTCAGAATCAATAGTCCCTGATTCACCTGATGCTATGAGCTGGCCTTTTGAATACAGGAGCATATCCGGGTCAGTTGAACTAAGGCCAGATGATTTTGCCGCCGTAAAAGTAAATAAAGCTGACGAAGGTGAAGTGAACTGTATAAATCGTCTAACACCTAATCCATTATGCCCACCGTTTTCCCCTGTCGTGCATATGCTCACTGGAAACGCCGATGTGGTATGTACCGGTAACTGGTTGGTCAGCCCCGGGTTTAATGTCATGCCAGTTCCAATATCATCCGTAATGCTATCTATTGATTGAGCACTGAGTAAAGTATCAATATCGCTAGCATTAACGTCCGCTAGATTTTTCAAAGGGTTAGTAAAGCTAAACAAACTGGTAACGGCTTCAGTAACGGGTATATTGTTTGTCAAAACCGTAAAGGTTGGTGTGAAGCCAAGATTAATCGCATCGTCATTTGCCGCATCAAAAATGTCATATATTATTGACTGCACAGAGCACTCATTATACCAGCCTTCATTTATGCAAGTATTTGATTCTACATTGAAGCTAAATCCATTTGACATCGTTATATCCTGGGAGTCTTTATAAACTGGGTCGTTAGTCACCATGGCAGAAAAGGCATTACCAAAGCCTTCGCTAAATGCCACGCGAATATCCAGTATATTGCTAGTTGAATGTGGTCCCCCGATGGAATCATCTCGTGAAAAAGCGTCCTGAAAATAATGTCCCCACTCATGAGCGATGACATGTTCATCGAACTCATCGGAGTCAGTTGTTCTGCCTAACACACTTATAACATTGTTTAGATAATATGTGCCGTCAATACTATTTGCACTCCATTTCACATCAAGTGCTGGAAACTGGGCATTCGCATTTTCAGCAAGCACCAGTTGCATTGCATCATAAACCGTATCGAGAATGGCAAAGGGTGCAGCAACTCGGGTAGATATGTAGCTACTACCACCCCAACCGGAAGCGGCATGCAGGTTATGAATTGAATTAGTTGTGCCAGGTTTGAACGGACTGCCATCCATGGAGAAAATAAGATCGGGTGTTTGAGACTCATCAATCACAGCAACATCCCATGACGGGGTGCCTGTTTTTATTAACTCTGCTTTAATTCGAATAAATACCCCATTGGTGTTGCTGGGAATTGATAAACTGTAATTACCATTTTCATCCGTACTGGTTGGTGTTATTACACCGTTACATATCGCTTCTACTGTCGCGCCTTTTAAGGGTTGCTGGCTAATGTTTGCAAAATCCAGTTCACCTGTGCCCAGCAATGGCACCCTGTCGAATGTTGCTTTACCACTAATTGTGATGTTGGGGCTGGTACCATTACAGATATTTTCAGTTACGGTAATGCTCACAATAGCTGTATCACTACCCGCTGCATTGGTTGCAGTTATTGTATGGACTGTTGATGACTGTATAGTCGTGGGAGAGCCGCTTATTTCACAGTTTAAACTGTCGCCTGAAACCGCTATATTCAAGCCATCTGGTAATGTGTCTGCCGAACAGCTGGTTAATGAACCGTCACCAAAATTGAACACAGTCAGTGTGGTAATCGTATTATCCTGTGTATAACTCTGCGCTATGGGGTCAATGATTATAGGTGCGCTTAATGGAGGAATAACCAAAATGCTTACAACTGCAGTATTACTACCAGCAGCATTACTGGCTGTAATTGTGTGGTTTGTAACAGGCTGAATAGCTGTGGGTGTCCCGGTTATGGTACAAGTTGTTTTGTTGTTTGTTACTGTCACATTTAACCCAGCAGGTAATGTGTCAGCGCTACAGCTAGTCAGGTTATTACCCCCATTATTAATTAGAAGTAGAGCAAAAATGGGATCATTCTGTGTGTAAACATGCACTATAGGGTTATTAATTAGAAAAGGAGCTGTTAAAGCAACAACTTCAATACCTACAACAGCAGTATCATTGCCTGTGGCATTGCTTGCTGTAATTGTGTGGTTTGTGGCTGACTGAGTAGCCGTGGGTGTGCCGCTTATTTCACAGCTTGTTTGGTCGTTTGACACCATCACAATTAATCCAGCTGGTAAAGTATTAGCGGTACAACTGGTTAATGAACCGCCACCATTATTGATTAATCTAAGTACTGAAATGGCAGCACCCTGAGTGTAACTCTGTGCAACTGGATTAGCGATTAAAGGTGTGGCTAATATAATTTCAATACTGACTACGGCGGTATTGCTTCCACTTGCATTCGTTGCTGTAATTATATGGTTTGTGGTCGGCTGAACCACCGTAGGTGTGCCAGTTATTTCACAGTTTGAACGGTTATTTGAGATTGCAATATTTAAACCGGCAGGTAATGTGTCAGCCGAGCAGCTTGTTAACAATCCACCACCAATATTAACCAGGCTGAATACACCTATATCATTATTCTGAGTGTAGCTCTGTACCCGGGGGGCAGTGATTACTGGGGCAGCTAAAGCGGCAATAACTTCAATATTTATATTTGCTGAATCACTGCCGACTGCATTGCTTGCAGTTATGGTATGGACAGTCTCTGGTTGAGTCGTTGTAGGTGTTCCTGATATTTCACAGCTTGTACCATCATTTGATATCGCTACATTTAATCCGGCGGGCAATGTGTTAGCGGTACAACTTGTTAAATTTCCACCGCCATTATTGATTAAAGTTAGTGTTGGAACCGTGATATTTTGTATGTAACGCTGTGTATCAGGATTATTAATTAAGGGTAAAGCCAGAGAGGTAATAACTTCGATACTTACATTGGCTGAATTGCTACCCGCAGTATTGCTTGCGGTAATAGTATATACGATAGCCGTCTGAACAGTTGTCGGCGTGCCGCTAATTTCACAGCTTGTACTGTCACTTGATACCGTTAAATTTAAGCCATCTGGTAAGCCAGAAGTGGTACAACTTGTTAACTCAGCTCCGCCGTCATTAATAAATCTTAAAGTAGGAGCTGCTGTGTTTTCGGTAAAAATTTGAGGCTGGGCATTATTTAAAGAAGGCGGGTTCAGGGTCACACCCACGTTTTGATCACTATCACTCGAGCCACATGAAACTAAAAACGCATATCCGGCCAAAACAAAAAAATTAATTAACTTCACTTAAATTATCCTTAATGTATGCCGATAAGGGCTTACTACTCATTTCTAATCAATAACCGATCCAGGGTAGTTGCCCAGGGAAGCTGTCAGGGTAACTAAATAAAATGGGAAATACAATTGAGAGCTTAATTGAGATGATTTAATTGAGACCCTCATGGCAGAAAATTAACAGAATTTTGAATTAATTAATAGTTTGGTCGTTTTTTTATTGTTAGCCTGGTAATAGACTAATTAAAACTAAGTAAGGTGTTGTTTTTACAGAATTATTAGATTGTATCAGCTTAAGTGGTGATGTTTCTAAATTGTTACATAACACACATTAAGTCATTCTTAATTTCGATATTATCACGGTGATTTTGATTTTAGTCATTATTGATTGTATCTAGCAGATTTCAGTTTAATGAGGGATTGTAATGGCGTTAAAAGATTTTCAGCGTCGAATTGATAAAATAGCTCTACTTTTCGAACGATTAATTAGCAAATTTCACCGTAGTTATCTTGGCTTTGTCTGTTTATTTGCGCTTATTGGTTATGCCTTTGTGTTTCTATTTCCAGCGTTGGCTTACATTAGTTTTAATTTTATCTACGAAATTCTTCTTGATGATGGTGCTATTGACTGGCAACAGGCCTTAATCTGGTTTGTAGTGTTGTTATTTTCAGTGCAACTGAGTTACAGAATGTTTGTAACCCGACCCGTTCCAGCGGTTGGTTTTACGATGCCCGAGTCTAAAATTCCAAAAATTTATGCAATGGTTGAAGCGTTACAATCTCATTTTAAACGGCCAGTAATATATCGCATTATTATTAGTGCCAATTATGAATTAGATATAGTCAAAACCCCACGATGGATGTTGCCCATATGGTCGAGTAATACCCTGGTTATTGGGCTTCCATTATTGATTTGCCTTTCACCCAAACAATTTGAGTATATGCTTGCCCGACGAATTGGGCAGTTTTCCAGGCGACATAATATACTTACAAACTGGTTATATCAGTTAAATGGTATCTGGAAACAGTATAGTTATATTTATGCTAAACAGAAATCGTCTGAAAGCTGGATTCTAAAATTATTTTACAGGGTTTATGCTAATTTATATGAAAGAATTTCTGTTAACGCCGCAAGAGCAGATGAACTCAATGCAGATGAATATGTAATGGAGTTGTATTTTCATGAGGCTGTATGCGAGATGATTACAGCGGATGCATTGTGCCGATGGTATCTTGAAAAACGTTTCTGGCCTGCTATTAGTAAAGCTTCTTCACCGGAAGCTAAAGCACTAATTCAACCCTATAGAAAATTAACTACGGCAATACGCAGTAACCTGACAACAGCTAAAATAGCCATGCTAAACAAACTGGTCTGGAATGAACCTGTTGAGCGAACAAACCGCATTCCTTCAATTAAGTTAAGGCTTGATAAAATTGGATATACCGCACCACATTTAAAGGAGAATAAGGGAGAGTCAGCGGCAGATTTTTATCTTGGCGCATCACTAAATGGCGCGCTAAACCTTATGGACAAGTTGTGGTATAAAAATAATCTGCAAAAACTGAATAAGAAAAAAATGACCAAAAAAAGATGGGTGCCTATTTTAAAAAATGGATAGTGTTGTAGGGTGAATCAGGCGAGGCGAGTTCATTAGTGCGAAGTCAAAAAAGCCGGATCCGCTTTGCTTGATCCGGCCTACAGAAAAACATTTTTTAACAGGTTAACAAGGGGGGATTAATTTACTCTTGATAACTCAAATACATTTATTTCAGCGGGTTTGCCATCTTTGTATTGAGTCCAGTGTTGTTCAATGGTGTTTATATTTTTTAACTTTAATGTTAAGTGATGCATATAGGCTTCTTTTTCCGCATTTAAGTTAGTGCCTTTAACGTAATTAAACTCCAGTGTGTCTTTTGTTGAACCCTGTAGTTCAAGTGTTGGCTGGTTTTGCAAAGCGCAATAATGTGTCATATTAATCCCTTCATTATTATCGGTATAAACCGATACCATTTCCTGTGGCGACCCTACAAATAAAGTCTCAATTACCGAGCTTCCTGCGGATGATACTTTATAGTTCACTTTTACCAGTATACTCTTATCGCCTTTACCCTGTTTTCCTTGCCAGTTTCCTGCTAAAGATTTTAATTTATTAAATTCAGTACTGAATGATTTACTACTGGTTTGTTCTGCCTTTACTGATGTAAATGCAAAAAATAATATTAAAAACATTATGACTAATTTTTTCATTATCTTAACCTCGGTTTATTTAGTTAATAAAGCTATCCAGCTGAGCAAGGCAGCCTGTCCAGCCTTCTGAGTGCAAATCAACAGAATGTTGAGATGATAGTTTTTCATGTGTTAGCATCATTTCAGTAACACCCATATTTTCCTTTAAATTAATGGTCACTAATGAATTTACTTGCTCTTCTTCACTTTCCCACTTCCAGGTAAACACGATTTGGTCGTGGGGGTTTAGTGCAATATATTCTCCGTGAATTACATGAGATAAGCCCGAGGGTTCAATCATTTCAATGTGGTATCTTCCGCCTATTGTTAATTCCAGCTTATGTATAACGGTAGTAAACTCTTTTGCGGGAGCAAACCATTTTGTTAAGGCTTCTCGATCTGTCCACGCGGAATAAACATCTTTTTTAGAGCTATTGAATTGTCGGTTCATTGTTAATGAAAAATTTTCTACTGCAGCAGCTGTATCCATTTTATTTCTCCTGAGTTAGTTATGTTGCTTGATTTACTTCTTCTCTTCTAATTTTGTTGTTGGTTTTTTTGGGTTTTCTAAATACTCTGCAAGTGAATCCAGTTGCGAATTCCAGAATTGACGATAGAACTGAATCCAGTCTGCGGCCGATTCTAACGGGCCAGCAACTAATTCACAGCGCCGAATTCGACCATCTTTATGGCGTAGTAATAAGCCGGCTTTTTCCAGTACATTTAAATGTTTTGAGATAGCAGGTAATGACATATCAAAAGGTTCTGCCAACTCACTCACTACCGCATCACCACTTGCCAAACGAGCGAGTATGGCACGACGGGTGCTATCTGAAAGTGCATGAAAAACAGTGTCCAATTTGGAATCTATATAATTAACCATGTGGTTAAATATAATAACTAAAAATATTTTGTCAAATATTTTTAGTTATTTATATAATTAATTTTCTGTCAAATTAATATTTTAATGCGACAGTTATGGGATAAAAAAGATAAGTATTTGATTTCGTGGTATTTATTTTTTAAGGCGTTGTTCTGTTCCGGTTCTAAGCATCAGGTGGCGTGGCATCGAAAGACCGGATGCGACAACTAACGCTTTGATAAGCCTGTAAAAAAATACCATTAAAAATTGCTTCTGCATTTTTAAGATACCGACGTCCTGTGCATAAAAAAGAGGGAGAGTTACCTCTCCCTCCTAATGTGAGAGCAATGATTTAGACGTAACTTTTAAGCGTCGTGCTCCTGATACTTCTCATCGTCGTGATCATCGTCATCATCGTCATCATCGTCATCGTCATCGTCATCGTCGTCATCGTCATCATCATCGTCATCATCATCATCATCGTCATCACCTCCACCAACAACGGTGATATTTGCTGTTGTGCCGATTGAATCACTTGTACCTGCATCATCGATAACGGTTAGTGTAATGTTATACATGCCCACTGCTGCGTAGGTGTGAGATGGGGTCGCTCCGCTACCCGTCGCACCGTCACCAAAGTCCCAGTTGTAGGAGGTGATCGTTCCATCCGGGTCATTGGAAGCGGTTCCATCAAACATAATAGCAACGCCTACTGTTCCACTATATGGCCCATTGGCATCGGCCATAGGTGGCTGGTTACCGATACCGATAATGGCGTCAGTGGTGGCAAAGCCGGTGTCACCAGCATTATCTGTTACCACCAGTGTGACAATATAGTTTCCATCCATCATATAGACATGAGTGGGCGTCGCGCCCGTAGCGGTGTTACCGTCACCAAAGTCCCAGTTGTAGGAGGTGATCATTCCATCCGGGTCATTGGAAGCGGTTCCGTCAAACATAATAGTTGCCCCCACTGCTCCTGTATAAGGGCCGTTTGGATTAGCTATTGGTGGTTGGTTACCGATACCGATAATGGCGTCAGTGGTGGCAAAGTCGGTGTCACCAGCATTATCTGTTACCACCAGTGTGACAATATAGTTTCCATCTATCATATAGACGTGAGTGGGCGCTACACCCGTAGCGGTGTTACCGTCACCAAAGTCCCAGTTGTAGGAGGTGATTGTTCCATCCGGGTCATTGGAAGCGGTTCCGTCAAACATAATAGTTGCCCCCACTGCTCCTGTATAAGGGCCGTTTGGATCAGCTATTGGTGGTTGATTTGCTGGTACCGCTGCAATATTTACTGTGGTGCCGAGTGAGTCGGTGGCGCCAGCATCATCCATTACTGTCAGAGTTACGTTATAGATATTTGCTGAAGTATAAGTGTGAGCTGGGCTCGCACCGGTTCCAGTTGTGCCATCACCAAAATCCCAGGAGTAGGAGATAATAGTGCCATCTGGGTCATTAGATAATGTGCCATCAAATGCCACTGCTACACCTACTGTTCCAATATATGGGCCACCTGGATTTGCCGCAGGCGGTAAGTTACCCAGGCCAATGTTTGCAGTTGAGGTTGCCACTCCCGTGTCACCGATATCATCAGTCACGCTAAGGGTAACGGTAAATGTTCCAGTGGTTAAATAGGTATGTATAGGGTTTGCACCACTACCCATGTTGCCGTCACCAAAGTCCCAGCTGTAGGAGACAATAGTGCCGTCTGGATCACTGGAAGCAGACCCATCGAAAGTTAGTGCCACATTAACCGTGCCATTATATGGTCCATTAGCATTAGCGACTGGCGGCTGGTTGGCGGTTGAAGGATCTAAAGGTGTGGGGATAAAATTAGGCGGAAACTCAACACTGCCTGTAGCGAGGCAATTTGCGCGGGAGTAAGTTGAGTTAACACCGCCCGGTGTCCAGCCAGGTTGCGTGTTGGCGTTAATTTCGGTGATATTGTCGGAGCCGGTGGGGTCCGCATCGGAATTGAGTGTTTCAACCGCTATAATTTGATTAGTGATGCTTCCAGCAGTTGAGGAACAAATATCAGCGCCATAAGAATTAAGGTTCTGTGTACTGTTAGCATGGCAGAGCTGACAGCTTCCATTATTTGCAGATGTTGAGCCAGGGTAAATGCCATTCCAGGTGGAGATATATGAGCTTTGTGACTGCACTGCCGTTGAAAATAACAGGGCCGCAGGAATTAACGAGGTTAAAATTTTATTTTTCATTTTGCACTCCAAAGATAAATAAGATTAAGCTACGCATTGCGTAACAATTTCTTTAATTTGTACTTTCTAGAGATGAAACGTCTAGGGAAAAACGTCTAGAGATGAAGCTCCTAGAGATAAGGCATAGCTATGCTATCACTAGTTAAAGGCTGGATATTTATAAGCAGGTCACACTATTACACCGAAGTATGCAAACCCGCCCTCGGTTGACTTGGTTACAACTGTAACCGAGATTAATGCTGCTTTTATCTTGAGTTAGATCAACACATGCAATATCAGTAATCACTAATATTGATCCCAGTATAAATTGATATTATCCCGGAGATTTCGCTATGGATGATTTAAATAAAGTTGCACTTAGTGAAGAAGTATATGAAACGGCGGTTTGTTATGAATTAGATTTTGGTTGTTGCCCCCAGTGTGTTTTATCAGCTATTCAGGAAACAGTGGGCCTGGTCGATGACCAGACTATTAAGGCCAGTCATGGTTTATCTGGAGGCGGTGGGCTCATGGGGCAGGGAACTTGTGGTGCGCTGGCGGGTGGTTTAATGGCGCTGAGCGTCAAACGAGGCCGTGATCGTGACAAGTTTAGCAAAGGTCGATTTATTAATAATTTTAATAAAGGACGTGAGCTGGTTGAGAAATTTCGTGAGGAATTTGATGGTGTTACATGTGAAGATCTGCAAAAAAATTTCACGGGTAAGACATACGACATGTGGAATGCAAAAGAATACGCACAATTTGATAAAGAAAGAGGAATGAAATGTGCGCACGCTTCCGGTTCTGTAGCCCGTTGGGTTGTTGAAATGCTGTAGTTAATACTGAGCTGTTGAAGATTTAAATAACAGTTGTTGTCGTTTTCCTATAATTATAAAATTTAAACGATGATGAATGTGAATAAATCAAAAATGAAAAAAACAAGCCTGCTGATTTTAATGTGTTCACCTGTTTTATTACAAGCAGAAAATTCATTTCCCACGATAAAGAGTGAAGGAATGAATATAAAAGTTGAGAAAGTGGCGCAAGGTTTCGGTGTGCCATGGGGTATGGTATTTTTATCGTCTAACAAATTACTGGTAACGGATCGTAAGGGGCCAGTAAGACTTTTTTATTTAGATCAGTTAAGAAAAATAAAACTTAAAAATATACCCAGTGTTAAAGCTCAAGGTCAGGGTGGTATGTTAGATGTTGCATTATCCCCTGATTATAAAACAAGTGGCTGGATTTATTTTACCTATGTGAAGGAGGTTAACGGTGACGGTGCAACCGTGCTTGCCCGCGGCAAACTTGAAACTGATCGGTTTAGTCACTGGCAGGAGCTATTAGTTACAAAATCTACAAGCCGTAAAAGTTATCATTTTGGAAGTCGAATAAGTTTTGATGATAAAGGACATGTGTTTTTTGGAGTAGGTGACAGGGGTAAACGACCTAATGCGCAGAATTTGATGAATCATGCGGGTTCAATTATTCGTTTAAATCTTGATGGGACTATTCCAGATGATAACCCGTTTAACTTAAAATCAGATATCCAAAAGCAGACTGCGCTACCCGAGATATGGAGTTACGGTCACAGGAATCCGCAGGGTTTAATATATGATTTTAAAAATAAACGCTTGTGGTCAAATGAACACGGCCCCAGGGGGGGCGATGAAATTAATTTGATTTTACCTGGACGTAATTATGGCTGGCCAGTTATTTCATATGGCAAAGAATATACGAGTTCCGATGATGTTGGTGAAAGTACCCATCGCAAAGGTATGAGTCAACCGGTTAAAGTTTACACCCCCTCTATAGCACCCGGTAGTTTAATGTTATACACGGGTGATACATATCCTGAATGGAAAGGTAACTTGTTTTCAGGTGCATTAAAGCTGCGTCATATTAACAGAATAGTTTTAGATAAGGATGGAAAGGAAATAAAGGAAGAAAGGTTACTTGAAAAGCTGAATAAACGAATACGAACCTTAGCTCAAAGCCCTGAAGGCTGGATATATTTTTCAACTGATGATGGGACTATATATCGACTAAACGTTTTAGAGAGACACTGATTATTTAACTCGTCACCCCCGATAAACGTTAGAGCTTTATGTTTAATTATAACCGTGATATGTAATCCGCCACCGCATCCAGTTCAGGCTCTGATAATGTTTTAACTTCAATAAGCATTTGTGGGTTGCTATTTTTTCGATAACCTTGCTTTATCCATTTCAGCTGACGTAGTACATAAGCATAGTGCTGGCCTTGCAGTCGGGGGAAAAAAGCCTCATTATTGCCCTGAGCTTTTTCACCGTGACATTGCATACAGCGCTTCTGAAAAATAGCTTCACCTAAATCGAGTTGCTTGCTATTACCTATGCCAACATCAGGAGATGGCTTCATTGAGGCAATATAGGCCGTAACATCAGCAACAGCCTGTGCACCACCGATAGATTTCGGATCCGTAAAAGGATACATGGTTGGATTTTCACGATTTTTTGCGCGAATATCCGCCAGCTGTTTTATTAAAACTTTTCGATGCTGGCCTGCAATAACAGGGAAACTACCGTCTTTTTTCCCCCAGCCAGTTTTCATGTGGCAACTGCCGCATAATGGGTATATTGCTTTACCATTAGTTATATCAGGTGTCAGTTGTAATGCCTGATTTATTTCATCAGTGTTTGATGATGCACAAGGAACCACAAGACTTGTTAGCACTAAAACACAGCTTGTTATAAAATATCGTTTAAACATATAGGTAGCATAACACTTCTGGGTTATTAATTTTAACAGAGCAGATCAATTTTTATGAATTTAAAAATCATCATCACGATTTGTGTACTTTTTGTATTTACTAGCTCTACTGATGCAAAAGAAATAAGAGCCATAGAAACCGGCGATGCCGAAATAGATGTACGCATTTTTCCAGCTAAAGGAAACATCCTGTTGCTAGGCTTTCCCTGTGATGAAGGCAGAAGTATTGCTGAAGAAAAAACCGCTTCATCTTTGGCTGAAGATGGCATTGAAGTCTGGATGCCGGATATGCTGTCGGGTTTTATGTTGCCCAAAGTGCGTAGTAGCCTGGCTGATATACCGACAGACTCTCTAAATTCACTAATTAAAGAAGCTACAAAAACAGGTAAAAAAGTTTACCTGATTGCCAGCGGCTCGGATACTGAGCTGGTGTTGCGAGGTGCAAGTCAATGGGAAAAAAGTCAGAAAAACAAAGCACTTGCCGGTGCTGTCTTAATGTTTCCCCGATTATTTAAAGAAGCACCGATACCAGGTAAAATTCCTGAATATAAAGATACGGTTGGTAAAACCCGTTTACCCATTTTTTTACTTGAAGGTGAACGAACGCCGAATAGATGGGGTATTAAGAGTTTGAGTCAGGCATTACAAAAAAGCGGCAGTAGTGTGAAATCAAAAATTATTCCGAATGTACGCGGATATTTTTTCAAACGACAGGATGCTAATCGCTCAGAAGATGTTGTAACATCGCAAATGGCAGGCTTAATTAAAGTTAGTTTATTTTATCTAGAGGAAAGCCAAAGCAATGATTAAACAACTTTTCATGTTTGTAATTTTATTTCTAGTAAGTATAAATTTACAGGCAACAAATTTAAAACCCTTTACCGCTAACACGCCAACACCGCCTTTAAAGCTATTTGACCTGCAGGGTAAGCCCCATGACCTGAATGACTATAAAGGCAAGGTAGTGCTAGTGCAATTCTGGGCCACGTATTGCGGACCCTGCCGTAAAGAAATGCCATCAATGAATAAAATGATAAAAAAAATGGGTGATACACCTTTCAAAATACTGGCTGTCGATATGGGTGAGACAAAAGCAGAAGTCATTCAGTTTGTAAATGAAGTAAAACCTGAATTCAGCATACTGATGGATGAAACAGGAAAAAGCATTGCTGACTGGCGAGTATTTGCAGCACCGTCAAATTTTATTATCGACCCGGCTGGTAAAATTCGTTATACCCTGTTTGGCGGTGTAGAGTGGGATTCTGATGAAATTGTCAAAAAACTAAAGGCTCTGGCTACACATTAAAGTTTTGCATGGTCACCCTCCTCAAATAATAAACCTAACCTGCTTTGAACATGAATAGGCTCAAGTCTTTCCGTACCGTACGTGACTGGTGTCACAAATATAGGAATGTGGCAGGGAAAGGTCTTTCCCTGCTTTCCCGATTGCGGGTGAAAAAGGAGAGTCATTAAAAGAAATTAAGCAGGTGCTTGAAAATAATTTTGACTGGTTTATTTAAATGGAGGGTGGAACTAGCAAAGTGAATCCATCTTTATCTCTACTATAAATTAAACCTGTCCATTTTCTCTGGTAAAGTTTGCCAGTTACATTCACGCATCGCTTTTGCTAGTGAATGTAGTGTGCCCTGTTTAATTGCCTTTTTCTTCTCGCCCTTTTTCTTAATGCCATAAAAGGGCAGCATGGTATCAAAAGCGCTATCAATATAATGTTGTATAGGCATCATCACATCCTGTTTTCTCATGTGGAATGCATCTTCACCTACGGCACAGGGTGTATCCAGTACATTAAATTGACGACAGGCAGCCGGGCGCATCGGGTGAATACTGCAGGCGCCACTTAGTAAGAATGGACATGATTCTATTTCATTTGTTTTTTCTAACTGAAGTTTTAGTTGTTCTCGTAGGGGTGGTTCCAATTTTTCTATTACATACCAGCTCATCCCCATTAGTTCTAATGGGTAAACAGGGATGTCTTGATGGGTGGTGCAGCAGCTGCTACAACCCTTGGCACAGGCAATTTCACGTCCTCGTTTTTTTTCACGCTCTATGGCTGCGCTTACACCTTCATCTATTGTTGAGTAAGCGTTTAGTAAAATGCTAAGCCAGGGCAGGCGAGATTCATCATCAGTAAAATTTAAACGTTCTGGTTTTCTATAGTCACACTCTATTGAATTGCTCATGCTTAGTTCTTGATTTTAATGATTAAAATCACTGCTGTCCCGTTAAAAGAAATTAGTTTATGTTTAAAGCGCATTGTTATGTGATTAACGAACGCTTCACTCTGATCGAGACATGAGTTGGGGGTGTCTGTCCAAGACGCACCGTAAAACTATCCCTGGTGGCTCGACACCCGCTTCCATGCGGGTGACGGTCTTAGACAGACACCCCAACTCATGCCTCTAGTGGTTAACGGGACAGCAGTGGATTAAAATAATAATTTAGAAAATATTTTTCATTATATTCATAAAAGCAGTTGATGACAATGAGAGTCGCTTTCATGTGACAGGCTATTTGGTAATCAGCTTATCTAAGCCCCGGTTTCTTTGTGATAGAAACGTGATAAAAATGTGATAGATAAGAGACCTTCCAATGAGAGTTAACCGCTATTCTGTATCGGCTCCTCAGTGGTACGAAATAAGTTTTGAGGAGTTGAAAAATAAACTTAAAATTTTACAGGAGCTTAACTAATGAAAATACTACCGATCGTATTAGCTATGGCATCCAGTCTGGCATTTACAAATGCTATGGCAGGTGATTATGAGGATTTAAATACTTATCATGTGACAATTACCAATACGACAGCACATCATGTAATCACTCCCCCCGCTGTAATTGCCCACAACAGGCATTTTAAATTATTTAAGGTAACTGAAGCGGCCTCACCCGAACTTACTATTATGGCAGAAAGTGGAAATCTGAATCCCCTATTAGGTTCACTTGAAAGCAATACTAATGTCTCTGCAGTAATGTCAACATTAGATCAAACTCCACCAGTTATCTTACCCGGCCACTCAATTACGGTAGAAATTAAGGCGCCAAAGAAAACCTATTTTACTGTGGCGGGAATGCTGGCTACTTCTAATGATGCATTCACTTCTGCAACCCTTAGGGCACCAAAAAAACACCGTTACTCAAAAGGTACGGCGATAACATATGATGCCGGTTCAGAAGATAACAATGAGCTATGCATTGATATTCCAGGGCCACCTTGTGGCGGAACAAATGAAACAATAGAAGGTGATGGTGAAGGGTTTGTTACTATTCATAATGGTGTGCATGGTGTGGGGGATTTGGTTCCAGCAGACCTGGATTGGCGTGGACCTACTGCAATGGTAAGAATTCACAACGCGGGTAACTAAATTATCTATTGAAAAACCGGCAGATAAGCTAGCTTATCTGCCGGTTTTTTATAGAATAATGTATTGTTTTGAAAATATCTTTTCTATGATCTGTTCTACCTGATCTGCCGTTGGCCTGACTTTATGATTCGTGCTGGCATAGTACCATTTTAATTTTCCTTTTTTATCAATCAGAAATAGTGCGGGGTGAGGTAAGTTTTTGGCATTACCTATTCCATATTGACGGGGCACTTCTAAGCTTTTATCACTAAGAAAAAGATAGCGCTGGCCGGATCGTCTTTGGGTGTTATTTGTAGTTGATACATCATTCGGCAATATTGCAATGAGTTAAACGTTATATTTTTAGAGTTGAGTAGTAGTGTCGGATAGTTATCTAATTGATCAACATAATATGCACACCACTCACCACGATAAAACAATAATAAGATATTTTTTTGTGTTTGAAATTGAGTAAAGAAACGTTTTTACCCGCAGCATCAGGCAAACTAAATGCAGGTACAAGGTTTCCTGTCCTGATATGAATACCTTCAAAATACGAAAGGTCATATCTGAAAGCTATTAATTTTTAGTTCGAAAGTAGGCTTTTAGAGTATGCCTACAGGTTGATTAAAATACCCTGTGTGAGGCCGTATGACAAACAACGGTAGCCATACTTGTGCAGAAAGATAAAGTCTTGAATTTCTTATATTTTATGCTTAGTAGGTCCTTTTTATGGGTTTGATGAAGATATATTAAGTTTTTTATGAAAAAAACCGATATTTTGCTTATTTAGCACTAAACTAACTTTAAATATGTAGTTCATTCATCCTGTACTAATAACTAGTGATCGTTAGTTTATTTATCGGAGCCGATTAGATGTTTAGTAATGCAAGTATTCAGTTAAAGTTAGCCTTATCTAATGCCATATTAATTGTACTCTTTATCCTATCTTTGTGGAGTGCGCTTGATGGAATGTTTATAGCTTCAGAAGAGTCTGAGCGTTTTTTCAAAGAAAACCTGGTGTTACAAACATCTTATCAAGAAATGTTTTCAGACGGCCTTTTATCTGGTATTGCACTTCGTAATCTGGTTTTAAAACCTGAGTTAAAGAAACCATATGAAATTGTTCCGAGTGCAATACAGCGATTTGATGAAGCTTTTGCATTGGTCCAGTCGATACCTTCTAAAAGTGACATAGTAATAGAAAATTACAAATTAATTAAGCAGCATTGGGAAAAATCACGACAAGCAAAGCTGGATGTTCTGGCAATGGTGAAAACGGGTAAAATTGAAGAAGCTATAAATTTACTTCGGACTGTTGAACACCCACACTGGCAAAAAGTAAGAATTGCTGTCCAGTCTTTAACAAATTCGGAAATGGAGCAAAATGAAAAATTACAAAGTGAGATGCTTGAAAATACCCAAAATACATTAAGCAAAACGTTTGTTATTGCTGTTATTGCAATAATTTTAAGTGTTATTCTTTTGTTGTTAACTTCAAAAAATATTAAAACAGTTTTCGAAAATGTAATTAAATCATTAAATCATATTGCAAGTGATGACGCGGATTTAACTAAGCGATTGGATGAAAAGGGTGATAAAGAAGTAAAAAAACTTGCAGAGAAGTTTAATTTATTTGTAACGAAAATTCAGTTGTTAATTAAACAACTGACTGAGGCTAGTGAACAATTAATTAGCTCAGTCAAGCCCCTGACAGAAATGAGTGTAGATACCAAATTAAATGTAAATCAACAGGAGCATAAAATTGAACAGGTCGCTACTGCTATGAATGAAATGACCGCAACTGTACAGGAAGTGGCACGTAATGCCAGTTTAGCCTCGCAAGCCGCAAGTTCTGCTGACGCTGAATCTATAGAGGGTCAGAAAGTTGTGTCAGATGTTGTAAATGCAATTAATGAGCTGAATCATGATGCAAGTAATACATCTATTACCATTCATGAACTTGAAAAAGAAACAGAGCATATAGGCACAGTTCTTGATGTTATTAAAAGCATTGCTGAACAAACTAATCTGCTCGCTTTGAACGCAGCGATTGAAGCTGCAAGAGCAGGAGAGCAGGGACGCGGCTTTGCGGTTGTTGCTGATGAGGTACGAACCCTGGCCAGTCGCACACAAAAATCGACATCTGAAATACAGGAAATGATTGAAAGGCTTCAGGTTGGTGCGAAAGCGGCTGTTTCAGCGATAGAACAAAGTCAGAGAAAAACAAATGAAGTGGTTAGTCATGCAGAATCAGCAGGCAAGGCACTTGCAGAAATCACTGAAGCGGCTTCTAGCATTGCCCAGCAAAATACACAAATTGCAACAGCTGCGGAACAACAGTCTGCGGTTGCTGAAGAAATAAACCAGAATATAGTCAGCATTAATGCGCTTGCAGTACAAACTGCAGATGGTTCTGAGCACACAGCTGCATCTTGCCAGGATCTGGAAAAAACGGCACATGAACTTAAACAAATGATAAGTATGTTTAAAGTGTAATAATTCGTTACTGAACAGGGTTTGTAACGATTTCAGGGTTAAACTTAAAAGACTGATGTCAGGTATTAATAATTATATTACTTCACTGCTGTCTCGTTAATCACTAGAGACACCCCCAACCCATGTCTCGATCAGAGTAAAACGTTCGTTAATCACATAACAATGCGCTTTAAACACAATGCGCTTTAAACATAAACTAATTTCTTTTAACGGGACAGCAGTGATATTACTTAATTTAATTGCAAACTTGTTGAGCGTATCTTTATCAATATCTACGCTTTAAATTCAATAATGTCATTTTTAAACAAGCTACATACCGATACTAAAAATATAATATACGAATAGAGATGGTACTGAGTAATGAAATTGATTACTATTAGTCGACGTAATTTTTAATGTTAAATACTTTATTATAGATAGATTCAGATGCACAAAACAAGTATCAGTATTGGCTTGAGTAACCCTAAAAGCCCGGAAAATGTAGCCTCAGTTATGCGTGCTGCGGGTAATTTTAGAGTCGATAAGGTGTTTTATAGTGGGCAGCGTTACCCCCGAGCCGTAAGACTTAATCCTGCAATCCCGAATATTAGTCGTAAGCTTGGTGAAAAAATACCTTTATCCGGTGTAGCATGCCTGATTAGTGGAGTAACAGAGAATGTAAAAATTGTCTGTGTTGAATTAGTTGAAAACGCCGTTCCTTTACCCGAGTATCATCACCCAGAGCATGCTTATTATATATTTGGACCAGAGGATGGTACGATAAGCCAGAAGATTATCGATAAAGCGGATGCTGTTGTGTATGTGCCGACTAATGGCTGCATGAATTTAGCCGCAACGGTTAACGTTGTTCTTTATGACAGGTTAACTAAGGTATCTGAAAGTTTTGCAGGTAATGACCTGATACGTCAAAATCGAGATATTAATAACAATGTTAAAATAAGATGAGTCGAGAAAATATTAAAGATGGCTAGAAGGCTCGTGAAAATTGATGGCTTTAGTTTTAATTAGTTTATAAATATTAAGGATGTAAATATGATCAATGGAATTGTTGCGCAACAAAATAATAGTAAGCCTAAATGCGAAGTTTGTGACAGTTTATTAACATATCCTGATTTTCTGGTGACGAGTGATCTGGGTTATTTAGTCTGCAGGTCATTTGATTGTAGACGTATAATGGGTCAGAAGTCGATAATGACTCCCTTGTTTTTTAAGTCTCATCTTGAATTTAATCGAAAACTTATCCGGCAACGTTGCGAAAGAGACGCTGCGAAAAAAAAATATATAGAAGAAGTTATCGAAAAAGAAGCCCAGGAACATCATGATATATTTCAAGCTGCGCTTAAAAAATATTCAAGGTTAAGCGAAGAGCATACAAATTTACTTGTTATTCCTTCAGGTTATACGAAATCCGTAGAGTCAACTGATGAACGATTAAATCAATATATAGAACATTTAAAAACTATCATAAGTGAAGCCTGTAACTATACAAATGCATCTGAAGTGGTAACTGACGAGCATCAAGAAGCCTATAGTAAACGAGTGGAGATTGATCAACAACTTGATGACAGTTCGAATCTAAGAGTCATCAGTGATAAACTCTGTTGTATGTGTAAAGGCGGTTGCTGTGTATCTGGAAAAGAACATGCTTATTTATCCGTATTTAGCATGAGACGATTTATGGATGAAAATCCTGAAATGTCAGCTGAGAAAGTGCTTGAGCTATATTTATCTAAAATTACTTTAGATTCCATTGAAAGCTCCTGTATCAACAATATAGAAACGGGTTGTAAGTTGCCCAGGCATATGCGTTCCGATATCTGTAATGGGTATTATTGTGATTCTTTGAAAAGGTATCATAAAAAAATGACAAGCTTAAAAAAATCGGAAAAAGTTATTGCTGTTCAACGTTCATATACATATTGGAATCGGTTTGAACCAGGTGTTAATAGTGAAATTGTAGGTGTTGCGCTGGTGGATGAATATGAATATATAAACTTAAATAAACCAGATCAACTTGTGTGAAGACATTAAAGAATGTAATTTATTGTTAACGAGTTTAGTTAATAAAAGCCGCAAACTTAAGCATAATTTATAATATAGAAAAAGCTATTAGTTATATTCGAAAATGTTGATAATTATTTTTATTGATTTTTATCAATAGTATTTCAATTAATGCCTAATTAAACTAACTGCGCCCTAATTTTGAGAGCTATTCGTTGTGGGCAGGTATGCAGATAGAGGATCGTTATATTCTAAGTCGAGTTGCAACAACAGTTGGTGAGTTAACCGGAGTTATGTTTGCATTGATTACAATTGCAAATTTTATTATTTAGGGCTTCATACTACTAGTATAGTTTTTTCATTTATTTGGCTGTGATTATAACCACAGCTTTTTTATGCACAGGACGTGCGGTATCTTGAAAATGCAGGAGCAATTTTCAAGGCATGCACAGGACGTGCGGTATCCTGCCCAGATATATAAAAATGGGCAGGAGCAATTTTTAATGGTAATAAAGTATAATAGATTTAATCTTTGTTTAACTGAGCCACTAAATTGCCACTGGTTCTACGTAATCGCTGGCTTAACATTTGCGAAATTATCCACAATAATTTAAATGCCAGTTTTGGGTTTTCATCTAGTAAAATAAAAAGTTTATCTTTTGATAAAAATAACATTTCTACCTGGGTATCAGCAACAGCCTGTGCAGACCTGGCTTCACCATCTATTAAAGACATTTCGCCAAAACTTTGTGAGGGAAAAATAGATGCGATCGTATTTACCTTGGAGCCAGACTCTTTTTTTATGATATTTATTTTTCCTTTTATAACAATTGCCATTGTATTGTCTTCTGAGCCCTCATCAAAAATAACGGTGTCCATTGTGGCGGAGTAAGCTTCCATGTGTTTACTAATGGTGCATATCTGATGCCATGAAAAATCCTTTGCCCAATGAGTAAGCTCAAGGTTATTCGCTAATTCATCTTCAGAGCACTGTATTTTTTTTAGACCCACGTGGTTACCTCATATTAAATTAAAGTAGTTTAGCTCATAAATCTATATATAAAATATGATTTTTGTTGAAAAGAGAGCAAGCTCACAAGATAAGTTTTAGAAGTTAGAGTTTAAGATAAAAAATATAAGGCAACTGATTTTTCTAGGTTTATGGAAATGAGATTCAAAACAGGATTAGGTTGATTAAAAATTGTACAGCTATATAAACTGAATTTTTAGCTCAGCAAGCCTGGGTTTAAGTTGGCATTATTGAGAATTATTGAATAGATGAATATTTGGAAAAAATGTTACTTACTTCAAATTATACAAAACCTGATTTAATTAGTTGTTGCCACATTAGACTTTAATAATATACTGTTTTTACTTTATTATGAAATTTTCGTAACCTAAAAACTGGAGTTTAATTATGAAATCGATGATGATCATTTGTTGCACAATGATGGCAGGATTAATTGCTTTTTCAGTACAGGCAGGAGTCAATACTGACTGGTCTAAACTTAAAGCTAAAAAACAAACTAAATCTGGGTTATACATGACCCCTGAACAAGCTTATACATTTATAGAAAAGAACGGTGATAAAGCCACGTTTATTGATGTTCGTAGCCGTCCGGAAGTTAATTTTCTAGGTATGCCGACTGTTGCAAATGCTAATGTACCCTACATGAAATTAGCAGATTGGTATTCATGGAATGCTAAAAAACATAATTTTAATATGGAATTGAATCCGGAATTTTCGCAAACCATTGAATCTCGGGTAAAAGAAAGGGGTCTGTCTAAAGATGATGTCCTTATATTGATATGTCGTTCAGGTTCGCGTAGTGCAAAGGCTGCAAATCTATTAACCAGTTTAGGTTACACAAAAGTTTATAGTGTTCCTGAGGGCTATGAGGGTGATAAATCAAAAGCAACTGCAACGAAAGGACAGCGTGTTGTTAATGGCTGGAAAAATTCAGGTTTACCCTGGTCATATAATTTAATGGTAAGTAAAATGTACGACGTTGGTGAGTAAGTGCTTTTATTGCTGATTTAAAGTAGAGATTATGCCCACTGCTGTTCCAGATCAGGATGCAGCAGTGGCATGAAAACATCTTTTAAATTAAAAATTAATCATCATTTTTATATATAGTTCGAGTATTTACCTGTTGTGCTGGACGTGCGTTTAAATGAATAATGTGCTCAAAATCTTTAATTTGTTCTTCAGAAAATTCAATTGACTCTTTCATCACAAACCAGCGTACACCTTCACTGCAAGGTGGCGTTGTTAATGAGCCAGTGTAGTTGAAGTAGTCATTAGTATCTTCTGGTAGCAGGTCAGCAACATTCACATCTTCATTAGCCACTTCATTTACGCCAATATGATCAGGTGCATTTGAAATGATTTTCTCAAAAGTCTTATTTGATTTGCCGTCTTCAATTAATACACCAATAACGGCTAATTCACCAGACGTGTTAGCATGAACCAGATGCATTTCCATAGGGAAGTTGTTACCGTCAACCAGATGCTCACTTGGGGTATGAAAATGGAATTGAAGTAAACGATACTCATCACCATCGATTGTCATGCTACTGCCTGTCTCGTATTCTACTTCAATTGTATGACCGTTATTTAACACGTGTAGAGGAGTGCTTTCATAGTCAAAGTTAAATTTTATACAATTTTTTTTAGTTGTATTTTGAATATCGATAGGTGATTGTTCAAAACCATTACAGGCAGGGAAAAAATCACCCCATTGTGCGGGTAAAACAACGTCTTCTTCACCGTGTTGAAAATAGCCCCAATTGACATTAGCTGCCTGAGTGAAAGTTGATGTAGTAGCTGCTAATGTAAGTGCGGATGCACTCAGTATCATTTTTATACCCATACTAACCCCTTGGTTAATAAATTATTAGAATTTTTTAAGAAAAGATCAAACAAGAAGGGCGATAGTATATAGTGGAAGAGAAAATATTTTAATTAGGGTAAACCCATGAATTAACTTTGTATGCATCAGGGTAAACCCATAGTTTTTATAAAAAATAAATTTATTATTATTTAAAGTGAAGCTAATCAAAGCAGATTATTAAAGATAATAGAATTAATTTCTTTGCTAATGTTATTTATAAAAATTACTGTTTGTTTTGCACGATCTTAATTATTTATTATTTGGAAAAACTTCTCTTGCGGCCCATTGTGCAAATTCATCACGGCTACAACTGTCAGCAGTATTAAATCTTTGACCTTCAACAACGCGATAAATCACCATGTCATTTTGCGGCTCAGATGAGCATGACTCATCAATAATTCGTTTTACAGACCATTCAGGACCATGATGGCCATTGGTATAATAATGATTTAATAGAATCTGTTGAGCTGTTAGTTGCTGGTTTTTTGCGTGCTTGAGACTCAACTGTAATACCCGCTGTAAATCTTCAATAGTGACATCCATTACCTGATCCATTTCTGTTAGCGCCTGTTCTATTGACTGCTTGTCGATAACATCGGAATTCCCCGTATCTACCTGCTGATTCTGGTCGGTAAAGCGCATCATTGTTGCAACTGGGTAACGCCTCCAGGGAAAAAAACTGTTAAAAATGATCGCAATGAAAAATATAATCATGACGTTTAGCAGGATGGGAGTTGCCATATAATAAAAGCCAAGGTCATGAATTGATGGGCCACCAACAACAGCAGCTAATGCGCTGGCACCCCCGGGGGGATGCATACAACTGAGTATGTGCATGCAGGCAATGGCAAGGCCAACCGCCAGCCCGGCTGCAATAAAAGGGTCGGCAACCAGTTTATAACAGCTTACACCCACGGCTGCAGAAATAAGGTTTCCACCAATTAAAGGCCACGGCTGGGAGAGTTTGCCATGGGGTACAGCAAAAACCAGCACTGCAGCGGCCCCCATGGAAGGCACGATCAGAGCTGCGCCGTTAGCACCGGTGAATTGATAGCTTATAACACTAATCAGTGAGATGCCGATCATGCCACCAAGGCTGGCTACCAGCTTTTCTGCTGTACTAACGGACTCTAATTCGAAAGCGATAAATTTTGTAAACCTCTGTAACCAGCTAGTTGGTTTTTGTGAATTTACCTGATTGGTCATAAATAGCCTTTAAGAATTATCAATTTTAAGGTGTATTTTAAATACATCTTCTGATATAGTCCAACAATAACATGTATTTTAAATATACCTTTAAGGGGGTTGTATGAGTAGTTTGTATGAACGCATTGGTGGCCAGGCGGCCGTAGACGCAGCAGTAGACATTTTTTATCGTAAGGTTTTAGTTGATGATCGTATTAATGAGTTTTTTGATGGCGTCGACATGGATCAGCAAATCAATAAGCAGAAAGGTTTTCTGACTATGGTTTTTGGTGGGCCTAATGAATACACAGGTAAAGATATGCGTGAAGGGCATAAGCACCTGGTGGAGCGTGGTTTAAATGATAGTCACGTTGATGCCGTAATTGAAAACCTGGGTGCCACACTGCAAGAGCTAGGTGTAGCAGGCGAAGATATTCAAGCGATCGCTGATATTGCAAACAGTGTTCGTGATGATGTACTGAATCGTTAATTATTATGTCTCATATTATATTTGGTGATAAACGTATCGGGCTCGATGAGGGGCAGACTGTATTGTCTGCTCTTCTGGAGCAGGGTTATGATATTGCAAACAGTTGTCGAGCCGGTGTATGTCAATCCTGTTTAATGAAAGCTGTTGAAGGTGAAATACCAGCCGAGGCACAAATAGGATTAAAAGATACACTTAAGTTGCAGGGTTATTTTATGGCCTGTAGTTGTAAGCCTGATACGCCATTACATATTGCTACTGATGCAAATGAAGGTTTACAAAGCTCGGCAAAAGTTATTGAACATAAATTGTTTAATAAAGACATATTATGTATTCGTTTAAAGCCGGAAGAAAATTTTGAATATAATGCAGGGCAATTTATTAGCGTATGGAAAGAGGCTAAAGTTGGGCGTAGCTATTCACTAGCGAGCGTCTCTGGGCTTGATGATTATCTGGAACTACATATTCGTAGAATCAGCAATGGCGTTGTGAGTAACTGGTTGCATGATGAAGTTAAAGCCGGCGATATCCTGCAAATACGGGCAGCATCCGGAAACTGTTTTTATACACCAGGCATGCCTGAGCAGAAAATTTTGTTAGCCGGAACCGGTACAGGTCTGGCCCCATTAATCGGTATTGCTCGTGATGCTCTTAAGCAGGATCACACGGGTGAGATTCATTTAGTACATGGAACCAGGCATGTAGATGACCTGTATATGCATCAAACATTACTCGACATGACAAAGCAAAATAATAAATTTAATTATCTTGCAAGTGTATTACAGGGTGATGAAAATCAGCCTGCAGTTAGCTCAGTATCGATTGATAAACAGCTTATAGATGTAGCAGGGGATATTAAAGATTGTAAAATATTTTTATGCGGTGACCCTGATATGGTCAATAACTTGAAAAGGAAATTGTTTATCGCTGGTGCGAGTATGAATAATATTCATACAGATCCATTTATTGCTTCTAATAGCTGAGTAACTTATCATGGGTGCATGATCATAAAAATATTTGTTACTTTGATGTGAATTATGCAATTAACCCGTTACACCGATTATAGTCTGCGCGTGCTTATCTTTCTTTCCCTGCAGGAAGGGGAGCAGCGTATTACTATAACGAATATCGCAGAGCAATTTAATATTCCACGTAATCACCTGGTTAAGGTTGTACACAAGCTTGGAAAGCTTAACTATATAAATACTATACGTGGGAAAAATGGTGGTGTAAGCCTGGGAAAAGCAGCAGACCAAATTCGCATAGGTGATGTTGTTCAGAAGATGGAAAACACACTTGATATAGTAAAATGTGAAAGTCCATCGCCATGTCCTCTCATACCTAGTTGTAAGCTCAAGTCCATTTTACATAATGCAGCGGATGCATTTATACATACTCTAAATCAATATACTATTGCTGATTTGCAACAGGCGCCAGATCAACTTAAGGTTTTATTGCGTATGTGAAGTGATTTTTTACTATATTGATGTTGAACACAAATATTTTATGGAACCGCTAAATATTGAACTTAAGTCTATGATAAAAATTAAACGTCGTATATTAGAAAAGTACACTATGTACTCAGACACCGCTATGCAGTTTTTGGAAAAATCTCAGCGGCCATTTTATGCGATCCTCCTTAAAACGTAGCTACGGCTATGCTTCTGCGGGTGATCACAAAAATTGGCTCGTTGAGATTCCCAAAAAATTCTGCATTACCATAAAAAAATCGAGTTAATAAAGGGAAATTCATGTATACATGTACTTTTGTAAAATTTCTGTGGAAAGATTTAGATAAAAAAAGATTATATCGAACACTTGAAAAGAAAATTACATTGCCTTTTCTTCCGTCTATAGGTATAGAAATTGGAGAAGGGGAATGGTTTTCAGGGAAAATAGAGCGAATAGTCTGGGATAATTTAGACAGCCTGTTTACAGTTAAAGTTATTGATATAACACCAAAAGACGGGCTTTCAGCGGAGTTGTTATTAGATGTAGCGACAAAACAGGGTTGGGAAATTCGCAAGTAATAACTCTATAAAAAAATATGAAAAACGCGTAATATATTAACTCTTAAAGATCAAATGGATTTAAGGGGTTAATATGAAGAAAATTAAAAATGAAAAAGAATTATTAAAAAAAGCCATTATTGAAGGCGTAAAATATGGTGAAGCACGGGGTGTTGTCGAGTTTGAGCCCACCGATTCAGCAAATGAAAAAATTGAATATATATATCGGCTTCTTGTTCATGACAAAGTGATTCAGGCAATGCCAGAAGATCAGGTGTCACAGAAATCAATGAGACATAAAATAGCCATCTGGGCTTCAAAGCTTAAATAGTTATATCGTTAGCGAATTGAAAGCTCAGTTATGTTTCGAAGTGTTCTATATTTAGTGGAGCAGTCGTATTTGTTACAGAGGTATAGAAAATAAAAAATTATTTATTTGTCCAGAAAATGATGGAAATAAATCAATCAAGTTTACTAGATTCAAAGGTCTTGCAGCCTTCACAAATAGTGTGTGAAAAATTTTCACCCGTACGCTTCAGAAAATAGGACTAAAACGATAGCCGGTTTCCATTATGTCGCGTATTTTTCTACAGTACGAACAGACGGCTATAATTTCTTTATTCAAACCTGGTGATTTAGTAATATCATGAAATTACTCAATCACATATGCTGCATCATTATTTTCAACAACTGCCTTGTCCTTAATCCAGAAGTGATGAGTAGTTGTTAAGTTATTTTTGTTCTAAAACTTTTTTAAACGGGGCATGAGCTACAGTATTAAAATGATCAATATTTTTATGGGTTAATGCTTAATGAAAGTACCCTGGATATACAATTTCGAGGCATAAAATATATTTTACTTTACATCTCTCTTTATCTCATGTCATCTGTCATAATAAATTGTTTCAGTGTTAGTCCGCTGCTGTCCTGATAATTTAATAAATATGGTCACTACCGATAAAGGTATTTAAATTAATGGATGATAAAAAATAGTCAGAAAATTAAGATGTTATTATTGCTGATGTTACAGATCGTTCATTATTTGAGGATGTTTTTAGTGTTGTGTTGATTAAAACCTGTTTATTTGAATGATGATTTAGTCTGAGAGACGGGTTTTATGATACACAAAGTTGACTCATATGTGTTATTCAGTATTTATTATGTCAATGGGAGTTTGGCAAACCAAAGAGAAAAACTATCCCATGCTGTGGTATCTGTCCAGTTTAGGTTAAATGTCTGAAAAACAATGAAAATCACCAGCATTACTGGAAATACTTCCCGGGCATATTTTTGATTTCGTTCTATAATTATTAAGGCTAATAAAATTATATCTATAAGAGAAAACGTTAATACCTGATAGCTAAAAGGAAGTGGGGGTAGATTCAGTGGTATTCGTGCCACAGCCGGGTCTATTAAAGTTAACGATGTGCAGATCATGTAGCGTGCATGATGGTTTGGTGACTTTCTATAAATTATGGCTAGCCCATATGCAATTATGAATATGGCTAATAATGAAAGTTGTAAAAATAATATATAAAGTCGTGAATAGGAAACACCATACTCATGGATTGTGATCTGGCTATGTGCTAATAGTATAACTGATATTATTAGCAGCGGGACAAGCGCATAAGATGTTCTTCCAATAAATTTATGTAAAGATATTTTTTTGTATTTAATTAAGAATGGTTGTGCAATCAACACGCTAAGCCATAGTAACATGGTGGCAGCATGAAAATGGGTGTAAATATTAATCTCGTTTAAAATTTTAGAAAAATATGACTCCCAGAAACCGAGAAAGGCTAAGAAAAGTAATATGATGAAAAAATAGCTACTTTTAGTTAATATCATTTTTAGCCTTAATTTTCTTCGGAATTATAAGAGAATACGACTGTATTATATGGAAATAGTTCATGGAGTATTAATTGTAGTGCAGCACTGGAAATCAAATTTACAATTTCGCTGACTCAAGCGTAATTTCTATTAGAGAATTAATTATGTCTGGATACTTAAATACACTTTTGTTTAAAAAATTGGTGATCAAGGGAGAATTAAAATTATATATAAAAAAACCACCAGAAAACTATATGGATTTAATTAAGCCCGTTGCTGAGAATGTTTTGATTGTTAAGCGCTTATCTGCGGAATTAGATATGATTCATTTTTTACCAGGGAGAAATAAGAGTTAATTTCTAATATTTATAATTACATTTCAAAAATAAAACAGAATGGAATGCTATGGATATCCTGGCCTAAAAAAGCATCAACAGTTTCAACGGACCTCACTGAGGATGTAACTAGGGACGTTATATTGCCGCTTGGGCTGATGGATGTAAAAGGATGATGTGTGGTCTGAAGAAAACAGGAGGTAGTGTTTTATTAGAGGGGATTAATAGATACGGATCCACCGTGCTCCGTGGTAACGAAGGGGGCGCTTTGCTTGATCTGCCCTACGTAATAATTGTATTCACTCAGTTCTCCGCGGTTTGAGTTTTGAGTGTCCGTTTAATGTGGTTAAAGGCTTTATTGGTAGGGGGTGGAGTAGGGTATTTGATCATTCTATAGGCTATAGTCTATAGGCGTGTTCTAATTTGATAAGGAAAACTTGTAGTGGTGGTATCACAAAGAAAAAGTGCTGAAAACAAGGATAATCTATTGTTTGCTGAAGCGGGTGACATAGCAAGCAAACATAAAACATCAAGTTCTTCCAATGGCTCGCGCTGGAAAATTATGATCATTGATGATGATGAGGCGGTACACGATGTAACTAAGATGGTGTTGAATGATTTCCTTTATAAGGAACGGGGGCTTGAGCTTATTCACGGATATTCGGGTAATGAAGCCTGTGAGCTGATTAAGCTACATCCTGATACCGCCATTATGCTGCTGGATGTGGTGATGGAAACCGATTCAGCGGGCCTGGATACGGTAAAGTATATACGTGAGCAACTGAACAATAAGACTATTCGAATCATTCTCCGTACGGGGCAGCCTGGTCAGGCACCTGAGCACGTAGTGGTGCGCTTATATGATATCAATGACTACCTGGATAAAAGTCAGCTAACGTCTCATTATCTAGAAACTGCGTTAATCACTTCACTCAGGTCATATAATGACATTTGTACCATCAGCCAGCTGACAGATAGTAATGATACATTGGAGAGCCTGGTCAAGATGCGGACCCAGGACCTGTCTGAAGCTAATACTATGTTGCAACAACAAATGAGAAAACAGGCCCTGGCCCATGAGGCCCTGCAGCAGAGTGAGGCTCGGCTGGCTGATGCCCAGCGTATTGCTAGTATTGGGCATTATGAGTGGTTCGGGGTTGATGACAGTATGATCTGGTCAGAGCAAATCTATCGTATCCTGAATTTACCCGCCACATCGGGGTCGCATACACTGGCAGAGTTCCTCAGCTTTATCGTTGATGATGACCGGGATAATGTTTCAGAGGTAATGGAAAAAGCCATTCAAAGAATAAAGCCTTATGATATTGAGCATCAACTGTTGCGATCTTCTGGGGAGGTTTGTTATGTGCGTCAACAGGGTGATGCTTCTATCGATTCAAAGAGCGGTAAGGTGCAAATTGTAGGTACATTGCAAGATGTAACTGAGTGGCGCATAGCGGAACTCGAAATGCGTAAGCTTTCAGCTGCGGTTGAGCAAACTGCGGACAGTATTATGATTACCGATGAAGAGGGTGTGATTGAATATGTGAACCCTGCCGTTACCCAAATGACGGGTTACAGTAAAGATGAGCTGGTTGGCCAGAATCCGCGAATATTGAAGTCGGGTAAACAAAGCGATGCCTTTTACCAGCGTATGTGGAAAACGATTCAGAAGGGTGAAGTATTCACCGAAGTGGTGATTAACAGACACAAAAGTAGCCGCCTTTACTTTGAAGAGAAAACCATAACTCCGCAGAAAGATACGAAGGGTAATATTATTAGTTATATTTCTAGCGGTAAAGATATTACTGAGCGAATAGAAGCTCAGGAACGCTTGCACCACCTTGCTCATCACGATGGTTTGACAGGACTCCCAAACAGGGTGCTCCTGCAGGATCGTCTCGACCAGGCGATATCCCGTGCTCGATGGCATAAGCGAAAAATTGCCGTATTGTTTCTTGACCTGGATCGTTTCAAAGTCATTAATGACACACTGGGCCATAATGTCGGAGACAAAATGTTGAAGGAGATGGCACTACGTTTGTCAGATTGTGTGCGTGAGGGTGACACTGTGGCCCGTTTCGGTGGTGATGAGTTCGCTATTATTCTCAATGATATTGCCAATGAAGATGATATTCCGAAAGTAGTTAACAATATTTATAATAGTCTTGTGGAGCCTTTCGATTGCGAAGGTCGAGAGTTGTTTGTTACTACCAGTATTGGCATTAGCCTGTTTCCGGATGACGGTGAAAATGAACAGACATTGCTGAAAAAATCCGATGCCGCCATGTATCATGCCAAGCGTAAGGGTAGAAATACATTCCAATTTTATTCTACAGATAATGAGCAACAGGCGATCGAACGGTTGACCCTGGAGTCAAGCCTGCGGCGGGCACTGGAGCGGGAAGAATTTGAGCTTTATTACCAGCCTCAGCTTAGCCTTTCATCGTGCAAGGTTGAAAGTTATGAAGCCCTGCTACGTTGGCAGCCTCCAGAGCATGGAATGGTGTCCCCCGATAATTTTATTCCTTTGCTGGAAGACATGGGCATGATCATTTCCGTTGGAGAGTGGGTGCTACAAAGTGCCTGTGCCCAGGAAAAGGCAAATCAGCTAGCGGGTCATAATGCTAAAAAAGTAGCGGTCAATATATCAATTCATCAGTTCAGGCAGAAAAACTTTGTTCAAATGGTTGAGCGCACATTAAAGAATACTGAGCTTGATGCAAAATTCCTTGAAATAGAAGTGACAGAAGGGGTGTTAATCGACGATATGAAAGAAACCTCATCAAAACTAGAGGAGCTGCACTGCATGGGAATATCGCTTTCAATCGATGATTTCGGTACAGGTTATTCATCAATGAACTACTTAAGGCGGCTGCCTTTTGATTTGCTTAAAATTGATCGATCGTTTGTAAGTGATGTTACCTCTAACAGCGATGATGCCGCTATCGCTGCCGCCATTATTACTCTGGCCCACTCCATCGGCCTGGAGGTCGTTGCAGAAGGGGTCGAGACCATGGATCAATTATATTTTTTAGATAAACTGGGTTGTGATTCCATTCAGGGTTATCTTTGTAGTCCACCCTTGCCGGCTGCTGCATTTACAAAAATGGAACATGATATTTATGAAAACTGGAAAGGCTATTTAAGCCATAGTGAAAAAAATTACCCATCTCAGGGGAGATAAATTTATGAGTCAGGCAAAGCAAGTAGATGCTAAATCACCGAACAGTTCTGTAGTAAACCTGGATATTCCTTTGGAACGGGACGGATTCTCGCGCTCATTAATTCGTGAGTTGACGGGGCTGCTTGAAGAGATGATTGGTCTTGAGGAGGCTTCAGGTTTTATTAGTGTAGTAGGTCAGCACATAGGTTCTGAAATAGGGGGTTATTATAAACAGGCGCTACAGGTTTCAAAACTCAATCAGCAACAAATTAAGGATGTATTACTAGACCTGAAAACGCGCATACAGGGAGACTTTTATATTATCGAGTCGGATGAAAATAAAATTGTAATGGGTAATCGAGCCTGTCCATTTGGTGACAAGGTTAAAGATCGGCCCTCGTTGTGTATGATGACCTCAAATGTCTTTGGCACCATCGTTGCAGATAATAGTGGTTACGCAAAAGTGGTGCTGGATGAAACCATTGCCCACGGTGATAAAGGCTGTCATGTTACCGTTTATTTTAATGCAACCGAGGAGTCAAACCAGTCCGACGGAAGGGAATATTATCAGGCTGGAGAATGACAGAATGCTGGAATACTTTTTCGTTGAAATTACGAATTCCTTTCCTGAGCCGTATTTTCTGTTGACACAAAAGGGTGATATTGTTTCCGTCAACCTTGCCGCCAGAAAAAAATTCTCACTGTCGAAGAATACTACTGATAAGTTGAGTCTGGATGTGTTGATGGATGATGAGCCTGCCAGGCTGAAGCAGTTGCTTCAGATGTGGTCGCGCAGTAAATCTCCATTACCTGGTAGCCTTACACGTAAAAATGGTGGTGATACACCTGTTAAATATTTATGTAAGGGTAATGTTGTTCGACCCGCGCAAAACGGTGAATCAGCAATTATTATTTTACATTGTAGTGACAAGCAGCAATCAACGGCAGTATTTTTAACACTTAATGAAAAAGTTGAACAACTTAAACGTGAGATTGCTGAGCGGCGTAATGCTGAGCAGGAAATTCTTATTTTGAATGAAGACCTGGAGAAACGAGTAAGGGAGCGCACTGTAGAGTTACAACAGGCAAATACTGAGCTTAATAATTCACTTGATGAGTTAAAAAATGCACAGAATCAGCTTGTTCGTACAGAACGTCTGGCTTCGTTGGGGGGTATGGTTGCCGGGGTTGCTCATGAAATAAATACGCCCGTTGGTGTTTGTGTTACTGCGGTGACGTATCTGGAGGATCAGGCAAATCACTATAACAAACTTTATGAAGCAGGTACGCTTACCCGTCAGAATTTTGAATCCTTACTCAATATAGCAACCGAATCATCAAAAATAATGCGTGGCAATCTGGAGCGCACCGCTGACCTTGTGCGTAGTTTTAAACAGCTGGCGGTAGACCAGACAAGTGATGAGCAACGTCATATTAATATGAAAAACTACATTGAAGAATTGATGATTAGCCTGAAGCCATTTTTTCGAGGTATGCGTCACCGTTTCGAACTTATCTGCCCGGATGATATTGATATCGTGAGTCAACCGGGGGCAATTGCGCAGATCATTAGTAATCTCATAAGTAATACGATGGTCCATGGTTTTGAAGGAATTGAAGAGGGTCTGATTAAAATGGAAATAGAGCGTGATAAAAATAAAGTTTTGTTACACTACAGTGACAATGGCGTTGGGATGTCTGAGAAAAATCTGCAACATATATTTGATCCTTTTTTTACGACTAAAAGAGATAAGGGTGGCAGTGGTCTGGGAATGAGTATCGTCTATAACCTGGTAACCAATAAAATAAAGGGCGATATCAGTGTAAGCAGTGAGCCGGGTAAGGGGGTGGACTTTTATATCAGTCTGCCTTGAGTTTAGAAATCATTAATGACTTTATTATTCTGTTGTTTAGTATTTAAGTTATTAAAAATAAAAAAGTGTGATTTACATCGTTTTTGACTGGTGTTCTTTTGTAACGAAAATGTAGTGATGTTTTTAATAAAATGCGATCTGGCTATCAGATTTTATTTAGATGACAGTTTAGAGTGCTTATAAACTGTTTAATCAGGGCGAGATGATTTCCTACGGTTTATGTGTTGAAAAAGTGGGGTGCTAGTCTATTTAAACAATATATAAATAAGGAGATATTTATGTTGTCCGAACGTGAGTTGAAAATATTTAGACATAAATTAGGCGAATATGAGAGCGCTATACCCCATATGTATTTAGATTCAAAAGGCCAGGTTACAGTAGGTGTTGGTCATTTAATTGCGGATGTACAAAGTGCACAGGAATTATCTTTTATTACTAGCAAGGGCATTAAAGCAACGGCAAAGGAAATTCAGATTGATTTTGAAGCTGTAAAAATGCAGCCGGGAAACAGGCTTGCTTCATACTATAAGCAATTCACCAATCTTCAGTTATCAGCACAGGAAATTGATAAACTTACTAATGAGCATGTTGATACTTTCTACAAAGAAATTAAACAAATATATGCTGGCTTTGATATATTTCCATCAGAAGCAAAGCTGGCGCTGTTGGATCTAATTTATGATACGTGATGGTATATTTTAATAGTATATCTTTTTATTATAGTAAGTTTTTAAAGTGCAGTAGTGTCATTGTATAAAGTAGATACTCAAAAGTATTTAAACTTTATCACAGGGACGCAGGAAACACAGAGAGGTATTACTGACCGGGTAAATCCACTTCGCTTGATCCACCCTACGCAAAATTTGTGTTCACCTGGGTTTTCGAAACTAAATTCGCTACCTGTCAGATTGAGTTAATGCTTTATTCGTTGTATGTAAGTTTTGATCTGAACAAATATACTTAAAACTATTGTTTTTTATCATTAGCTTTAGATAACCAGAACCACCAGATTATAGCCATAATTAAAATCACACCAAAAATATTTACCAGTAGTATCAATTTGTTTCTCCCGATATAGTGGGTTTAATATAATGCAAACGATTGGCATTTGTAACTACCGTAACAGATGACAAGGCCATTGCAGCACCGGCAATCATAGGGTTTAGTAGTAAACCCATAACTGGATATAAAACACCCGCAGCAACAGGAATGCCAAGAGTATTATAAATAAACGCGCCAAATAAATTCTGTTTAATATTACGCACAGTAGCACGTGAAATTTGGATTGCATTTACAACACCAAGTAATGAGCCTCGCATTAATGTTATATCGGCACTTTCAATTGCCACATCGGTTCCCGTGCCAATGGCAAAGCCGACATTGGCTCTCGCCAATGCAGGTGCATCGTTAATACCGTCACCCACCATGCCAACGATGTCTCCATTAAGTTGTAATTGTTTTATTTTTTCGGTTTTATCTTCTGGCATAAGCTCAGATATAACGTTTTCTATATCAAGCGAATTAGCGACTGCCTGTGCGGTTAATTTATTATCGCCGGTGAGTAAAACAACTTTCAGGCCAAATTGCTTTAAACGCTTTATAGCTTCTCTTGAATCCTGTTTTATCGGATCAGCAATAGTTATAATACCCGCAGCTTTTCCATTAATGGCAAGATAAACAGGAGTTTTTGCCTCGGCTGATCGTACTTTAAATTCTACTTGTAATTCATTGATATTGATTTGATGTTGTTGCATTAGTTTTTCATTTCCAAATAGTACTTGTTGGTCATTAATGCTTGCTATAACACCCTGTCCCACAAAGGCCTGAAAATGTTTAATTTTTTCCAGTGATAAATGCTGTGTTTTTGCGGTTTCAACAACTGCTTCGGCAAGTGGGTGTTCAGATGCCGTTTCAATTGCTGCGGCTAAACTTAAGCATTGTGCATCTGATACATGGGGCAGTGAAAAAATATCGGTAACGGCTGGCCGACCTTCTGTCACGGTGCCGGTTTTATCCAGCACTATGGTGGTCAGTTTTTCGGCTTGTTGTAGGGCATTACCGTTACGAATTAAAATCCCAGACTCCGCTGCTTTTCCAACACCTACCATAATCGAAATCGGGGTTGCTAAACCTAATGCGCAGGGGCAGGCAATAATTAATACCGTCATGGCGGCTACCAGTGCATATGTATAGCTGGGGTCGGGGCCAAAATTAAACCAGAGTAAAAAAGTGATTACTGCAATAATTAATACCACTGGCACAAATATCGAGGCGACTTTATCGGCGAGTTTACCGATAGCCGGTTTACTGGCCTGGGCCTTACGTACCATATCAATAATTTGTGCCAGGGCGGTATCTTTGCCAACCCTGGTTGAAGAGAATAAAAATGAACCCGTTTTATTAATAGTGCCAGCTGCAACCCCATCGTTTACGTTTTTCTCAACAGGCATAGGCTCGCCTGTGAGCATTGATTCATTAACTGAAGACTGGCCTTCAATTATTATTCCATCTACTGGAATTTTTTCACCAGGACGTATTCGTAGCGTTTCCTGTAGGCCGACTTCTTGAATAGGGACATCAAACTCTTTACCATTGCGTATTACTCGCGCTGTTTTGGGTTGTAAACCAATTAATCGTTTAATCGCTTCAGAGGTTCTCCCTTTTGCCTTGCTCTCCAGTGCTGAGCCTAAATTAATTAGCGCAATAATAATAGCAGTAGCTTCAAAATAAACATGTTGAGCATTTTCGGGTATCCAGTTAGTTAATAGCAACACAAGCACAGAGAAGCTCCAGGCGGTACCTGTTCCCAGTGCAATCAGGGTGTCCATATTCGCGTTATGAATGCGCAGTGCCTTCCAGGCCCCCAGATAAAAATGTTTACCTGAGTAGATCATTACCAGCAGGGTTAGCAAACCAATAAAACCCCAGAATAATTTGTCCAGGAGCGTGTCTATGGGAGGCAGTATTCCAAAAAGAGCAGCAACAAATAATGGAAATCCGACAGCAGCAGCTGCAAGTGATTTTCTCATTAATTGCTTATAGTGAATTAAATCCTGTTGTTCCTTTTCCTGTATCTGCTCCGTATCATCAGCAGTTAGCTCAGTAGCATTATAGCCTGCATCTCTGACCGCCTGAACCAGTTCGTCAGCTGTAGCTTTGCCAGTGATGCTGGCTGTGTGCTCGGCAAAATTAACACTTGCTACTTCGGCTCCTGAGACATTATTCAACGCATTCTCTACACTCGAGATGCAGCCCGCACAGGACATACCAGAAATTAATAAACGAAGAGTTCGCTCAGACATTTTTACGCTCCAGCCTATAAATAAGATGTAGGGCTCATATTAAGCCTGATTAGCTATAACCTTATTACATAATTCTAGATTATTTTTATAGAATTTAACTGAAGGTGTTAACTAAATTTTGTCCAGTGGTAGGCGTTGTTTACTATCTCTTAGTTTTTTAAACGCTGTGGGTGTCATACCCGTAACTTGCTTGAACTGCGCGCTTAAATGTGCAAGGCTGCTGTAACCCAGGCGGTATGAAATTTCAGTAAGATTGATTTCATTATAAACTACCAGTTCTTTAATTCGTTCAACTTTTAAATGAATAAAATACTTCTCAATGGTTAGTCCTTCAGTAGACGAAAATAAATGGCTCAGTGAGTGATAATCATGGTTAATATTTTTGCTCAGAAAGTCTGATAATTTAACTGTTTCAAGGCTGTCATTACTTTGAATTAGTTGAATTAAAGTCATTTTAATCTGCTCTATTAAGGCTTGTTTTTTATTGCTGAGCAGTTCAAAGCCAAGGGGTTCTATTGCCGTTTTGATTTTGTTGATATCGTTATTGCTTAAAATCTGGTCGGATAAATCAACCTCACCCAAAATAATTGATGTTGGCTGAAATTGTAGCTCCTGCATTATATTGCTTATAACTAGCACGCACCGATCACACACCATGTTTTTAATGTAGAGTTTCAATAGTATCCGTCTTTAAAAAAGATTAAGTTGTATTGTGCTTTATATCATGAATAAAATTAAATAGATTTCGAGTTTACATAAAATTATCCGCATCTGGTACTTGTCAATAATAGAACAAGGCTTGTCTAATAGGAAATTTAAATACAATAATAACACAATAATATTCTGATTTTAAAAGCTATCAGTCCGACAGTTTCTTGCTATATGCGGTTATTGATCTTAACAAAAACATCACTGCTGTCCCGTTAAAAGAAATTAGTTTATGTTTAAAGCACATTGTTATGTGATTAACGAAGGTTTCATTCTGATCGAGACACCCACAACTCATGCCTCTAATGGTTAACGGGACAGCAGTGCAAAAACATATTAGTTCTTGTCTGCAAATGATAAGGCACTCACACCTGTCCCACGAAATCTTACAATAACAATTTTTCCATTATTATCTTTTAATGAAATTACGTTCTTAGCTTCGTGTTCGATGTCAATGAAGTCAGATTTTTCCATAATAGGTTCTCTCTTTAATAAATGTTCTGGTGCTTTCAAATTTTTTGGTCCCCAACCATCGGCTTGTCTGGATTTATTAAAAGCGGCTACTGCCAGGGAGAATTTTTTTTCCAACTCGATCATTTCATCTAGTGACTCTATGCTGAAAGCATTTAGCAGACTTTTTATGAAGTCGCGATTAAAGTTTTCCTGTAGTTTTTTAGCGAGTGCATAAGGCTGATCAGTGCTCGCATTTAAACGAATGGATGTCGAGGGGCTGGACGATCTGGGTTTGGGTTTTGCTCTTTCTTTACCCTCTACATATGCCGCTGCTTTTTCCAGGTAAATTTCTTCAGGGTTTTCCTGAATTGCACGTGCAAGACTGGCACCTTTTACATCATCCCATTCTCGTTTGGCTACGACTGAGGGGGAAATTCCTTCATCTTTAGCCATTTCAAACAGGCAATTAGCATGACAGTGCTGAAAATAGTCCTTAATAACAGGGCTTAATGATAAGTAGGCTTCGATTTTCTCCATCCCGCTTTTGCCCGGATAGCCTGCACCAAAGGGGGGCTCGGCTTCTATATAGTGGCGTAATGACTTAAATGGTGCGCCGTCTTTATCATTCAATTTTTTCCAGCCTTCTACTTTGCAAAACTGGGCCATCGCTTCAGCAAATTTTTCGATTTGTCCACCCTGTTTAATCATCTCGTGCTGGGTTTTTATAGAATTTTCCTGATTTGTCATATTGATTTAATTTCTGTTGTTGGGGCTATAGGGTGGAATACTGCTACTAAAGGGAAGCATTAAACTATTAAGTTCAGGTTAGTCGTATATCTGGCATGTGCATATTATTGTAAGGGAGTGGATAATGCCATTACATTAAAGTGTTATCATAGTAAATGCGGATTTAGCATGCTTCAAGCCTGCATTATACAGAGTAATGCATCTGATTCAGGCTTCATCTGGAAGCGGTTGTCATATCCGGCCGCATATTCTATCGTGGATATGGTCTAAATTTAATGCTGGTAGTTAATTATGACTAATGAATCACATTGTAATATACCTTCTGAAGCAGATTATACAGGCGTCGAAATAGTTGAAATCTCGCCAGAAAAACCGCTGAGTGATTATTTGCAGGCGATGAAGCTGGCGGAAGCGGAAGCACAAAATCGTTATGATGACTCTATGTTAATTGCATGGTATGACAGGGACAGGGATTTTGAGTCACCACAGCATGCAAGTGAGTGTCATGTGAATAGCACTATTCCGGGTTACATAGACTATGCCCTGTATCATGGTGCTACGTTGAAAATTGATATAGAGCAGGGCCGTTTTATATTCTTCTATATATTAGTTGAGTTATAGAATAAATAATATGGCTGAATAATTATTGAGTTTCTAAAAAATATTACAGGTGAGTAATGGTTTTATATGGGTATATAAAACAATGCCAGAAATGTAAAAATTTATTTACGCAAAATAATTCAGGAAGAATTTAGTATTCTGTAAATTTTAGTTTAATCACGTATTTTCGTTCACTTTTACCATGTACCGAGTCATTCGCCCTGAGTTCAACTGTATCTACTGAAGCGGGAATTTTAATATTTCTGATTGAGCGAGTGAAGGGTTGTTCATTAACATGAGGGTGAACCAGAATGCGATGCCCCAGTAATTCACCTGACGGGCTAAATATTTGATAGCCATTGGCAAAGTGAGACCAGCCTTCATCCGCATGTCTAACGGTGACATCAAACGTGCAAACTCTTTTCTGGCTACATTCGGCTTTTACATTTTCTATAACCGCCTGACCAGCAAATAGCCTGGTTGAAAAAAACAGAGTGATAATGAGTGATATTAAAATTTTAGGTAAATTATTCATATTAAACTCTTAAAAATGAGATGGGTATTCAGAAAATACGGGTAGATCATCTTCGTTTGACCAGTCTGCCCGTGAGTCCCAGAAAATTCGCCCTTGCGGGGGAATAGGTGATTTTGAATCCAGAGAGCCGGCAGGTATTATCACTGCATCTAATTCAGGTACTGTTCGAGGTAATGGGCTGCCACAATTTTGGCAGAAACAGTTATAAAATCTCTCTGCTTCAGGTACTTTATAGTTAGATAATTTTTCTTCTCCCTGTAACCAGCTTATGCTGGTATGTGGGGAGATTAGTAAATTACTAGCGTGACCTGTTCCTGTTGCTTTCCTGCAGCGCTGGCAGTGGCAATGATAAAAACGCTTTGTATTACCAGCGACTTTATATTTAATCGAACCGCATAAGCAGGATCCTGCTACGCTAATTTCCGACATATTGACTAATCCTTTTTTACAGTCTTGTTATTATGTTATATTAAAAATATAGTAGAATTAATGCTACATATTAAGGAAGAAATACATTAAAGACAAGGAATTATAGATAGTAGCGTCATGTTTACAAAGTATTCCTATAAGGCTATAGAGTTTGTTTGATACTATCACTTCATTTTTGAAAACACATGAAAATTATTTGCGCCTAACACAGCAGCGTATGACAGTGGTTTTTCATGTGCATAATAATCAGGAAAATCTGACTGCCTTCATCGATCACTTATGGCCTAAAAGAAAACTGATTATATCGCCCTCTATTGATAATGCCCTGCCACCCGAACGAGCAGTCACAAGCCTGGGTGAAGAGTATGATCTGGTCGTATTTGATGTGCGCGAAGTATTTAACCCCGATGCGTTGGGCGTAATTTCTGGTGTGCTTTGTGGCGGTGGCTACCTGGTTATCTTGCTACCTGAAGAGAATGAATGGGGTATGAAAAATAGTTTATTTTATAGCTATTTTAACAAGCTATTGCATAATCAACCGGGTGTTTATTATTTAAAAAATAATTGTTACAACACTGAAGAAGTGGTCGTAGAAAATATAGAAACTAAAAAAAATTCTGTAACATTAGCTAAAGATATTCTACCGTATCGAACCTGTGATCAGAAACGGGCAGTTGAATCTATTGTAAATTCTATACGGCTTAATAATAATTATTGTTGTGTACTGACTTCTGGAAGAGGGAGAGGAAAGTCTTCTGCGTTAGGGTTTATGTCGGCACGCTTACTTGCATATAAAAATTACTCTATTCTAATAAGTGCGCCAAAGTTATCCGTTACTGACACACTATTTAAGCACTTACAGGGGGGATGTACAGAAGGGGTGATGGGGAGAGCTGAATTTAATTATAAAAATTCAGCTGTGAGTTTTATTGCACCTGATCTGTTGCTAGAAAAGTTACCTGAAGCTGATGTTCTATTTGTTGATGAAGCTGCTGCTATTCCACTTTCTATGTTGCAAAGGTTATTAGATCATTATCCAAAAATTATTTTTTCTACAACAACTCATGGTTATGAAGGAACAGGCCGGGGTTTTATTTTGAAATTTTTTAAACTTCTAAATAAAATTCGACCAGGCTGGGATAAAGTTGAATTACATCAGCCGATTCGTTGGTCTATGAATGATCCATTAGAAAAATGGATTGAAGAGGTTTTATTTCTTAATTTAAAGCTTGCTATAAAACCTGAACTACCCGAAAAAAATTCACAATGCCAGGTTGAATTGCTTGATAGAAAACAGTTGCTTGAGGATAGAACTAAATTAGCCGCTATTTTCTCATTATTGGTGTTTGCACATTACCGAACAAGCCCGTCTGATTTTAAATATTTACTCGATAGTGAAAATATTAGGATTTATAGTCTTGAAAATAATAATAATGTATTGGGTGTTCTGGTTATAAACCAGGAGGGTGGCTTTGATTCAGCATTATCAACAGCAATTTACCGTGGTGAACGTCGCCCTAAAGGAAATTTATTGGCGCAGACGCTTTGTTTTCATGGTGGTTATGAGCGAGCGGCAAGTTTAAAGTATGCTCGTGTTATGCGTATTGCTATTCATCCAGATGCCCAGCAATCAGGTTTGGGTAGTTATCTACTCGAACAGGTAATGAAAAAAGAACGGTTGCAGGGTATGGATGTGCTAGGCAGTAGTTTTTCTGCAACAGCACCATTACTTAATTTCTGGAATAAAGCAGGTTTATTTTTATTACGCTTAGGCTTTAGTCGAGATCATGTCACTGCTTCTCATTCTGCTGTAATGGCAAAAGCGCTAACAGTAGGTGGGGAAAAGCTAATAGAAAATCTGGCATTGAAATTTAACCTGAATATCACTTTATGGTTGCAAGGGCCATTATCTGGCTTGTCTGATGAAATTAAAAATCACATCTTATTACACCAGCAACCTGGCTATGTTAACAGATCCAATCAGTTTGATTTAGAAGATGTAGTGTCTTTTGCCAGATATAATCGTAATTATGATACCTGCATGCCAGCAATAACGCGTTATTTAAATAGAGTGCTTGCATCACCCAATGAGTTAGAAGGGATATTGAATGAACAGGAAAAGCAGATCATACATTTAAGTATGATGTATATGAATAACTGGAAAGCTATAGTTAGTGAAATGCAATTAAGTGGTAAATCTCAGGCGTTAATCGCTTTACGTTCCGTATTAGATCACTTGTTGGAGAGCGGTTGTCATTCCTGACAATAGCTTATTAATTTAGGTGTTAATAAGTGGTTCAAAGTAATCTAATCTGCTATAACTTGTTGTGAATTGAAAATTATAAATAATAAGGAGACAAAAATGACTGATGCATATCAGACACCGGAATCAAACTTAGTTAATGAAAATCAACCGACGGGGAATTATGGTTCAGTAGAAAAAGCCCTAAGAGGTGAATATGAATTTTCAATTGGTGATATATTGAGTGAGGCCTGGGCGAAAACCAATGGTAGTAAGTGGGAGTTTCAACTTGGTTTTTTTTATTATTTTCTAGTAGTAATAGGCCTTATGATTGTTTTGGGTATTGCCATGGCTGGTGTGGTGATGGCGTCTCAAGATCCTACCGATATTATACTAGTACAAATATTTACCCAGTTAGGGGTGAACCTGATAGCCATGCCAATGATTATGGGTTTAGTGATTATGGGTGTCAGGCGATCAGTAGATACGCCCATTAATGCCGGTATGGTATTTAAGTATTTTTCAAAGATGTTGCCTTTGTTTATCACTATGATTTTTGTTTATCTCATGGTAATAATTGGTTTAATGTTGCTGGTTATCCCCGGTATTTATCTGATGATGGCTTATTATATGGCAATGCCCCTGGTCGTGGAAAAGGGCATGAGTCCCTGGCAGGCAATGGAAACCTCTCGTAAAGCGATTACACATCGCTGGTTTTCTGTGTTTGGTTTATTGCTTGTGATGATGGTTATTTTAACAATTTCTATGATTCCACTTGGCATAGGTATGATCTGGACTTTGCCCATGATGATGATTGTGTATGGAATTATGTATAGAAATATGTTTGGCGTTGAAGTTGAGACAATTGCTGCTTAACTTGATATATTAAAATTTATTTTCGCAATGACAGCTCTTATAAATTAATACATAAGAGCTGTTTGCTATGAAACCATAAACTGGTCGCATTTTTCAAATCACCCAATGATAAGTATTTAATACATGGCATTAATCTGGAGTAAGAAAGTTTCTGGTGTTCAGTATGAGATACGTTCAGCTGGAAATAGCGTGCGTCTTTATACTGATGGTGTATTTCACAGTCAGTATAACCCCAGACATATTTTAACGGGGCATGTATGGGATTTGTTAATGATTCCTGCTTTTTTTTATCCTCAATATACAATTAAACGGGTATTAGTTTTAGGTGTTGGAGGCGGGGCAGCGTTGCATATGTTGCAATATTTTGTTTCACCAGAAAAAATTATCGGAGTCGAATTAAATCCTGTTCATATTTCAGTAGCGCGGCGATTTTTTAATTTAAAACATAAATCTATCAAATTAATTCAGGCAAATGCTATTGTCTGGCTTGAAAATTATCGAGGTGAAAAATTCGATATGATTATTGATGATTTGTTTGGCGAAGAAGCGGGTGAGCCGGTGCCTGTAGTTGATGCAAATGGGAAATGGTTTTCGTGTATGCTGAAGCATTTAAACAAAGAAGGTGTGATTGTTAGAAATTTTATAAGTAAAGAAGATTTGCTTGATTCAGCGGGCGTAAGTAATAAATATATCAGTAGTAAATTTGCATCTACTTTTTTGTTAACCAGTTGTTTGAATGAAAATTTTGTAGGCGTTTATTCCCGGATAAAGGTAAGCAGTAGTGGATTGCGTAAAAATTTAATTAAAACACCAAAATTAAATCCTAAGCTTAAGACCAGTCGGCTCAGATATCGAATACGTCAGTTGACTTAATTTAGAAAAAATTTAAAGAGTTAACTGTAATCCGGTAAATATAAACTTAATGTTCTGAAACTAATAATTATTAGTCGGGTAACAACATAACGTCTGGGTTAGTGCCTTGAGCGATAGTTAGGGCTACAGATATAGCTGTTAGTTGCAAGGCCTTCACTTACCCATTCCACATATTGCTTAAAAAGACGGTACTCCTGCCTGAAAGCAGGGCCTGATATATCATGCGGTGAATTGAGCAGTGATTTAAATTTATCTGTGTATGAGCGATTTTTATGAGTGCTCTTCATTGAACGACGGGCTTTTTCATGCGGCTATGTTTTTTAGTGTCTGTAGTTGATTACAGAAATTAAGTAATTTGTTAGGCCATGTGCCGTTATCATTATTGTCAGTAGCGCAGGGCGTAATTAATTCATTAAGCACGCAGAGTTGACTCGTTGTTTGTTGTATTTCAGGAAGTGCTTTTTTTAGAGATATATTCGAATTAATTGATTTTAGCTGATGACTAAGATACTGGCTGAACAGGTCGCAGGCATTGCGAAAGTCTTTATCAGAGGGGTTTTCTGCATGATTGACTACCTCACCAAAGTTCAGAATATCCTCTTTCAATTCATGTAGTTTATTTGTTAAGTCCATTTTTCCCTCACTCATGTTGAATTCTTATGTAGTATTCTACTGTGCAGGGTGGTGCTTAGGTTGTTATTCAGGCTGAAACTGCTGTCAGAATAATCTGACACTCGTTTAGGGGATGAGGTTTGGATAATTTAGATTAGTCAGAATCTGTTAAGCTATGGGCATTCAGTATGCATTAAGCTTAATGAAACCTTATCCTTATCAGGTGGAGATTTGCTCTAATCATTGAACTGTGTACGAATGGTAAGGCCCTGGGCCATTAGTGTTTCTGCCATGCGAGCAAGGTTGTCTTCATGGGCAAAAACCGTATCACCATTACCTTCCGCCTGAAGGATAGTTTTAAGGGTTTTAGGGTTTACAACAGTGAGTTGCCAGGTGTTGTTATCTAGCTTGTGGCGTTTAATCTTAAGCTTACTGCTACCAAATCCCCACTGGGTTGCATTATTAAGAATGTCAGTCGTGTATTTTTGTAAATCTGATAAACCAGTAGACTTAACGGTTTGCTTATATGCCTCAGGCAGGGCAGGGGGAGCATTTTGTATTTTCATGGTTTTTTTCATATTCGTTATCATTTATTGTTGTCAGTAAATTTAACTGGCTAATATTTTAGTCGTAATAAGAAATTAAAATACCAGAATTAAATGAATTTGTGAACAAATCTACAAATTAAATTGCTAAACGGGATAGGTTTTTTATTATATTAATACTTTATAATACTTTGTAATATGTTGAAATATAAGAATTAATTCTACTTAATTACAAAGAAAAGCGAAAAAAATTTAAAAAATCAAAATAATCTTCAAATAGTTGAAATAAACTTGTGAAGGCTCCATGCGTATAGTGGTAGATTTAATCATGAAGTAAGCATTAAATTCGGATGGAGCAGGCTGCAAATAAAGTTGCTGGGTATATAACTCCAGAACTATGAGCCTGAATATTGCGGGCTTTAGCCTGTTTATTCATGACCCAGTTGAGATTAGAAAGGATTCATCTGGAGAATATCCATTTATCTAAATAATGGAACGGGTAATCAATAGAGATGCCGCTAATCCATTCGGCTAAATTTCCCAGTTTAGCCCTGTAGACTTCGACAAAGCCATCAAATATCTATAAAATGGGCGGTTTTCTCCGTTTCGGCACCCGAAGGTGATGTATGAATAAAAAGGTTGGCGTGGTTATGGGTAGCAATAGTGACTGGCCCGTAATGCAACATGCTGTACAACAGTTAGAAGCGTTTGGTATTGAGTATGAAGCGCGGGTGGTTTCTGCTCATCGCACACCGGATTTACTGTTTGAATATGCGGCTACGGCTCGTGAGCGCGGCTTGGCCTGTATCATAGCGGGTGCGGGTGGTGCCGCACATTTACCGGGTATGCTTGCTTCAAAAACGACACTGCCTATTTTAGGTGTGCCGGTTAATTCAAGATACCTGAAAGGTATGGATTCATTATTGTCAATAGTTCAGATGCCTAAGGGAATTCCTGTGGCCACTTTCGCGATTGGTGAAGCGGGTGCTGCTAATGCGGGCTTATACGCCGTTTCAATATTGGCTAACCAGGATGATGAGTTAGCCGATAAACTTGCCGATTTCCGTGCTGATCAGCAGGAAGCGGTTCTTGCCATGCAACTCCCGCCAGAAGAATAAAGATGTCATCTCACGTATTATTACCTGGAGCCAGCCTGGGTGTTTTAGGTGGTGGTCAGTTAGGTCGTATGTTTTGTATGGCAGCCCGCAATATGGGCTATCGTACGGTAGTGCTCGACCCGGACCCCAAAAGCCCGGCGGCAGAAGTAGCGGACCATCATATGCAAGCCGACTACACCGACAGTGTTTCATTAGCTGAAATGGCCAGAATGTGTGATGCCATTACCACTGAGTTTGAAAATGTTCCCGCAGAGAGCCTGAAATTTCTATCCTCCCATAAGCCAGTCCATCCGTCCGCTGAGGCGGTGGCGATTGCGCGGCATAGAATTCAGGAAAAAGACTACGCAAGAAATGCGGGGCTTAGCCCGGCAAGTTATGCCTTAATCCGTTCAGCAGAAGATTTTGATGCGGCGATTAACATAACTGGCTTACCTGGCATTATAAAAACTACAACAATGGGTTATGACGGTAAAGGCCAGCAAATTATCAATGATAAAATGCAGCTGGAGTCGGCTTTCAATGAGTTGGGGCAGGTTGAGTGTGTACTAGAGAGAAAAATGGATCTGGCATTAGAGATATCTGTTCTTCTGGCAAGAAATACTAAAGGTGAAGTTGCCTGTTATCCCCCTGCAGAAAATGAGCATGTAAATGGTATTTTGCATAAAAGTATTGTGCCAGCCAGGGTGGATGAATCCCTTGCGGAAAAAGCCCGGGTGCAGGCGATGGGCCTGGCCAATAAAATTAACTACGTGGGTGTGCTGGCAGTAGAGTTCTTTATCACCACAGATAACCAGCTCATATTTAATGAAATGGCACCAAGGCCACATAATAGTGGTCATTACACTATGGATGCCGCTGTGGTTTCCCAGTTTGAGCAACAGGTGCGAGTGATGTGTGGTTTAACGCCAGGGGATGCGCGTTTAACCAGCCCTGTGGTAATGGTTAATTTATTGGGTGATCTATGGCCGGTAAACTGGAAAACCTGTCTTGCTGATCCTGCGCTTAAACTGCACCTTTATGGTAAAGCTGAAGCCAGACCCGGTCGAAAAATGGGGCATTTTAACCTGTTATCGGCAGAGTTGGATAAAGCTATTTTAGCGGCAGACACTATTTTCAAGAAGCTACAGTAACGTATACTCATCGGATTGGTCGTGCTCGAGAGGCTGGTCACGAGTAAATTAACCGTGAGTGTCTTATCGAGATCGAACCAGTTCTCACATCTGTTAATTAATGGTTTGATCGATTGATGTTTACACTAGCTCTGTCATAATCTATAGGCTTAAGTATTAAAGCACTCAACTTAATAAGAGTGAGACAGGTGTGTATTATGAAATTATCTGAGCCAGTAAAAGAGTTTGAGGGTGAGTTAAATCGCTCTGAAAACCAGCAGATGATAGATTTCTTAAAGCAATATCAGCCATCAGCCCATGCGGATCTGGTTCAACTACTGGTTGAATCAACCAAAGACCTACCCAGTATAAATTTCTATTGTCCCGATACAGATAATCATGCCTATTATTTAGCTCACACCCCTAATGGTGTTATTTTTGCAGCGGCTATTGGTTTAAGTGCACTGATGTATCGTCTGCCTAAACAATCCATGTCCGGAGCGTTGGTTAAAGGTGGTGAAATATTTAAGGAAATTGGTGAGCCGTGGGTGAGTTTTAATCCATTCTGGCCAGATGATGAAAAGAAAAATCAGGTTAACATGTCTGAAATGAGGCAATGGTCTAAACTTGCCTATCATCACGCGCAGTCCTGAATAGTGGCTGCCAGTCAATCATCCATTCTACGTTTTTATAAAGTATGTGCGCTATTGGGTACACTCATTATTATTGTAGATATCGGTTTATCCTGGGCGCGTATACAGGCATTTGAAAGTACCGTGACCAATGTGTTTGAATCGATGGTTACAAACCAGATGGAGCTTGATGGGCTGAAGCAGGAGCTAGCACATATTGGTAAAGTGTTGGCACAGGAGGGTACTACTGAAAAGCCTCAGGTGGATGGAATCGGATACACACCATATGAAGTTGAGCGTCTCAGGAGTGAGCAGGCGAGCATAAAACTTCATATGCAGGAAAAAAAGCTCGATCTTGCAGGATCAAGTAGTAAGAAAAAGCACATTATGAATGAAGTGCGTATTTTATTTTTAGGTTCATTAGTATTTCTTGTGTTGGGTACTTTATTATCCGCATTTGGATACCTTGCCTGGTATTTCAAAATAGAGTTATTTGAAGATAGACGTAAAAAGCCTCGATAATCATTATTAACAAATATTGTGTGCATTCGGCGTACTAGCCTCAATAAATTATTTGCTTTTTTGCGTATTCGCGCTTTCATGTTCTTTGGTTTTCTTGAGTGTAAAGCAATATTTAATTTGTGTTTTTAAGTAAAAGACAAAAAAAGTGAAGTAGGAAATTAAATATAAAAAAGGAAGGTTTTACTGGAGGCGAATTCCCAAAATAGCACTGTAAAAAAATGATGTAAAGAAATTTCTTTTGTTTTATGGTTTTTTTCTTTAAAAGCTAAATTTATTAAATTATCTCTTGACCTGAGAAAATCAATCCTCTATAAATTTAAATATTATTAAAAAGCCAATTACATAGGAGGTGATTCCTGCCAAACCTGATAAACAGTCTACGTGTTTTACTTAACTAATTATCAAAAGGTGTCATATGGCTAGACGTTCTGCTTCACAAAAACGAGCTGCGAAACAAGCTAGAAAACGTATCTCTACCCCCTCGGTTGTGGTTGATATTAATTCACGCAACTCCTTTATCGAAACCCAAATTATTACAGCAAAAGCTGCTCCGCCGCTTCAGGCAAAAACTGTGTCACAGGCTCGCTACATAAGTGCAATAAAAACACATAAATTAACTTTTGGAACTGGACCCGCAGGGACTGGTAAAAGTTATGTTGCAGGTGCTCTTGCTGCAGAAGAGTTAGATGCTCGTCGAATCGAAAAAATAATCATAACCAGGCCTGCGGTTGAGGCGGGTGAAAATATGGGGTTTTTGCCAGGTGATTTGCATGAAAAGTTCGATCCCTATTTTGATGCATTTCGTGATTGTTTAAATGAACGGCTAGGTAAAGGTGCGGTTGAATGTGGTTTAAAAAATGATCGAATAGTGGTATCACCTTTAGCGTATTTACGAGGTAAAACATTTAATGATGCTTTTGTTGTTTTAGATGAAGCACAAAATTGTACTAAGGCACAGTTAAAAATGTTTTTAACACGTATTGGTGAAAATTGCCGTGTTGTTGTTAATGGGGATATACGTCAGTCTGATATAGGTAATCAATCGGGTTTGCAGGATGCGATTAACAGGCTAGAGCATTTAAGCTCCGTTTACGTACATACTTTCGATCATAATGATATTGTTCGTAGCGGCCTGGTTAAGGATATAATTGCCTGTTATGAAAAATAGCTAAAACTGAATAACAATAATAATTTGTATTATAATTTAGGGGCGCTTTATGCGCCCTTTGTTTTTTTGCCTCTGTGGCCAAATCATTTAAAGATATTATTTATTATGGGAAGATATAGACCTCCCGCCAAAAAAGGCTCCCCTTATATTACCGTCGAAGGTATGGCGGCACTTGAACAGGAACTGGGCTACCTGTGGAATAAACGTCGTCCCCTGGTTGTGAAAGCCTTATCAACAGCCGCTGCTGAAGGTGATCGATCTGAAAATGCCGAGTATATTTATCGAAAAAAAGAATTAGGTGAAATTGATCGTCGAGTCCGTTTTTTATCAAAAAGAGTTGATGAGGTAAAAGTTGTAAGTGAAACGCCTAAAAAAACCGATCAGATTTTTTTTGGTGCCTGGGTTGAGTTAGAAGATGATGAAGGTGTATTGCTGCAATATAGAATTGTGGGGCCAGATGAGTTTAATTCAGAAAAGGGTTTTATCAGCATGGACTCTCCGGTTGCAAAAGCACTGATGAAAAAGCAGCAAGGGGATGAGGTGAGTATAAGTACGCCGGGTGGTATAAGGGAGTATTATATTAACCGTGTGCAGTACAAACCATTTTGACTGGTTTTAAAATTAATAATATTTCTCTGTGTTCTTTGCACTTGTATGAAAAAGCTTAACTAATATTGAGAATCAACTTTAAGCATTTTATGAAACTAATTGATGTAATTTTTTCAAAAGATCGTTTGTGTTAACAGGTTTTTGAAAATATGCTTTTATACCTGCTTTAGAAATCGTGTCCTCATTAATGTTGTCGCTATAACCAGAGCACAAAATAACAGGCATCTCAGCTCTAAATTTTAAAATTGACTCTGATAACTCAAGTCCCGTCATAAGTGGCATAGTTTGATCTGCAATAAGCAGGTTAAATTTATCTGGTTGCTTTTTAAACTGCTTAAGCGCCTCTCTACTATCACTAAATATAGTTACCTGATAACCATTTACATTGAGGAGTTCTTCTAAAAATCTGGCAATAGCCATTTCATCATCAACCACCATAATATGATGGTTCTTATGCATATTTGTGTCTATATCTTTAACAGGCTGATCATTGATAATTTCAGTAGATGGTGCCATCGAAGCCTCAATTGTCTGCGTAAGTGGGAAAAAGAGTTTAAAACTAGTGCCTTTACTATAAGTTGATTTAATCTGGATATGGCCATCATGTTCATGCATAACACCATGAATCATTGCCAATCCCATGCCAGTGCCTTCACCTAAGTCCTTAGTTGTAAAGAAGGGCTCAAAAACATGTTCTAGAATTTCTGCTTTTATTCCAGTACCTGTGTCACTTATCTCAAGAACAATAAAGTCACCTTTACTTGTCAGGTGGCAGGAGTCACAGATTATTTCTTTTTGTATGGATTCACCCAGGCGAATAGTGATACTACCATGGCCCTCAATTGCATAGCTGGCATTAACACATAAATTCATAATTACTTGATGGAGTTGTGTAGGGTCTACATTGATTTGAGACGGCGTATCTCCAAACTCAGTAATAATTTCAATAGTTGAAGGTGTAGTGGGGCGTAATAAATTGATTGCTTCGTTTATTATTAGTTTTAGATTGGTGTTTTCTTTTTTGGTACTGGTTTGTCTGCAAAAAGAAAGTAGTTGTGATATGAGTTTTTTTGCTCTTTCTCCCGCATTATTAACTTCTTTTAAATTATCTAGTAGCTTATCATTATTACCTTTTTCAACTTTATAAAGTGCGAGTTCTGTGTAACCCAAAATAGCTGTAAGAATATTGTTGAAGTCATGGGCAATGCCGCCGGCAAGAAAACCAATCGCTTCCATTTTTTGGGTTTTTCGTAATTGATCCTGAGTCAGTTCTTTTTCTTTTTCTTCTTTTTTTCGTTCAGAAATATCGCTTATAAGGGCAAAGACGCGCTTCTTACTGTTAAGTTTGTAGGGCATATAGCGAACTAGAATATAACGTTCGACACCATTTTTAAAAGGCATATATGCTTCATATGTAACTTGTTCACCATTAAAAGCCTTGTCAATATACGGTTGAATAATTTCGAATGCCTTATTACCGAGTATGTCCTTAATCGTTTTTCCTATAATCCTGTCACGTGAAATTTGATACCAGTTTTCGTAAGCTTTATTTACATAATGATAACAATAATTTTCATCAATTTCTGATATGAGATCGGGTAAGACATCGGTAATTAACTGTAATTGTTCTTTTTGTCTTTCAAGATCATTAACTTTTTTATTCAGTTTTCTTGTGATGGTTTCTGCATGTAATCGTTCAATGTCACAGTCGTCTATATATGGCTCTTGAGTTGGCTGTAAGTCTTTTTCGAATTTTTCTGATAACACTTCCTGTATTATGGTATTGAGTTTTATCGGCTCCTGGGGTTTGATAACAAAACGTGATGCGCCCAGGGATAAAGAGAATTGCTCATCACGTGAATCTGTATAGGTCGCTGTGTAGAATATAAAAGGGATATCCCTGAGTTTTTCATCTTGCTTTACATGTCGACAAAATTCAAACCCGTCCATTTCAGGCATCAAAATATCAGAGATGATTAGATCAGGGGGGGACTGCTGTGCAATTTTTAGTGCATCTTTACCATTTATCGCGGAATCAACTTCAAAGCCCTGAACATGAAGTTCATCTTCAAGCAAAATTCTAGAGTCTTCTGTGTCTTCTGCAATTAGTATTTTCATTATATTTCTCCAAGCGCCTGCCTGATCTGCTTCATTACTATGGAGGGGTCTATCGGTTTCTCTACATAACCATCACAACCCGCATTCAGCAGTCGGCCTCTGTCACCGGTCATGGCATAAGAGGTCATGGCAATGACAGGGATGCGTTTAGTTTTTTCGTTATTGCGAATGTGATGCAAAACTTCGTAGCCATCAAAGTCAGGTAATTGGATATCCAGAACAATAAAATCAGGCAGGGTTTTTATTGCCATATCTACGCCCTGTGAACCGGTTTCAGCCTTAACAAGTTTATAACCATTAATTTCGAGTATGTCGCTAATTAGTAACATATTGTCGAGGTTATCTTCAATAATCAGTACGGTGTCCATATTAAATCCTGTTTATATAATAGTTGTCTTTTGATGGATATTTAAATTTTTAGGGGTTTGAATCCAGAATTTGCTGCCTTCTCCTGACCTGCTTTCTACACCGATCTCTCCCTGTAGCAGTTCTGTTGCAATTTTTTTGGTAAGGTAGAGTCCCAGCCCCGTACCGCCTGCTTTTACCTGCAAGTGAGTATCTATACGTTCAAAGGGTTCAAATAAACGTGGAATATCTTTTTTATTAATGCCAATCCCGGTATCCTCAACATAAAATATAATGTCATCTTTGCTGACTTCTAGCGTCAGGGTAATAGTGCCCTGCTCAGAATATTTAATCGCATTGCTTAAAAAATTAAGCATGCACTGAAGCAGGCGTCTTCTGTCAGTATGTAAAATGGTTTCAGGAAAAGCATTAACATGCAAGCTCAAGTTTTTATCTTCAGCCTGTTTGCGTATGCTTTCCAGTGCTTCTGAAATTAGATCACCGATATCAAACTCTGATATTTCAACATCAATGCGGCCGGACTCAATCTTGGAAATATCTATAATGTCAGTAATAAGTGATAACAGGTGTATTCCTGAATTATTGATACGACTAATATAATCTGAATATTTCTTACCAAGATCGCCATAAACTCCCCGCATCATCATGCTGGAAAAACCAATAATAGAATTAAGGGGCGTTCGTAGTTCGTGAGAGATAGAGGCAATAAACATAGACTTCAACTGATCCAGTTCTTTTAGTTTGATATTTGCAGCTTGTAAGTCAGCAGTTCTCTCTTCTACCTTTTCTTCTAGAATATCATATGCCTGTTGTAGTTTTTTTTGCGCTTCTCTTCTTTCTGTTATATCAACAATGCCAACCACTCGAATGTCATGGTTATCTACTTCCATTGTTCTGGCCCTGACTTCTACGGGTATGGCATGTCCATTTTTATGGGTGATCTGTGTTTCAAAAGTAGTGTTTACTTTATCCTCTATTGTCTTAGCAACCTGCTGGCGTATCGACGGCTCAATAAACTCCAGTAAATTATGGCCAATGACTTCTACTGGGCTGTAGCCAGCAATTGTTGTAATACCAGGATTAATATCCAGGATTTTTCCTTGCTCATGAAAAAATATACCTTCATAAGCGGCCTGAAAAAACTGTTTTAGCCTGTCTTTACTTTCGGCCAGTGCCTGTTCTGATTTTTTTCGTTTTATATTATCTTGTTGAATACGTGCCAGCATTTCATTAAATGCATCATATAAATCACCTACTTCATCTCTGGTTTTGTTGTTAACCCGTATTTTATAATTTATATCTCTGGAAAACTCATTTGCAACCTGCGAAAGATTCAGAATCGGCTTTGATACCAGACGTGATAAAAAATTTGCCAACAGATAAGAAATAAACAGTAAGCCAATGGCGGTAAATACCAGAAATATACGATACTGTTGCATTTGCTCATCCAGTTGCTGTGTTGAAAACTGGATATAAATACTGCCGAGTTCGCGACTCTGATGTTGAATTGGCTTGATAACATGTAACTGGTTACCCTGATATCGTGCAATATCTTTTCCCATTTCTGTAATCACAGGGGGGCGTTCTATTTCATGCAAGCTGGCAAACAGTATTCCCTGTCCATCGTAAAGAAAAGCATTTAAAGTTGAAGGTACAGATTTAAGTCCTGAAAGTGTATCTCTGCCAGCCTGTTTATCATTAAAAACAAGATCAGAAACAGCATAAGCTGCAACTGTTATGGCAGTGGTTACAGCGTTCTCTAGCATATTCTGTCGCAGAGCAGCTGCATCTTTATACATAACAAAATTAAAACCCAGACCCATAACCGCAGTGGTTACTACCAGGATAACCAGGGTAATTTTATGAGTTAGAGAGAAACGGTTAATTATTATCACTGTTTTTGCTCATTGGGTTTTCACAGTTGAAGCCAGCTTGAGTAGCCGAGAGCTTATTTTAAATTTTGCTAACTGTGCAGTATGGGTATTGATTTCCAGCTGGATTCGGTTGTCTGTGTAGATGAAATTAATCATTACACCCTGATTTACAAAATCGGGTGAGTCTCCAACGGTTAGAACCGGGCTAGCACTTAATTGCTCAAGAACTGATTTCAGGTCATGTTGTTTCGATTGTGCAATAAACAGCATGTCGCAACGGGAATTCATGTTCACATTATCGAGAAAGACAAGCTCGGTGACTTTTTCCTTAATGTGACTTATTGACGCCATATTCCGCAATTCTCCACCAAATGGGTTTTCACCTAAAACACACAGCCTGAAAGGAATCTTGTCGTTTTGTACGCTGGAAAGAGCAGACCAGTTTATAAAGCGGGTAATCTTCTCCATGAATGCAGCTTTGATGCGATACTCAACAGATTCGGCCTGAACATGAAATGATGCAATAGGTAGGAGTAACGTAAATAACAGTCGCCAGCTATTCAGTGATTTAAAAAAATTAAACGGGTTCAAATAATCGTTCTCGCTCAAAATGTGTACGCCGCTTTGACCAACCAGTTTCTCTGTGGTTGTCGATACCGGTCTGGGGGGCGATTAGAGCTATGGTAATACTCTTCGTCTAACAGGTTGCGCACGATGAGTTGAAAATCCCATCCATAATAATTGTCATAATCCAGGGTTGTATGAAATACAAAGGCACTATCTATTATGTCACTCCCTGTTGTGGTTATAACATCGGGATTCTGTTTGCTTCCCAGGTAATTCGCTCTAAGGTTAATTCGGGTATGTTGGTTAACCGCCAGGGTTGTACCGATGTTGAGTGTGTTTTGGGCAATTTCAGTGGTCCGGGTGCCGTTTTCATCTTCTGAGTCTGTATAGGTATAATTCAGGTATGCTGATAACTGGTCGGTTACATAGTTAAATACAATCTCCGCACCTTGTGTATTTAGTCCACCCTGGTTAACCCAGCGATTAGCAATGTCATCAATGATTAACTTGTTGCTGATATGATTATGATACAATGCCAGCTCGCTGTTAAAATGCTTATTGAATTGATAACCAATGCTGGTTTCCAGGGATTTCATATCTTCAGGTTTAAGGGCGGGGTTGCCCGTACCGAATGTCAAATCCCAACGTCTGGGTGCCCGGAAGGCTTCTGAATAAACCAGTTTCCAGGTTAGCGCTTTCTGGTTATACAGTAAAACAAAGCGAGGTGTGTCAGCTTTTCCGTAGATATCACTGTCATCTCGGCGTAACCCCAGGGTCATTATGAATTCTTCATTAAGTCGGTATTCAGCCTGCATGTATGCACCGGCATGCCGGTTATCCAGGTGCTCAGGTTCATTGGGTTTTGGTGGAGGCTCTGTTATAGAGCTACTGTATGCCCTGGAAAAGCTACTGGACAGGTCGTCACGTTCATACACCAGCCCGAAGACCAGTTGAAGATTGGTATTGGGCTGATAATTTAGCTGTTCTTCAATGCCCCATGATTTATTGGGCCGGTAAAAACCCAGTTGGCAACCCTCTGGCCCGGTGGTGCAGTTGCTGTTGTCGTTCATAGTCTGTATAAAGGCTACCGTATCATTATTGACCGTTGCATCCTGAAAATAGACTTTGGACTTGAGGCTTAGTTGATCACTGAACAGGTAATCATGTTTACCCCACAGATTAAGAAAGCGGATATGCCACAGGGTATCGCGATCCAGGCTGTTGCTATCGATGGTTTTGAAATTGGTGGTACGTGAAGCCTTCTTATTCTGAAAAACCAGGCCGAAATCAAAATTAACATAACGTATCTTACCATCCAGTGAGATGTCATCTTCAAAATTTTCCATCTGTTCCGTCCAGTTATTGTCTCCTTCTGCTCCCGCAAGGTCGGCTTTTTCAGAGCTGAAATAACGCCCCGATAAACTGTAGCCAAACTGCCGTTCATTGTCGTAGTGGGCACTTCTAAAGTCGGTTAGTTGGGTATCGAAATTACCTGAGGCGACGCTCACCCTGGTTTGCTGTGCATCTTCATCATCCACGTCACGGGTAATTATATTAATAACCCCCGACATGGCATTGGTGCCATAAAGGGTGGAGGAGGGACCATATACTACCTCGACACGTTTTATATTTTCCAGGTTAAACTGGCCCCCGCCATAAAAACCGCCGGAATTAAGCTCATTAATCTCTACACCATCCACCATAAGTAAAATCAGGTTGTTCTGGTTGGGGGCACCCCGTAGGAAAACATAACTATTGAAGCCCTGGATATTTCTAAACTGGAAACCCGGTAGATCACTAAAAAGATCTTCAAGTGTAAGGTAGCCACGGTGGCGTATTTGTTCGGCTGTAATGACGCGCACGGTCCCAGCCGACTCTCTTAGCCGTTGTGGTGTTTTTGATGCGGTAATTACCGGCATATCGAGCAATTCTTCAAGTGACATGCCGATCATTGTTGCTAGTGTCGCTTCCTCGGCGGATGCTGAAAGCAGATGAAAAAAAAGACTGCCAAATAACAAAAAAGATAGAAGTCGTGGATTATTTTTTTGTCTTATCATTCATTTTTTTCCAAGCACCAGGATGCTACATCAAGGTATTTATTTTATTATTTATAAATTGCTTGAGTATAGTCCAGGAATTAGGGCTCTGATTGTTTAATCCTTAAAAAATTCAGGTTGCTTCTTCATTGTCTGAAAGGGACTTGCAGAGGGCGCGCATAGTGTGATTTAAGCCGATTCAGTCACAATCATGAAATAGTTTTCTAAAGTTTTAGTCTCATCTGACGCTAGTATTAATAAGCTAACCACACATGCGCTTATGCCCAGACTGTTTACACTACTCATTGGTTTATTGCTCTCACCTGGCCTGCAGACTGCGCAGCGCTATCAGTCATCTGTGGTTGAGTCTGACTGGCATGTAAAGAGCAGCCCAATACAATGTGAGATGGTGCATAACATAAATCACTACGGTAATGGACGTTTTGTTTTTTCTTCCGGTGGTGAGCTGGCTTTTCAGTTACATGTAATGGAACCCGCACGTCGTGAAAGTGTTGCGAGCCTTTATTCGATTGCGCCTTTCTGGCATGAAAGCGAAGAGAAGGAGCTGGCACAACTGACTATTTCCAGGGGTAAAATGCCGGTTTATGTGGGGGGGGATCTGGCTTTTCGAATGCTGTATGAGCTACAGGCGGGGCGTCATCCTACTTTTCATTATAAAGACTGGGCGGGGTTTGAAGATGATGTTTATGTCTCAGTATCATCGGTAAACTTCCATAGAAATTTAGATGAGTTTAAGTTGTGTATTAGCAACGCCTTGTCCTATGGCTCAGATCAGGTAAAAGATACGGCGGTGTATTTCGATTCGGATAAGCATGCTGTGACCCGACGGCAGCGTGAGAGGTTAAGGGAGATTATAATGTTTGCAAAAATAGATAAGGGGCTGAAAATACAGTTAAAAGGTCATGCGGATGGTCGTGGTCGACGAATATACAATAAAAAACTATCTGCTCGACGAACCCGTGCAGTAGAAAAGTTCCTGGTTTCTAAAGGGGTGCCCGCAATGCAGATTAGCCAAAAGGCACATGGGGAAAGTCGGCCTGTCGCAAGTAACCGTAGTCAGCGGGGGCGTAAGAGTAATCGTCGTGTTGATGTGATAATCAAGCATGAATAAGCAGAGTCACTAGCCCATGAGTAAATAAACCTGTGAAAGTTCTGCAACTTTGTATTGTCAAAGAAAAAAGCTTAAAAAGCCCCTACAAGAACACCTCTCCTACGGTATAATGCCTGCCTTTTTAAAGCATGCGGAGTTCATATGTCCAAGGTAAATAAAGTCGTTTTAGCCTATTCAGGCGGTCTTGATACGTCCATTATTCTTAAATGGCTGGAAGATACATACGATTGTGAAGTTGTGACATTTACCGCAGATATCGGCCAGGGTGAAGAAGTTGAGCCCGCTCGTGCTAAGGCAAAGGCCATGGGCATCAAGGAAATTTACATTGAAGATTTACGTGAAGAGTTTGTCCGCGATTACGTGTTCCCCATGTTCCGTGCTAATGCTATCTATGAAGGGGAGTATTTACTCGGCACTTCTATTGCGCGCCCGTTAATTGCTAAACGTTTAATTGAAATTGCTAATGAAACCGGTGCAGACGCAATCTCTCACGGTGCTACGGGTAAAGGCAATGATCAGGTGCGTTTTGAGCTAGGCGCTTATGCGTTGAAGCCAGGCGTTCAGGTAATAGCCCCCTGGCGTGAATGGGACCTGGGGTCGCGAGAATCTTTAATGGCCTATGCAAAAAATCATGGAATTGAAGTTGATTTTGCAAAAAATAAGAAAAAGTCCCCTTATTCTATGGATGCTAATCTTCTGCATATTTCCTATGAAGGCGATATTCTGGAGGATCCCTGGGCAGAAGCTGAAGATGGTATGTGGCGTTGGTCTGTATCGCCTGAAAATGCGCCAGATAAGCCAACATACATAGAATTAAGCTATGAGAAAGGCGATATTGTCGCTATTGATGGCGTTACAATGACCCCTGCAACCGTATTGGAAACATTGAATAAACTGGGTGGTGATAACGGTATTGGCCGTTTAGATATTGTTGAAAATCGTTATGTTGGTATGAAATCTCGCGGATGTTATGAAACACCCGGTGGCACCATTATGATGAAGGGCCATCGAGCAATTGAGTCACTTACCCTTGATCGAGAAGTGGCTCATCTTAAGGACTCATTAATGCCAAAATATGCCGAGCTAATTTACAATGGTTACTGGTGGAGCCCTGAGCGTGAAATGATGCAGAAAATGATTGATGAATCACAGCTGTACGTAAACGGTGATGTGCGTCTTAAACTATATAAAGGTGCAGTTGCGGTGGTTGGGCGTCGCTCAGAAAATGATTCTTTATTCGACGAGAAAATAGCCACATTTGAAGAAGATGATGGTGCATACGACCAGAAGGATGCAGCGGGCTTTATTAAGCTGAATGCGTTACGTTTGAAAATTGCGGCAAAACGTAACAAGTAATCAGGTTATTTCCATCTAGAATTTCGGGCTAGAGGCTGAGCTATCCCCAATGATATAAACTTTTTATCATATTCACTATGTGCTACTCAATTTTTCATTACCTTGCATTCAGGGATGCCTGGTTTTCAGTAATAGAATCTTAGTCTATACTCTAAATTACACATAATAAATTTCGATGATGGGGAATAGCCTTGCATCTTGTTTGCTTTAGCTATAAATCTAAAATTATCCTGTGTCTGCTGTTCTTAAGTTTTATCAACGTAAGAGTATTTGCCAGTCATGTGGGCCAGGTGCTGGTAAGTGTAGAGTGGCTAATTAAGCACCAAAATGATACGAATATAATAATCGTTGATGCGCGTAGTGAAAAAAAATATAAAGAAGGGCATATTTTTGGTGCCGTCAATATTCCCGTTGCCGATACATTTAATCCACTAAAAAATACTGACCGGGTTGGTAACTTAAAGCATATTGGTAACTTATTCAGTAACGCGGGTATACGCAATGATTTTACAGTAGTGATCTATGATGGGAATACGTATATTGATGCGGGTCGTGTGTTCTGGGTTTTAGAAGTTTATGGACACAAAAATGTAAAGTTACTTGATGGTGGCATAAAGGGCTGGCAGGCATATTCTAATCAAGCCTTAAGTCATGTAATGATTAAACCGAAAAAGACAAATTATACACCGGCAATAGAGCCGCGTCGTTTGGTAACAAAATTAAGTATGCGCCTTGCCATTAATGATAAGAATAAAGTTATTATTGATGCAAGAACAAAAGAAGAATTTTCAGGTAAAGAGTCCATTGCACTGCGTTCAGGTCATATACCGAGTGCTGTGAATATACCCTGGAAAAATAATTTTACTGATAAAAATGGTATCAGAATGCTTAAGCCAATAGATGAACTTGATGCTATGTATAAAGCAATAGCTATTGGCAAACAAATTTTACTATATTGTAATAAAGGGAAACAGTCTTCATTGAGTTATACCATCTTACGTCAATTAGGATATGAGGCATCTCATTATGATGGCTCCTGGTTTGAGTGGGGAAACGATGAGCGTTTACCAATCATGCAGAAATAATTGAATATAAATTTCTCATGAATTAAATGATTTATGACAATCAGTATTAAAAACATGCCTATTAAATATAAACTAATCTTATCAGTTTATATCCTCTTGTTAATTATTGTGTCAGTGAGTTTTGTTTTTATAATTAATCAGGAAATTAATCACCGTCATAATGAGCTGGTTGTTGAAGCACGGGCGTTTAATGAATTACTAAGCCAGGACTTTGTTTCGGTAATTGCATTAGGTAGTGTAGATGAAGCTGCAGATATAACTTCAAGATTACAGACGTTAAATAAAATTCAGGGTCTAACTATTTATAATAAAAAACAGCAACCTGTTTTTCATTATAAAAAGATTAACATTGAAAAATATATGAGTTTACCTGAGGGCTGGAAAATTCAATATGAATTCATTGATGGCTCTCTGTTGATGTTTGACTCTTTGAAATATCATGGTAATGAATATGGATATATATTTATTCAGCTATCGGCAAAAGAAATTAACGAAACGATAAATGATAAACTGCTGCAGGCAGTAATTATTTTATTGGTGTTGTTGTTAGCATTACTTGCTTTTGCCTGGTTTGTTCAAAAGTACTTTTCAAATCCTATACAGATGCTTGCAATAGAGTTACGTAAAGCTGCAATGACTCAGGATTTTTCTGTTCGTTTACCAATTAACCGGCAGGATGAAATAGGTGACCTGTTTAGGGGGTTTAATGATTTACAGAATAAAATAGAAGAAGAAAAAAAAGCACTACAAGATCAACAGTTTGCATTTGATCAACATTGTATTGTAGCTATTACAGATGTAAATGGAACAATAAGCTATGCAAATGATTTGTTTGTTAAAATCAGTGGATACAGTAGGGAAGAATTAATTGGGGAGAATCATCGGATTATAAATTCTTCTTTTCATAGCGGGGATTTCTTTAAACAAATGTATCAGAAAATAAGGTCTGGTATTGTATGGCATGGTGAAATTTGTAATAAAGCTAAAGACGGTTTTGAGTTCTGGGTAGCGACAACTATTGTTCCATTAATTGGTGAGAATGGAAGACCTTTAAGTTACATAGCAATGAGTACTGATATTACTGTACAGAATAACGCTGAAGCAAATCTGTCGCGTGCTCAAAAAATGGCTCACATTGGTAGCTGGGAGTTAGATTTAATAAAAAATAAAATAAACTGGTCGGCAGAGGCCTGTAGAATTTTTGAAATTAATTCTGATAGCTTTACGGCTACCTATGAAACGTTTATTGATGCAGTTCATCCAGATGATCGTGAAATGGTTAACAATGCTTACGCAGAATCACTGAAAACTCGGCACCCCTATGAGTTAGAACATCGATTACAGATGAAAGATGGCCGCATAAAAATTGTTAATGAGCAATGTGATACTTATTTTGATGAGGCAGGGAAACCATTAAGGTTAGTTGGTGTGGTGCAGGATATTACCCAGAATAAACATACGGAAGAAGCATTGAGGCGCTCTCAAAAAATGGAAGCAGTGGGGCAGTTAACCGGGGGTATTGCACATGATTTTAATAATATTATGGGTATTATTTTAGGCAATGTTGAAATACTGGAGTTAATGGATATTTCGGATGAAAACATTCTTAATCGAATCGACCCAATTAAGAAGTCTGCAAAACGCGCGGTTAAATTAACAAGACAATTATTATCTTTTTCACGACGTAAAGCTAATCAGTTAACAGTATCTAATATTAATCAATTACTAGATGGTATGAATAGCCTGATTGATCACTCAATTACGCCTGAGATTGAAGTGGTGTATAAATTTACGCATGACCTGTGGTTAACAAAAATAGATCCTGGTGATTTTCAGGATGCCATACTCAATATAATTATTAATGCTCGAGATGCCATGAATAGTAGTGGTCGTCTGATTATAGAAAGTCTTAACACCCATCTGGATGACAAGTTTTGTGCACTTAACCCAGGCGTTATAAAAGGCGATTATGTTCAGGTCAATATCAGTGATAATGGAAAGGGTATGGCTTTAAAGCAACAACAACACATCTTTGAGCCTTTTTATACAACTAAAGAAGAGGGTAGTGGTACCGGCCTTGGTCTGGCTATGGTGTTTGGTTTTATAGAACGCTCTAAAGGCAGTATTAGAGTATATTCAGAAACAGAAATAGGTACGACTTTCAGGATTTATTTACCCCGGGTAGATGAAAAAATTGAGGTTAAAACGGGACTTGATAAAAAAGTGAGTAAGGCCTTACCTAAAGGAGATGAAACTCTTTTGGTAGTCGATGATGAAGAGGGATTACGTGATTTTGCTCGAGATATCTTAAGTGCTTTAGGTTATACCGTGTTAGTTTGTGGTGATGGAAAACAGGCTTTAGAGTTGCTGGAGCAGAACCCCTCTATCGATCTGTTGTTTAGTGATGTGGTGATGCCCGGTGGAATTAATGGTTATGAGCTTGCTGAGCTTTCAGAAAAAAAATACCCTGATTTAAAAATATTGCTCACGTCAGGCTATACTCAAAATGCAGTAGAAAAAAATAACCAGCACCAAATTACTGTAAACTTACTAAGAAAGCCTTATACAAGAAAAGAGCTGGCTAACAGATTACGGGATATTCTGGACTAAAATAACAATGTCACATAATACAGTATATTTGATTGATGATGATCCGGAAATGGTTGAGCTGCTTTGTGAAGTAGTTGAATTGATTGGGTTTGATACACAGGGATATACTCAGGCAAGTGTGTTTTTTGAGCAGGTTGTCTGCTTTGTAAGCGGATCAATTTTAATTCTCGATCTTAATATGCCTGAAATGGATGGCATTGAAGTTATGCGACGTTTAGCTATTATGGATAATTCACCGGCATTGATATTAGTAAGTGGACATGATGCTGGGGTTTTGCATTCAGCAGAGAAGCTGTGTGAAGCCCATAAATTAGAGCTGATAGCCTCTCTTGGTAAGCCGCTACCACTTGATCGTTTGCGTGAGTTATTAAGACAACATATTAATCTAGGATCAGTGAACGAGCATCAGGTAGTAAACTCGAGTAGTATTAAAATTACTCCTACCGAGATTGAACAGGCAATTATTAATGATGAATTTGTTATGCATTTTCAACCACAGATTGCTGTGGCGACGGGAATGCTTACTGGTGTTGAAGCATTGGTTCGTTGGCAGCACCCAGAGCATGGTTTAATTTATCCAAATTATTTTATAGATGTTGCTGAGAAAAATAATTTAATTGGTATGCTGACTCAGTGGGTTATTAAAGCTGTCGTTAATCAGGAAAAAATGTGGCAGGAAAAAGGTCTTGCGTTAACTGTTTCAGTTAATATTTCAGCTGAAAATATTACCAGCCTGGCATTGCCAGAGCAGTTAAGTAAATTACTGGAAGATAATAAGCTAGACCCCACTCGCCTGGTATTAGAAGTTACTGAAAGTGCATTAATGGGTGAGTTAGTAACTTCATTGGATATTTTGACACGTTTACGTTTAAAAGGCCTGCAGTTATCTATCGATGATTTTGGTACAGGCTATTCTTCCTTATCACAGCTGCATAAAGTGCCATTCACTGAGTTAAAAATTGACCAGAGTTTTGTCGGGAAAATTTCAGAAGATGATGAGGCAAGAGCGATTGTTAAAACCTGTATTATGTTGGGGCATGAGCTTAATATGAGAGTGGTGGCTGAGGGGGTAGAGGATGAGGAAACGATGGAAAAGTTGCGACGTATGGGCTGTGATGTTGCTCAGGGTTATTATATTAGCCGCCCCGTTGCAGAAGATGTTTTAGTCGACTGGTTGAGGGCAAGGTTATAATTTCTATGGACACATACAACAGATTGAAAATTTAAATAATCGCAACATTATTTTATTAAAACTAATCTTTGTGCCAGTTTTTTTAGCGGATTAAAGAAATGATAAAATTTCAGCCTCTATGTTTTCTTTATTAATAACCGTTTTTTGTGCAATTTTTTTATTAAATAAATCACTAATAACAGCGGGTATTTCTATATTGGCTTCATTAGCAATTGATTTCAGTGCGTCAATATCATGGGCGTCAACTTCGCCGGTTAATGCATTTGCGATAACCGGTGAGAATTTAGTCCATTCCGCAGTTGAGTAAACAATCGTTTTTAATGGTTTATCCCGGCAGGTATCATAGGCTTTAAAACAGGTGGCGGTGTGTGGATCCATTAAATAGCCTTCGGCAAACGCATCTTTAATATATTGTTTACCTTCATCGTCATTGCAGTAGTCGGCTATAAAAATATTTTGTAATTGACTAAGTTCATTATCACTTAGTTGATAATATTTATTTTCATCCAGTTGTTGCATAAGGTCTTTGGTTCTTGTTTCACCAAATAAATCAAATAATATTCGTTCGATATTAGATGATTTTAAGATGTCCATAGCCGGGGAGGTGGTTGCAATTACCGATTTATTGCGTAAATCATAAGCACCGGTTTTAATCAGTTGCGTCAAAATATTATTATTATTGGATGCAATTAATATTTTTTCAACGGGTAAGCCCATTTGCATCGCATAGTAGCCACCCAGTGCATTGCCAAAATTACCACTTGGGACATTTAGATAAACCTTTTCGCCTAAAGAAATTGCCTCTTGACGGACCAGTTCCAGATAAGAATGAATATGGTAAATGGTCTGAAAAATAATTCGACCAAAGTTAACTGAATTAGCGGCTGACAGGAAGATGTTTTTTTCCTGTAATTTTTGTTTAAACGTGTTTGAGCCTAGCAGTTGTTTGAGCGCACTCTGTGCATCATCAAAGTCACCGTGTATGCCAATTACTTTAAGATTATCTGCATCTTCAGTTACCATTTGCAGGCGTTGTACATCAGATGTTCCGCCGTCGGGATACATGCAGGCAACCTGTACATTGTCGCGGTTTTTAAATGTCTCTAAAGCAGCGGGCCCAGTATCACCAGATGTGGCGGCAAGTATCAAATAATTTTCATTACGTTTTTTCGCCAGTGATGATAATACCATGCCGAAGGGTTGTAGTGCCATGTCTTTAAATGCGCGGGTGGGGCCGTGGTATAGCTCACTTACATACAGGTCATCATAAACTTTATTAACCGGTACCGGGTTGTTGCTATCATCAAACTCATCATACAGATTCAGGGCTTGTTTAATTACATCCTGATCAATGTCAATTTCGAATGCGGCTAATAAATTGTTAGCAAGTGTTTTGTAATTTGCATTCAGATGATCGCGCAAAAAGTCCTTACCCAGATCAGGGAGTGACATGGGAGAGTAAATGCCACCAAAAGATGATATGGGGCTCAGTATGGCTTCGGAAAACGTAACATGGGTTGGGCGTTGGCCATCGTTGCCGCGGGTTTCGATAAATTTCATATGATCAGAGTTTGCTTAAGCCTGTAAAGCTGCGAATTATAACGAAAAAAATCGTCTATTTCATATGGTTTCGCTCAAGCTTAGCCACAGAGACAACGAGACACAGAGTTTCTTGTGGCTAAATGATTTTGCTCAGCACCTATGTGTCTCAGTATCAAAGGTATTAGAGTAGAAATACTGTCGCCAGGCCAAGAAAGGCCAGCAAACCCACAATATCCGTAATAGTGGTTAAAATAACACTGCCCGCTATCGCCGGATCGATATGTAATTTTTTTAAAATAATTGGAACAGTCACCCCTGATGCCGCAGCAAAAATCAGGTTTATAATCAGGGCAGCGGCAATAACCAGACCGACAGAATAATCATTGAACCAGATGCTGGCGATGAGCGCGACAACTATTGCCCAGACCCCACCATTAAGTAGCCCCACCATGACTTCCTTGTTAAATACCCAGCGCCGGTTGCTGCGGCTAAGTTGCCCCAGGGCCATACTGCGTATAACCAGGGTAATGGTCTGGCTACCGGCAATGCCCCCCATACTGGCAACTACGTTCATTAAAATGGCCACGGTGACCACTCTTTCGAGTGTGGTTTCAAAATTGCTGACGACCCAGGATGCCAGGAATGCGGTAAGCAGGTTAATGCCTAGCCAGATTGCACGGCGTCGAGAGCTGGGTAGCACCGGGGAAAACAGATCTTCTTCATCATTTAAACCCGCCATGCTTAATACGGAGTGGTCGGCTTCTTCACGAATAACGTCAACTACGTCATCAACCGTGATGCGACCCAGCAGCATATTATTGCCATCTACTACCGGTGCGGAGATCAGGTCCAGGTCTTCGAATACCATGGCTACTTCGTTGTCTTCCATGTCAGATGGTATGGCAGTGACGTTGTCATCCATAATATCTTCAACCGTGCTCTCCGGCTCATTAATTAGTAGCTGTGATAGTGGCAGGATTCCCAGATAGTGATTGTGCCTGTCGACAACAATAAGATGATCGGTTGGTTTAGGGATGTCACCCAACAGGCGTAAATAGCGTAATACCACATCCAGTGTCACTTCCGGGCGAACGGTAATGGTATCGGTGTTCATCATGCCACCGGCGCTGTCTTCCGGGAAAGAAAGTACGGATTCAAGCAGCTTACGGTGTTGGCTATCCAGGGAATGTAATACCTGGTCTATTACGGTATCGGGAAGAGATTGAACGAAGTCAGCCGAGTCATCGACTTCAAGGTCTTCGGCAACCTGGACCAGTTGCTTCGGCGACATGTCCTTAATCAGGCCCTGGCGAATCTCATCCCCCAGGTTAATCAGAACCTCAGCTTCCAGGTCTTTGGAAACCAGGGGCCAGATAACCAGTCGTTCATGGGAAGGCAGGGACTCAAGCAGATGAGCTATTTCAGCTGGATGCAAAGCATTCAGCATACCTTCTGCGTGGTGCAAAGTGCCGGATTCCAGTGCTTCGGATAAGGCCTGTAATTGCTGTTCAGTTTTTTCGGTGAAGTCAGTACTATCGACCATGTTTTTTTGCCCGGGGCATGGTTTATTTACGGATTGGCGTTTAGCGAAGAATTGCTTATAAACATAGACTTAAGACTTACGACTATAATTTAGGAAAAGCGTTGATTCAATTCATTAACTGCCAGCTTAATTTCCTGCGGATCAGATAAATTCAAAATTTTTTCCGTCAGTGGGCGTAATTGTTCTATTTCACTGCGATTAATAATATGTTTGACATCCAGTAAGCTGTTGGCCTGTACACTGAAGTATTGTAATCCCATGCCCAGTAATAGGCGAGTATATTGTGTATCTGAGGCCATTTCACCGCACATTGAAACAGGAATCCCCTGAGCCTCACCTGCATTGAGTGTCATTTGAATTAATTTTAAAACAGCCGGGTGTAGTGGATTGTATAGATAGCTTACTTCGTCATCTATGCGGTCAAAGGCCAGGGTATACTGAATTAAATCATTGGTACCGATAGATAAAAAATCCAGCTTGTTTGCCAGGCTATCTGCTACCAGTGCTGCGGATGGAACTTCTATCATGGCGCCAATTTTAATCTGCGGATCAAGCCTTACACGTCGAGATTTTAACTCTGATTTGGCCTGCTCAATAAGTTCTAATGCCTGCTCCAGTTCTGAAATGCAGCTAATCATAGGAATCATCAGGCAAACAGGGCCATAGCCAGCGGTGCGTAAAATAGCTTTTATCTGCGGTAAAAAGATTGATGGATCTTTTAAGCAACGCCTGATTGCGCGTAAGCCCAGAGCTGGGTTATGTACCAATGGGCCATGTTGAGTTGTATCTGCAAGCTCTTTATCGGCACCTAAATCGATAGTCCGAATGGTAAGAGGGTGTCCCTTGAGTGAACGCAGGGCACGTCGATAAGTTTCAAACTGTTCATCTTCACAGGGCATGTCGTTATGCTCAATAAAAAGCATTTCGGTTCGATATAAACCAACGCCGGTGTGATCATATTGGCGTAATGTGCGGACATCCGCAGGCCGGTCAATATTGCCCTGTAAATTTA
>Ga0316207_10000211_pt1 | contig 114812 bp, 103 predicted proteins | sample 6weekpyrite_MG_FD_204943 | JGI IMG/M metagenome (GOLD analysis project Ga0316207, IMG submission 204943) | Microbial mat bacterial communities from mineral coupon in-situ incubated in ocean water Damariscotta River, Maine, United States -... | ecosystem: Environmental > Aquatic > Marine >...
TAAATAAAAAAAATCACTATAAATATGTAAATCACCTAAATTAAAATGTTTTCCATAACCTCCACTACGTAAGTTATTGCTACCAATATCTGCATAGATAAAGCCTTTATTAGAGGTTTTATCCTCTGCAAAAGTTATTATATTTACAGAGCCTGCATAACTTGCAAGCGTATCTGCAGAAATAGATGGCCCCCTAATTACTTCAATACGCTTTATCATCTGAAGTGGCATACTTAGCCATTGACTATATGTATCAAATAGAAGCTGATTTACATAGACGCCATCAATATATAGTTTAGATTGACCAAAAGCAAAAGAGTTAGAGCCTCTAAAAACTGGTGTTTTAGTCATAAGATTATCAGCTGCTATATCAACACCTGGTACAAGAGATAGTGCATCCTCTACATCTCTTACGCCAAGTTTAAATAACTCTTTTTGAGTAAATACAGAGATAATATATGGCTTATAATCAATATTTTGACGCGTCTTTGAAGCTTCTTGCGATATATCACTTAAATCTTGTCGTAACTCATTTAAAATATTTGCCTCTAAAATGGCTGAAAAAAGTAATAATAGTAGTACTCTTTTCATATCTTTCTCTCTATAATCCAGGAAGCTTTGGGAACTTGCCTAACTTTGTCCATCTTGTATATACTCCCCAAGCTTTCTTTAACCAATGTCCAATAAAAGGCATAGGAATCATAAAGGCTCTTTTATCATCCCTATAGACAAAAGCAGCTCCATCACCAGTATCCATAACACATAAAATATTCAGGTGTTCAGCATAACTTTGACGCTCAGTTTCACCCTTTTCTGTAGCAATAATATTGTGCGCGCTATTATGTGCCATAACTTCAGCAATATGACCCTGCTTTGCCTTCCAATCAGGCCCATCTATACTTGCAACATCACCAGCTGCATAGACATTTTCATAACCCTCTACTTTACATGTTCCATCTATTTTTACAAAACCAGATTCACTAAGTGGAAGATCTGACTCTTTTAGCACGCTATGCCCTGCTCCAGCTGGAATAAACATAATAAAGTCTGATTCTAATGTACTCTCATCTTCAAAGACAACTTTATCACTATCAAAACGTTTTATTTTTTTACCTAAACGTCTATCTATGTTTAAAGATGAAAACATCTTATCCATCATAGCTAGTGATTTTTCACCCATTCTTGCACCTGGTTTTTCCATAGGAGCGAAAAATGTAAGCTCAAATTTATCTCTAAGTCCTCGTTTTTTTAACATATTATGGACATTAAAAAGTAGTTCAAATCCAGGCCCACCACGTACACCAGCCTTATCTTTTGGGTTTCCACCAAAACCAAAAGCTAATTTACCACTACCTTTTTCCATTAAAGAATCAAGTCTGTCACGAATTGCCGTAGACATCTCTGGTTCACCACAAATTGACAGAGTATTTTCAAGTCCCTCATGCTTCATTTTATGTGCACCAATTGCGACAACAAGATAGTCATAACTCATCGGTCCTGATTCTAAATGAACAATATTACTTTTTGCCTCAATACGCTTAAGCGCGTCAACTCTTACATCAAAACCATGTGCAAGAGCTATCTCATCTAAATTTATGCAAGTTTTTTCAAAAGTTGTCTCACGTGTTGGAATCCAGATAGAAGTTGGGTAAATATAGAGATAATCACGGTTAGATATTAATGTAACATCAAAACCACCACGCTTTAAATCAATCGCTGATTCAACTCCTGCAAAGCCTCCACCTAAAACTACTGCTTTTTTCATGTAAATATTCCTAATATTATAAATATATAAATTTTAAGTTAGATTATAGTTTTTTAGGGATTAAAAGTCAATGTAAAAAGAGCAAAGCGGATAAGGGATAACAAACCGCTTTGCCTTAAAAAGGGGGGATATAGTTTAGCTACTTACAATAGGAAGTATATAGGAATTTTGTGAATACGATGTTAATGTTATGTTAATATTGTAAAAAAGTTTATATATGCAAAAAAAATCTATCTTTTCACTCTCATTTAGCGATTTTTTTACAAAAGAATTTTTGCTCTTAGCAATTTTACCATTTTTCATTAGTGCTGGTCTATTTTTTGGACTATATGCAATTCTTGTCGATGTCCCAATAGTTGAGGGGTCATTTTTCACCAATATATTTTCAAATTTAATATCAATGGTTCTCTATGCACTTGGTGGTATTGCCAGTGTTATGCTATCTCTTTTAAGTGCTCTTGTAATAATAGGATTTTTAACACCATATGCTGTTTCAATTGTACATAAACGTCACTACTTGGAGATAGAACGTGACACCTCTATAACAATTATAGAGAGTTTAATCTTTTTTGCAAAAACATTTTCAATATTTTTTATACTTTTAATTCTATTTACACCACTATATTTCATTCCAGCGGTAAATGCAATAGCCTTGCAAGCTCTTTTTTTCTATCTTTTTCATACACTTTTAGTTTTTGATGTTGGAACAAATATATTTAATTCAAATGATTATAAGGTTTTTAAAAAAAAGCGACGCATTTCAATATTAACAACAAACCTTCTGCTTTTTTTACTCTCTCAAATACCAATGGTTGGTCTTTTAATTCCACTTTTTACAGTAATTGTAATTACACACATCTCTTTTAAATATAAAAAAGAGGCTTTGCAAGTTCTGTAAACTCCTCTTTAGATTCTAAGGCAATATCTAGCTCAATTTTAATGAAGTCAGTCAAAAACTCTTGAGATTTTATTTCAGCCTCATATGAGCTAAGTAGATATTTAAACTTCTCAAACTGGCTATATTCAACTCTCATATCTACAGATGTTTTAGCAATATACTCTTTAAACTCTACACTACCTATTACGCTGTTTGTAGCGTCACTATATGCACGAACAAGTCCACCTGTTCCAAGTTTTGTACCGCCAAAATAGCGCACAGTAATAATTGCAATATCTATAAGAGAGTTTCCTTGAAGCACATTCAGCGTAGGCTTTCCAGATGTTCCCCTTGGTTCACCATCGTCACTACTTTGTTCAACAATTTGAGAATGTTCATTTAAAGTACGCCAAGCATAGACAAAATGGCGTGCTTTTGGATGTTGCTGTTTTAAATACTCCAGTTGAGACTTAAACTCTCTGTATGGCATAATAAAAGCTATAAACTTAGACCTTTTTACCTCAACTGTAGATCTAAAAACCTCGTTATATCTCAATAACCTCATCAAACTCCCCATTAACACCCTTAACATGAAAAACACCATTTTCTAATTTAATATCTGCAACTTTTGAACCATCTTTAAATATTTCTCCACCTTGGCAGCCAGATTGATTAAATGTACCTTTGCCAGTATAAGCTTCACCTTCAACTGTCTGCGCAAAATCAAAACTTCCATCCATTGAGCTTGTATCATTTGGATTAATTTTAATTTTTACATTATTCATATCCATATTTGTACCATTTGGAAGTGTCATAACAGCAGTCGTATCAAATGTAATAGAGCTAGGCATTTCACCAGTTGTCATTGGAATTGTTGCGACTAATGGTTGCATTACAACGCTTGAACCACTAACACTTAAACCAGAACTTCCCATATCAACAGAAATTTTTATATTCATTTTTTTCAAATCAGGCTGAAACCCACTTGCTAAGTCAGCTAATGGACCTGCCGCACCTGTTGTCATATTTACATAATTACTTGTCTGTGTAATATCCTCAGCAATGACAGCACCTGTTGATGTTCTAATAAATTGCATAGTCATTGATGGATCAACTCCCATAATCGTCTGCCCTACTTTACCTGTCCAATCTCCACCAGTATTAAATTTAAATTGTCCTAAATCTGCCCTTGTAGCTTTTCTAGCAAAAGCACTTGAAGATGTTACAGATTTAACACCAGTAGTAACACCAGTTGCAGCAACTCCAATATCATCATACGTATTACCCATCTGTACTACATATTTTGATATAGCCCGAGTATTTGCATCTAATGTAACAGGAGATGTACTAGCTGAAGAGCTTGTAGATGCACCCAATGTAATAGACCTACCGTCACTACTTAAAGATATAGTGTCAAATATCTTTTCAGTACTACCTCCACTCACAGCTTTCCAAGTAAAGTTAGTTAAGCTATGTTCCCATATTGTGGTGGAATCAGCATTTTCACCAGAGCGAGTATCTGCAATAAAAACTCTCCCGCTGTTTGTCATCCAAAAAAACCACTTAATTGGGTTAACTCCACTAAGTTCATTAATATAATCTTGCTTTTGAACTTCTGTAAGTCTAACAGACTTATTGGCAGTAGTCTGTTCAAAATCATCTAATTGATCAGCGAATGAAAATGATGTTAATAAAGCCGCACTAAGTATAATGTTACTTAAGTTCATAACAGATCCTTTTAATGTATATACTATATGCTAATTAACTATCACTTAAAAGGTTATTAATATATCCACTATGCAAATATATATTTTAATTAAAAAATATACTTTATACCTGCATAAAGACTAGCCCCTCTAGGTGAATCAATAGTACTTCCCTCATACTCTAACAATGCTTCATAATGTTCATTCATATGATACTCAATACCAGCTCCATACACCACTCCACTATCATGAGAATTAATATTTAACTTATTAATAGTTTCATTTTCAAACTCGTACCCAACTTTACCCAAAATACCTATATCATGAGTTACTGGTAATACATAAGTCACATTAAATGCATATGTCCAATAGTGTCCTTTTGCATTTTCAATCTCTAACTTCTCTTCTAAACCCTCTATAACAATACGTTTTTCACGTACACTATTGTTACTATATGATGTATCAAGCTCCACTGCAAAGTGATGTGGTAGTGTATATCCAATATCAATACCTATTCCACCTCCTCTTCTACCTTCAATCTCAACACCATTAGCTTCTCTAATTGTTTCAGATGTAGTCAGTAATGCTTTTGTCACAATATAAAACTCACCTACTTTAGCATGCTCTTTTGCAATACCAATTGACATACTCATAATCAATGCCAATGAGGCTACTGTAACTTTTTTATTCATCTATTCTCCCACCCTAATTAATTTGAGGTGGAATTATAGAATAACTATAAAAATTATTCTTCACTATTTTTGCTTATAAAGTTATCTATTATTGCTAATTTATAAATATTTTTTGCTAATATTATGGTATGAAACGTACTACTTTAGAAAAGCATACACAAATAGCTAATGATATTATGTATTATATATACACTCATATAGAGATACACATTGATGTTAATGAATTAAGTGAAGAGCTAAAGGTGAGTAAATATCACATGCATCGTATTTTTAAAGATATTTTTGGAAAAAATATTTATGAAAGCATAAAGTCTATACGTCTACAAAAAGCTTCAAATTTACTTTTAACAAATCAGCTTAGCACAATTAGCGATATTGCTAAACTTTGCGGTTATAGTTCACAAACGTCATTTATTAGAGTATTTAAAACACGCTTTAATATGTCACCTAAAAAGTGGCGAAATGGTGGTTATAAAAGCTATTCAAAACAGATTCTAATACAATCATTACGATCGCGACAAATCTTATCTCCATTTAGTATGATAGAACCTACTATAGTAAAAATGCCAGATTTACATAGCTACTATATACGTCATCACGGCTATGATGACTCTATAAAGCAAACTTGGCAAAAACTACAGACATGGACATTAAGTAATAATCTAAGTGATTTCCAACAGATTGCGCTTTTTCATGATAATCCAACTATTACTCCCTTAAGTGAGTGTCACTATGTAGCATGTATAGCTTTAGAATCAAAAGAGTTCTACAACAATAGCCGTCTGCCACACTTTAAAATATCTAAAGGAATTTATGCAAAATTTGATTTAAAGGGCTATCATGGAGATTTAATACAACTTATTCATTGGGTTTATCATGATTGGTTACCAAAAAGTGACTATGAGACAACCACAAAGCCATCATATAGCATCTATAATACTAACCCATACCTAAACAGTGATGGTGTGTTGGATGTAAGCTTTTATCTATCAATACAATATTAAATATCTTAATCCAGATAATAAATATCTACAAAAATAAATTATTATTATAACTTAAATCAAAAATTTACTACATAGTATAAGATTTTATAAAGATAGTTTAGTTTACCATTCCATTTAATCATTACAGTTTACTTACTTAAATTAGCTAAACTTTAAGAATTATTTATGTTAGTTATTACTATAATAAAGACGGCTTATCAAAGCCAAATCCTTTGTTTATTGTAGAAGGGAGTAACAAATATGAACGTAGACACAGTTACTTTTGCGGTTAACGTTAAAACTGATGCTATTGACAACAGTGGTAAAACAATCGCAATAGAAGAGAATATTGGGCATTTCACTGCGCGTGCAACTGCAGAAGAATTTATTATGAAAGAGTGTGTCCCTAGAGGTATAGAGTGCGAAATTGTGACAAATTTACACGAAGCATTCCCACCAAAAAAAATTAAATAGTTTGACGACTAATAAACTTTCAAAGGGGTGCTAAAGCGCCCCTCTTTAGATTATCTAAATGCAATAAATATTTGATACATCTTACAACCAACACAAAATCCAAGAATAGCTTCAGTTAAAGAGCATAATACAAATAAAATAGCTACAACAGATGCCAGTTCAAAATATGCAAACCAAGTAAATAGCACAATAGTAACTGAAAAAGCAAGCGCTAAATATAGAGTAAACCTCTTTGCAGCTGCATCTTCACTTTTTGAAGCTATATTAAAAATTTTCTGAATCATATTACTTACAAGCCAAATTGGACTAAATCTATTTTTACGTAAGATTCTTATAAATATATCAAATATTAAAAAATATATAAATAATATTGAACCTGTTGAAACATACAGAAGGAGTAAAAATGATACAGAGATAGAGCCTAGTCTAACTATAGTTGTATCTACCTTTTCATAAGATATGGGGCAAGCACTACTCATAATTAATCCTTTTTATGAATTATGACAGAAGTAAAAGCAAATGTCAAGTATCTTGATTATTTTACTCAAGATTAAGAGTATGTTATTATTTCGCATTTAAATTCTCATTATAAAGATTAACTAATGATTAAAACATTGAGTAAAACAGCACTTAGTGCCATATTTGCAACGGTTATTGGGACAATGGGTTACTTTGGTAATTTTAGCGGAGTAGGTAGCGAAACTCTTGATAAAGAGTATGTGAAAAAAGGAGAGGCCTCATTTGATGACCTTAGCCCCTCTTTAAAAAAGCGTTACTATGCTGAAAAGAAAAAATGTCAAAATCAAAAAACTGCTGTAACTAATAGTAGTTCTATAAAGAGTGAACCCATACAAGAGGTTAAAGCACCACAAGTTGTATACTCTGAACCTAAAGTTTTACAAAAGAGTAAAAAACAGAACTTTGTATCACAAATAAGTTGTGCAAATATGGGAGTCAATGAGTATAAAATATATGATGAGTGTCGTACAAAACTATATGACTTTTTTAAGACAGTAGATTCAGATGAGTATAAATTTGAAATTATTCCACTTGTAGATAATCATGACTTTAAAATTTTAAAGCAGATTAAACAAAATCCAAATATCTGTAACAAATTAGAGTCTAAAATAAGTGATACTCAAATAAGTAATCTCTTCTCTTTAGCAAATGCTGGACTTGGAGTTTATAGAATAAAAGAGGCAAGATGGCTTCTTCGCCAACGTTTTGGTAAAGATATAGATGTAAAGTTTACACCATATACAATAAATACAAAATATGATAGAGGTTTTTTAATTCGACTTTATAACTAAGGGAATAGTTTTTGCATAGTATTTACTAACATACAGGTGAGGAAGTACTATGCTAGGCAAACTCTACGTCATATTATTGTTTGCCACACTCACATATGCCAAAAGCTACTATACAATTCAATTAATTAGCGTTGAAAAACGAAACTCTATCCCAGATGAATTACTCTCCATACTAGAAAAATCAGATATATCATATAAAATTATTAAAAAAGATTCTAGTTTTAAATTAACAAGTGGAAGGTATTTAACAAAAAAAGAGGCAAACAGTGCACTCTCTAAACTCAAGAAGTTAAAAAGTGATGCTTTTATCACAACTCAAGCTATTGAACTAAAACCTAAAAATGATGATTTTATTGAGACAAAAACAGTACAAATCATGGCTGTAACTGATAGAGAATCAATTACCAACAGTTCACTTAGAATAGTAAAAAGTAGTGGGTATAAATACCGTATTATTCAAAAAAATGGGCACTACTATCTCTTGGTTGGTGAGTTTAACTCTAAAAAAAATCTCTCTTTAGCTCTAAAGAGATTAAAAAAGAGCTTTGGAGAAGATATTTTTGCTCGAAGTGCAATAGTAAATCCAAATATAAAATACTCTAAAAATATATCTAGTAACCATACAAATAGTAAACCGATGCTCAAAACATTCTATGCAGGTGTTGCATTTGGTGGTATGAGTTCTAGTACTAAAGAAAATTTACGCAAAAACAACTCTTTGGGTGCGGGTTTTCATCTAGGTCTTAAATTACCATATAAATTTAGAATTCAATCACAATATCTATTCTATCCAAAAGTAAAAGAGATACGAAACAATAGTGATTTTACTCGTTCAAAAGCTACTAGAACATATCATCAATTAAATATAAGTCTGAAAAGAAAACTTCAAATTACTTCTGAACTAAGTTTCTATCCAAAGGCTGGTTTATCAATATCAAGATATGACGTTGATGACAAAGACTTAAATTACATAAAATTTCAAAACTCATACGATACTAGTAATCAATCAGAGCTACTATTTAATCCACATGCTGGTTTTGGATTTGACTATTTACTAAATAAAAATTTTCATTTTGGTGTAGAATACCTACATACTTTTGAATTAGATATAGACCAAGTACTACTTAACTTAAACTATGAATATTAAAAATTATGATATTATTAGAATATACTATATGAGAGGTTTATTATGAACAATCCATTTTTTCCGGACAACTTAGATGAGAATAATGTACCGGTGCTAGATGACAAAGAAATCATCAAAGCTGCCCTATCATATGCACAAGCGCGTGCAAATTTGTTGGACAATCCTGCTGATGCTGCTGTAGCATTTCTAAAAAACTATAGCGAGTTTTATCAGGAACTATCAAAAGATGAGGCGGAAGAAACACTAAATGATGATGACATGTTAGTTTAATGTAGTTATAATTGCGCGAATTTAGGAGCAATATATATGAAAAATTCGCGCAATATAACATTAAAAGGCGATAGTAAAACATTAAGAGCAGATATTTTACAAAATTTTCGCCACACATACGAGCTGTATGAGTTACTATTTGAAACACTTTTAAATGATGACGTATATTATGAACGTCCCGAGCCTCAACGTCATCCCATTATCTTCTACTTTGGACACACAGCAACTTTTTTTATAAATAAACTTATAGTTGCAAAAATTATTGACAATAGAATAAATCCAGAACTTGAATCAATGTTTGCAATTGGTGTAGATGAGATGAGATGGGATGACTTAGATGAAAAACATTATCATTGGCCTAGTGTTGATGAAGTAAGAGAGTATAGAAAAGAGGTTAAAAAAGTTGTAGAACAATCAATTTTAACACTTAATATAGATGAGAATATAGACTGGAATGATCCTATTTGGACAGTTATTATGGGCATTGAACATGAAAAAATTCACCTTGAAACTTCATCTGTTTTAATTCGTCAACTTGATATTAAATATGTAAAGTCACATCAGCGCTTTACGATATGTCCAGATGATATAAATCCACCATTAAATACGCTACAAGAGGTGCAAGGTGATGATGTTATGCTTGGGATAGATAAAGAGCATAATCAATATGGATGGGATAACGAGTTTGGTGAACATAAAAATTATATTGCAACTTTTAAAGCTTCAAAGTATTTAGTAAGTAATGCTGAGTTCATGGAGTTTGTAAATGATGGTGGGTATGAGAATGATAGCTACTGGAGTGAGGAGGGCATAAAGTGGAAAGAGTTTGCAAAAATAAAACACCCAACATTTTGGGTAAAAGATGGCTCATCATTTAAATTTAGAACAATGACACAGATAATAGAGATGCCTCAAAGTTGGCCATGTGAAATAAATTGGCTAGAAGCTGATGCATTTTGTAAATATAAGAGTAAAAAAGATGGAAAAAATTTAAGGCTCTTAACTGAAGATGAGTGGGTTAGACTCAGGGACTTTTGTGATGTTGATCATGAAAACACACCTGCTAATATTAACCTAGAACATTATGCATCAAGTATGCCAATAAACCATTTTGAGCATAATGGATTTTATGATGTAATTGGAAATGTTTGGCAGTGGACTCAAACACCTATCTATCCATTTGATGGATTTGAAGTTCATCCAACCTATGATGACTTTTCAACACCAACATTTGACAACCGTCACAACCTAATTAAAGGTGGTTCATGGATTTCTACAGGGAATGAAACTTCAAAAAACTCAAGGTATGCATTTAGACGACATTTTTACCAACATGCTGGGTTTAGATATGCTGAATCTCCAAATGAGGTAAAAGGTGAATTTGATTTATATGAGACAGATGGTTTAATTTCTCAATATTGTGAGTTCCATTATGGTCAAAGCTATCATAATGTTAAAAACTTTCCAGCTGAAATGGCTCGTATCGCCTTAAGTTTTGCTAAAAGCAAGAGTCGTGCACTTGATATTGGTTGCGCTGTTGGAAGAAGTACATTTGAACTAGCACGAGAGTTTGATAGTGTTACAGGTATAGATTTTTCAGCACGATTTATTCGACAAGCAATTGAGCTAAAAGAGAGAGGCAAATTAAAATATGTTTTACCAACAGAGGGTGAACTAGTAAGTTATCACCAAACTTCATTAGATGAGCTTGGACTTAAAGGGCTAGAGAAAAAAGTGGAATTTTGGCAAGGTGATGCTCATAATCTTAAAGCGCATTTTAAAAATTATGATTTAGTTCTAGCACTAAATTTAATTGATCGTCTATACAATCCACGTCAATTTTTAGAAGATTTACAGACACGAATGAATAGTGGAGCAATTTTACTAATATCTTCACCATATACATGGCTTGAAGAGTATACTCAAAAAGAGAATTGGTTAGGTGGATTTAAACTTCATGGTGAGAGTATCAAAAGTTCAGATACTATAAAAAATATTTTATCTGAGCATTTTACACTTCTTAAAGAGCCATTTAAAGTTGGCTTTGTCATTAGAGAGACAGCTAATAAATACCAACATACGCTTAGTGAAGCGATGGTTTTCCAACGCAAATAGATATGTTTGACTTTGACGCTAAGATAGATCGTAGCAATAGTGGTTCTGAAAAATATGACAGACTTGAAAAACTATATGGAGATAAAGATGTAATCTCCATGTGGGTAGCTGACATGGACTTTAGCATTGCACCTTGCATAGATGAAGCTATCAAAAAGCGCTCCTTACATCCAATCTATGGCTACCCATCATACCCTCCAGCTCTGTACCAATCTGTAATTTCATGGTTAGAAAGACGACATAATTGGAATGTTAAAAAGGAGTGGTTAACATTTTCACCTGGCGTTTTAGCTAGTTTAAATCTTAGCATTCAAAGCTTAACAAAAGAGAACTCAACAATTTTAATTCAGACACCTGTATACCCACCATTTTTTAGTGCTGCAACTGATAATAATCGAAGACTTTTAACAAATCCTCTAGTTTTAAACAATGGACGTTATGAAATTGATTTTGCAGATTTAGACAATAAACTAAGAGAAAGCTCAATGCTTATTATAAGTAATCCACACAATCCAACAGGAACACTTTTTACAACAGATGAGTTAAAAGAGATTGTTAGACTATGTGATTATCATAATGTAATTTTATTTAGTGATGAAATTCATAGTGACATTGTATTTGGTAAATTTACACCAGCTGCCTCGGTAGGTAAACATAGTCATATAATTACAGCTCAATCTCCTAGTAAAACATTTAATATAGCTGGATTATCATCTTCATTTAACATAATAAGTAACGACGATATGCGTAAAAGAGTAAGAGATTCAATAAATAGATTACACATTTCTACAATTAATCAATACGGAATTGTTGCGATGCAAGAGGCGTATAGATGTGGTGAGCCATGGCTTGAAGAGCTTAAAACTTATCTATCTAAAAATATTAAAACTGCTTCAGACTTTTTTATAAATAGTCCAATTAAAATGACCAAACCAGAAGCTACCTATCTACTTTGGCTAGATTGTAGTTCACTAAATCTATCACCTAAAGAGTTGCAAGCCTTTTTTGCAAAAAAAGCTAAACTTGGACTTAGTGCTGGACATACATTTTCAAAAGATTATGCTCAATTTATGAGAATGAACATTGCACTTTCAAATCAAGAGCTAGTTCGTGCTCTAAATCAACTAGAAGTTGCACTTAAAGCTGCGACATAACCAGATGACCAAGCCCACTGAAAATTGTAACCACCTAAATCTGCATCAACATCTAACACTTCACCCGTAAAATATAACCCACTATGGATAGTTGATTCTAAACTCTCTAAATCTATTTTTTCAAATGATACACCACCGATAGTTGTCTCAGCACTCTTATATCCATGTAAAGAAGTTACACTAAATTTCCAGCCTTGAAGTCTCTTAACAATACCATCAACACTTTTTGTCTCTTTTAATATGCAGCGCGCTATTTTTTTATGAATGATAGCACTAAGGTGAAGTTGCATATCTTTTTTTCCATCAATTTGAATAAAATTTTTAAGCATATTTGTAAGTTCTACACTACTAAAACTAGGTAAGAATCTAATAGATACTTCAACCTTTCTACTATTATCTAATGCAAGTGCTGCTAATCTACTAGACTTTAAAATTGTTGGGCCTGACAGACCATACTCGGTAAAAAGCAGATCTTCATTTTCTCTATTTACTATTTTTTTATCAATTACAAGATTAACCTCAGCATCTACTCTAACACCCTTTAGTTCTCTAAGACATGGATGTTTACAATCTAACTGTACGAGTGAGGGCATCGTTTTAACTATTGAGTGTCCTAACATTTTTGCTAAATTATAACCGCTATCACTGCCACCTAAATGGCTAGCGACCTCACCTCCAGCACTTATTATTACTTTATCGTATAACTTTTTTTCACCACTTACAAAAAGTGAAAATTTTCCATTTTCTTTAGAAATTTTTGTGATCTCTATCCCTAAATAAAGTTTAACCCCTAAAGACTCTATAGCATATAACATCTGTTCAACCATAATGCTTGCTTGTCTTGAAAGTGGATACATTCTTCCATCTTCATTTTCTACTAACTCAATACCTAAATCTCTAAAAAACTCTACTGTTTTATCTTTTGAAAACTGATGTAGTACTTTTTCTATTACTTGGGGAGTAGTAGAGTGGAAGTAGCTAGGCTGAACATCAACATTTGTAACATTACATCTTCCATTCCCACTTGCATATATTTTTTTTCCAGCTTTTTCATTCTTCTCAAAAATAGTAACTGATGCACCATTTCTAGCACATACAATGGCTGCCATCATACCCGATGCACCTGCACCAATTATTGCTATATTGTTTTCATTCTTCATAGATGAAAGTATATCATTAGAGTTCTTGTAAGAGTATCTTATAGAACTTAATCAGGGTTTTATAAGGATATATTATTTATAATTCACTATTAGGTAGGTATTTCAAATGAGTATTTCTAAACAATTTTTTTTAAAACTACTTCCCACTGTACTAATATCCATACTACTCATTAGCTTTGTTAATATCTATTCAACATATGAAACAGTGACAACTCAAATTCGCTCACACTTAGAATCTGTTGCATCTATTCAAACACATAGAGTAACCTCTACTATAGAACATGTAAAGAATGATCTTGGTCTCATAAGTAGTCGTACTAAATTGAGAAAAAGTTTAGCTATGTACAACATTAAGCCAAATATTGAACATCTAACATGGATGAATAATATTATTTTAGATGCTAAAGAGTCAACTCATAGTATAAATAATATAACTATTTTAGATTACAGAGGTAAAGCTATAGCATCAACTGCAAAAAGTGAGATAGGAAAAATCTATACAGACCTTTTTAAAACTGATAAACCTATAATAATGACCGCAGAAGGCGCAATTTCTATGATCTTTTCTAAGAAATTAATATATGATGGGAATATTGTTGGGACACTTCTAGTAGAAAATAGTTTACACAACTTAAATAGTACTATTACAGATTACTCAGGTCTTGGTAGTACAGGTGAGACTGTACTTGCAATGCGCGATGAAAATGGTGATGCTAAATTCATTATTCCACTTAGGTTTGACAAAGATGCAGCGATGCAGCATACTATTTCAAAAGAGCGTTTAAGTGTTCCAATTTCTCAAGCTCTACTTAAAAAAAATCTATTTTTAGATAGTGCACCAGATTATAGAAATAAAAATGTACTTGCCCAAGTACGATATATAGAGGACTTAGATTGGGGAATTGTTGTAAAAATTGATGAGGATGAAGCATATTCTCCACTTTATAAAATGCTCTATCAAGACGCTATTTTATCTTTAATTATAATAATTATAATGTCATATATTTTAAAAGAGTTTTCACGCTCATTTATTTCACCAATTGAACTCTTAACAAAAAAGAGTCAAGAAATTTTAGTTAAAACTATACCAAATAGTAAAATCAAAACAGAAGATATAAAAGATGAAATTGAAGTTCTAAACATTAATTTAAATATACTGCTAGACAGATTACAAGAAAAGATAAAACTACAGCAAGCATCACTTAAACAGGGAGAAACAGACTTACAAGAGGCACAGAGCAATGTTATAAACTCTAAAAAAATGGCTTCTCTTGGAGAGATGGTTGCAGGTGTTGCACATGAAATTAATACACCTGTGGGATCTAGCTTAACAGGGGTCACACATCTTCAAGACATAATTAAAAACTTACGAAAACTCTATGAAGAGAGTAATATGAGTGAAGATGACTTTAACAACTTTTTAGAGATAGCTGAAAAAATAGCCTCAGCACTAACCACAAATTTAGAAAGAACTGTTGATCTTGTACGTAGCTTTAAACAGGTTGCTTCAGATCAAACATCTGACATAGTACGTATTTTTAATGTAAAAGAGTACATTAATGAAATACTTATTAGTTTAAGAAATAATCTTAAAAATACGAAACATATTATTTCAATTCATTGTGATGATAATTTAATACTAAAAAACCATCCTGGATACTTTGCTCAAATATTAACTAACTTTATAATGAATTCATTAATTCATGGATTAGACAAAAATGAGACTGGACATATAGATATTGATATAAAAAAGGAGTCAAATAGTGTAACTTTCACCTATAGTGACGATGGAAAAGGAATTAACAAGGAGCATATAGATAAAATCTTCAATCCATTTTTTACAACAAACCGTGATAATGGTGGCACGGGACTTGGACTAAACATAGTGCACAATATAGTTACTAAAAACCTAGATGGCACAATAGAGTGCCATAGTGAACTTGGCAATGGTACAAAATTTATCATTAATTTTGAGAGTGAGTAAGGGAGTATAAATGGCAAATTCATCTTTTAAATTTGCAGATAAAAAAGATAAAAATGACCAAAAAGAGAGCTGGAGAATACTTATAGTTGATGATGATGAGCAGGTGCATACCATTACTCAAGCTGTACTTCGTACTTTTATGTTCGAAGATAAAAATATAGAATTTATTAGTGCATATAGCGCAAAAGAGGCAAAAGAAAAGCTATTAAACTTAGATGACATAGCACTGATTTTATTAGATGTTGTAATGGAAGAGAGTACATCTGGTTTAAGTGTAGCAAAGTTTATACGTGAAGAGCTAAAGAATAGTATGACGAGAATTGTACTTCGCACAGGACAACCAGGAAGTGCCCCTGAAGAAAAAGTTATTATTGATTATGATATTAATGACTATAAAGAGAAAACTGAACTCACTGCAAAAAGACTATTTACAACTGTAATCTCCTCGTTAAGAAACTATAGAGACTTAAAAATTATTGATGATGACCGTAGAATATTAGATAAAAATAGACAAGGATTACGACAAGTTATTGATAGTTCAGCTCATCTATTTGAAATGCGCTCTTTAAAAGATTTTGCAAGTGGCGTATTAACTCAATTAATCGCTATGATTGGGGTTGACAATAGTTCACTTTATGTTCAAGCAGATGCCCTCTCTGTTGAGATGAGTAATAACACATTTAATATATTAGCTGGTACAGGTGCATTTGAAAAGTTACCACAACTACACAGTAATGCAGATATTCCTAAAGATATAGTAGATTTATTTAATCAAGCACTGAAAAAAGAGGAGCGCATATTTATAGATGATATTTTTATTGGCTACTTTAAAACAAAAACTGCTCACACAAATCTACTATATGTTAAAGGGTGTCAAGACTTAAATGAAACTGACCATCATTTGATAGATATATTTTTAGCAAACGTAGCTATAGCATTTGAAAACCTATACCTTGACAAAGAGATTCAAGATACACAAAAAGAGGTAATTACAACACTTGGTGAAGTTGTTGAAAATAGATCACATGAAGCTGGAAATCATGTTAAACGTGTTGGCTTATTTACATACCTACTCGCTAAAAAACTAGGTTTAGAAGAGGAAGAGGCTATGCGGCTAAAAACCGCAGCACCGATGCATGATGTTGGTAAAATTGCAATATCAGATTCTATACTTATGAAAGAGGGTCCGCTAAGCGATGATGAGTTTACTATAATGAAAAAACATGCTCACATTGGTTATGAAATTTTAAATAAATCTCCGCGTGAATTAATGAAATGTGCAGCATTAGTTGCAAGAGATCACCATGAAAAGTTTGATGGAAGTGGCTATCCAAATGCAATAAGTGGAGAAGAGATAAGTTTATATGGAAGAATTGTAGCTGTTGCAGATGTTTTTGATGCTCTCTCACACAAGAGATGCTATAAAGAGGCATGGGTACCTAAAGATGTATTAAATTACTTTGATGAACAAAAAGGAAAACATTTTGACCCTAAAATTGTAGAAATTTTATTTGATAATGTCGATGAATTTCACAATATAAATGCAGAATATGCAGATGATGCTTAATGCGTTTTATCCTTATTATTCTTACAGCACTGAGCATAAATGCACAAGAAAACTCTACACTTACAGATGAAGTGCGCATAGAAATAATGCAATGGGCGAACCCAATGCGTGTTAAAACAGAAGTAAACCCTAAATCAGAACTAATAAAAAAGAATATTGTAAGGATGCTAGATATTTTAATGCTTTTAGAACAGCAAAAAGAGGATAAAAAACTTATACTACTACTTTTAAAGCAGCTACAACGTAATGGAGTGAGGGAATTAAATGATTAAGATTTTAGCTATTATATTTATTAGTACATATCTTTATTCAAATACCAATGTACCAACACAGATAGAAAAATTAATAATCAAACAGCAAAAAGATATTGCAAATCTTGAATATGAGATTACTCAACTAAAAAAGCAGATGCTAATGCTTTACGAACGTCACAATAAAATGCAACCTAAACTATCAATTGTAAGACAGAGTAGTTCATTAAAGCAGATACCATCTGACTTTAAACTAAAAAGATTCAAACCATCTACATTTAAACTAATTCAAGATGAAAATATTGTTAATTTAAGTGGTGTAGCAAAAAGACACTTCAAAAAAGGAGATGCCTTTACCTCAACTTCAGCGAGAGATGAGTTTATTAAAATAAGCGGTAGATTCGAAAATGGTAAATGGATTAGCGTTAAAAAAGATCTTTATGTAAGTATTAAAGCCTGTAAAAAACGCTAGGAATCACCCATTAAATACATATAGTGTGTTTTTGCTTTTTCATACTCAAATATAGAATACTTTTTTTGAATTCTTGACAATAAAAATAGTGCATTGTTCTTATGATAGACTAATAGCTCTTTATCTTCTGAATCTAAATGATACCTATATGCTGAAACCTCATAATAAAATTTATCAATATAACGAACCTGTCCACTAGCTGAATATGCAATTATTCTCTTTAAAGCATCTTTTGGGGTTATAATTTTATGATACAAAAGCGTATTAATAAATCCAAGTAAAAAGTGATAGCTTCCTGTATGCAATACCTCAAGCTTATCGAAAAACTGTTTTTTAATCTTTTGAGAGAAAAATTTATTTCTAAACATACTAATTGCATTACACATATCTTCTAATGTCTCAACTCGTTCATGAGAGACCTCTATCTCTTGAGCCAACACCTCTAAATAATAGATTATTTTAAAGTAGCTATATCCATCTTTTAATAAAAGTTCTTCACTCTCTTCATCAAGGTCTAACATAATTCTAAGTGAATTTTTAAAATATTGCATTGCATTATCTAGTTTTGTTACAGGCTCAGCTTCACGTTGCATTAAACCATAACCATCTTTTTGACGTAATCTACAGTAGCGTATAGATGCATTTAATACAATTAGCTTATGACGTTGCACTGTAGTCTTAGTAGATGCTACTTTATCATACTGTTCGACACTTTTTTTAATAGCACTCTTAATCTCACTAAGTGTATAAAATTCACTATATTGAGAAAATTTATAATAGACAAATGCTGCTTGTAAACGTAGAGCATCTTGTACATCTTCCTCTTTTATAGTATCAATATGAGATATAACACGATTAAAGTTTGTATGTGCCCGTTGTAAAAAGCCAGCACGAGAAATTTCATGCTTTAACAAATCATTTTCTGCATCATCAATCTCTTGCTCTGAAGCCAAGATTATATCTTGATATTTTTTATTTATCATAGGACGATAATATGAAAATCCTCGTCTAGTTAATGCGCTAGAGGAGAGTTCAGTAGAAAATTTTAATGTTTCAAACTCTTTTTCTAAAGTCTCCAAACGAGAAGCCATACTCTCCCACAGAACACGTATCTCCTCTGGACGGCCACTTCCCTTACTATGGACATTGTAACTCACTTCATGTTCCATCTTTGCCCATGTTGCTTCCATAGTCGTTTGCACTTGAATCTCAACGTTATAATCTTTTAGAGCAAGAGAGGTTGCATCTTTTTTAGGATAATAACCTGTATATTTAGGATTAAATTTTGCAATATCGCAGTGAAGAGCACGATAACCACTTGTACGTTTCAAACTGAAGAAGCCATAAACTAAATGTTCATCATCTCTATTTGGAATATCAAAATAGTTATAAAGAACCCTAGCAACCCATTCACGTTGGTAAGGATATTGACACACAAAACGTACACCAATTAAGTCGTGAACAAGTTCATCAACGGTTATAGAACTATCTTTTAATTTATTTAACGACTTTTTTGATAATTTTTTAATTATACTATCATCATATTTATAGCGGACATGGATTTCATAACATCCAGAAAGAAGTAAAATTTGAGTTATCGGATTGTTTTGTTCATTAACACCAGAAAAAAACTTTGACAACTCTTTATGAAACTTTAAAAGTGGACCATCAATATTTTTTTTACCATTAACATGTGTTTTATACTCTTTGTAGCGTAGTTTTAGGGCTTTTAAATTCTCTTTAAACTCTTGGTAGACAATACTCTTTCTTGAAGCAAACAGTGATCTCTTATTGTCAGCTGCAATTGTTCCATGATGCTTAATCATCTTAGCAGTAGTATCGCTAAGAGTAGTATCTCCTTTTTTAAATCGCTCTTGTAACTTTCTATAATTATGATTAAAAAGTGAATCAATAATTAATTCATGTATCTCTTCAGCACTAAAATCACGCCCTTTTCTGTAAAGATAATGGACATTTATATAACTATTCAAAAAAGTAACCCCACAATAAAAACCTCATTTAACGATTATATTCTTTTTTTGCTACAATATCTCTTATGAAAACTAAAGCTATAAAAAAAGTTAGTAATGCTATAGGCAAAAGTGCCTCTTACATTTGGGATAAAATATCAAAAGATAGTTCCATTGTAAAAGTAAGTATTCCACATAACCAAAACATGACAAAAAATGGCCTTATTGAAGCTGAAAGAAGTATGTCAAAACTATCTAACAGACTTAATAAAGATGAAAAATTCAATACAAGAGACTTTGAAGTACAAGGCAAAACAGATAGCAAGTGGGGTGAGTTTAAAGCACTAGTCAAACGTACAAAAAACAGAATTAAGATACCCATACACTACACTCATGAAACATCAATTACGGCTAAAGAGATTGAGATGATTATACATTTTGAGGCTAAACATAATTTTGAAAAAAGCGACCTATTAAGGTTAAGACATGAAGAGTTTAACTCAAAAATATATATGGATGTTTTAGACGAACTATTTACTCTACAAAAACTCCTGCACGGTAGATTTGTTAAGTATGAAAGTGACAAAAACTTTTTACCAAAGGCAGCTAGTTGAGAATAGTCTGTCAAAGATGTATACACTATTATGTAACATGGGAATCAAATCGTCCTCATGGATGTAAAGCTTATGGATTTAAATCTAAACAAATTCCATCTACTATAGTTCTAAGTAGTAGTGGAGAGAAATGTCAACAATATGTTATGAAACAACCAAAAGGGAAAAATTGAACTTCTTATTTACAGCTAAACACCCATACAACTTAGCCAACCTATTTACATTTGTGAACATTGCTAGTGGCATACTAGCAATGTATTTCATAGTCCATAATGATTTTACAACAGCCATAATACTGGCATGGATTGCAGGAGCCTTTGATATATTTGATGGCAAAATTGCAAGAAAATACAACCTCTCAACAGAGTTTGGGATACAAATTGATTCATTTGCTGACTTTATATCTTTTGTATTGGTACCAACATTTCTAATTCACCAAGCAATTTTTTCAACAGGTGATACTTCATTAATTTTAGTTGCAATAGTTCAGATTTATTATGTAATCTCTGCACTTAGAAGATTAATCAATTTTAATATAGATGCGGACGCTGGTGGTGTAGAGAAGTATTTTACAGGAGTTCCTACACCTCTTGGAGCAATTTTACAGTGGTTTGTTTTTTTAATGTGGCAGTATGAAATTGTACAAAATGGCTATATTTCTCTTATTCTCATAGCAACTATTGGGTATCTTCTCAACTCAAAAATAAAGATAAGACACCCATAAAACCTGCTAGAAACCATAAAAGATTTAATTAAAAACACAAATTACATATTAGAAGTAGAAGTGCTGCTAGAAACAGTATGAAATAACTTTTTTCTTTTCATCCATCTTGTCACACCTGTAATAGATAACACGATTAAAAGAATAGAGACTATGTCATTTATCCAAACCCACCAATCTGCAAAAAAAGTACCATCATGAAGAGATAAAACCACAGAAAAAAATGTTACATCTTTCATAACTGGCATAGGTAGATTAAACGAATTACTACCTAAATATTCGGTCTTTTTAGAGGATATAACAACATCTTTAAACATATGTGGGGTTCTTGGTAGTACTTTTAGAGTACTGTTTTCTAAAATTCTATTTGCCGCACCCATTCCACTTACATAAAGAGTACTATTTTTCCTTATCATGCGATATGCAAAACCTCTACTCTCTAACACCCACTCTTTTGTATCTTTACTTTTATATACACCTTGTCTGTTTCCAATGCGGTAATTTACTCCATCAAAATCCGCAGACCAGATGTCAGTTTTTAAAGATGAATATACTGGTGGCAAAATTGAGTATGGCACTTTAACTGAACTCATAAAACCTCTAAGAGCATTAGAATGATCTAAAAATATTCCAGTAACAGCAAGAATAAACATAGGGATAATCGCTAGTATAGTAAAAGAGTTGGCATGTAACTTTATAGTGCTTTTTACTGTTTGACTTTTAACATTTTTGCTTTTAATTCTCTTTAGCATGAACCAGATAAGATAACCTAAGAATCCTAAAAGAGTTAAAACAATCGCACCATAATCATTAATTAATAGTGAACTTATACCATCAAAGAGGCCTCTACCATAATGTAGATCTCTAACAAACCTAGAAAGAGTTATCTCATGCTTTAACTGACTTTCAGGGATGTTAACTTCAAAAGTATTCATAATCGCTTTACTATCAGTATCAATAACAACTATCTCTTGTTTTTCAATAACAGCAATAATTCTATTTTGAAAGATATTCATAGAGGTAATATTTTTACCATCTAATAAAAAAGGCTTCCACTCTTTCTCATTAATATTTAAAGTGAGTATTCCACTATTTGTCGCTAAAAATAGTACATTAGCTCTCTTACTTATAGCCCTAACCTGAGTATCTATCTCTTTTGTAAAGCTTTTTCCTTCGTTAATACTTTTAAAAAGCCCTCTTCTGCCACCCACATATATAATATCCTTATCAACGTAATAAGCTTCAAACAATCTTTTTTCATTCTCTAACAGTGACTTAGGCACATTATCAAATTTTATTTTATAGTTATAGTTCCATCCATCATGATCTAGTAAAAAGCCAGTGATTCCAAGCAACATCAATATAGCGCCGGCTAAAAGACCGGCATATTTATGTAGCTTAAAAAATTTTACCATTTATACTCTAAACCAACATAGAATTGTCTAGGATCACCTGGTGTATAATCTTCTCGTCCATAACCAAATCTAGCGCTCGTGGCATACTCTTTATCTGTAATATTATCAATTTTACCAAAGATAGAGAGGTTTTTATTTGCTTTATAGTCAACCTTTAAATTAGCAATTTTGTATCCGTTGTAATCCATAGTATGTAAATCATCCATCCAATATGAACCTAAATAGATAAACTCACCCATAACAGTAAGATTATTTATAGCTTTTGGTGTATAAAACAGTCTAGCATTAGCTGTATGATTTGGAGCAGATGCCATCTCATCATCTCCATATTTTGCATCATTATTGTAAGCATGTTTTGAATAGCTATATGCTAACTTTGTACTAAACTCATCACTAATATTTCCAAGTAGAGTAAGTTCAATACCTTTATGAATACTCTCGCCACCATTATAATAGTAGTCATCCCCAGCATTCACACGTTGACTTGTAATTGTGTCTTCAATATTCATATAATATACTATTAATTCAGCATATCCAATTTTTGAATACTCCTTTTTTAGACCAATCTCATAATTGTTTGTAATTTCAGGATCAAGTGAAGCAGATTTATAGCCACTTTTCATTGAATATAGACGACTTGCTTGCGGAATTCTAAAGCCATTTGCATAACGAGCAAAAATATTTACATCATTTTGTACTTTATAAAGAAGTGAAAACTTTGGACTGAAATGGTTAAAACTATCTGTTCTATCATCTGGGCGATAATAGACACCAGAAGCATCAGTACCTGTAGTTAAATTATTTGTATAATCATAATGGTTGTAATCATATCTTGCACCAAATGTGAGTTTTAACTTCTCATTCGCATTCCAATCTACATTAAGGTATGGTGCAAAAGCCAAATATTTAACATCATAATCATATAGCGCGCCAGTAACATAATTTTTACCTCTTGAAGATGTATCAAATGTTTGGTCATAGTTTAAAGATGAGTCTGTATACTCTGTATCAAAACCAAATATTATATTTCCCCAAGTTTTTTCTAAATCATTTTTTTGCAAAAGTCCAATAGTAAAAATATCATTATCATTAGATGGAAGGTTTGATTGCCATGTTGCTACATAACGATTACGGTTATATCTCAAATATGGCGTAGTAGTAATTTCTAAATCTTTATATGAATAGTTACTCCACTCTGTACTAAGTTTTACATAGTCAAACTTACGTCTAATATCTGTATTGTTTAGTGCTGTAAAATATTTTGCATCATCACTAGCATCAGTTGAACCTGAAGTAACTTTCGTATAATCATTAAATGAGTCAGCTTGTTCAGCATCAGTAAAACTTGTATTAAATACTGTTTTTAGAAAATTTTCATCATTTATAATGTGGTCATAACGAATATTTCCCTCAAATCTCTCAAACTCTGTATGATCACGCCACCCCTCACCACTAGAGTAACTACCATTTACTCTATAACTTTTTGAATCATCAATAGTATTACTAGCTTCTGCAAAACCAGATTTAAATCCATTGCTTCCGCCTGAAAATTTAAATCTTCTTTCTAACTCTTTAGATGGTCTTGAAGCAGATTGAATATTTACAATACCACCAACAGCATCTGAACCATAAAGCGCAGTTCCTGAACCTTTTAAAACTTCAATAGAAGATGCTGTATTAAATGTTGTATACGCAAGACCATTGTGATTAAAAAAACCTGATGATTGAGCAGGAATTCCATCTTGCAAGAAAAGATAATATGGTCCTGTTCCAGATGGCATACGAATTGATGTAGTGTGTCCAATTTGTGAGCCTGTCTGTTCAATACGAACACCAGAGATAGAGTTAAGTAGATCTTTTTGAAATATAACTTGATCTAGTTCAATCTCCTCTTTACTTTTTGTAGAGATACTCAAAGGCTGCTCTAAAACCTTCTCTTCTGATCTTAACGCTGTTACACTTATCTGTTCAAGATCTATAACATCTGCAACTAATGAATTCAGTCCTAGCATAGAAAGTAATACCGTCTGCTTTTTAACCATTTTATTCCCTAATTAAAAATTAGCCAGAAGACTATCTTTAAAGTGTTAACCTTGTGTTAAATTAAATAACAAATAATCTTTTGCTTATTTAAAGCTTAAATACACTATAATGCACCACTTTCACAATAGTGAATATTTTAAGGTCATATACATATGGAACAAGAACAGAATCAAGAACAACCCCAAGAACAAGCTAACGCTGTACCAACATTTGAAGAGTTAGGACTCAATAGTAAACTCTTAGCAAGTGTAAAATATGCTGGGTTTAAACAGCCTAGCCCTGTACAAGCATTAGCAATTCCGCACATTTTAGCGGGTAAAGATGTAATTGGTCAAGCACATACGGGAACAGGAAAAACTGCCGCATTTGCACTACCAACTATTCAAAATATGAAGGGCAACATTGGTGTTGAAGTTTTAGTTATTACTCCAACTCGTGAGCTTGCCAACCAAGTTAGTGATGAAATCTATTCACTAGGAAGATCTAATAACATTAGGACAGTAACTGTTTACGGTGGAAGATCTTATGGACAACAGATTGGTTTAATTAAGCGTGGTGCTCAAGTTGTAGTTGCAACTCCAGGACGTCTGCTTGATATGCTAAAAGGAAATAAGCTAGGAGACTTTGCTCCTACAACTGTTGTCTTAGATGAAGCAGATGAGATGTTAGACATGGGATTCTTAGATGACATCAATGATATTTTGTCATATCTACCTACTGATAGACAAACACTACTATTTTCTGCAACAATGCCACCTCCAATTAGAGCATTAACAGAGAGATACCTTTTTCAGCCTGAAACTGTCAGTGTTACAAAAGATGAAGTTACAAATGTTGATATTGAACAGCAATATTATGTAATTGACGAAAACGAGAGAGATCACGCACTAACTCGATTAATTGATAGTTTAGATACTGTAAAAAGCATAGTATTTTGTAGAACAAAAAAAGAGGTAGATCGCTTAAGTACAATGCTCGTAGCTCAAGGTTACGCTGCAAAAGGTCTTCATGGTGATTTAGAGCAAGATCAAAGAGATGAAGTACTAAAAGGTTTTCGTGGTCAAACTATTGAAATTTTAATAGCAACTGATGTTGCAGCACGTGGACTTAATGTTCGTAATATTTCTCACGTATTTAACTACCACATCCCTTTTGATCCACAAAGTTATGTACATAGAATTGGACGTACTGGGCGTGCTGGTGAAAAGGGTGTAGCAATTACTTTAGTTACTCCTTTAGAGTTTAAAGAGCTTCAACGTATTAGAAAGTCTGTAGGAACTGCTATAGCACATAGATTTATTCCAAGTAAAAATGAGATTAAATCACAAAAAATTGAAACATTAATTGAGGATATTACAGCTCAAAGTATCACAGATGAAGCTTGTAGTATTTATACAACATTAGCGGAGCAAAATGATCCAGATCAACTTGCATGTAGATTAATTTCATACCTACAAGCGCATCAAAGTGTTAAAGGTCCAGAAAATATTGGTCTCTCAGCAGAAGATATTACAAGACTTCTAGAAAAACAAAATCGTAATCACTCAAATAACCGAAATGGAAGAAGTAATTCACATTACAGAAGACGTAGTGGTGGCGGTGGAAATCGTGGTGGTAGCCGTAGTGGTGGATATAATAATAACAGACGCTAAGAGCGCTGTTTTTTAAATAATACTATGAATGAATGAAGAACAGTTTCGTTAAGTTTGCTTAACATCTTGCTCTTCATGTACTTTAACGCTTCAAATGTACTAAGATTTTCCCTATCGCTAGAACATAAATTATCAAACGTATTTGTGATTGTTACAATCTGAGAAAATTTAGAAATTTTATCTGCACTTAAAGCATTAGGAGTACCGCTTCCATCAAGATACTCATGATGTTCTGATACTATACGATTTACAATAGCGTCATCTACACCATACTCTTTTAATAAATCAACGCCTAATATAGGGTGTAAATTTTCATCAATATTTTTTTCAATTTTAGCTATATCATGAAAGAGAGCCCCTAATGACAAAACTTCTAACTGATCTTGTTTCAGTGACAACATTTTTCCTAGTATTAGCGAATAGACCATAACATTCATGGAGTGCTGATACTCTGTAGAGTGTTCATCTATAATATTTATAAGCTTTGTTACACAAGAAGAGGAGCTTAGCACTAAATCAACAACTTTAAAAATAAACTTTTTAATAAATTCTATACTGTTTTTATTCAAACCATTTGTAAAAATATCTTTTGTGTAGAAGTCTAAAAGGTCATAATAGACTCCAATAATAGCATCATGAGAGCTTACTCTTTTTTCTACTTCATCAATATTTTTCAGAACATCTTCTAAGAAAAGTTCTTTGCTTTGCTGTTTAATATATACATACTCAACTCTTTGACTCTTTAACTTTGTCTTCTCACCCATTCCAAAACGTTTACCACGCTGAAGATAGATATTATAAGTATCATTTTTTTTAGTGAAAATTGTATATCGTAATACAGAATTTACCTCTAATGCTTCAAATGGAATTGGTTCAATTATCTCTTCACTAAACTTTTCTGCCATCAATTGCCTCGTCCAAATATTATGAATAACTTTTTTGAAATTTTATCTTTATTTTGCATAAAATTCAAGCGCTTTTCTCTCTGCATGGATTAATCTTGAAAGCTTATTCATATCAGCTACAAGTCTTAATCTATATGGGCTAATAGCGCGTGATAAAGCAACATAGAACTGTGATGGTGCGAAAATTTTTCTAGCATCAATTACAAGGTCTTGCAAACTCATTCCTTGACTTTTATGAATAGTAAGAGCGTAACCTAAAACTATTGGAAATTGCTTTAAAACTATTCTGTTTCGTTGCACTAAAACAGTTTCACCCTCTCTACTCTCTTCTATATACTCTTTTCTCTCAAAACTTTCACGTTCTACTTTTAATTTTCTACCCTCTTCATCTTTTATATAAAGAACATCCTTCTCCTCATCAAACTCTACAACATGACCCTTTTGACCATTGTAATAGTTCCATGAATTTCTAGTAAAAAGCACAGGAGCATTTTTTTTGAGAATCAGACTTTGAGATATTTTTGATTCATTACAAAACTTCTCAACCTCTTCATCTTTTACAGCTCTAATTTTTGTCTCTATTTCTGCGTCAATTGAAAAACTTTCCTCTTCTAACTCTTTTAGACTCTTCTCATTATGATATGCAACCTCATCATTTCTAGCATAGAGCCAAGTATATTCAACTTCTTCATCAGGCTCTTTCATAATATTTAAAAGATAATTAGCATGTTTTTTTCTAAAGTGTCCATGACGAATATCATTTAATACGAGCATAAAAGAGGCATTATCTGTCCTATGAACATCTGTAAGTTCGTAATTTTTAAACTTTAACAACTCCCACGAATCACTCTCAAATGCAAATCCAAATATTTTACTTGAATCTATCATCGGATGTAGCTTCTCAAAATCGTCTATATCTTTTCTTTTTATAACAGGTGGTAGTTGCAAAAAGTCTCCAACAACTAAAACAGTTCCCTCATACAAAGATTGATTAAGACGTAATCTAATCATCTCCATAACTCCTGAAGAGACCATACTTACCTCATCTATTATGATTAAATCACTACCTTGAAGAAGTTTTTTTAAAGATGTATCTATCTCATACTTTCCATTGTCCTGTAAATCATATATATTTGCAGATATTCCAAAACGAAAAAAACTGTGAAGAGTTTGCCCACCAATATGTGTTGCTGCCATAGCAGTTGAAGCTAACTTTATTACTTTTTTATTTTCTGTTGCGTAAATTTTTATTATTTCATTTGTAGTGTAGGTTTTTCCAACTCCAGCACCACCTGTTAAAAAAATATTTTCTCCATCAAAGAGTTTTTTACATATCTCATTTTCTATTGTCATGACGTAATTTTATCTAAATTTTATGCTGGTAATATAATACGCATTATAGTTGCATCTCCATGATTTATTGCCTCTAGTGTTCCATTCAACTGCTCTTTAATTAAAACTTTTGATTGATAAAGGCTACAAGCCATTCCATCACTATTAGTCATTCTAGGAGAGAAAAGCATCTTTAACGCCTCATCACTAAAACCACCAGAGTTATCTGTTATCTCTACAATAATCTCATTTGAAACTTCTAACATCTGTATATGAATTTTTCTCTCTTCAATATTTTTAACATCAAAAAGATGGGTAATATTTTTAATAACACGTATAAGAGTATGAAGCATCTCATTTTTTGAAACTTTTGTAGCTCTTGTTAATTTATTTTCAACTTCAACTTTAATATTATCTGCTTCAAAAGAGTTCGATAAAAATTCTAATACATTATCTACTAAAACCTCAAGACTTATAGTTTGCTCAGCAGTTGAAGATTGAAAAAAGTTACGAAAATCCTTCATTGTGTTTGATAGTGCTAATGCTTTTGTATTAATATCTTTCATTGTCTCTTTTATTTGCTCTTCGCTTATGTTATCAAGACTTAAACCAATATTTACCTGATTTGCAGAGATTGCGATTGTTGCAAGTGGCTTTGACCATTGAGATACCATCATATCTGTAATCTCACCCATAGCTACATATCTTGACTGTCCTGCTATCTGGTTTTGTTTCTGCTCAATGACTTTCTCATTTGTTATATCTTGACGCATAGCAATATATCCAATATGTTCACCATTTTCATTAATATCTGGAATTATCGCAATAGAGGTCCAAAAGGGAACACCATCTTTACGTATATTTTTAATTTCACCTTGCCATACACGTCCAGATTTAAGATACATCCACATCTCTTCATAAAAATCTATTGGCGTACTACTATCTTTTAAGATAGAGTGCGTCCTACCAATCAACTCATCCCTTGGGTATCCTGTTAATTCACAAAAAGCATCACTAACGTATGTAATTATTCCACTTAGGTCTGTGCTTGAGCTATAAACATACTGCTGCATTAATGCTATAGAATTTTTTAAAGAGGATACGCTATTGGCAACTTTTTCTTTAAGGTACTTATTGTCAACTTCAAGCTTATTTACTTTTTCTGATGCTTTGTCTGAAAAACGCTCAATTGATCTACTTAAAATTCTTGAGATAATCACTGAAATAAGTACTATAAAAATTATGATAATTAATGACCTATCAATTATAGCTGCAATTTGACGCTCTATGTTCTCACGTAACTGTGCTTTATCCTCTTTCATTAATTTTTCTATCTCATTTGTATAAAACCCACTACCAATAATCCAATTAATGCCATCAACTCGTCTTACATAACTAATTTTTTTAATATCATTTACATTTCTTAAACTTGAGCCTAGTGCTTCATCTTCAAATGACCACCAATACTCTAAAAAAGATCCATTATATTGTTCGGTTACATTAATCATCTCTTGAACAAATTCTAAACCTTTTTTATCTTTAATATTCAAAATGTTTGTACCAATTTCAATAAAAGGGTGAGTTACAATATTTCCACCAGTATCTATTATAAAAAAGTACCCATCTCTACCCTGTTCAAGTCTTTGTAAATAGAGTATCATAGATTCTTGAAACTCTTTTATAGAATCCTCTAAATAATATGATGCACTAATATATAAATCATAAAAACCTAAATCTTTAATGTGATTAATTCTTTGTGAACTTTTTTTGCAATTTTTTCGCATAAAGCTATTTTCTAAAAATTCCTCTTTTCTAATCTTTGCAATTGAAATCTCTTCTTGAATGTATCTTCGCCCCATAAAATCCTTATTTCTAAAAACATCTGTTTTACTTTTTATAATATCTTGATTAGAAAGCTCACAAAAACCTTCATAATCCATTACTCTTAATGGTGCATCTTTAGTATGTATTAGTGGTTCAAGTGCATCTAGTATACGCTTCTTTACAGATTTTACACTCTCTTTTTTATGATAAGTTTTATAAATATTTTGAGCAATTTCATAACCTAGTTCAGTCTGATTTTTAAGTCTATTTTTTAAATTTACTTCAATTTGAGAATTTTGATATTCAATATAACGAATAGTATCACCAACTTCACGGCGAATCCTATATTTATAATCCAAGATAGATTTATCTTTTAACTTAACAACTTCACTATCAAAAAAAGCATATTGCACTTGAATTAAAAAATAAGTAATAGCTCCACCAGTTACTAATATAAATATTATTGGAACTAATAACCACATCTGAGACATTCGTTTAGGTGACATGTTCTAATCCTTATCTATTTCTTGCTTAGGTATAGAGATTGAAAATACAGCTCCCTCATCGCTATTGTAGGCGTTGAGTGTTCCATTAACATGCTCTTCAATTATTCGTCTACTCATATAAAGACCTAATCCTGTTCCATCAGCTGATTTAGTAGTAAAGTATGGATCAAAAATTTTATCTGCAATTGATGGATCTATACCACCTCCATTATCTGCTACTTCTAAAACTATAGTATTGTTAATTAAAAAGTCTCTTATTATAATTTCTCTATTAACTATATCACGCCCAACTAATACATCTTGAGCATTTTTAATCAAATTTATAAGAACTTGAAGCATCTCATTTTTAGGTACACTAACCATCTCATTTAAATTGCACTCATTTTTTATATTAATTCCATAACTCTGTCCAATGTGTGCTGTAAATTTCAACGCACCAAGTGCTAACTCATTTGTACTTATCTCTATAATATCTTTTTCTGGAGCGAAAAAATTTCTAAAATCATTTATTGTTTCTGATAAATGAAGAGCATATTTATTAATATTTGTCATAGCATCTATAGTTTTTTCATCTGTAGCTGTACCTAAATCAATAGAGATTCTAATATTACCTGCAATTGTAGCTATAGTAGATAATGGTTGTCTCCATTGATGAGCAATCATACTTATCATCTCTCCCATAGCAGCATATTTGGATTGTCTCTCTAGCATCTCTTGGCGCTCTTTTAAAAGAGGAGTACTAGTTATCTCATGACAAATTGTAAAATAGGTTCCACTACTTACTTTTGATAATTTATAGATAATAACACTAAACCAATGAAGCTTTCCATTTACATCTTTGGCACAAAGTTGAATTTGTGAGCTACTCCTATTTTTAAATATCTCTGTAGGCAGTCGTTTATTGTTGGTACATTTTTCATCATATAAAACTGAACAATGACGATTTAAAAGCTCATCCTCTTTCATACCAAGTACATTACAAAATGCTTCACTAACTTGAATAAAATGCCCTTTATCATCAAGTAAAGAGAACATCATAACTGAACTCATTGATTGTACAGCATCTACAATTGTATCAACTTCAGTAAGTCTCTTTTTTCCTATATAGATATATAGTAAAAGGATCCAAATAGAAAATATACTAAAAATTATTACCGCAACACCAAAGGTTATAACTTCATAATACCATGCAAATATTGGGATAAATGGTAGTGATAGTAAAGGTAAAGCTAAAAAGTTTTGCTTAAATAGTGACAACATAACAGACCTTTACCTTACAAATAGTAATTAACTTTTTATATTATTTTAAAATCACTAATATTATCACACAACTATTCTTAGAGATAGTTTTAATTATTAATATTTTTAATTTTGCATTAGCTGTAAAGTTTAGTTAAAATACGCTCTTGCAAAGGAAAATTTTGATATATAAAATCATAATGGCATCAATTGTAGGTACATTACATATGTTCTTACTTGATTTCTTCTTTTTTCTAGGTCTTAAGTTAAATTATCTCGACGCACTTGAAATCAAAGAGTTCTATAATATTCTCTTTATAGATAATCAAAATATTTTAATTTTTTCATTTGGGGCAATAGTTTTGGGATTTTTAATGATTTTCTTGCGAAGCCAAATTATTAAAACAGCACTTTTAGCAATAACATGGTCATTTAGTGCTCTAACTTTAATAGAACCAGTTGGATATAACCTTGGAGAGACTATATTTAAAAAAGAGAACCAAAGTATTCAAATGTTAACACAAGCTTTCAAAGGCGATATTATGTACGAAAGTAGAAGCCATCTATTTGTACGTTTCAACAATGACAATACAATCACAAAAATTCAAAAGGATAAATATGCGACACATAACTAGTACACGTTCAATTGCACTAGGAAGTATGGGTGTAGTTGTAATGGCTGCACTAACTGGTTGTAGCTCACAACAACCACAAGAACAGGGTAATAAATTTTTAGTTTTTCAAGAAGATGCAAATGGAAAATATACAGTAATTGAGGAGCATCCAACAGATGGTCCAACTCGCGCAATAATTAAAGATGTAAATGGAAATGAACGTTTTATGAGTGAAGCTGAGCTTAAAGCATTAGCTCAAGCAGAATACGACAAAATGCAAGCTGGAACATCTGAGCTAAACCAAGCTCCAAATAGTGGTGGCGATGGTGGAATGGGTATTGGTGGAACAATTTTAGCCGTAGCAGCTGGCTCGCTTCTTGGAAATATGATTGCAAACCAATTAATGGGTAATAAAAATTTTGCTCAACGTAGTAAAACTGCTACTTCAAATGTTAGAAGTAAAATGCAAAAAGCTGCATCTGGTCAAAAAAGCGGTGCTAAAAAGAGCTTTTTTGGTTCTAAAAAACCATCAACATCTAAAAGCCGTGGCTTTTTTGGAGGCTAAGAGTTGCTAAGCACAAAACAGGTTAAACCAATTGGACGTGAAACACTAGAGGAGATTGGACTAAACTGGCATACTGATAGCGATGGAACAGCCTATATCGCTGATGAGCTAGTAGAAGTAAGTGATACAGAAGCAGAAGCCTATTACACCGCTGCAAATGAAATATACGATATGTATGTAGAGGCTGCTGAATATGTAATAGAAAATGATCTCTTTTTTGATTTAGGAATACCATTTAACTTAATAGATGTTATCAAAAAAAGCTGGGAAAATGATGTTCACTGGCATATCTATGGTCGTTTTGATTTTGCAGGTGGTATTGATAATAAACCCATAAAACTAATTGAATTTAATGCGGACACTCCAACTGGACTATTTGAAACTGCCCTGCTTCAATGGGCACTTCTTAAAGCTAACAACATGGATGAAGAGCGTCAATTTAATAATGTCTATGAAGCGATTAGTGAAAACTTTAAGCGACTCATTACACTAGAAGAGAGTACTGAGAGTTTTGATGAAAATTATGATGGCTGGAAAATTCTTTTTAGTGCTACTGAGGGAATTGATGAAGAGGAGGTAACTACAAAACTCCTAAAACGTATGGCAGATGATGCGGGCTTTGTAACTAACTATGAGTTTTTAGACAGAGTAAATTTTAGTGAAGATGGCATTTTTGATTCAAAAGATGAGTCTTATGAGTATTGGTTTAAACTATATCCTTGGGAAGATATAGGTATAGATGAGGGAGAACTTTCAATTATGTTAAATGACATCATGCAAAACCAAAAAGCTATAATTTTAAATCCAGCATATACACTACTGTTTCAATCCAAAGGGATGCTAAAAATTTTGTATGATTTATATCCTGATTCACCATATCTACTTAAAACATCTGACAGCCCACTAGATGGAGTATCATATGTTGAAAAAAAGATGTTTGGACGTGAGGGTGCTAATACTAAAATAGTTGATGCATCAGGAAATATTGTCGAAGAAAATGGCGGAGAGTACGATTCACACAAAAGTATTTTTCAAGAATATGTAGAGTTTCCACAAGATTCTAAAGGGTTGAGCTACCAAGCGGGCGTCTTTTTCTCTTACGAGGCATGTGGACTCTCTTTTAGACGTGGTGGAAAGATTTTAGACAATATGAGCAAATTTGTTGGACATGTTTTAAAATAGACTTCTTGCAAAACTCTAGTAGCCATCAGCTTCACAAAGAGGGTTTTAATCAAGGCAGATGTTCCTAAGCGTAGCCAAAGCTACGGTTAGGGTTATCTAACGAAGAGTAAAGTTCTCTTTGTGAAGCCCGTAGGGAGTCTAAAGAAGTGGCAATCTTGCACAAAAAAATATTTTAACCTTAGCTATAGCTAGGCTTAAAAATTTATTTTGCACAATCTCACCACTTTTTTAGATTCTGATGACTGCTAGAGTTTTGCAAGAAGTCTAATAGATTCTACTTAAGCAACAGTATTGCATTTGTAATAGCTAAAACTAGCGCAACAGTTTGCCAAAATAGTATTGGATTACGCTCTAATAGTGGTGCCTTTGTTCTATTTAAATAGCTTTTATTAGGATGGCGCAAGTCATATAGAAATTCAGATAGCTCAGCATATCGTTTATGAGGATCTATCTGTAATGCTTTTCTTAATGCTTCATCTATCCATAATGGTATATCTTTCTCTTGTGAATATATTGGTCTATAATTTAACTTTTTTTGATCACTCTTAGTTGTTGCTCTAGCAACTTTAACTCCATATGGAAACTTACCTGATAACATCTGATATACAATTATCGCTAATGAAAATATATCAGAACGAGATGTTCCACTCTGTGCAATAAAATATTCTGGTGCTGAATATAGCGCAGTTCCTTGAAGATGCTCTTGTTGAATATATGTGCTTATATCCATAATTCCCTCAACTCTAGTAGAACCAAAATCGATAATTTTAACCGTGCCAGTTTTATCGATTATAATATTTTCAGGTCTAATGTCTTGATGAATCATATCTAACCTATGAAAAGCATATAGTCCTTTTCCAATCTGCTGAGCAATATCTCTAACCATCTCTATTGTTGGATTTGGATTATCTATCATCCACTGAGTTAAAGTTTGACCATCAACGAACTCAGTTACACTATATAGATAGTTTCGCTTACGAGTCTGCTCATATGTTTTTACAACATTAGCATTATTTATTCGTCTAGCAATCCACTCTTCCATCATAAATCTCTCAAGATATGCTTGGTCATCTTGCATATCTATAGATGGTGTTTTTATAACAACTGAAGTATCTGTCTGAATATCAACAGCAAGATATACATGACTTCTACTACTAGCACTTAACTCTCTGACTATTTGATAGCCATCGAACATCATTCTAGCTTCTAAAATTGGTGCTATAGGCTTTTCTGCAAGTTGTTTTTGAATTTCACTTATATTTTTATCTGGTAATGAATCAACCTTTATAATCTGAACTGTTAAATTGTCTGTACTGCCCTCATTGTAAGCTAAATCTACAATAGCCTTTGCAGCAATATCAAAATCATCATACTTATCTATACTATCTATTAGAAGTTCATCACTAACATGCTCATACACACCATCTGTCATATAAAAAAAGACATCATCCTCTTCTACTTGCAGTGCCTCATAGTCTGTATTTATTTTTGAATCAATTCCAAGTGCTCTACTTAGGTAACTCTGCTCTTTTGAAACCCATAGCCTATGATCTTCAGTTAACTGCTCTAAAGTATTATCTCTTAGCCTATATATTCTAGTATCACCAACATGGAAAATATAAGCTGTTGTTGAGCGAATGACCATAGCACTAAAAGTACAGACATAACCCTTGTCTTTATCATAACGATACTGACTCTGTCTACTTTGAGAATAGAGCCAAGAATTTGTTGCATTTAGTACACGCTCTGCTGATTTTTTTACAGACCAAGGCTCAGGAGTACTAAAATAGTCTGTTAAAAAAGAGGTCACTGAAACCTTGCTTGCTATTTTGCTTACTTGACTACTGCTAATACCATCAGCAATTGCAATAGCAATTCCTTTATTGGTTAATTGCGGTTCATTTGGTATACGAATATCATGGAAATCTTGATTAATCTCCTTACGTCCCTTATCTGAATATTGTCCAATTGTAACTTCTAATTGATTTTTCATTCTGTGGTTTTAATTTCTTTGTATGTAGTTTATAAAAAAGTATGATTTTAATCCAAAAATTTCAAAAATATTTGGATTAATTTTCAACAATTACCAAGATTTATAAGGTAAAAATTTTCCATTCATGGTAATAACAACTCTATCACCAGCACTGTTTTCCTCTTTATCTATATCCATAGAAAAGTCAATTGCACTCATAATTCCATCTCCAAACTTTTCACCAATTAGCTCTTTAATAGTCTCACCATATACACCTACAACTTCATAGAAACGATATATCAAAGGATCATTTGGAACTATTTTATCCCAATTTTTGTTAGGATACTCCTCTAAAGCTTTTGAAACTTCTGAGTTTAAACCAAGAGTTTCACATAACCTATCTGCATACTCTTTTTTTAGACTATTCATACCTAAACAAGCAGAAGTAAGAAAGACAGATGACAAACCAACTTTTTCTGATAGCTCTTCCCAGCTTATGTTAGCACTTTTCTTTGCTGATAAAATCTCTTCACTCATCTCTATTTTTTTCATAGAATTGTTCCTTACTCTTTTTAAATAACCCTAAGGGAATCTAACCCTCAAGATTAATCATAAAATTATTTTAAATCTCTTTTTGCACCAGTTCTAATATGTGTTGCATATAGAGTTAAACCTGTAAATGCTAAACCACCAGCTAAGTTTCCTAATACAGTTGGAATCTCATTCCAGAAAATATAATCAGAAAGTGTAAAGTCACCACCCATAATCATTGAGAATGGAAATAGAAACATATTTACAATTGAGTGCTCAAAGCCCATAAAGAAGAACAGCATGATTGGCATCCACATTGCAATCGCCTTACCACTAACTGAAGTAGAAATCATAGCTCCAACTACACCCATAGAAACCATCCAGTTACATAACATACCGCGAATAAAAATTGTAAACCAACCTGCTGTACCATGCTCTTTATAACCTAAAGTCCTAGCTTCACCAATACTTGCAATTTTATTGCCAATAATTCCTGGGTCTACTGAGTATCCGTAGGTTAATATGAAAGATATCATAAATGCAACCGTCAACGCACCACCTAAGTTACCAGTAAAAACTAATCCCCAATTTCTTAAAACTTGTCCAACCGTAACACCTGGTCGTTTGTCAATTAAAGCCAGAGGCACCAAAACAAATACACCAGTCAATAAGTCAAACCCCATAAGGTACAACATAATAAATCCAACAGGGAAAAGTATAGCTCCTGTTAATGGAGATCCTGTTTTCATCGCCACTGTAATTGCAAAAGCAGCAGCAAGAGCTAAGATAGCTCCTGCCATAAAAGCTCTAATAAGAGTATCTTTTGTTGACATAAATACTTTTGACTCACCTGAATCAACCATTTTTGTAACAAACTCAGTTGGTGCTAAATATGCCATATTAAACTCGCTTTATAGAAGTTTTGTTTTAACATTATCTATCCTTTTGTTAAATATATCAGAAACTATACTATATAATTACTACATAATAATCAATTGATTGTATAATTATTAATCAATACTCTTAATCAAAAACTTCTATTCAACTTATCTAATTAAAATTCTTCTTAGATATAATTCTATTAATGCTTTCACATGAATTAAACGACATATTAGAAGATAAGAGTAGGCTCCTAACAGAGACCTACTTTGAACTTCAACGCTACTTTGAACAAAAATATGGCCATGATAGTGTTGTTATTATGGAAATTGGTAGTTTTTTTGAAGTATATGAAGTTGACAATGATGACCTAAAAATTGGTAAAGCAAAAGAGATTGCTCAACTACTAAATATTCAACTTACTAAAAAAAATAAAAGTATTAGCGAAAATTCTGAGAAAAACCCTCTTCTAGCAGGTGTCCCAGCAATCTCATTTGAGCGTTACCTTGATCGTTTGGTTCAAGAAAAACGTTACACTATTATTATAGTACGTCAAAAAGGACAACCGCCAAAAGTTTCACGCTATATCTCTCAGATTCTTTCACCTGGTACAAACTTTGACTATCTACAAAATCATGATGAAAACTTTATCGCCTCATTAATGGTAGATGTAAATAAAGATATTTTCTCTATTGGTTACGCTGCTATTGATGTGAGTACTGGAAAAACATTTCTTTATGAGGCACATGGTACAAGTGAAGATGCTTCATTTGCGTTAGATGAAATTTACCATCTTCTACACATCCATAATACTTCTGAAGTAGTTTTAAGTTTCATTAATGGTGTTAAAGAGCAAAAAGAGACGCTTCGTTATTTAGAGATTGAACAACATTACCACTATAGTATTAATCCAATAAGACACGAAATAGGCTATCAAAATGAGCTATTTAAAAATGTTTATCAAATACAATCTCTACTATCACCCGTTGAACATTTAGATTTAGAGCGTACTCCACTCACATCAGAAGCACTCTCAATTTTAATTGATTTTGTTGTTGAACATGACTACCAAATTATTCAAAAACTCTCACAGCCTAAAATTTTAGATAACCGCTATTTTGTCTATCTTGGAAACAGCGCACTTGAACAGTTAAATGTCATCTCTAAAGACAAAGATGAAAAAACACTACTAAAACTAATAGATAAAAGTTCAACTGCGATGGGGAAACGTCTTTTAAAAGAGAGACTTCTACACCCAATAATGGATGAAAAAGAGTTAAAACGCCGTTATAATTTAAGCGATAAACTAAAAAATCATGCAAAAATTCTCGATACTCAGCTTCAAAAGATTTACGACTTAGAGAGGATATTAAGACGCATTAAACTACACCGCCTTCACCCATTCGAAGTTAATTTTTTGCATAGTTCACTTGGTGCGCTAAATGGTATTCATACCTATTTAAAAGATAATGCTCTTCCAACACCAAGTTTTGAACAGAGTGAAACAAAGGCTTTTATTTCAGAAATTGAAAAGACTTTTGATTTAAATGTAACTGCAAGATTTACAGCACAGACTATGAGTGAAAATCTTTTTTTACCAGGTGTTGATGCACAGATAGATGAGCTAATTGATGCTAATAGATTAAAGTTAGATATTTTCAATACTATAATGGAGCAGATTGACAACCTAGTAAAAGAGAACAGTAATAGAAGTGAGGGTTCATTCGTAACTCTTGGTTTTTTAGAAAAAGAGGGTTATTACCTTAACATTAGCCGTAACCGTTTCTCTATGATTGAAAATGAATTTGCAAAAATAAGCCTTAAAATTGGCGATGAGCTATACCATTTTGCCTCATTCAATGTAAAAAAGCTCACAAACAATGTCAAAATTACATCCCAGCAGATAGATAAACTCTCGCACACCATCATGCGAGATCAGGGTAAAATTATTCTACTTGCAAAAGAGCGCTATACAAATGTTCTAAAACGATTTGAACACGCCTACTCTATTTTAATAGAGAGAACAATACAGTTTATCGCTGATTTAGATGTAGCTCTTAATAATGCAAAACTAGCACAAAACTTTAACTATTGCCGTCCACAAATTGTACAGACTGAAAATGATGAAAATTTTATGCAGATTCTAAGTCTTAGACATCCATTAATTGAGATGCAAGAAGAGCATGGCATATATGTTCCAAATGATGTCTATTTTGGCCCAAAAAGCTACCTTGACACCACAGAGCCTGACAATGTAATGCTTCAAGCAAATAACTCAAATGCTGTTTATGGAGTTTTACTTTATGGTATTAACTCTAGTGGCAAATCATCTTTAATGAAAAGTATTGGAATCTCTATAGTTTTAGCACAAGCTGGCTTTTTCGTACCAGCATCTAAAATGCGTTTTACTCTTTTTGATTCAATCTTTACAAGAATAGTCTCAAAAGACAACCTCATAAAAGGTCTCTCTACCTTTGCAGTTGAGATGCTAGAGCTTAAAAATATTTTTAACCGTGGTACAAAAAAGAGTCTAATCTTGGGTGATGAGATAAGTCATGGAACAGAGACTCTCTCAGGTGTCTCAATTGTAGCAAGTGCCATCATGAAACTAGCGCAAAAGCAGAGTATATTTTTATTTGCCACGCATCTTCATCAACTCGCAACAATGCAGGAGATTGAAAATTTAGAACACATCGTAAATCTTCACTTAGGTGTTGAGTATGATGACAAAAATGACAAGCTAATCTTTGAGCGTAAACTACAAATTGGCAGTGGAAGTAGTGTTTATGGTTTAGAGTTTGCAAAATCTCTGCATATGGACAGAGAATTTTTAGATGGTGCTGAACAGATAAGAAAAAAACTAGCAAATGATTACAGTAATGTTGAGATGCTAGTACAAAAACGTAAAAGCAGTTACAATAAAAGAGTTTACCTCACTCGTTGTGTAATTTGCGACCAACCAGTAGCAGATGTTCACCACATCAAAGAGCAAAAAAGTGCCTCAACTAATGGTCACATTGAACACTTCCACCAAAACCATCAATATAACCTTATACCTCTTTGTAAGAAACACCATAAAGAGATTCATGATGGGAAAATTAGAGTTAACGGCTTTATGATGACTAGTAAAGGATTAGAACTACACTACGATGGTGAAGATGGAAAGTAAACTTTTTAAAGATTTTTACAATCAAAAATATATAAATATTCTTTCAAAGGCATTAGAAGAATCATATCCTACATTTAAAACAGAAAAATTCAATTTAGAAATTTTTGACAATGAATGGACGAATAGAGAATTAAAACAAAGAATGCGTCACATTGCAGTAACTTTACAAAATTTTTTACCACAAGAGTATGAAAAAAGTATAGAAATACTAAAACAAGCTTTTTCTAAAATTGGAAAAGGTTACACACTTCAAAATATGATTTTTCAAGATTATGTAGAAATTTTTGGTTTAGATGAGTTTGATATTTCAATCTTTGCGTTAGAGCATTTCACAATAGAATCAAGTTCGGAATTTGCCATTAGACATTTTATTGTTCGTTATCCCAAACAAACTATGAAGCAGATGAAAGAGTGGGCAAAACATAAAAATCATCATGTTAGACGTTTAGCTTCAGAGGGCAGTAGACCAAGACTTCCTTGGGCAATTGCCTTGCAAGAATTTAAAAAAGACCCATCATTAGTTTTAGATATTCTAGAGATTTTAAAAGATGATGAAAGCGAATATGTTAGAAAAAGTGTTGCCAATAATTTAAATGATATTTCAAAAGATAATCCAGAAATTGTTAAAAAAGTGGCAAAAGAGTGGATAGGAGAAAATAAAAATAGAGACAAAGTTGTAAAACATGGATGTAGAACATTATTAAAAGATTCAGATAAAGATGTATTAAATATTTTTGGCTTTAGTGAACCTCATAACATTAAGGTTGAAAATATAAAAATTACAGATGAAGTAAAATTAGGTGAAGAGTTAAACTTCTCATTTGATATAATTTCAAAAGAAAACTTAGGTCAACTAAGAATCGAATATGCAGTTCATTTTTTACGTCAAAATAATAAGTCATCAAGAAAAGTTTTCAAAATTTCAGAAGGAGTATTTAACAAAAATCAAAAGTTTGTTGAAAAAAAATATTCATTTAAAAAAATTACTACAAGGAGATACTATAAAGGCACTCATGGTCTTACAATTATTATTAATGGCAAAGAATTTTCTACAAATTCATTTAATTTACTCTAAAAAAATAAAAAGTTTTTAAAAAAATAGACGATAAATGTATAATAAGCAGTAAAAGGAAAAAATTATGCTAAAAAAATATATACTAATCATTACTCTTTTACTAAGCACAATCACAATAACAGCGTGTGAAAGAGCAGACTACCAACACCCATTGCATCGTAAGTAAATAGAGTATTCAGTAGATTTTCATTATAATCTTGCTTAATTAATTCAAAAGGCAAGATAATGAAAGCTATTATTTCTATCTCCATCGCACTTCTTTTTCTTAGTGGATGCACACAAGAGACACAAAATAAATTTGGTCGTGCTATTCAAAACTTTACTGGGACTAATGGTGTACTTGATGTTTATGCTGGTGAAAAGCTAGTTAAACGCTTTATTAAAATAGATAAAATTTCAACAGCACAAAGTACAGAGGGAAATTCACCTAGAGCTTACCGTTTTGGTTATGGTGTTATGGATGAAAACTTTAATCATAAACAGGACAATGGCGAGAAAAAAGTATACTTTGAGTTTAGTGATTACTCAACTAGTTACATCTTTTATGAAAATACAAAAGGCTAATTTTGGACGTTATAGATCTATGTTCTACTTTAATTAAGGCGAAAAGTGTCACACCGAGTGATGATGGGCTTCTAAATTTTATATCTGAATTTTTAAGTGATTTCACTCCTATTAGAATCGATGATGGAGATGTGAAAAATCTTTTTTTATATAAAAAGTTTGGTGATGGTGTGCATCTTAACTTTGCAGGTCATGTAGATGTTGTTCCAGCTGGAGAGGGTTGGAGTGCTGAACCTTTTAGTGGTGAAGTAAAAAATGGCTTTTTATATGGTCGCGGGGCACAAGATATGAAAGGTGGTGTTGCCTCATTTGTAATGGCACTAAAAGAGGTTAATACCTTCAATGGAACTCTTTCACTTATGCTAACTAGCGATGAAGAGGGAGATGCGACTCATGGAACGCTTAGCATTTTAAAATATCTAAAAGATAAAAACATGCTTCCTGATTTTTGTGTTGTGGCAGAACCAACTTGTGAAAAAAACTTTGGAGATGCAATCAAAATTGGTAGACGTGGTTCTATTAATGGTACTCTTACTATTCGAGGTAGGCAAGGTCACGCAGCATATCCTGAAAAATCTATAAACCCTGTAAATATTTTAGCAACTCGTCTTAGTAGGCTTGCTGGACATAAACTAGATAATGGAGATGATGCTTTTGCACCAAGTGAGATTGTCATAACAGATATACGTGGTGGACTTGAAGTTACAAATGTAACACCAGGAAGCGTAAAACTTATGTTTAATGTTCGTAACTCTACAAAAACAGATGCAGTATCTATAGAGGAGTATATTAACACTCTATTTGATGGAGTTGATTTTTCTTTAACTCTAAATCAATCAGCACACCCATTTGTAACAAATAGAGATTCAAAAGTAGTAAAGAATTTAGAAGAATCAATTACAGATGTACTAGATAGAGCAACTAAACGTTCAACTGCAGGTGGAACAAGTGACGCACGCTATATTGCTCCTTATGGAATAGAAGTTGTAGAGTTTGGAGTTATTAACGACACTATTCATGCACCAGATGAGAGAGTTGGTATTGAAGAGTTGCAAAATTTGCACACCATATTTTCAACTCTACTAAAAAAGTTTTAATGTGGATTTGAAAAAATGTATAGGCTTAGGGATTGCTGGAAATTTTGCAGACCACCTAGAACAAGCTAAAGAGTCAGCTGATTTTATAAATGTCAAAGTAGATGAAAAAGATGCTCCAAAGGGAATTTTTCCTTTTTATCTACCAGATTCTAAGAGCTTTTTAGGTCAATATCCACTTAGTTCGCAGAAATTAGTTCTACCACAGTACAAAGCAAATGTTCATATGGAACCTGAACTTGCACTATTGTGTAAAATTTCTTATGATGAAAGCTCTATCTTAGATATAGCACCATTAAAATTTGCAGCATTTAATGACTGTACTATACGCAAAGATGGTGCAAAGAAAATAAGTGAAAAGAAAAACTGGGGAGAGAGTTCAAAAGGAGTTTCTACCGATTTTATAGATATAGATAAATTTGAAAATGGTGGAGTACTTGATAGTTACCGCATAGCATCTTTTTTAAGAAGAGGAGATAGGTTTGAGCCATATGGTATTAATTCGCCAGTTTTAGGGTACTCATACTTTTATAAAAAGCTAAAAAAATGGATTATTGATAAACTAAACAACCAAAAAGATAGTAATCCACTTGAAAATATAAATCAATACATTAAGGAGTTAGAAAAGCCAAACTATGCACTAATTAGTATTGGTGCAACTGCTTATACTGAGTTTGGAGAGAATGGCTTCTTGCACTCTGGTGATGAAATTTATGTATGCATCTATGATAGTAGAATATACTCGCAGGAGCTAATTAGTTCAATCATCAAAAGCGATGACACCTCTAAAAAAGATGGATTGTCACTGCTCTATCAAAAGGTAGAATAATTTTTAATCTGTCTTAAAGCTATCAAGAGATTCAGCCAACTTATCTGTTAATGAAAATAGATTAGCAGAGGCTTGTGCTATATCTTCTGTGCTCTTTGCATTTGCATTCATATTGTCATTAATTTCATTCATATCAGTTATAACAATATTAATATTGTCAACTACATTTTTAGATACAGTTGATGACTCTTTCGCTGCTGATAGTGCATTGTCCATTATGTGAGAAGATTCAATAATCTTCTCAGATGCATCTTCAGAAACTACAACAAGTTTTTCAATTTCTGCAGTATTGTCTTCCATCCCTTGTGAGGCATCTGCAATTGATTGAACAATAACATTAATAGTACCATTAATTTCTGCAAGCGATTTTTGTGTTCGTTCTGCAAGTTTCCTAACCTCATCTGCGACAACTGCAAAACCACGACCATGTTCACCAGCTCGAGCAGCTTCAATAGCAGCATTAAGTGCCAATAGATTTGTCTGCTCTGCAATATCTGAGATTACCGTTAAAACACCTTTAACCTGCTCTGCCTCATTTGAAAGAGCGCTTAATTTGTCACTTAATTCATTTTGTGCTTCACTGCTATGTACAACATTTTTCATCATTGCAGATATTTTATCTTTTGCATCAGTTAATATTTTCTGTGCATTTGAAATATCTCTCTCTGTCTCATGTGCTGATTCAACTGATTGATCTAATACTACTTTTAAATCTATGTTCCTATCAACAGTACTTTGAACTATTTTTGTTGTACCTTCTATCCCTTTATTGATGGTACTTGATGTGTCTGATAGCTGTTTAGAGAGTGCAGAGTTTTCATAACTTGATACCTTACTTTCAATAATTAAAGATAAAATAGATTTCATTAATATATTAAATGACTTTCTAATTTGTCCTATTTCATCATTAGAATCAACATCTATAGTAACCAACAAGTCATTGTTAGCTGAAGAACTTTCCATGATTTCTTGTAAATCTTTAATTCTTTTAAAAACTAATTTATTCATAATAAAAAAGACTATTAATGAAAGAACAATAATAATAGCAACCGTACTAAGAATAGAGTTATAAATAATACTCTTTGCTGCACCTGTAGCATACTCGACTATACTAGCATCTTTAGCTATTAAAAATATACCTAATACTTTTCCATTAAAATCTTTTACATAATCATAAGTGTAATAATATTTTTCATGATTTATATTTTTAGATTCAAGCAGAGCCTTAAAATCTAAACTTTTTGAAGCTCTTAAATAATCTTCATTAACAATTTTTTGAGAAAGCTTGTAGTTTCCAACACTTGGAGCATCTTTTGCCTTAGTTGCAATAGAAGTTAAACTTTCATCCATTAAAAGAAGAACATGTAGTCCCTCTTTTTCAAACTTTTTTGCAATCGAATTTAAGCCTTGAATAAACTCTAAAGAACCATAGTACTCACCATCTTTCATCATTGGAGTAATTCCTCTTAAAACTAAACCGACTCTACCTGCTTCAAATGATGTAAAAGGCTTTTTTGTTTTTTTGACATTAAGAAGTGTATCTCTAAAAGAGGACAAATCATCACCAAATTTATCTAATTTCCAAGCTCTGACAAAAGATTTTGTATCTTTTGTATGAATATGAATTTTAAAATTTTTAAAATCAGTATTAGTTTTAAAATTTTCATTCACACTTGTAAGTACATCTATAGCTAACTCTCTATTGTTAGTCTCCAAAGCAGAAAATAAATTTTCATTGTTTGATATAGAGATAGCATTTGTAAGTCCAACATTTTTTTTAGACTGAATTTCAATACCCAATAGAGTTCTGATTTTACTCATCTCATCACTAATGACATTTTTTTCAATATCTGTTAATTTTGTTAACATCATAATTGATGTAATCGTAATTAATAAAATTGCAATTACTGAAGATGCTATAAATATTTTTACTGGTATTTTCATATTATTCATTAAACAGCCTTTAAAAAGAAAAACTATACTAATTTAATTATTAATCTTACTTTAAACTTACTTTAAAGTAATGAAATTATAACTTAATAAAGATATAATTTGATTACATTTAGGAGAGATTATGCAAAAAATAAATACAAATAATGCACCACAAGCTATTGGTCCATATTCACAAGCAATTGCTGTAGGTAATATGGTCTATACCTCTGGTCAAATTGCACTACTACCATCTGGAGAGATGCTAACAGGTGATGTTAAAGAACAATCGCATCAAGTTTTAAAAAACTTAAGTGCTGTTTTAGAAGAGGCTAAAAGTGGACTTGAAAAAGTTATAAAAACTACTATTTATTTAGCAGATATGGATGACTTTGTGGCAGTCAATGAAATTTATGCTTCATATTTTAAAGAACATAAACCAGCACGTAGTACAGTTGCTGTAAAAACACTACCTAAAAATGCCCTTGTAGAGATAGATGCTATAGCTCTAATATAAGTTTTTATGTTAATATGATGTTTATGATAAAAAAGTACCTATTTATATTTACCTTTTTTCCACTTATACTATTTGGTGCAAATTACACTAAATTTAATTCATCAGATTATATTTTTAGTGCTAAAGGTACCTGTACAGAAAATAGTACAAGCCTTAGCGTATCAGCAAATGAGCCACTTTTTTTATATGAACAGCAAAGTAGTAATAAAAGTCTAAAAAAGAGAAAATATTCGAGTGCTACATCTTACCTTCAAGCACACTCAAAAAACAGTTCATCTTTAAAACTTATTGGCCTAGATAGTTCTGCTAATGTTAACTTTTCAAAACTATTCTCAGGTTCCATATCTCCTGCTTTAATGAGTAAACATAGAGATACAGGAGTGATAGTTGCTACACATTTTGCTTCACAAAGAGCAAAAATTTCTCATTTTCGTAAAAATATTGGGATTGTTAGTGAAAAAATTTTAGAAAAAAAACAGCAGATAAAAGATTTAATTACTACAAAAAATGGTGATATTATCACTCTATCTGAAATAAAACATACCTCTGTAAAGTTTGGAGGTGGACTTGGTGGAAATGACATTCTACTAACGCGCTTTACTCCAACACTTAGAATAAAATGGCAAAAACGGATTGGTACTTCAAAAAATGACTATCCAAAAACAGTTTTAGAGACCTCAAACCAGAATATAATAATTGGTGCGTTAGTTGATGATGATAACAAAAGCTTTGACTTAACATTCTTTAAGATAGATTCTAATGGAAATAAAAAGTGGTTTCACCAATATAAATGGACAGGAGAGCAGAACCTTAACTCTATAACACTGACACCAAACAATAACTATCTTGTAAATGCAACATATCAAAATAGAAATAATAATCAAAATATTCTACTTTTAGAGCTTGACAAACATGCAAATATAAAATGGAAAATGCACTATGTAAGAGACAAAAATGAAGCTCTATACAGATTAGTTGCTCTAAAAAATGAACAATATGTTGGCGTTGGTTTCACTGAAAGAGAGTATAACAAAGATGCATTAGTTAGATTTTTTGACAAAAATGGAACAATATCTAAAGAATCTATATATGGCGGTAATAATAGCGATTACTTTAATAATATAGATATTTTAGATAATGGGCAGATGTATGTTAGTGGATGTAGCTCATCGATTACACCAAGTTCACAAAGTAGTTGGCTAATAAAGCTCACTCCCTCAATGAGCATTGTCAAAAAAGTTTCTCCACCATTCAATAAAGATTTACTCATTAGTGAGCTTAAGATTAATGTTGTAAAACCTTTAAAAGATTGGCGTATAATAATGGATGAAAAAATGCGTTTTTCATTTGAACATCCAAGACTAAACTTTTCACAAGGAACGACCTCATTAAATGAGTCACATAAAAAAGTCCTAAAATCGTTTTTCACTAAACTATTGAAAGTGGTTACAGCAAAAAAAACTATGCCACATATTAAAGCTATCAAAATTGAGGGTTTCGCATCTAGTGAATATAACTCTAATTCAAAGGTTTCTGCATTTTTAGGAAATGCTAAAGTCTCTTCAAATAGAGCGATTAGTGTTTTACGGTACCTTCTTGAATTAGATATACCTCATAAAGAGTGGTTAATGCAAAAAGTTAGTGTGGATGGTTACTCATTTTCAAAGCGAAAATTTAAGCCTTCTATAACTCCTAAAAAAGAGGATTTTAAAGCCTCACGTAGAATTGAAATTTCACTTAAAGTAGAGTAATGGCAAAATTTAATCCGGTAAAAAAGTTTGCCAAGAATATCAATCTAACTCTTGACGAGTTCTCAAAAGAGTATAAGGTAGATGTTGCAGAACTTGATTTTGATATTCATAAAACAACAACATACTATCAAGTAGGTATTGAAAAAGAGGCTAAAGAGATAACTGATGCTAATTTAGAAAAAGTTTTATCACCAAAAAATTTACGTTCCCCCAAGCTTTTACTACATCAAACATATGACATAATGATAAAACCCAAGAAAAAAGATAAAAACTATTTTTTAAACTTTTCATTTATGGCAAATGAAAACAAAACTAAAGCAATGGTTGTAATAAAGCCAGATTCTATCCTCATACCTAATTCACAAACAGAAGCGCAGATAATTAGTCAAATTCGTTCAAAAATGGCTCAGATGGGTCTGTTAGTCAAACTTTTTGATCAAAAACTTCATCCAAATGTACGAAAAATGCTCATTCTTATTAAAAAAGAAAAATCATTAAATAAAGAGTATAAATTTGTAGTAGCTCAATCTCTAGATGTTATACCACCAGTTGATGAAGAGCTAGTTTTACACTATGTAAAAGATGAAGAGAGTAAAAGTTATGTAGATGGGGTCAATAGTGGAGACTTAATAGTTGAATATATAATGCCAAAAAAAGGTGAGAAGGGACGCTCATTAAAGGGTGCTATTATTGATGATATTGAGCCAAAATTCACATATGGCGAAATTATAATAGATGAACACTTTGAAGAGAAAATTGAAAAAGAGAAAAAACTTTATTATGCTAAAAAAGATGGTTATATAGAGCATGAACATAATAGATTTTCAATAGCAAATTCACTGCAAGTAGCAAATGTATCTTTTAAGGGTACAGGATCTATTAAGACCGAAGAGAATCAAAATGTTGATTTAAAAATTGTTGATGATGATCACACAAAAGATGCCATTGGTGGTGGAGTGAAGGTTGATGTAGCCTCTTTAGATGTTAGTGGTAGTGTTGGTGGTAATGCTGAAGTAAATGCTGCAACTATTGATGTTGGAGCACAAACACATAAAAACTCTGTATTAGAAGCTACAGAGAGTGCCAACATTAAACTACATCGTGGAAACTTAAAAGCAAAATATGCAACCATTGGAATTTTAGAAACAGGAACTATTGAGGCAGAAATTGCCAATATTGAACGGACTGTTGGTGGTGAAGTAAGAGCTAAAGAGGTATATGTTGATGAGATTGTCTCAAATTCAATTATTATAGCATCCAATATAATTGAAATAGGCTATATAAGTGGAGAAGCTAATAAAATATATATAAAGCCAAGTATGGTTGGAGATAGAGAAGAGAGAACGAATATACTTAAGAAAAAAATTGATGAGCATCAAAAAGAGATAAATGAGTCTTCCATACAACACGTAAAGGCGATTGGCTTATTTAAAGAATCAAGTGAGCGCATAAAAAGCTTTAAAAAGAAATTTGTAGATGCTCAAAAAGCTGGAATAAAGCCACCAGTACATGTAACTATAAAACTAAAACAGTTTAAACAAGAGACTCAAAAAATTAAAGAACAATCGCTTAAAATAGATGAGATGAATAAAGAAAATGCTCTTTTCGTTGAAGAATTAAATAAAGAGCTAGATGCAGTTTTTCATGCTAAAGTTATTTTAAAAAAGGGTTCATGGAATGGGAAAAGTGAAGTAATATTCGTAGATCCACATGATGGAAAAGAGTATATATACCAACCAAAGGGAAAAGAAAAATGTATCTATTTAGTAAAAAAAGAGGATGAAATATCTGTAAAATATGATATGTAATAATTTTAAACTAACGAGAGCTTAGCTCTCGATTTAGTTTTATCCACAAGAAGGAACGTTACCGCTATCGCTTCCATACTCATGTAAGAAGTCTTTTAAATGAGGTGCATATTTACCTTTAAACTTTTTACCATTGAAATATTTTTCAGCTTTTGAACCCTTATGAGCTTCAATGATTTTTGTAGCATCTGCGTCAAATAGCTCAGTCCATTCAGCTTGAGTGTGCATTGCAGCACCTTTTGTACCGTTACCATGACATTTTTTACATTTTTTCAAATATATCTTCTGCCCTTTTTTAATATTAGCAGATGCAGTAGAACTAAAAAGTCCAATGGCTACGATAGAACCTAAAAGTATTGATGTGCTTTTTTTCATTAATTACGTCCTTACAATTTTAATATAACAGTAATGATACATCAATTAGGGTTTCATTAAACTAAATTTTTAAGTTTTTTTTACGAAACAACCATAAAAATCCACTTTCTGCCTCTCCTATCTCTTCTCTTATAACAACTTTATTTCTACTAACTTCTTCAAAGCCACTACTTTGTGCTATGTCTGCTATATAGCTTTCAGATTGTGCAAAACGCCCTGTACTTAAAAGTGTAAAATCTTTATCACAATCTTGTGTACTAAAAACAAAAACAGCATCATCTTTTAAAGTTCGAAATACTTCAATAAAAATAGCCTCTAATGAGCCTATGTATATAAATAAGTCAGCAGCACTTACCATATCATAAATGTTATCTTTGGAAGTTTGTAAGTAGTCAAAAATATCTTGTTGAAACAATTTTGAATAGATATTTTTTTCTCTTGCAATTTCTAGCATTTTTGATGATAAATCTACACCAACAATATCACAATTTAAATCAGCTAACTCTTGCCCAACAAGTCCAGTACCACACCCTAAGTCTAATACTTTACTATTTTGATTCAAATAAGAGGTCGATAAAGAGCAAATCTGTTGTGGTAGATTGTAATTAAGGTTATTTTGAAGATGTTCATCAAAATAGCTTGACGCACTATCAAAATAGTCTTCTATATACTCTTTTGTAGCTTTTGTCACATCAGAACCACTAAGTGACAGAAGCATATGTCTAGCATGATGATTTTCTGGGTGATGTACTAGTAAATTTTCATACGCATTAATAGCATTACTAAAATTTTTATTTTTTACATATAACTGAGCCAAGCTATTCCAAATAACTGCCAAACTATCATCAAGTTCTAAAGCACGTTCATACGCTTTAATGGCTAAGTCAACATCTCCAGTTCTTTCAAAAACAATTGCAAAATGGTAAAAAAATATTCCCTCATTTGGGCTTAATCTAATTGCCATATCCAACGAAGCTAGTGCCTCTTCATGCCTATTTAGCTGTGTAAAGCATAGTCCAATAGCATGGTGAAGCCATGCGTCATCTGGTTCACTAGCAATTAATTTTCCATAAATCAATATAGCTTCATCAAATCTTTGCTCTTCAAAAAGTTGAACTGCTTTATCTAATTCATTCATTTTATTTCATCTAAAATCAATCTTAAATCTTTTTGTTCAATAATAATATTTGCCTCTTTTTTTAAAATATCTTTAGCACAAAAAGCCACACGCTTACTAGCATGTGCAAACATACTTCTATCATTTGCGCCATCACCAACAACAAGCGTCTGCTCTTTTGAGATACCTAATAGATTTTGAAGACGAACAATCATATCACCCTTGCTAAAGTCAAACATCATATCACCACCAACTAAACCACTTAAACTTCCATCTCGTGAATGTAATACATTTGAAAAGTCTGCATCATAGCCTAATATATCTTTTGCATAAGATGTAGCATTTCTAAATCCACCACTAAAGCATACAACTTTCATACCCATACTTTTAAGTTCAGCTATTGTCTCTTGTGCTCCATTCATATATGGTAGTGAGTGACAAATATCATCTACTTTTTTAGAATCAAGACCCTTAAGTAAGGCTACTCGACTTTGTAAACTTTCAAAAAAATCCAATTTACCCTGCATAGCAGCTTCAGTAATAGTACTTACTTCCTCTTTTATCCCCAGTTCTTCTGCTAAAAAGTCAATTGTCTCACCATCCATAAGTGTTGAATCAAAATCAAATACCGCTAAACGCATCTATATCCCTCATTATAAAAATAAAATTAAGAAATTGTATCACATAGAATTTGTATGAGACTAAAAAATATTAGACTTCTTGCAAAACTCTAGCAGTCATCAGAGTTTTGCAAGAAGTCTATTCATAAAATCTCCATAAATCTATTCTATACTCTCACAACAATAAAAAAGGATATATAATTATGAAAATATTTAAAAAACTGCTGTTACCTACTGCATTGGTATTTAACTTATATGCACAGTCTGATGTCTATCTAAGTGATAATAGTAAGTTGCCAGACCTAAAAATGCCAAAAAATGAACTTCCCTTTAATATGATTGAAGGTTATCAAAACTACAAAATAGTTGCTACGCACTTTAGAACTGACAAAAATGAGATACGATACATTTTAGCAAACCCAACTGCATATAATGCAATAAAAGATGATAAAATACCTCTACCTGAGGGAAGTAAGATTGTAAAAATTGGCTGGAGTGTCAAGAAAATGATTAAGTGGACTAGCGCTCTTGAAGCAGATAAAATTCAACGTGTCGAATACATGGTAAAGGATAGTAAAATGTTCAATCATAATGGTGACAACTGGGGTTATGCACGTTTTGTAAAAAAAGGAGATAAGTATATTCCATGGAACAAAGGAGAAAAGGGATGTATCTCATGCCATAGTAGCGTTAAAGAGAGTGATTATCTCTTTACAAAGTTCCAACATACTTTTTGATAGCTATATGAAAAAAAGAATATTAGTTATAGAAGATGAAAAGGAGATTGCAGATTTAATCATGCAAAGATTTGATACATCTTTGTATGATGTCCACTTAGCAAAAGATGGTAATGAGGCATTAATTAAAATGCGGTCAGAAAATTATGACATTGCAACAGTTGATATTATGCTTCCAAAAATAGATGGCTTAACTCTTTGTAAAAACTTTAGAAACTTATCTCCAAAAACTTTTTTAATTATAGTAAGCGCACTTGATGAAGAAGAGACTAGATTAAAAGGGTATGCCTATGGTGCAGATGATTTTATTACAAAACCTTTTAGCACAAAAGAGCTAGTAGCTAAAATAGAAGCTTTTTTTAGACGTTCAGATAAGTTGGTATCACAAAACTCACAATATATACATAATCTATTTTTAGACTATGAAAAAAAAGAGGCAAAAGTCAATGGCTTCTTACTAAACTTAACACCTAGTGAATATTTTTTACTTTACACACTTATACAAAACCCTAAAAAACTTTTTTCAAGAGATCAGTTATCTTATCTTATCTATGATAATAACTTTGGATCCATAGATAGTAGAGGAATTGATTCACACATATATCACATTCGTAAAAAAATTAAAAAGTTTGATAATAATAGCTATATAAAAACTGTACATGGAGAGGGCTACATTATTCATGACTATTAAAATATTTTTGCTACTCTCATATACCACAGTAGGTCTTATAATCTCAGTTTTTACAGCATTTATGACATTCTATATTATTGATGTAGAGATAGGCACTAAAATGCTATCCAAAATCATCATAGTTATTACCATAACACTACCTATAATTGCAATTTTAAGTTATTTAATTGGTTCATATTTTTCAAAAAAATTTACACACATAATGCATAGATTAAATAGCATTGAAGATGAAGATTTTAGTATTAAAAGTATAGATGATTACATCATAGAATCAAAAGATATTAAGACAAGGCTTAATATTGTTTCTAAAAAGTTAGAGTTCTCATTTAATGAATTAAAAGAGAAAAATAGAGAGTTAACTTGGATGATTCGCTCTTTTGCACATGATTTTAGAACACCATTGACAATCATTAAAGGGAGTTTAGAAGCGATAGAAGATGGTTTAATCTCAGATAAAAAACTACCACTCACTATTAATAAATTACAATTAGAGACAGACTATATGAATGAGCTACTTAGTGATGTACTACAATTCATCCAATCAATGAAAAGTGTTATTAACATAGAGAAGATAGATTTGCACGATTTTGTAGATAGAGAAATCTTTTCACACTTTGATTTAGATAATAGTGTTAAATTTGTAAATAGTATAAAGCCTCAGAATAGTATCTACTTTACAAAAACTGATCTTAAAAAAATTTTAATCAACCTAATAGATAATAGTATTAAATATACAAAACAGGGCACTATTAGAATCTACTATCATGATGACTCATTAATAATTGAAGATACTGGAGTAGGTGTTAATTTAAATGAGTGTGAAGCAATATTTAAACCATTTTACACTGCTGATGAGAGTAAAAATAGACAAACTAGTGGTTTTGGATTGGGGTTATCAATTGCAAAAAATCTTGCTGAAAAGAATAGTTATATATTACGGTGTGATACACTTTATAGAGATGGATTAAAAATTATATTAAAAAAAACAGTTATATAATTAACTCAATTTTGCTATAATCGCCTCACTACATTCCAAGGATAGACTTGTTTGAACAATTAATTGAGAAATTACAAAGTAATCGTTATATTACACTAGAGACTACACCTGGGCACTCACCAACTTTTGAACCAATTATGGATAAAATTGAAAAACTTGGTCTTGATAAAAAAGTTGATGGCTTTAGTACAACAGACAACCCTCTTTCAAAACTTAAGTTTAATGCAATAATTGCTGCATACATGCTTCAAGAACGTTTTAATAAGCCTACAATGGCAACAGTAAGTATGAGAGACAGAAATAAAATTGCTCTTCAATCTGATTTACTTGGAGCAAATGCATTGAATGTAAGGGCACTACTAGCCTTAACAGGAGATAGCGCAAAAATAAGTAATCAACCAAATACAAAAGGTGTATTTGAAGGTGACAGTTCTTTAATGCTTGATATTGTCAAATGTTTTAATGGTGGGATAGACTATGCGGGAACACCCTTTGCAGAAAAACCCAAAACAATTTACCCATTTAGCGTTACAAACTCATATGCTAAAAACTACCGTACACTTCAGAAGAAGCTCAAAAAGAAGATTGAACATGGAACACTAGGGATAATTACACAGCCTGTATATGATACAGATAATGCAACTATGCTCTTAGAGCTACTTGAAAATGCTAAGAAAGAGTGTAGCATTGGTAGTGAAGCTCAGATGATTTTAGGGATTTTTCCTATTACAAAGTTTAGAACTGCACAATTTTTATCTGCACATGTACCAGGTATTCATGTACCACCTATATGGGTCGAAGAGCTAAGAGTTGCTAGTGAAATATCACCTGATGAGGAGAGAAAGGTTGGTATGCAAATGAGTAAAGAGCTAATTGACGGTATCATGAAATTACACCCTAAGGTACATATCATGACAGCAAATCAATTTAGTGTGGCTGGGGAGTTATTAAGAGACTTCTAAAAGTCTCTATCTAATAGTGTATCTACCTTTAAGATAGTTAAAATTCTATCTGCTTGCTTACCAACACCCTCAATTATACTTTTTTCACCACTTGCAGTATCTGGTGCTGGATCAATATCAGATTTTTTAAGTCTAATAGCTTCAGTTAAACGATCAATTACAAAACCAGCAACTTCATCACCACTTTTCATAACAATATAACGCGCTTCATCTGTCTGCTTAGCCGCTGGTAGACCAAACTTCATACGTAGGTCAATTAATGGAATAACACTACCACGTAAATTAAATACACCTAAAACATAATCAGGAGTCTGTGGAACACGAGTAAATTCAATCGGCTTAATAATCTCTTGTATAGTAAGGATAGGCACCGTATACTCTTCATCTCCTACAACGAAACCAACGAGTTGCATTACATCATCAAGATTAGTAATATCAGGCTCATCTTGCTGTTGCTGCTGCTTGTCAATTATATTTTTCATTTTATCACTCATGTTTATGCCTCCATTGTAAGATTAATATTTCGTTTAACAACATTCATTAGATACTCAGGTGAGTATGGTTTAGTAATATACTCAACCATCCCAACTTCAACACCACGCATTCTGTCAGCTTTAGTTGTACGTGATGTAACAGCAATTAATGGTAAGTTTTTATACTTATTATACTTCTTAATCTCACCAGCAAGAGAGTAACCATCCATTCTAGGCATCTCAATATCAACTAACATTGCATCAAAGTGATGTTCACCAGATTTAAGTATATTTAGTGCTTCAACACCATCACCTGCTTCAACCAAAGTTACACCAAGAGGTTTAAGCGCATTTTTCATAATTGAGCGATCTGTTTTACTATCGTCTACTATCATTACATGATAGTCACTTGGTTTTTCTTTCTTTTTACTAGCTGCATCAATTTGTGCGATTGCTGGTTTAGCTTTTAAGCTTTTTGCCATCTGCATAAGTGCTGCGACATCAACAATAAGTGTTACACCACCATCACCGCGGATAGTAGCTCCTGCCACACCTTCCATGCCCTTAAGGTACTCACCCATAGACTTAATAACAATCTCTTCTTGACCAACTAGAGTATCAACAATTACACCAATCTTTGATTCAGCAAGACCAAGCACAACAACATAAGTGTGCTCTCCACCATCAAATACACGATCTACCTCAAAAATATCTGCTAAATGAACAAGAGGTAGTACTTCATCACGCAAGCGCATTACACTTCTATTTTCAACTGTATATACTTCATCTGTTGATATTCTTACAGTCTCTAAAACTGAAGCTAAAGGAATAGCATAGTACTCCTCTTGTACACCAACTAAAAGTGCTTGAATAATAGCAAGTGTTAAAGGAATTTTTAGTTTAATTTTTGTGTATGCATCAATCTCACTATCAATATCTATAATACCATTTAGTTTTTCGATATTTGTTTTAACAACATCCATACCAACACCACGACCTGAAACATTTGTGACAGTTTTAGCAGTTGAAAAACCAGGACGGAAGATTAGAGTAAAAGCCTCTTTATCTCCCATATTATCAGCCTCTTTTTCAGTAATTACATTTTTAGAAATTGCAATATCTTTCAAAGTGTCAGCATCAAGACCTTTACCATCATCTGTAATCTCAATTACGATGTGATTACCCTCATTGTAAGCTTTCAGCCCAATTGTTCCAGTCTCACTCTTACCTTTAGCAACACGATCAGCAATTGGTTCAACACCATGATCACATGAATTTCTAATAATGTGAACAAGAGGATCACCAATCTCTTCAACAATTGATTTATCTAGCTCTGTCTCTTCACCACCAATTTCAAGCTCAATTTTTTTACCAAGTTCACGTGATAAATCTCTAATCATTCTTGGAAATTTATTAAATACTTTTCCAATTGGAAGCATTCTTGTTTTCATAACCGCAATTTGCAAATCAGTAGTTACTAAAGAGACAATTGAAACAACTTGGTTAAGCTCTTCTAAAAACTCTTCACCCTCATAACGCTCTTCAACATCATCGTTAATTTTAATAAGACGGTTTTTACCAAGAACAAGCTCACCAATTAAGTTCATTAAGTGGTCTAGTCTTCTAACATCAACACGAATTGTCTGTTCAACACTAGCAGCAGGTTTTGCAGGAGCTTTTGCTACCTCTTTTTTAGCAGATGGTGCTGGTTTTTTTTCTGCAACAGGTGTTGGCTTTGGCTCAGGAGTTGGTGCTGGTGTCGGTTCAGGAGCTGGAGCTGGCTCCTCTTTTGCAGGCGCTGGCTCCTCTTTTTTTGGTTCATCAACAATTTCTGGAGCATCAGGAACTGACTCACCAGCTGCAATTTTAGACGCTCTTCTAGCTTTATCTTCATCTTGACGCATCTGTAAAAGACGCTCTATTTCATCTTCTATCTCATTTTCACTCATATCTGAGTAGTCTACTTCTTCTTCCTCAACAGGTTCAGGCTCAGGCTCTGGTTCTGGTGCTGGAGCATCTGAACTAGAACCTCCACCAGAAGTAATCGCATCAAGTTTTACTACAATCTCCTCAATATCATCAGAACCTTGATCAGTGCCATTATCTCGAATAAAATGAAGCATCGCTTTCATCATATCAATCGACGTTAAAACAACATCCATAATATCAGGAGTAAGAATTAATTCACCTTTACGAGCACGGTTTAAAACATCCTCCATATGGTGTGTCAAACGAGTTAATATATCGAAATTTAAAAATGAACTAGCACCCTTAACAGTATGAGCAACACGGAAAATCCTATTTAAAAGTTCTAAGTCTTCTGGTGTATTCTCTAGCTCCACTAAATCTTGATCTAATTGTTCTATTAATTCAAATGACTCAACTAAAAAATCTTGTAGTATCTCTTGAAATTCATCCATTCATCACCTCCCTAAGCTTCTTGTTCTTTATTTAACACTCGCGCTACTTCTGCATGAAATACAGGTGCATCAAATTTAACTAAATATGATTCACCTCCAGCTTCAATACCCCTATTTTCACTAAAGTCATCACTAATAGATGAGTTAAAAATTATTGGTAAACTTGAAAAGCGTTTATCCTCTTTGGCTTTCGCAGCAAAATGGAAACCATCCATTTTAGGCATCTCAACATCTGAGACAATAAGCCGTACCTCTTCATTGAATCTATCTTCATACATTGCATACAATTCATTAAGTTTTTCAAGACCATCTTCACCATTAATAGCCTCAACAACTCTAAAGCCCATCTCTTCAAGGCCTCTTACAACTGTTCGTCTTGCTGTCATACTATCATCTAAGACCAGTACAGTTCCCTCATATTGAGTAATTTCTCCCTCAACCTCATGGCTAGGACTATATAGTCCTAAATCTTCAACTACACTTTCAAGGTCAAGAATTAAAAGTACAGTATCGTTTTCAATTCTTGTGACACCAGTAATCTTACTTTTGTCCATATTCCCAGAGCCATCTGTATATGATGCTGGTTCGATGTCATTCCAACTAATTCTACGAATTCTTTTTGCTTCATGAACAATAAAACCTATCAAAATATTATTAAATTCTGCAATTATTACACGTGTCTGTTTAATGACATTGTCAGGTGGCTGAACACCCATCCATTTTGAAAGGCTTACTACTGGAATTACAACCCCTCTAAGGTCGAAAATTCCCTCTACGAATTCTGGTACACCTGGGAGTTCTGTCAGTTGTGGAAGACGAATTATCTCTCGCACTTTTGCAACATTAACACCATAAATTCCCTCGTAAACTCTATCGCCCTCTTTTTTTTGAATGCGAAAATCTACAAGTTCCATCTCATTGGTGCCGACTCTTAATGTGTCATCACTGTTTTGCATCGATGATCCTTAAACTTGGCCTTACTAAATAAGTTATTCCTATCTTGGGAGTCTACAGTAATGTAACTTTGATTACAAGCAAAAGCTGGCAAGTTAATATAAGTTGTATTTTCAAATCTATATTTAACATCTTGATGATAATGACCCTCTATGCAATAATCAAATTTTTTATTTAAGCTACTTTCAATATTAAGTTCAAAATTATCAAATTTTCTACAAAGCTTTTTATCTAAATGCTTTTTTATAATAAAAGAGGAGATTATTCCATTTACTTTTTCATCTAAAAAGTTCAATAATCTTAATAAAGTATGATTTCTAATAATCATAGAGTAAATAGCGTAACTTCCACCAACCTTATAATCTCCGTGAGAGAGTAAAACACTTTTATCATTTATAGTTGTTCTAACAGGTTGCGCGCTCATAGGAAATACTTTAATATTATCAAAAACTAAAGATATACTAAAGTCATGATTTCCCTCAAAGTATATGACTTCACTCTTAGAACTTAGACTTTTTATATATTTTATTAAAGAGGAGTTAAAAAGTTTTGTGTTAGTTACCTCTCCGACTAAGAGATCGAACATATCGCCCATCATAAATATTTGAGGCGGTGCTACTTCTAAATTATCTAAATACTCTAAAAAATGTAAGAAGCACTCTCTATTTAAATTATAATGAGCATCAGAGACTAATATAGCTCCATCTAAAAGCTTTAAATCATGGGACATATGCAATACGTGGTAATCCCTCAGCCTCATCTAACCCGCACATTAAATTTGCAGCAGCTAATGCTTGCGAGCTTGCACCTCTTAGAAGGTTATCAATAGCAGTCTCTATGTAGAGAGTTGAACCTTGTTGTTTTAAGTAAATATCACAAAAATGAGTTCCTGAAACCTCTTTCATCTGAACAGGGTTATTTCTAATCCTAATAAAAGGTTCATCTTTATAATACTCTTCTAATAATTTAACCGCATCTATAGTTTCATCGATTGTACTATAGATGGATGCTAGCATTCCACGTGTAACAGGAACAAGATGTGGAACAAACAGTACATCTACTTTAGAGCCAAGTAAAGAGGCTTTTTCAGATATTTCAACACCATGACGATGTTCCAATGGAGCGTACGCAAACATATTTTCATTTACGTTTATAAAATGTGTAGTCTCACTAAGCTTTTTACCAGCTCCACTAACTCCACTTTTTGCATCAATAAAAACAGTGCTTTTAAAAAGTTTAATAAATGGTGCTAAGCCAAGTAAAGATGCTGTTGGATAACAACCAGTTCCAGCGACTAATTTCGCACTTTTAATCTCTTCTCTATAGAGTTCAATAAGTCCATAAACAGCATTTGGTAGGTTTTGCACATCTGTATGAGGACAATATGCACCCTCATACGCCACTTTACTAAGTCTATAATCAGCTGAAAAATCTACAATTTTAATATCTTTTTTCATCAACTGCTTTACAAGTGACATTGCACTCATATGTGGCACTGCTAAAAATACTAAATCAGCACTACTAGCAACCGTATCTACATCCACAACCTCAACACTTTGAGTGATAACACTTTCTAAAGATGGATGTAAATTAGTAATATCATCTGCACCTTGAGTAGTTGCTAAATAGTTTATTTTAAAGCTTGGATGATTTACAAGCATCTTAATAAGTTCTAAGCCAGTATAACCACTAGCTCCAACAATAGCCACATTAATCATTATTTACCAGTACTCCCAAAACCACCAACACCACGCTCTGTATCATCTAACTCATCAACTGTAATAATATCAGCTTGAATAACAGCTTTTAAAACAGCTTGTGCAATTCTTTCACCAGCTTCAACTTTAAAAGTTTCATCAGAGTGGTTTATGAGAAGTACTTTTATCTCACCTCTATAGTCACTATCAATTGTACCAGGAGTGTTTAAAACAGTAATTCCATTCTTATATGCCAAACCACTTCTTGGGCGAATTTGAAGTTCATAACCATCATCTAACGCCATTGCAAGGCCAGTACCTACAAGAACACGTTCACCTGACTCTATTGTATAACCCCCAAGTGCATGAAGGTCAAACCCTGCTGCTTGAGAAGTTTGGTACTTAGGTATTACAGCTGAACTGTCAATTTTTTTAATTTTAATCTGCAAAAGTTATCTCCTCAAAGCAAACTTTTATAAGTTCATACTCTTTCTCGCCACCTGGAAGTTTTGCAATCACCTCATCTCCTTCTGCTTTCCCCAGCAACGTCTTAGATAAAGGTGAGTGAAAAGATATAAGACCATTCTCAGGACTACTCTCAGCAACTCCTACAATTGTATATTTTATCTCTTCATCAGTATCCATATCACATAAAATAATTGTAGAGCCAAAACTAACACGCTCATGAGCTAAAGTTTCTGGTTCAATAATCTGTGCATTACCAATGATTTTAGCAAGCTCTGTCAAACGAAGGTCAACGTTACGCTGTTTCTCTTTTCCTGCGTGATACTCAGCATTCTCTTTTAAGTCACCGTGTTCTTTAGCAACTTCAATCTCTTTTATAATTTCAGGTCTTTCAACAAGTTTCAGATGATTTAACTCATTAGAAAGTTTCTCATACCCATATTTAGTCATTGGTTCTTTTTGCATAAAAGCCCCCTAATTTTTTTAATAAAGTATTATACCAAACCGTTAATAATTTGCGCTACTCTTTGTGCACTTCCATGTTGTAATAGTTCTCTTAACTCATGTGAATGATCTGAAAAAAGTTTTGTATCTATACTTTTTCTGGCACTTTCCATAGCTTCAATATTTAAATCATCTTGTAGTAATTCAGGGTGCATTGCATCTTTTCCAGCAAAATCAAAAATAATATTTGCAAGTCCAACAAAAGGCAACTTAACAAAAAAACGTCCAATAGCAAATTCTAAAGCATTTGTTTTATAAACTAGTACAAAAGGCGTACCAATAAGAGCAGCTTCTAATGTCGCTGTGCCACTACAGACATAGGCGAAATCACTGTTTAATAGTCCTTCATGCACTGAACGTGTAATATCGAAACTTGAAATATCACCATAGAGTTCATCTATCTGTTCATCACTAAAATGTGGAGCAATTACTAAAAGTCCACGTTCACTACTTTTTTCATTTAGCTCACGATAATAGGGCATTAACATTCTTACTTCACGTTTTCTACTTCCTGGTAAATATGCTACTGTATTAAAGTTTTTTTCTTCATCTTTAAACTCTTTTATTTGATCAAGCAGTGGATTTCCAACAAACTCTGCACCATTAAAAAACTTATCTTCAAATGGAAAAATAGAGAGCATTTTTGTTACAGCTTTTTTTACACGTAAAGCTCGCTTTTTCTTCCATGCCCAAACTTTTGGTAAAACATAATAGTATATTTTAATATCAGGATATTTTTCACGTAAACTCTCAGCCAATGGCAGATTAAAAGCAGGAGCATCTATAAGTAAAACCGCGTCCACATCTTGAGCTAGCTCTAACATCTTCTCTTTAGTCCTACGAGCTAAAGCAATTTTTGGGATAATATCTATGATTCCCATAACTCCAAATTCTGAAGATGGCACTATAGGAGTGCCTAAATCTGCATCAAATATTCCAGAGATTTCAACACCATCAAAATACCCAATTAAAGAGCGAAGATGAAGATTACCAGATGGCTCTAACGCACTAACTAGAAGTTTCATTAAGTATCTTTTTTACAGCTTCAGAACAAAGAGCCAAACCAAATGCGCCAGTTACAGCTACAAAACTTCCCTTTTCTAAACAGCGTGGTGCTTCAGGAGTGAAAAGTGCAGTGTAACTTCCCTCAAATTTTGCACGTCTTAGCGCGTTACGAATCTTATATGCGAACTTATCACCATGTGTCTCAAATATTGGTGCTACTTGCATCATCGAAGTGTCAACTCTTTTTGCTGAACCTGTGGAGCTTATTAGTTTTTCATGTACTTTCAATGCAAGCGCAATTTTTGCTTTAAAGTCATCTACCGCATCAAGAACAACATCGTAAGAACTAAAGTCAAAATCTTCTACCCATTTCACATCTATTCTTCTTTGAATAGTTGTAATTCCAGGGTAGAGTTTACCTAAATGTTCAACCTTAAGCTCACCTAGTGCATCTGAACCTATTTGTCTATTTTGATTAGTAATTTCGTAACTATCATAATCTACAATTGTAATATCTGTAATGCCACTTCTCCATAGGCAATCAAGTGTGTAGCTACCTACTCCACCAACACCTAAGAGTAAAATTTTTGCTTTTCTTAACTTTGGGTAATCATCTCCAAATAGTAGTTCGCACCGCTGATACCTTAACTCATCCATGTATGAAGTCTATCCATCTGCTGATATGCTGTCATATCTAACATTATTGGGCTAATTGAGATAAAGCCTGCAAGTACTGCATCATAATCACTCATACCATCAACACCTTCTCGCTTTTTAAACTGTAAAGGGTGAAGACCAAGCCAATAATACTCTTCTCCTCTAGGATTTCTATGAAGGTGAGCATCGTTTCCATAAAGTCTATGCCCTGCATGTGTAATTTTAAATTTACCATTAGGGTTCATAGAGCTACTTGGTATATTAATATTTAAAAAATTACGCTCCATAAGTGGGAAACCACCATTTAATACTTTTTGCACTAAATGATTAATAGCTCTCTTAGCTGGCTCAAAATCAAGTTCACCACTATGCTCAGCACCACCTAAAACTTGCGAAATAGAGATTGATGGGACACCTTGAAGCACACCCTCCATCGCTGCACTTGCCGTACCAGAATATGTAATATCCTCACCCATATTCGCACCATGATTAATTCCACTTACTATCAAGTCGGGTCTATTTGACTCATCAAACATAGAATTCAGTGCCAAATAGACACAATCAGATGGTGTTCCATCATCTAACTTATAAAAGTCATCATCAACTTGCACAAATCTTAATGGGCGTGTAAGTGTTAAAGAGTGCCCGCATGCCGACTTTTCTGATGATGGTGCCACAATTGTTAGTTTTGCTAAAGGGCGCAAAGCTTCAATTAAAGCTTTTATCCCAGCTGATTCGTATGAATCATCGTTAGTAATAAGTATATGTTTTTTCATAGATGCAATTATACCAATTCCCAATTAACTGGCACAATGTTTTTCTCTTTTAAATACTCATTTGCACGTGAGAATGGACGACTTCCAAAAAAACCTCTATATGATGATAGTGGTGATGGATGTGCTGAAGTGATAATCAAATGCCTATTTTCATCTATTAAAGAGGCCTTCTTCTGAGCTGGTTTTCCCCAAAGAATAAAAACAACACTATCTCTATCTTTACTTATTTTCTTAATCACCTCATCAGTAAAATCTTCCCAACCTATTTTTTGATGAGAATGAGCCTCTTGCGCTCTAACTGTTAGAACCGTATTTAGTAAAAAGACTCCAGACTTTGCCCAATCTGTAAGATTACCATGACTTGGCGGGGTAATATTTAAATCATCTTTAAGCTCTTGATAGATATTTCTCAAAGATGGAGGAATAGCAACACCATTCTGCACTGAAAAAGCTAGTCCATGTGCTTGATTCTCACCATGATATGGATCTTGTCCTAAAATAACAACTTTTACATTTTCAAATGGTGTATATTTAAAAGCATTAAAAATATCATTGGTCATTGGGTAAAATGTACTACTATTTTTATTTTCATCTTTTAAAAAAGTTTCAATCTGACTAAAGTCATAATCTAATTTATTTTTCCAAGAAGAGTCAAAATTTAAATATTCATCCACTAAAATCCTTCAATTTGTAATGTGATTATAACAAATTCAATCTATCTGATACAATTACAGCTATGAAATTTATTCAATATAGTGCTAGTGTCTGGATCTTTAGTATTGCTGTTTTAATAGCAGCATTTTTTGGTGAACAGTTTTTAAGACCACAACCAAATGCAACCTACTATGTAATCTATACAATTGGTTACATTATAATTGGTCTTAGCATGATGTTTGCTCTTAGATTTAATGCTAAACGCTCATTTTTTATGCTTTTATTACTCTTAATAGTTGAGTTGTCGCTGATAGAGTTTAGAGACCTTTTCAAACGCTCTGACACTATATTTGTAGCACTTTTACTTATTCCACCAAATATTTTACTATTTTCTTTTTTTAAAGAGAGAGGAATAATAAGCTTTTCTGGTGCATTACGTATAATTTTTTTAATAACTCAGATTCTAGGCGCTGCAGCATTCTTACATTTTGCAGGAGATGATGCACTAAGATTTGTAAAACAGAGTTTTTTACCACAAAATTTACAAATATTGCCATTTGATAGCGCAACTGCCCTAATGATACTCTCATTAACAATATTGCTTTTAAAAGAACCTTTTCAAAACCGTTCAATTCAAAGTAGTTTTATCTGGCTACTTGTTGCCTTCGAATTGCCTTTTATATTACAGGGTAATCGTCTTTTACTCTCACTAATGTTCAGTGCTGGTTCTTTAATTGTAATTTTTGCCATAATAGCAGATTCATACAAAATGGCATACCTAGACAATCTAACAACAATGCCTGCTCGTCGCGCTTTAGAAGAGAGTATGTTAAAACTTGGATCTACATACTCAATTGCAATGTTAGATATTGATCATTTCAAAAAGTTTAATGATACCTACGGGCATGACGTTGGTGATGATGTCTTAAGGCTTGTAGCCCTTACTCTTAAAACAGTTGGAAGTGGTGGACAAGCATTTCGTTATGGTGGTGAAGAGTTTACTGTACTATTTAGTGGTAAAAAAGCGAATGAAGTATTAGGTGAGTTAGATTCATTAAGACAAAAAGTACAAGATAGAAAATTTTTACTCAGAGAAAAAAAGCGTACTGGTAAAAAGAAGCGTAAAAATGGTGCTAAAGAGAGTGTTAAAGAGATTTCGGTAACAATCAGTATTGGAGTTGCTAGTAGTAAAAAAGGTTCTTCACCTCAAGACGTAATTGTCGAATCAGATAAAGCACTCTACCGCGCCAAAGAGGGCGGAAGAAATTGTGTTAAGACATAAGTTAGATTTGCTCTAAATAGTTGTGCCAGATATTTCCATCTAATTTAATCTGCATAGTAACTTGATAAAGTCCATTATGAAATGTTGAGTCAATAACATTAGCATTTTTAACAACAGATGCAACTTTAGCACGTACATGTGTACTTTGAACAACCATGTTTTTAATTGTATCTTCAGCTGTTAAGTGGACACCATGCATCTTCTCACCCATCTGACGATAAGCATCAACAATTGCGGCGCGGTTAGCTAAAGCAATACCCTGCGCAGTTGAAATTGTACTAGCAGGAACAACGCCAACACCAGTTGCAGTGATTGTTATTGTAGTGCTTTTTTTCAGATATGGACTGTTTTGTATCACATATTCTGTCGGTTTTGCAGCACTTTGTTCTGAAACTTCTGCTACAACCTCTTCTTTAACTACCTCTACAGCAACCTCCTCTTGTACAGGTACAGAAACCTCTTCAGAGTTACCAACATCCGTTACAGCAAAAAGAAGTGTTGAAAGCGTCAATAGACTTAAAAAAGCTTTCATTCTTAATTACCCTCTAAATAGTTATGCCATACTTTACCATCTAATTTAATCTGCATAGTAACTTGGCATAGCCCTTTGTTAAAAGTAGATTCAACAACTTCAGCATTTTTAATAACTGATGCTACTTTAGTACGAACGGTTGAGCTAGTCATTACCATATTTTTAATTGTATCTTCAGCAGTTAAATGTACACCATGCATCTTTTCGCCAAGTTGACGATAAGCTTCAACCATAGCTGCACGATTAGCTAACGCCATAGATTGTGCTGGTGAAATAGTAGTAACTGGAGCAACACCCATACCTGTTGCGGTAATTGTTATAGTAGAACTTTTACTTAAAGTTGGACTGTTTTGAATAACATACTCTTCAGATTGAAGCATATTTGCAGTGTTAGCTGTTGCTAGTGAAAGTGTCAATGCACTCAATGTTGCAATTATAATACCTTTTTTCATTTTCAATTCCCCTGTGTGATTTTAAATACTAGCAATGAAATCGGCAATTTTTAATTTTTATTAATAGGTAGAGAAAAAAGTGATTTTTTAATTATATTTTAATATATATAAGCATTTCTTAACTAAAACTATGTTCTACTTGCGAACTATAAATTTATTAGGAAAAACCTATGAGCAAGAAACGTCTAAGTAAGTTAGATGCACCAAAAGATTTAATAAACGATGAAAAGATTATGACAGAACATGACTTTATTGTATCTAAAACTGATACAAAAGGTTTCATAACATATTGCAATCGTATATTTGTTGATATGGCTGGATACTCTATTGATGAATTAATAGGTGCTAACCATAACTTAATACGACACCCCGATATGCCTAAAATTGCTTTTAAAGTTGCATGGGACTTAATAAGTTCTGGAAAAGAGTTTTTCGGTTTCGTAAAAAACTTACGTAAAAATGGTGGTCATTACTGGGTTTTTACCTACATTACAGCAGACTACAACAAAACTGGAAATATTATTGGCTATAGTTCATTCAGACGTCGCCCTACTCGCAGTGCAATTGAAGCTATTGAACCTGTTTATGCGCAGTTAGTTGAAGCTGAGAAAAAAGGTGGAACAGAAGCCTCTGGAAAACTTCTAGCAGACTTTTTAAAACAGAATAATACAACCTATAATGAACTTGTATTTGCACTACAAAATGCTGAAGGTAGCGAAAATGAATAATATTAACAGACAAATAGTAGCATTTTTACTTCTTAGTGCTTTAGTTGCGACATGGCTATTTATTGAGAGTTTATACCCAGAGGCTCTACTACTTATTTTTGGAGCATTTGCAGTTGCATTTATACCACCTTATAAAAAGACAGATGAAGATATGCAATATAACGATATTGTCAGAGTAGTTAAAAAAGTATCTGAGGGTTATTTAAGTGATAGAATAATCACAAGAGAAGATATAACAAAAACTGGAAAATTAGCATGGGCTATTAATGATATGTTAGATCAAGTTGAAGTTTTACTCCGTGAGACTAGAAGTTCAATTGAGCATGTTAAAGATGGTACTCACTATCGTACAATGTTTCCAAGTGGCTTGCATCATGAATTTGCAGATACTGCAAAACTAATTAATGACGCTATTGAATCTATGAAAGATAGCGCAGTACATCAACTTCGTGGAGAGTTTGCACAAGAATTTGCTAAAAATTCTAAAGGTATGGAAAAGGGCTTTGAAGTTATTACAAAAGATATTAACGTTGGAAGCAGCGAGATGAATGAAGTCTCTTCAAAAATAACCAATATCGCAAACCTTTCAGAAAAATCACATAAGACAATAACTAATGTATATGATGACCTCAATAGTCTTAATGGAACTATAGAGAGTACTGCGAGCTCTATTAGCGGAATGCATGAACAAGCACAAAGTATATCATCTATTGTAGAACTAATTAAAGATATAGCAGAACAGACAAATCTACTTGCGCTAAATGCTGCAATTGAAGCAGCACGCGCGGGTGAGCATGGTCGTGGATTTGCTGTTGTTGCTGATGAAGTTAGAAAACTAGCAGAAAAAACGCAAAAAGCAACTTCTGAAATTTCTATCTCTGTTCAAGGACTCCAGCAGCAATCAAATGACATTCAAGCAAACTCAGATGCAATGAGTGAAGTAGCTTATAAAAGCTTAGAATCTATAGATAATTTTAAAGAGGTACAAAATAGTCTTAATATTGATATTCATGATGCAGCACATTCTTCTCAAATAACAAGCGATAGACTTCTTGTAGCTCTTGCGAAAGTTGACCATATATTCTATAAAACTAAGGCATATGCAACAGTTACTAATGGTAATACTCACGATGAATTAGATGTTGATCACCATAATTGTCGTTTTGGTAGGTGGTATGATACTGATGGTAAAGAGATATTTGGTGCTTGTCCATCTTACTCTAAAGTTATTGCGCCACATGAAATAGTGCATAAGCTTACTATAGAAAATTATGATATAGTTAAAAACGGTATGAGTTCTTTACGTGAAAACAAAAATATAGTTATAAATAATTTTGCACAAATTGAAAAAGCCAGCTCTTTACTATTTGAGTTATTAAATGAAATGGTTAATGAATCACACAATAAACATTGTTAATAAAATTAACTAAAATTCTCCGCACATACAGCTGCGGAGCTAAATGCCCACTGTAAATTATAACCCCCAAGCTCACCAGTCACATCCATAACCTCACCTGTAAAATAAAGACCACTTACTAATTTACTCTGCATTGTAAAGACATCAATTTCAGAAGTATTAACCCCACCCCTGCTAGCTTCTGCTTTTGTAAAACCAAAATTCCCAGCAGGAGAGAAACTATAAGAGCTTAAGCCTTTTAGTTTTTCTTGTCTATTATTACCCTCAATTGAGTCTAAATATGCTTTTAAAAAACGCTTTGGCAAATTTAAATTTTTTCTAAATTTTTCACCATTTAAGAAGTCAAACTCTATTTTTCCCCTTTTCCAATATAGTGACAAATTTAGTATAAGTGGTCCACTAATACCCTTATGCGTAAAAAGTATAGCTCCTTTAAATGTTTTTCCATCTACTGTTGCAGTTGCTTCAAGTGAAATTCCAGTTAAACTCTTAAACCAAAACTGCTCTGGCTGAACAGTAAACCCAACTAAAACAGGCTCAAATATATTCGCACTATGTCCAAAATGCTTTGCAATGCTTAAACCTATATCGCTTCCCCCAATTCTTGGGTAACTTTTTGAACCACTCGCTATTACTAAACGAGAAGATCTAAGCTCATCTCTATCAGTTTTTAAGATAAAAACATCATCTTTTTTTGTTACTTTTTCAACTTTTGTATTCATAATTTTTTTTACATTTCTCATCTGTGAATGAAAAACATCCAAAATCTCTGAAGATGAATTTTTACAAAAATAGCAGTTGTCTTTTTTTAGAATTGGTCTAAGTGAATGAGCTTGTAGATATTCAAGTAGCCAATTGTTATCATATCTATCTAATGTTTTTTGTACAAACTCACTATCACCAAGATAGTTTTCACTACTAACATACAGGTTAGTAATATTGCATTTTCCACCACCACTAATGCGAACCTTATCGCCAAGGGTACGGTTCTGCTCAACTACACAAACTTTTATACTTTTATCCAAAAGTGAGCAAAGCATCATAGCCGATGCCCCACCACCTACTATAACTAAATCATAAATCAAAATAGAAGTTTTATCTCATCTAGCTGATTTGGTTGTAACTCTTCCTCCGCATATTTTTCATGCAGTTTTGCATCTACAAAAAAGCGTACTAACTCAGGATCTAACTCTTCATCTTTAACCATGAAGGAGAGAATTTTAAAGACTTCTGACATTGGTTTTGCATCTTTATATGGACGATCTGCTGCTGTTAGGGCTTCAAAAATATCTGCTAAAACCATAATACGATCTTCTAGTCCTAACTGATCTGCTGTAAGTCCACGTGGGTAACCTTTACCATTTAGCTTTTCATGATGATTACAAGCAATATCTACAATACGTGAATATTTCTTAGGAAAAGGTAGTGGGCTTAACATTTCCAAAGACATTCTAGCGTGATCTGTAATTTTATCTCTCTCTTCATTTGTAAGCGTACCTTTACGAATAGAGAGGTTGTAAATTTCTTCATCATTTAATAAATCAACCATTTCACCCTCACGTTCATATCTATAAGTAGCAATGCGGTTAAGATTCTCTATTTTATCATCTGCCATAAATTCACCACCCTTATTCATGGTCTCAATAGCAGCAAAGTCCTCTTCTAATTGCCAAAGTGTAGCTTTTAATTCGTTGTTTTCTTTCTCTTCATCAAACACTCTACCAGCTTCAAGTGCATCAATTTTACGTTGCATCATTGCGATTTGAGCATCACGTTTAAGTACTTCAAAACGCTCTACAACAATATGAATTCTATCAAATATTGTTTCTAGTTTTTGTCCCTTATCTACTACATATTCAGGAGTTGCAATCTTACCAACATCATGCATCCATGCTGCCATTCGCATCTGCTGAAACTCATCTTCAGAATAAAAAATATCTTTATATGGACCTTCTGTACTCTCATGTACAGCGTGAGCAATCATAACAGCAACTTTTGCAACACGACGTATATGACCACCAGTATATTCAGACTTGGTATCAATAGCCTTCGCAATACTTGTAATGAAAGCCTCTAAAAGTTTTTGAAGCTCATCAATTAAAATTACATTATTAATTGCAATTGCAGCTTGAGAAGCAAGCGCCATAGTTGTTTTTTCATCATCATGCGTAAATGCCGTTGTCTCTTCGCAGATATTTTTATTAATTAATTGAAGTACTCCAATGAGTTCATCCTCATGATTCTTCATAGGAATAACAAGCATTGATTTTGAGCGGTAACCAGTACTTTCATCAAACTTTTTAGTACCCTCAAAATTAAACTCTTCAGCTTCATATACATCTGTAATATTAATAAGCTTCTTATCAATTGCACATACAGCCGCTACCATCTGTCTATTTGGCATACCATCTTCACCATATAGACTAAGTGGCGGCCAAGAGATAGCATCAGCAGTTCCACCCATTTTAATATTTAGTGAATCTGTTTGTATAACTTTAAATGCTAAATGCTTAGCATCATCTGAACGAATATAGAGTGTCCCACCATCAGCACCTGTAAATGCTTTTGCTTGAGTTATAATCATCTCTAAAAGTTTATCAAGATTTTTTTCACCAGATAGTGCAATAGAGATTTTAAGCAAATTATCAAGATGGTCAGTACCTGCTTTAAGTACATCTTTATTCTTATAGCAATTATCAACCAACTCTACATCTGGATTAAATACCTCTAGGACATCTCCTGATTGAAGTATTTTTCCACAACGTGCTTGCAAAGCAAGATTTTGAAGTTCTGCTGTTATTTCACGAAGATATAAAGGCTTCAGATGATACACATAAATAACTAAATCATCGCGTTCTATCTCTATTAACATGCCCATTAATAGTTCAGGTGTTAAATGTTTACTATCTTTTGCGAGTTTAAACATACGAGATGGAAAAGAGACCTCTATAAAAAGAGTTTTTATAGATTTGTTTTTATTTACCTCTTCAACTAAAGCATCATTTACATAAGTGTCTCCACTTATGTATAAAGAGCGTTCATTTTGAGTTACAATAAAACCACATGTGGGTACAGTGTGATTTGAGGCTACCGCTTTAAATGTGTACTCATCAATGGTAACACTATCGTCACACTCTATAACTTTAAAATATACAGACTTATCTCTGTCGCCGTGCAAATCTATTTCACAAAAATTTGGCCATATTGTCCAGTTAAAGATATGCTCTTTAACAGCTTCTATTGTCTCAGGAAGACCATAAAAAGTTATAGGTTCAGTTCTGTGTTCAAAGTAGGACTCAATAATAAAAGGTAAATCTACAATATGGTCAAAATGTGAGTGGCTAAGAAAAACATGTTCTAACTGAGTAATATCTTCACCCAATGTCTCAATTAAATTACCAGCATCAATAGCAATTTTATTACTAATTAAAAAAGATGTACTTCCAAAGCCTTTTGATTTACTTCCAGAAGCACCAAGAACTTTTATGCTATTACTCACACTATTCCTTTTTTTAAGTAGCTTATAATACTATAAAAAAAACAAATTTAACATTATTTTGTTACAAAAGAAAAGGTTCTATCAAAGTTTTAAGACTATTAATACCCTTTTTTTTCTTTAACCTTTAGTTTTATGTTCAAAAACACCATTAAAATCAATTGGAGGTTCTTCTATATAGTGCTCACATCTTTCTATATACATTTTATATATATTTTTATTAGTTTTTTCTGGATTTGAATCAATCTCTTTAAATATTTTTAAAGCCTCTTCAAATTTTGAGTTTTTATATAAATCAATTGCAGAGTGATAATACTCTAGCTCTTTAACCAATGTCTCTTTTGAAACTTTATATAAATAGTCACCATTCCATTTATCAGGTAACTGGGCATAATCATGTATTTGCCATATTTCAACAGGTATAGATTGTCCTTTTACAGTAACAAGATCTAAAAATCTAAAAATATATTTATCATTTGGTATACGCTCTTTAACATGGTTTGAAATATTACACATAGAGTTGTAATACTTACATAAAGATTCAAGACGAGCTCCAAGGTTAATAGGATCTCCAATAGCGGTATAATCACTTCTACCACTACTTCCCATCTCTCCAATAGTTGCTATACCAACATTAATACCTATTCCAATTTCAATAGGTTCTACACCACTATTTTTTGCCATGTCACATATAGGTTTAAAACGTTCATCCTTTTTCACTATTGCATTTAATGGAGTTACTGCATGAATTTGCTCTAGCGTAGCATCAACTGCTTTCTCAACATGATTTGCAACAACTGCAGGAGCATTCCAATATGCCATAATTGCATCACCTATAAACTTATCAACAGTCCCCTCATACTTCATAATTATTTGTGTCATCTCGTCCATATATTCATTTAAGAACTGAATAAGAACTTGTGCGCCTCCTGCTGCTTCAGAAATATTTGTAAAGTTTCTTACGTCTGAAAATGTTACAGATATTTCATGCTCTTTTGCAATAAACGCATCATTTCCACTTTCACTGTTTTTAATAATATCTTCCATAACTTGAGGAGAAACTTTTGACGCAAATTTTCCCTTAATAAGATTTTTTTGTCTTGTCTCAAAGAAGTAATTAACTAAAACTGACATTACAGCAGTTATGATTAGTGTTGAAATTGGAAATAGTACATTTAAAATCATTCCCTCTGTAAAAAGAATATAATATAGAAGTTGAAATAGCCCATAGGTTCCAGCAGCCACCGCAACAGCCATCCATTCAGCTGAAAGAAATGTAAAAATAAAACCACCTAAAATCACAATAGCTATAATTATTAGAACATCGGCTGCTTCTGCCCAAGATGGACGAGCTAAAAAGTCACCTGCTAAGACATTATCTAAAACATTTGCATGAACTTCAACCCCTGGAAAAACATTATCAAAAGGAATTGAACGTAAATCTAGTAGTCCGGCAGCTGATGTACCTACAAGTAATAACTTTCCATTAATACGTTCAGGATCAACCGTTCCATTATAAATATCAACAGCAGATATATAATCAAATGTTCTAGCTTTACCTCTAAAGTTTACAAAAAGCCGTCCATAGCGATCTGTTGGTATATAGATGTCATTTAACTCTACTCCATCAACACCACTCTGCCCATAGTAAATATTTACACGGTTACTCTCAGTAATAATACGCAACATCTCAAATGATAGAGATGGATAAATTTGATCATCATATCGCATAACCATTGGAACGCTTCTTATCATCCCTGATTCATCTGGTATATTATTAAAAAAACCGCTTGAATAGGCATTATCTTGTAAAATTGGAATATTAGTAATAACACCTTTTGATTCAACAACAAAACTATCTCCAACTAATCCACGCTCTACAAATATTGCTGGAATCTGAGGAGGATCAAAATCTTGTGCACCATCATCATCAATATCCATTACATAACCCATAATCGTAGGAGTTTGTGCAATAGTTTGTGCGAACAGTGCATCATTATTTGGAAAGTCTGCAACATTTAGACCCATACGCCTAGCAAAAGCATCTGGAGATGTCCTATCTTCTTCGGCAAAGACAATATCGAAGCCGATAATCCCAGCACCAGAAGCTGTAGCATTTTCTAATATTTTAGCGATAATAGTACGTTCCCAAGGCCACTGACCAAGCTCTTTTAAACTTCTCTCATCAAGATCAATAATAGCCACTTGCCCAGTTGGTGGTATCTCACCACGGAAAATAAACATTAAATCTCTCAAACTATTATCTAATGTCTGATAAGAGTTTGGTAAAAATAGGTAAAGACTACTAAGCCCTGCAGCCATTAATATACTAAAAAGTGTATGTATTATATAACGTGTTTTCATGGGGGAGTTCCTTCACTAATAGAATATACACCTTTAACAGACTCTTCAACACCAGAATTCGTTCCAGTAAGCCTAAACTCTCCCCCCACTAATGCTGCATCTGTTCCAAAAAATGAACCATTTAAAAACCCGCTAATACCTGTTACACCACTGCTTGTACCATCAGAAAATGCGTCAGCTCCAAAACCATTAGGAGTCACAAAACCACCAGTTGTAATATCAGCTATCCATGTTGATGTAGTATCAAAACTAATCTGTCCAGACAGTGGTGTTGGTGATCCAAAATTAATATCTAAATTAATTGCACCATTTGTTAATTTATCTCCTGTTGACGAGAGACCAATCACTTGAGAGTTTACATAATATGAAATTCCTGTATTATTTGCGATTAATGTCTCTATCTGTGATATATCAGTCAATATTCCATTAACCCATGTATCAAACTCATTTCCCGCAGATCCCCAATAACCAATACTCATAATATTCTCACCTGATAATGAAAAAGAAATTTCACCACTTTGATCTCCAAATCCTGTTTCTATAATGTTTGATGGATTAACTGTATTTTCAGAAATAAAATCACTATCTGCAGAATTCCCTATAAATACACCTTCAATACTACTTGAAGCTGAAGCAATAGAAAATTCTCCCCCTATACTTTGAGCTTTATTACCATAAAAACTAATTCCACTTAAAATACCCGTAGCTACCTCACCATTTGTCCCAATATTATTCATACCAAGAACAGTAGTTGATGTTGTTGTACCACTATTAAAGCCAAAACCCCAAGCCTCTCCATTTATAGTTAATAAATTCATATAACCATTAATTAACTGTGCAGAACTTCCAAAGTTAACAAATATTTTAAAATTACTTGTTGACGTATCAATCAAGCCACCAGTTATACTATCACCTATCACCAAACCACCATAAGATATTTCACCTTGTGTTGGTAAAGATACTAAAGGATTAATACCTGTAATGTAATATGAACTGATATTTGTCGCATCTAATGCCCCTGAGACATCTGTTAAATTATATCCAAAATCTACATCAGTAAAACTCTCACTGACAGGATAAGTACCTGCTGTAACACTAGTAGTCGTAGTAGTTCCACCAGAAACGGCTACTGGCTCATCTATTATTGGATCTGTATCATCCACTACTGGCTCATCTATTATTGGATCTGTATCATCTACTACTGGCTCATCTATTGTTGGGTCTGTATCATCTACTACTGGCTCATCTATTATTGGGTCTGTATCATCCACTACTGGCTCATCTATTATTGGATCTGTATCATCTACTACTGGCTCATCTATTATTGGATCTGTATCATCTACTACTGGCTCATCTATTATTGGGTCTGTATCATCTACTACTGGCTCATCTATTATTGGGTCTGTATCATCCACTACTTCAGTAATAACATTTTCAACATTTTCTTGAACATCTTGATTAATAACGTCAGCTACCGCTTCATCTGTTGCTTGTGCGATTGCACCATCTGTTGCAGCTGACGCTGCATCGTTTGTAGCTGTATCATCAACTACAACATCATCAAGAGGAATATCTAAAGGTACCTCTGTTTCGGTATCATCTAAAGCAATATCTACAGGTTCTACAGCAATTTCCTCTTGGGCGCCACCATCAAGTCCATCAGGTGCAACAGTTTCATCGCCTAAGTCAATATCTACGTCAGCACCTCTTACATCTTTTTGAGTACCAGTATCTTCAACCGTAGTATCTTGTCTATCACCATCAGTAGCGACTTCAGTTTGTGTATCAGCACCATCTGCATTTTTTTCTGTACTGCTAGCTGTATCAGTTTTTTCATCACTACCACTTTCTCTTACACTATCCTCTTTAGCAGCATCAGATTTTTCGGCTGTAGAATCAGACTGTTCACTTTTACTCTCTTCTTGTTTCGTCTGTGTATTAGACTCTTTTGACTCAGATTTGTTCTCTTTAGAGGAACTCTTCGCTACGCTTTTAGCCTCTGATTTTTTTGCTTCAGGCTTACTCTTCTTTTGGCTTGATTTTGTCTGTTTAGTTTCTGACTTTTTAGACTCTTTTTTATCAGCTTTTTTTTCAGATTTTGTCTCTTTTTTTGATTCTTTCTTCTCTTTTTTCTTTGCATCTTTTTTATCTGACTTTTTAGACTCTTTTTTATCAGCTTTTTTCGCTTTTTTTGACTCTTTCTTTTTATCTTTTTTCTCTTTTTTTGCTTCCTCTTTTTTAGCCTTTTTATTCTCTTTCTTATCTCCATTTAAAAATGCTTTTTTATCAAGTACTTTTACTTCGCTCATTTTACCATCAGGTGTGACAGTTACCATCTGCCCAGTTCCAACATCTTTTGTCTCACCAGTTGCATCAGATGTAACACTACCATGTCCCTCAGAGAAACCTACCGCATCACCATCACTACCAGTACTAACCTCTACAGTAGTACCACGAATCCCAATAGTTGCAGTTTTTGTTTTAATTTTAAATCTATTTGGTGCAATTTTACCAATCTGTCCAGTTACTGTACGAAAGACACCTTTGAACATTTTAAACTCAGCTTTTGGCTTTCTCTCATCTAATATATAGTCATTAACTGCCAAATCACCATTTTTACCCATAGTAATAATAGTGTTGTCATTAAAAATAATTTGAAGCTTAGAGTTTGTCTTGGTATGAATTAAATCGTTTTTTTCTATCTCCATCCCCATTGAAGCAACTATCTCTTGCTTGGCCCTCTCAATAGTTGCTTCCCCACGAAGAGCGGAAATTTTACCAATAGATGCCATCAAAGAAGCACTAACTAGTGCTAAAATAAATAATAAACGAATAAATACATTCATAGCTTCCATCCTAAATAAATAGTTTTATAATATTTAAACCAACAATGTCTTTTTCGTAAGAGAAAGGCCCTTGATTTGACAAGTTCTTAACCCTTGCGTACTTACCATTCACAACTAAAGTTTTTTCAAGTTTTTTTGTAAAACCTAAAGAGTAAGTTTTACTTTTATCTTCTCTTTTAGTAAAAAATGATCTATCTATCTCTTTGTATTGGGGATTTCTAAAATTATAACCTACATTAAAAGACAATGTTTTATCCCATGCTTTATTTATAGCAAGCGAATATGAGTTAATATCTTGATTTACATCCGTACGAGCCCCACGAATTCTACGTTCCTTGTCTAACCCATAACTTGCAGATAACTTTATGCCATATGGAAGTTTTTTACTCATAACAATATTAACACCCTTAACGTTTGAATCTCTTTGACTATTTTTAGCTATTTCATTCTTCTTTTTCTGCCATCTGTATTGTCCTGAAATAGATAGAGTTTTATTTACAATGTAATTAAACTTAGGATTAAACATCAATGTACTCAAATATGAATCAGAACCAAACCACATTGTGTTATATCCAAGTGCCAACTCTGCACTCATCTTTTTTGTTTTGTAAAGTAAAGAGGGAGTCCAACCTGTTAAAACAACATTTTTATCGCTCTGATCTGTCATAGTTTTTGCAAACAACATTACAGAGTTTTTAATAGCAAACTTTTCAGAGTTGCCAAGCGGGCGAATATGGTTTAACATAACAACTTCTTGATGTGCTGTATCGCCATCTTTTTTTGTCCCTGGCAACACATCATTTATAATTGGTAGATAGTAAGAGTTCTCCAATGCCCCATTGTTTGCATTAGAATCATAAGAAATCCCACCCATAAACATTCCACTTAAACTCTTTTTCTTCGTTAACTTTTCTAATAATAGAAGATAACGTTCAACATTAGCACGTACATTTTTTGAAAGATCTAATTTAGCGATAGAGGCAAACTCTTTTTTAGAATCCTTAAAACTCTTCAGATGAAACAGTGTTCTAGCTGCTTCTAACCTTGTTCGTAAATTATCAGGCTTCGATATTAATATACGCTCATACGCACTAAGGGCTACATCATACATTTTAAGTTCAAACGCACTACGACCTAGGTAAAAGTTCATCTGCTCATCGCTTAAGTGTCTTAAAAATATTGTAGAGAGTAACTCAAAACTTTTTTGATAATTCTTTGCGTTAAAATTAGAGACTGCATCTTGAAAAATTTTTTTATCATCTCTATTCATATTAACTTTGGTACTTCTATTTATCTTAGGCTTAACACTATTTTGAACAACTTTTTTAACAGTTTTTTGCTCAACTTTTATATCAGTAGCCTTTTTCACCTCTTTAACATAATATTTACGCTCAACAATAAATGCATCTGCTATGAACTTCTGGATAGCTTTTTGTTGAATTTTTGCCTTTTTGTATGTATCATAATTTTGAGAACGTAGCATGAAACTATTTTTACTTTTTTCACGTGCCATAACTACTAATTTAGTTAAATCTACTCCACTAATATTCTCAAACTTTTTTAAAACCTTTTCTGCGTTCTCTTTTTTTGTATAGACTCCAATATTTATAGCATATACCCCTGCTTCAATAAATGAGAAAAATAAAAACAGACCTAAAATAAATTTAATCAACTCTTACCACCATACTCTAATAAACTTTCCTAACATAAACCCAAATAGCATCATACCTGCTAATATTATCATCCGTTCTCTCAATTGTTGTATCAATTGATGCTTCCAAGTCTGAATCTGGTGCATATACTTCCCAGTGTGGTAATACATTTTCATACTCATATTTATAGATATAATCAACTTTATAAGTTATAGTTGCATTACTATCATCTTCAATACTATCTACTATGTTTTGAGGAGTTTTATCTTCAGGAAATCCCATTATACGCCAACCACCTCTGTAGATATTTCTTGTATATTCTGGTACGGTATTAAGTTTCATTACATATGCATCTGCAGCACCATAATAAGTTTTACCATCAAGACCTGCAAAAGTATATCCACCTACATATACTTTTCCACCTGGACTTACTGCCATGGCTGCACTATAATCATGAGCTCCAGAATCATACTCATATGACCAAAGATTATTTCCATTGTAATCGAATTTAGAAATAAAAATATCATTGTTAGTGTTTGTATTGATACCAGCTATATATATATTGTCATTTGAATCAGTTTTAATAAAATTTGAAGAATTGTTAACACTATTGCCATATTGTTTTGTCCATAACTTAGTTCCATCAGCACTAAATTTACTAATATAAAGGTCAGATAAACCTAGAGATGTATAACCATCTAGATTACCAGACGATTGTGCTAATGTATATATTTCATTATTAGAGCTAAGTGCTAAAGATGCACCTCCATCGGCTGAGCTTGTTCCATATTGCTTTGTCCAAATCTCATTACCATTGGTATCAAATTTACTAACAAAAACATCATAGCTTCCTGCATTTATATTACCACTTAGATTGCCATCAGTTTGACCTATAATATAGAGAGCATCATTTGTATCAATCCTAATTCTATGCCCATACTCATACCCTGTAGTACCAAATAGTTTACTCCATGCCTTAGTTCCATCTGGTGCAAATTTCATTAAAAGAACATCTGAACTACCAGAGTTAGTATTACTATCAAATGCACCATCTGATTCTCCAACTAAGTATATATTGTCATTTGAATCATTTGCAATACCATATGCTGCACTCCAACTTCCTCCACCTGGACCATATTGTTTAGTCCAAAGCTTATTTCCATCTGAATCAAATTTAGTTAAATAAAGATCATCTGCTCCACTATTAGTATTTCCATCAATATCACCTTGAGTTGATCCAGATACATAGATATTATTAGCAGAGTCTTTGCCAATAGCATAAGCATAATCGTAGCTAGTTGATCCAAACTGTTTTGTCCATATTAAATCACCAGAAGGACTGTATTTAACAAGAACAGCATCACTTGGACCTATTTGAGTATTCCCATTAAGTGCATCATCTGTTGTTCCAGTAATATAAACATAGTTATCTGTTCCTACAACTGCAGCATGAAATGCATCTGAATTGACAGTTCCAATTTGCCTGGTCCAATCTTTAACATGACTTGTTAAATTCTCCTCAAAATTATAGACTATATTAGTATCTGCTGTTGCTTTAAGCCAAAAACCTTCAGTTGAATGAATTGATGAGAATTTACTCATAGGAACTGTTGTATCATAACCTGTTTGACTATCCCAATAACTCCACCTTGAATTATATTTATATAATCTTTCTATATTTGTATTATGTGCAAATGTATCTATTAAATCTGTCCTATTTAAATCTATACTCACTGGAAGTGATAGAAGGTTCCATCCAGCTATTACTTTTGTTCCATATGGTGCTACTGTTATGTTGAACTCTTGAGATTGAACAGTTGTATTGTCTTCCCATGAGATTGTTACATTTGTTTCACCTGTTATATCAGTAAGGGGTGTTATAGTTAAGTATTCACTTGCATAGTTTGCTTGAAGTACTGGAGTATTTGATAGTGCTACATTTGCAAAGGATGTATTATAGTCTACTGCTACATTTATACTATCACCACTTGTACTACTAAAAAGCAGACTGACATTAAAGTCACCAGAATTTTTTACACTGTATTGGTGTGGTATCAATGCAAGAGAGGGAAGTGTTGGTATAGCTGTCCAGTTTGTGCTTATGAGGTCTATTGCAAAGCTATAGTTTGATGCATTGATCTCTGTTTTAAAGTCAACGCTTCCATTATTGTCTGTATAGAGTTTATTCTCTGTGAAGTTATACCACCAAGATAGGTTTCCTAGTGTATCATTTGTATCAAATCTTATAGAAAAGTTGTTGTCTGGGTTATATACAGGAACCATATAACTATTAGCTCCATCTATGATGTTTACTACATCTGGGATATTGAAGTTTTCACTATTTCCATCTACTCCTACTACTTGGATATTTGTTATGTTGTGGTCTGTTAGGGTTGTATTTGTTAGGTTTATGTTAAGTACTACATTAACATCTTCAACAATAATAGATACATTTTGTGTAACTGTATCTGTACCATCATTTACAGAAATATTAATTTCATATATATTATCAATGCCAACATCTAATGGGTTTTCGAAGTCAGCTGGTGATACAAAAGTTAAATCGCCAGTTGAGTTATTAATAGCAAAAACAGATGAATCAGTTCCACTAATTGAATATGTTAGCGTACTGTTTTCTAAGTCTTGTGCTTTAACCTTTATTGTACTGCTAATATTTTCATATGTATAATACTCATAAAAAATATCACCGCTTGAAGACATTTTAACAATAAATGAATCTCTACTTCCAATTAAACTATTTCTTACATCTTCAATTAGAGTCGGATTTACATCAACATCATCTTTAAAATCAGAAACTACCCAAATGTTTTCATTAGAATCAAGTGCAATTGCATCTCCAGACGAAAAGCCATCCCCTCCAAACTGTTTTGCCCATGCAAATGAACCATCACTGTTAAGTTTTAATATAAAGCTATCATAATCACCAAGAGTTCTAAGTAAATATTCACTAACACTCGGGTCAGCATCAAAGTCACCATTAAAGTCATCTATTAAATATATCTCCCCAAGACTATTTATCACCATTTTATCAATATTTGCGGTGTTATCCTTAGTTGAAATATTAGGTTCACCAAATCTTTTATGCCATTGATATACACCATTAGTATCAAGTTTTACTAAAAAACCATTATCATTTTCACCCATCACCTCTGCATTAACAACAGTTAAATCAGGGTTAAAGTCTATCTCCCTTTCAAAGACACCTGCAGCATAAACGTTATTTGCACTATCTACCTGAATATCATTAACTCTAGAGAAGTCTCCATCAAAAGATCCATTTTTACCTAAAAATAACTTTGTCCAAGAATAAGTACCATCATTTAAATACTTAGAAACAAATCCAACATATTGATCATACTCTGTATAGCTTCCATCACTTTGAACAGCAGTTGTATTAATATCTATTAAACCATCTCCATCTAAATCCAGTCCATCGTTATCACCAACAAAATAACCACCTATATAAACATTATTTGCACTATCTATTGCAATAGCTGAGCCTTCATCGTTATCATCACTACCGCTGTGAGTTGCCCATACAAAATTACCATTTACATCTAATTTCATTACGAATACATCGGAATCACCACTATCTTTAAATGGTGTTAAATTATATACTGAAGCTCCTGGGTCAAAATCTGTAGTTCCATCAAATGTACCTGTAACATAAATATTATCAGAGGAATCTGTAACTATATCATACCCTCTTTCATCTGATCCATACCAGCCGTTGCCTCCTTCTAGTTGTTTCACCCAAATTGTTTCTCCATTGGTTGATAGTTTCCAGATAAAAATATCTATATCATCTTGGGCACCTGTGGCAATTAAAGAGGTTCCATTAAAATCAGCAGTTCCCTCAAAGGTTCCAGTAACTAAAATACTACCATTTGAATCAAGTGTTACTGCATATGCATTATCATCAGCTCCAATACCTCCAAATGAGTGAGCCCATAATACTTTTCCAGATGCACTATATTTAATAACAAAACTACTATCATCTGAGTAAGTATTTGTTAAATTATAATCTTCTACACCTTGTCCTATATCAAATTCTCCAACGTGATAACCTACAACTATTACGCTTCCATTAGTATCAATTTTAATATCTTCTATTTTATCTGATCCCAATCCTCCCAATACCATTGGGTTTGTAAAATCATCTAATACAAACTGAGGAATCGTATTTGCCCATCCAATACTACTCAAGTCAATTGTAAACGTGTTATTCAAAGAAGTTATGGTTGATTTAAAATCATCACTACCATTATTATCTAGATATAATTTATTGTTTTGAAAGTTATGCCACCATGATATATTGCCTAACGTATCATTTGTATCAAAGCGTATTGAGAAGTTATTGTCTGGGTAATATACAGGTACACTATAACTATGGTTTCCATCTGTAAGGTTTAGGACATCTGGAATATTAAAGTTCTCTATATTTCCATCTTCACCTATTACTTGAATATTTGTAATGTTATGATCAGTTAGTAGGACATTTGATAGGTTTAGTTCAAGGTATACAAATGCAACAGTAGGATAGTTTATTGTTCTCACTGTTACATTGTACTCAGTACCAGCATTGTTTCCAGCTATTGAAAAGCTCTCATTAACATCAGTTGCAGAGTGCATGAATGTTCCAATAGTACTATTAAAGTCAATTGAAGTGGGAACTGCTCCATTCCATGCATATGTTGGTGTTGTTGTATTGTTTTCTAGAATCAATTTACTAAATGTACTTAGATCAGCTCTTGTATATAATTTGTCACCTAAAATTTTAGGAGCTGTCTCTATCCAAGTGGCTCCTGCTATTATTCCATCATTTGAATTAATACTTCTATCATATGCAATTGAGCCTGTTCCCTCATTTAATGGCCAATAACCTACAAGTCCAGTTTCATTTCCTTTTAAACTTGTGTGCATTGTTCTGTTTATATCATTTTGCGTTAGAGCTTTGTTCCAGATTGAGACTTGGGCAATTTTACCGTTAAAAAAGGTGTTTTGTGTGGCGCCATCAGGTGATGAATTTCCTCCTATAGCAAAACCTTGACCAGTGACAGTATAAGGAATATCACCTGCAGGCCAACTTGAATTTTCGGCCACTACTATTCCATTTATATAAATTCTTGCTATTGTATTAGTCCCAGTATTTTTTATAGTTGCGGTGACATATTGCCATTTATTTAAAAAGTCACTTGCAGTGAAGGCGTAACTTAGAGTTTGCATGGAGACTGAAGCAGTATCTGTCGGATCATAAATTATTTGCAGTTCATTTGTATTTATTCGAAAAATTGTATTAACAAAAGAGTTATGAACTATCTCTTGAACAGATGTAGAATCTGTAGGGTTTATCCAAGCACTTACAGTCATTTCAGAGCCACTTACATCTATGGCATTCCTATAGACTAAACTAGTACCGTTAAAATCTATACTATTGTCTAAAAAGTTTAATCTTGTAACATTTCCCTCAATTGTCGCATTTAAATCACCACCTGCAACATCGACAATATTATTTCCTATTCTTTCATCAAAGTTATAGTAAGCAACTAGCCCTGTCTCATTTCCTTCTAGTTGTTGGTTCATTGATGCGTTTATTTCTGCTGATGTTTTTACTACATCCCAAATACGAACTTCATCAAGCATTCCGACCCAATTTGAAGGATAACCAGTATGACCAATACCAACTCTAATAGCTGGTGCTAAGTAATCATAATTTATACCTGCTGTAGCTGAGCCTTCAAGGCTTCCATTAATATAAATTAAATAATTTCCTGTAGTAGCATCATATGTTTGAGCAACATGATGCCAACTGCCATCATTTATACTAGTTGTACCAGTAACAGTTGTTATTGTTGAGTTTGTTGGATAATTATGTTGTATCTCTGCGCTTAACAGACCTGCTGAAGTCATATGAATTTGGGAAAAACTACCAGCATCCTCTTGCAAAGCTGTAATACCATAAAATATGTATGTAGTAGATACATTTTTTGTATTTATCCATGCTTCTATCGTATGACTGCTAATAGTATTTGTAGTGTTAGCTTTAATACTGTTAATTGTATCAACATCATTAAACTGTACAACTCCGCCATGAGCTTTTAACGAAAGTTTTGGCAGTTGAAGCTCTAAAATATCTGATGCAGTTAAAGCACGATTATAAATACGAACATCATCTAAGGAGCCTGTAAATAAAAAAATACCTGCCTCGTGCCCAATATTTAATAAAGAACTGATATTTATATCTTCAACAGTATCATAGTCTAAAGCTCTATCTATTCCATCAATATAAATTTTTGTTGTTGTTCCAAAAAAAGTTACAGCTACATGATGCCACATACCATCTAATGTTCCAGATGAAGTAATATTGTCTCCAGTATTACCAGCTGTATCGGCTGTTAGTTCAGCATTTCCCTCATTTGCCATAATTCTTGATGTACCATCGAACCCTCCAGTACTTAAATACATTTCAACACTAGTATTGTTACTATCTTTAATCCAATAACTAATTGTTCCATCACCAGATATTGGAAGTCCGCTATAAGATAAATTGTTATCTATACCATTAAAATTATATGCTTGACCCAAAACACCTGCTTCATATGTCTGTGTTCCACCAGTTATAAGACTATATCCATTTCCACTGCTATCATTTGTATTACCCTCAAACTCATAATGAGCTATAAGACCTGTAGTAATGTCCGCATAAAGCGTTGTCAACAAAAGTATCGGTATAAAAAATAGTAATAAGAGTCTGTTTTTCATAATAATCCCAAAATATCACTAATAAATATTCTATAAAACTTACAATTTTAACACAAAAAAGTGTTAAAATGGTGCCATGAATAAAAAACTACATATAGTCTCTTTGGGATGTACAAAAAACTTAGTCGATACAGAAGTCATGATGGGAAAGCTCCAAGACTACAAATTAACACAAGATTCAGATGATGCTGATGTCATCATCGTTAATACTTGCGGATTTATTGACGCTGCAAAAGAGGAGAGTATTAATACTATGCTAGAGCTTGATTCTCATAGAAAAGAGGATTCAACTCTTGTAATGGCTGGCTGTTTGAGCGAACGATACCAAGAGCAGTTACAAAAAGAGCTTCCTGAGGTTGACCTTTTTACTGGTGTTGGTGATTATGACAAAATTGATGAGTTATTAGCAAAAAAAGAGAGTAAATTTACTCACAGTACTTTTTTAGTATCAGACCAAGAAAGGGTAATTACTGGCTCATCTTCACACGCTTACATAAAAATTGCAGAGGGGTGTAATCAGACTTGTAGCTTTTGTGCTATTCCATCATTTAAAGGAAAACTTCTTTCTCGTAACTTAGAGAGTATTGTAAAAGAGATTCAAAATCTAATTAAAAAAGGCTACTATGACTTTAGTTTTGTAGCACAAGATAGTAGCTCATATGGACGTGATATTGATATTAGTGATGGTTTAATCTCTTTAATTAAAGAGGTAGAAAAAATTGATGGTATTAAGAGTGCTAGAATTTTATACCTTTACCCATCAACTACATCAATAGAATTGATTAAGATAATTGGAGAGTCAAAAATCTTTCATAACTATTTTGATATGCCAATTCAGCACATTAACGACGCAATGTTAAAGCGTATGAAGAGAGGATTTGGCAAAGAGAAAACTATTAAGCTTTTAAATGCGATGAAAGCACTACCTAACAGTTTTGTAAGAACTTCAGTAATTGTTGGTCATCCTCGTGAGAGTGATGAAGAGTTTAATGAGATGACTAAATTTTTAAAAGAGTTCAAGTTTGATCGTCTAAATATTTTTTCGTACTCAGATGAAGAAGATACAGCCTCATTTGATATGCAAGAAAAAGTTGATAATGACACAATACAAAAAAGATTAGATGTGCTCCAAGAGCTAAGTTCAACTTTACTAGAAGAGAACTTACAAAACCTTATTGGAACTGAACTAGAAACAATTATTGAAGGTCAAAGCGATGAGCATGAGTACCTACTTAGTGCTCGCGCGCTAAACTGGGCACCTGAAATCGATGGTGAAATTTATGTAAACGATACAAATGAAAAAAGCATAACATTTGGTACAATATATAAAGCTCGAATTACAGAAATAGCTGGAGATAAACCCTTAGCAACACTACTATGATTTCATCTCTATCTGAATCTACCCTACAAGGTAAAAAAAATCTTCTTGCCTTTTCAGCTGGAGTAGATTCAACTGCCCTATTCTTTCTACTTCTTGAGAAAAATATAGATTTTGACATTGCAATAGTTGACTATAACCTTAGAGCTCAATCCAAAGACGAGGTAGCTTATGCAAATAGACTTGCATTAAAATATGAAAAAAGTATACATCATAAGAGTGTCACATTAGAAATAAATTCTTTAGAAAAAAATGCTAGAGAACAAAGATATACTTTTTTTGAAGAGATAATAGAGAAAAATAGTTACGATAACCTCTTAACTGCTCACCAATTAAACGACAGACTAGAGTGGTTTTTAATGCAACTTAGTCGTGGAAGTGGCATTGTAGAGATGGTTGCAATGAGTGAGATTGAAAAAAGAGATAGCTACACTTTAATTCGTCCACTACTCTCTATATCAAGAGATGAACTTCAAGAGTACCTAGAAAAAAACAGTCTTAAATTTTTCATTGATGAGAGCAATAAAGATACAAAATTCACTAGAAACTATTTTAGACATAATTTTGCAACTGAACTAATCAAAAACAGCTCTAATGCAATTAAAAAAAGCTTCTCATATTTAGAAGAAGATATAGATAATTTAATAGAAAAAGTTGATATTTATCACACTTTAAATCTTTACAAGTTTAAAACACCTAAAACTCTTCGCTCACTTCGTTTTCATATAGATAAAATTTTAAAAGAGAATGGCACACTCCTAAGTAGCGCACAAAGAGATGAAATCAAATTTAATAGTGAAATTGTATTAAGCGGTAAGTTTGTCGTAGCTATGACAGAAGATATAACTTGGATAGCACCATATATAAAAGTAAAAATGGATAAAAAGTTTAAAGAAAAATGCAGAACAAAAAAGATTCCAAAGAAAATAAGACCCTATCTATTCGCTAATAACCTTTGATTTATTTAGTTCACGCACACGGTAAACTTTCATAGAAAAATCTGTTTTAACACCACCTTCAACTCTTTTCATACTTATAGGAAAGTTCAGCTCAACTATAGACTCACCCTTATTTAAAGCTTCAATAAACTCATAAAAATTAGTTGGTGAGCTAATTAATGAGGTGGAGTTTACATCATAGACATCTAAGAATCCATCAATAGTAGCTTTTGATGTATCACTAACAGATAAAGAGCTAAAAAATGATTTTCTTTGTGCTGAAAATCTTTTTGAGTCAAACGTATTATCAAAAGCGTTAATAACATGCATATTTTGAGCCTGCAAATCTTTATATGTAGATAATCTCTCTTCATAAAAATTCTGAACTTCATTTAATTCTAGTGAAGTTTTACGATACTCAATCTTATTTTTTCTATAATCTTTACCAGCTGGAATTAAAAAAAGAAAAGAAAAAAGTATAACAAAAACAAGTAGTATCAATGATGCACTAAGCATATATACCATCTGCCTACTTCTTAGAAGATGACTCATTTTGGAGCATCCTCAACATCAAGATAGTTAGTAGAAACAAAATGAACCCAACCATTATCCATAGTGTAAAATGTTGTATATGAGTGATGAAATATTGAACGCAATGGAGCTAATAGCAGATACTCATAAACCTCTTTATTTGGACTAACACCATAAAGAACTAAACTTTTTTTCTCCATTTTTGCAGATGTTACAGTAATTTTATCAGGCACTAAGTCAAAAAGGTTCTGCATACTATCTCGCATTAATATATTAGTTGTAAAAATTTCATCTGCTTTAATTTTTTGCATTGTTACAAAATCAATCTCACTATTAATCTCTTTAGTCTGTACATTTAACCTGCTCATCTCTACTCTATCAGCTTTAAAATTACTCTCATACCCAAAGCTTTTAAAAACTAAAAAAAGATATGCCAAGAAAAGCATCGCCATCGTTACACCAAAGAAGAATAGCATTAATCTAAATTCAGCTGAGAGTATCTCTTTTTTTCTTGGATGTATAAAACTAAACTGCATCAACAATCTCTTTTTTACTCAAAAGTGTTAAAACTTCTGCTATATCTATACTTCTACGGTTAACAGTAACAAAAAGCTCTTCTTCTAAAAAATGAATAAAATCATTACACTCTGGTGTAGAATCAGCAATGTATATCTCTTCAATAAAGTCACTCTTATACCGATTATCATGATAAAAAGTATTTAAAGATTTACTAACAAGTTCAAAACGTTTAAAGTCAATATCAGCACCCTCTAACTCAGCTTCTGGGTTCTCTTCACCTGCTACTACGCTGGCAACAGGTGCAGTCTCCTCAGAAAACTCTTCCATCTCATCCATACCATCTAAATCATCTAACTCTTGTAAATCGTCAAGTTCGCCTAAATCGTCAAGCTCATCAAGCCCTTCTAGCTCCTCATCATCATCATCTATATCTTCTTCTTCAGGTTCATCATCTAAGCTCTCTAAATCAATATCCATACTTAAATCAAGTTCATCTGTATCTTCTTGAAGCATAGCATCATCTTCGCCTAACTGAACCTCTTCTTCTTCCTCATTTTCTCTAAAAGTAAAATGGTTTCCATAGAGAAGACTACCACCATCAAAAATACCCATAGTTAATGAATCACCTTGGTTCAACAGATACATCGTACATTTATCATTAACTTTGTCACTAAAAAAGTTTGTTAGAACAAAAAATGGAGAGATAATTAGATCTACCCCAATATTATCTAAGCTTTTTTGAAGCTGCATTAACTCTAAATTAGAGGTATATGCTAACCAATTTTCATCTTCTCTTTTAATTAAGTTAGCGCTACTTAAGTCTTCAAACTCAAGAGCTTCATTAATAGTTGAAACTGGTAGTGCACCCTGAGCTGCTGCACTATTTAGTACACCTGTGTAACAAAATACTGATTCATCACTAATACTATTTAAAAACTCTTCAATCTCAGGAGTAAATTCACCATCAAGTAACTCAAACTCTTTGCGAATATGCTTTTTTAAAACTCCATTTTTTTCAAAATCTACAGAAATATCACAAACATCATCATGTAAATACATTCCAATATATATACGAGGGTAGAATGAAGATGCCCATTGTCGTAGATTAAACTTCACTGTTTATCTTTGATAAGAGGATGAGCATTACGGTAGTTTTGCATTTTCAGCTGCGTTCCTAGTTTGGTATATACTTGTGTCGTAGACATTGATGAATGCCCTAGCAGTTCACTAACATCGGCAATTCTCGCTCCACTGTTTAACAACTCTGTAGCATAAGAGTGTCTTAACTGGTGAGGTGTTACTTTTACCCCAATTTTATTAAACAGTAGTGTAAGACGGTATCTTAAACTATTTTCGCTTAATTTTTGTGATTTTTTTTCAAAAAGATATAACTTTGGACTATTTAACTCAATATAATCATCAATTAAATTTTTAAGAGGTTCAATAAGTGGAATATCACGCATTTTATTACCTTTTCCTATAACACGGACCCAACTTTTACTTATATCTTCTAATCTAAGGTTTGCAAGTTCACTAATACGAAGACCTAGCGAATATAGAGCCATTACAATCAATTTTTGATCAATCTCTGCTACATCTAAAGCCTCTTTAATATATCGATGTGCGATAGGTTTTGGAAGTGACGCAGGCACTTTAATTGTACTATCAGATATAAGTTTTATATTCATTTCATGAGTATGACGCAAATATTTTACAAATGTACGAATTGCACTCAATTTTTTAGAAATTGTACTTTTACCCTGATTTTTAATGTGCAGTCTATAAAGCATAATGTTAAACCTAATTGGTTCAACATCTTCTTCAATTTCTAAATACTCAAAACACTCTCTTAAGACTGTCTCATAAGTTGTAATAGTTGTTTGAGGATAGCCACGAATCTCTAAAAGATAACGTAAGAATAAATCTTTATAATGACTCAGAGATTTTTGCATGAAGTTGTTTAAACTGAAGAAAATAGCTATGACTCTCTTCTTTTAAGCTCTCATCTGTCAATACAGTAGCAACTAAATATGGATACTGTTCAATCATAACATCGCACATGAACTTAATTCTTATTTTATCAGATTTTTTAATTGTATCTTTTGAAACAATAACCTCTATTTTGTCTAAATACTCTTTTGCTTGGTTATTATACTTAACAAACTTCATAGCTGTACGACTCTGCGTTAGAACTGTCATAGCCATTCTATTGTATGGCTCCATTTTTAACGCTTCATCTGCAATTTTTAGAGCATATTCATATTCGCCAGTAAAATAGTACCATCTAGCTTGCAAAGATTTTTGATATGAGCTACTAAAAGAGAAATACCATAGTGATATAAGAGCAAATAGAACAGCAACAATTAAAATATATAGTTTAGACTGCATTTAAAAGCATCTTCTTTTTAATAAGTATTTTAGCATCTTCTTTCTCCATACCCGTCACTTTAAAAGGTTCCATAGCAATTAGTTCAATTTTACTAAAAGGTTTTGGAATCACAAATCTATCCCAACTTCTTAATTGCCAATATCTACTTGGCCTTACATGTTGAACAACAATTTGCGCATCCATTTTTTGTGCAATTGCTACAATACCATCTGCAACACTATGCCTAGGTCCTCTTGGCCCATCTGGTGTAATAGCAACATCAAAACCATCTTTCATCTTTCTAATAGCCTCAAGAAGTACACTAGCTGCTCTTTTACTACTAGATCCACGTAAAGTTGTAAAACCAAAATATCCAATTGTTCTAGCAATCAGTTCGCCATCAAAATGATCACTAATCATAACACCAATTTTAGGTAACTCTCTCATGCGTCTATAAATATATGGTTGCAAGAGTAGTTCACCATGCCAAAAAGCTACAATATATGGTTCATTTGGTGTATTTGGCAAAGTATAAGAGACTTTACATGTTCTATAGATTAATCTAATAAGAAGTTGAGCAATAAAAGGTAAAAATATTGCACCAACATATCTTAGTAGTTTTTTACGCAATACTCTTACTCACTAACAATCTCTCCACGAGAGCCAAAACGTCCAGGCAGAGTAAGTTTTACATCTGCAAACTCTCCAAGCATCTCATCTGAGCCTTTTACTTTAATAAGCATATTATTATCAGTGCGCCCAGCTATACAACCCTCATCACGTTTTTCTTCAAATAAAACTTTATAGACTCTATCTTTTAAAGATGCCATTTTACTATCAACTATCTCATTTTGAGCAGTTTGTAAAATACTCAAACGTTTTGAAGCAATTTCAGGTTCAACTATATTTGTAAAGCTCTCAGCTTCAGTGTGTGGACGAGATGAGTACTTAAAACTAAAGACTTGATCAAACTGAGCTGTTCTTAGAACATCCATCGTGTCCTCAAAATCTGCATCACTCTCACCTGGAAATCCTACTATTATGTCTGTACTCATATGAACATCAGGAACCAACTCTTTTAATTTTAATGCACGATTTAAAAACCACTCTTTTGTGTATCCACGTTTCATCTGCTTTAAAATCTCAGTTGAACCACTTTGAAGTGGAATGTGCATAGATTTACAAATTTTATCATTAGTTGCAAACTCTTCTAAAAACTCATCATCCATGTGAAGAGGGTGCGGTGAAGTAAAACGAATTCGTTCAAGACCCTCAACTTTACTAACATCTCTCAAAAGCTGCGTAAAGTTCATCTTCTTATGTTCACCTGTAAACCTTCTACCATAATTATTTACATTTTGACCAAGTAAAAAAACCTCTTTAGCACCAGCACTTACTGCCTTTAGAGTCTCTTCAACAATCAAGTGTGATGGAATTGAAATCTCCTCACCACGAGTATGTGGAACAATGCAAAATGTGCACTTTTTATCGCAACCTATGGAGATATTTATAAAAGCTTTATAGTTAGAGTTTCTAAATTCACCAAATGCAAATTGACTCTCATCATAGTCTATACCAACTTCAACTGCATGTTTTTTATTTAAAATATCTGTAATCTTAGATACATTTCTAGCACCTAAAACAAAATCTACATATGGAGCTTTTTTAATTATCTCTTCGCCTAAGTGGCTAGCAGTACAGCCGCAAACACCTATTTTTGCATCACTCTTGCCTTTTTTATTAAAGACACCAAGTTCTGAAAAAAGTTTTGAAACTGGTTTTTCTCTTACGCTACAAGTATTTATAAGAATCAAATCAGCTTCACGGAAATTTTCCGTTAACTCATAATCCTCTTTTGTACGCAGTTGTGAAATCATATGCTCAGAATCACGCACATTCATTGCACAACCGAGCGTTTCTATAAAGAGCTTTTTAGAGCTCTTATTTGTCATAAAATATGAACCTCGTACATGTAGTCACCCTCTGACAACCCAAATCTTACCTCACGAAGGTATACACTATTGCTTTTAGATTCAAAATGCTCAACTAGTTCAACTAAATCTTTATGAGAGTTCTCTTTATCAAAATATATAATTGACTGACCCTCTTGCTCAACACTTTTTTCAACTGAACTTAACGAAACCTTTTTTGGCTTTGCCGAGAGTTCAGTTCTGGCTAATTTTAAATCCATGGTTCCTCACTATTAACTAATTTTAATCCGTGAGTATAGCATTAAAATATTGAAGACTCTATTAAACATAGATAAAGGCAAGTTTATGTAAAATTTCAATCTTCAAATAGCAGTATGTAAACTGCATTTCCCGAAAAAATCGGATACAAGGATGAAATTATGGAAAAGATTACAGATATTATAGATTCTATTGCCCATGAAAAGGGTTTAAAAACTGAAAATGTTACAGAAGCCTTAAAAGCAGCCTTTATAAAAACTGCTAAGAATGTCATTGATGCAGAGAGTGAATATGAAGCTGAAGTAAATGAAGAGACTAAAAGTATGCAACTTTTCCAAATAATTACTATTGTAGAGGATGATGATGAGCGTCTTAATGCAGAAGATGAGAATCAAAATGTTATATCGCTAAGTGAGGCGAAAGAGTTAGATGATGAAGTGGAACCTGGAGATACTCTTCGTTATGAGCAGAGCTTAGAAGATCATGGACGTACAGCGGCACAATCTCTTTACCGTGAAATGGAGTACCATATTCAGCGTGTTGTTGAAGATCAACTATACAAAAAATATAATGATCAAATCGGTAAAATAGTTTCAGGTCGTGTCGTTAGAGTTGATGGTGAACAAAATACATTTATGGAAATTGATGAAGTTCGCGCAATTTTACCAATGAAAAGTAGAATTAAGGGTGAAATATTCGCCGTAGGTGATATTATGCGCGCAATTGTTAGACGTGTTCGTGTAGATAAAGCAAATGGCTTAATGATTGAACTATCTCGTACATCACCTAAGTTTTTAGAAGAACTTTTAAGTTCAGAAGTACCTGAAATTAATGATGGTCTTGTAACAATTGAAGCAAGCGCTAGAATACCAGGAGAAAGAGCAAAGATTGCTCTACTTTCAAATAATCCAAAAATAGATCCTGTTGGTGCTACTGTTGGTGTAAAGGGTGTACGTATTAATGCAGTAAGCTCTGAAATTATAAATGAAAATATTGACTGTATAGAGTACACGCCTATCATGGAACTTCTTATTGCAAGAAGCTTAAGTCCAGCGATTGTAACTAGTGTTACAGTTGAGGGAGAGAAAGCAGTTGTTACACTACCAGCAGATCAAAAGTCAAAAGCGATTGGTAAAAGTGGTATAAATATCCGTCTTGCATCAATGCTAACTAACCTACAAATTGAGTTAGTTGAGACAGACGCTAAAAGTGATGATAGTGAAAATATTAAAAAGAAAGAGGAAAAAGAGAGTGGAGTAGATAGTCTTAAAGCACTATTTGGCGAATAACATTTTAGATTTACTTAGAACGAGCAAAGAATGGGTTTTTACGCATTAGATATATATCTGAGAGCGTATTACCTAAAAGTGTTAAAAGAGCTGTAATCATTAATATTCCCATGATTACAGGGTAATCTCTACTTAATGCACTTTGATAAAAAAGCTGACCCATTCCATCAATTGAAAAAATTGATTCAAGTATAACACTTCCACCAATTAGACCAGGTAGAGATAACCCTAAAAGTGTAATCAGTGGTGGTGTTAAGTTTGGCAAAATATATCTTCTCATTAACTGATTTTGACTAACTCCTCTTGATGATGCAAAAAATATATAATCACTCTTTAAAATATCAACACTCAAAGACCTAACATACATTGTCATTGAACCAATACTTACAAATAACATAACACCAATTGGTAGAACTAAATGGTACGCCATATCTAAATAGTAACTAATCCCCTCACCCACATCATTTGAATGAAGCCCTGAAATTGGAAACCAATCTAAATATACACCAAAAAATACAATTAAAAGAAGAGAAAGATAAAAAGAGGGCATAGAAAAACTAAATAGTGAGAGCTGTATAACAGCCTTATCATAAAGAGAATCTTGAGATAATGAAGCTTTTATACCAAGATATAGAGATAGAACAAATACTAGAACTAAAACTATTGAGTTCATAAACAGTGTTATACCAATACGTTCAGAGATAACTATACTTACCTCTTGTCCGCTTACAAAAGAGACACCAAAATCTAATGTGAATAGATGAGATACCCAAGATATATATTGCTCTATAAGCGGTTTGTCTAAACCGTATACCGCTTTTAAATGCTCTATCGCCTCAGACCCCATATTTGGGTTCAATCCACCAGCAGCAAAAAATGAGTTTGGAGCAGCATGAATTGCACCAAAAGATATGGCCGATATTAAAAAGAGCATTAAAAAGAGATATGTGAATTTTCGAAAAAGGAAGTTCATTTAATATGAGAGGCCCAAGGCCTCTCTATAATACTAGAAATTGTAACGAGCTATGAAACGGATTGTATCTGCTTCACCTGTTCTATTTGTAAAGTTGATATTATCAGTATACATATAAGCTAAGAATAAGTTAATATCAGCAACTTTCTTTTTCAAGATAAGTTCAAAGCTATCAGCATCTTGACCAGCAACTGGCCCAAATGGAGCTACACCACCAGCACTGTTCCCATGCTCGTAATTAGCATATTGTGCAGTTACGCCAACACCCATTAAATCACCAGAAGCTTTAACTTTCCATGATTCAGTATCAGTAGCACCAGCCTCATCACCATCACCAAAAATATTTGCAGTATAAAGCTTAGTTTTAATACTTGCTCCAGCAAGATTATAAATACCAACATCACCAGTACCTACATCAGAGTAAGCAGCAGATAATGCTATATTTCCAACTTTAGTAGAAAGTTCAGCTGTGAAAGCATCAGTATCATTAGCATTAGCTGTATCTAACTCTACATTAGTATAAGCAACTTTTGCAGTAATCCCTTCAAATACATCAGTACCTGCAAATTTTGTTACTGCATCAAACCAATAAGCAGTAGCAAAACTACGTAAGTTGTATGCATAAGCATTAATTGTTGTATTTTCTACACCTGTATAATGTCCAGCCAACATATAAGCACCATTACCAATTTGTGCACCAGCTCCAAGGTTACCTGCATTTGCACCGACTGAACCAAAATTATCCATACTTACGTGACCATTAGATTCAGAAACAAATGCACCAACTAAAGTAATATCTTGAATATCTTTATTTACAATAACCGTTGCATCAAAAGTTGTAGGAAAAACATTCCATTTTTCAGTAAATGCAAAAGGAGTATCAAGTTCTTGACGTCCAGCTTTAATCATCGTGTTGCCAAAAGCATAAGTAATGTAACCCTCACCTAACCAACCAGCTCCACCAGCAGGATCACTAGCATCAGCAATTTGCTGCGCAGTACTTACAATATTACCCTCAAGCCCTAAAGTATCTAAGTAATAACCACGAGCTCCAGCACCAAAACCAGCACCCAAGTCAGCTGTAATACCAATATTAACACCAACATTAGCTGTTGTACCAGCAGTAACTGGACCACCAACATTATTTAATAAATTATCTTTACTAAATAAACTATTACTTCCAGCAGCAGAATCAACTGTTTGGTAATAAAAAACGGCTTGACCGTCAACTTTTACATTTTCAATTGCGAATGCGCTCGTAGTAGTTAATGCTAGTGCAGCAACTAAGCTTAGTTTTGTTAATTTCATCTTTATCCCTTAAAATGATATAAATCTTTCTGATTTAAATTACAAACTAATGTTAACGTACGAAACTTAAATAATTATTATAATTGTATGATTTGTAAACAAATTGTAAGGATAGTGTAAATAATGGAGAATATTCCCGCCAAAAGCGGGAAAGAAGTTATATAGCAGTTACTAGAAAGTATAACCTACATATAATTTAAGAATATCAGAATCTTGATTAATTACATCAGAAGAACGATCTTCATATACTAAATAAGTTGAAAGATTAGAAATAGCTTGTACATCATAGTTTACAATGAAATCAACTACATCAACATCAGTATTATTAGCTTGTAGGCTAAAGTCAATATAAGCAACTTCAGCAGTTAAACCATTAACACCGCTTTTTGCGAAGTCATAAGATGCACCAATTCTCCATACATCTGAATCTCTTGTATTAAGGTCATTATGCCAAAATTCATCAGCTACAGCAAATTCAGGATATCCACCCCAAACACCAGAGAAAGCACCAGCGCCAGCATCGTCAGAAGTAGCGTTATAAGCTAAGTCAAAACCAAATCCACTAGTGTGTGAACCCTCAATTTTTGCACCCCATACATTATAATCAACTCCAGAAATAGCAGCATATGGATCAAGAGCATTTTGATTATCAGCACTAAAATCAATATACTGTAATGCACCACTCATTTTCATACCATCAATAATTCTACAATCCCAAGTATGATCAGCTTGTAAATACCAAGCATCAACCTCACCAGCTAAAGTATAGTACCAAGCTTGAAGAGTTGTATTTTCAAAACCACTATAGATAGCAGCAGCAACAGTTACAGCATCATCAGCACCAGCGATACCAGCAGCATTTGACATAGAATTAAATTGAGAAGCTGTAGCAGCTAGTGAATCAATTGTACCAGCCATTTTTGTAACATGAGCTAGAACTAAAGTAGTATCAGCAATATCAGTATTAGTTAATAAATATGCTTCATAAAGATCAGGAACGATACGAATATCATCTGGACCAGCAAATGGAGTATCTAATACTTGACGACCAATTTTTAACATTGTGTTACTATTGTTATATTGAACATATGCCTCACCAAGTAGACTATAAGAGTTACCATTCTCATCTAAAAGGTTACTGTGTGTACCAGCCCAAGTATTAGCACCAACAGTTGCACCAGTTAATTCATTTACGTTATTTTCATTTAAACCATGTGTAGTATAAAAAGCTGCTCCAAAACTAAGACCCATATATTGAGCAGTTTCAAACTTAAGTTTACCACCAACAGCAAAACCATCAGAATCAATAGCAGCATCAGAATCTTGTGCTACGTACATTGAACGGATTTCACCGCTTACTTTACCATCTTTGAACATTGTTTCTAGTGAGTCTGCAGCTGAAGCAGAAACACCAAGTGCCATAATTGCAGCTAAACTTAATTTTGCTAATTTCATTTTATATCCCTTAATTTTGTTAACGTTATGTTAATGATTTGTTACATTCGCCATAATAGCACTGTTAAGTTTAATTTTTTCTTAGGTTTTACTGATTTGTAGCTTAAAATTGCAGTATCGCCACTAAAGGCGATAAATGTTACTTGTTTGCATCCCACGCAAGAATGTTTTTACCATCTACTTCATCTACTGCTGCCATTCCTGTTACAAAAAAGCCAGCATCAACATAGTGAACTTCGCCTGTAACTCCACTTGAGAGATCACTAAGTAGATACATTCCACTATTTCCAACCTCATCAATTGTTACATTTTTACGTAATGGTGAGTTTAATTCATTCCATTTTAAAATTGTTCTAAAGTCTCCAATACCACTTGCAGCTAGTGTCTTAATAGGTCCAGCACTTATTGCATTAATACGAATGCCACTTGTACCAAGATCAACTGCCAAATAACGAACACTAGCCTCAAGTGCAGCTTTAGCAACTCCCATTACATTATAATGAGGAATAACTCTCTCAGCACCTATGTAACTAAGTGTAATTATTGAAGCATTTTCATTTAAAACAGGTTGAAGCTTTTGAACAAGTTCTACCAAAGAGTAGACTGAAATATTCATAGCAGTTGTAAATGCCTCTTTTGTTGTATCTATATATGTACCATTAAGTGCCTCTTTTGGAGCAAATGCTACAGAGTGTACGATAAAATCAATTTTTCCAAAATCTTTTTCCACAATAGTGGCAATTTCACTCATTTCATCTTCGTTACCAACATCTAAATGGTAAATTTTTGCATCGCCCAACTCTTTAGCTATTGGCTGAATTCGCTTTAGTACACTCTCATTCATATATGTTATAGCCATCTGTGCACCTTGTGCATAACAGGCTTTAGCTATTCCATATGAGATTGAGCGGTTATTTGCTAGACCTACAATTAACCCTTTTTTACCTTCCATCAATTTCATATAATTATTCCTTTATTATTTAGCATTCTTTACCATAGTACAAAAATCTTCTACAATCAAACTAGCACCACCAACTAAGATACCATCACACCCATCAAGGTGTAAAATCTCTTTACTATTAGATACCTTTACACTTCCGCCATAAAGTAGTGGAGCTTCTGTCTTTGTTTTTAAAAATGAAAGAGCTTCTACAATCTGCTCATTTGTTGGTACTCTACCAGTCCCAATAGCCCAAACAGGCTCGTACGCAACAATTAATTTTTCATAATTAGTATCAATTCCATCAAGTTGAGTTTGCATATACGCTTCAAGTGCCTCTTCGCCCTCATCACGCAGAGCTTCAGGCTCACCCAAACAGTAAATTATGTTAAAACCCTCATTTTTAAAATACTCATACTTAGAAGCAATCTGCTCTTGCGTCTCACCAAGTACATGGCGGCGTTCACTGTGTCCTATTAATATTGTATTGACATTAAACTCTTCTAACTGCTCTAGTCCTAACTCACCTGTAAATGCTCCATCTCTAGTAGAGTATGCATTTTGCACTGCCATTTCTATACCATTTGGCACATCTTGAAGTGCAGTAGCTGGTGGTATTACTATAACACGTTGATTTTTAATCTCTTGGCATGATGAGAGAGCATTTAGATACTCTTTTGTTGATTGCCTTGTCATATTTGTTTTAAAATTAGCAGCAATAATCATTTTAATGCTCCTGCGTTTTATCTACAAGTTGCGCAACACCTGGTAGTACTTTACCCTCAATTAATTCTAGTGACGCACCACCACCTGTAGATATGAAACTTATCTCCTCATCAACACCAACACGCTGAACTAAATCAGCAGTATCACCACCACCTACAACTGAAGTTGAATAGCTAAGAGCAATTTTATGTGCAAGTTGATTACTACCACGAGAGAATTTCTCCATCTCATAAACACCCATTGGACCATTCCATAAAATTGTCTGTGCACTATCTAGTGCTTGAGAGAAAAGCATAACACTAGCAGGTCCAATATCAAGACCCATCCAGCCTGATGGAATCTCTTTTGTAGGTACAATTTTTGTCTCACTGTCATTGCTCATAGAAAGAGCTGCCACAACATCAACAGGTAAATAAAGCTTTACACCAAGTTTTTGTGCCTCATCCATAACATTTTTAGCCTCATCTATCAAATCATCTTCAACCAAAGAGTTTCCAATATCTTCACCTAAAGCTTTTAAAAATGTAAAAGCCATTCCACCACCGATTATTAACTTATCTACTTTAGGCAGAAGATTTGTAAGAGCCTCAAGTTTAGATGATACTTTACTACCACCAACAACAGCAACAAATGGACGTGCTGGACGACGAAGAAGTCCATCAAAATATTTAATCTCTTTTTGAAGTAAAAAACCAGCTGCTTTATGCTCAACATCGAACATATGTGTAATTCCCTCAACAGAAGCGTGAGCTCTATGACTTACACCAAAAGCATCGTTAACGTAAACCTCTGCCATTGATGCCAACTCTTTACTCATATTCTCATCATTCTTAGTCTCACCCTTTTCAAACCTCAAGTTCTCTAAAAGTAAAACCTCACCACTATTAAGTGCCTCTGCTTTTGAGTGAGCATCACTACCAATGACATCGCTACTCATAGTAACATCAATTTTTAAAAGATTACTCAAACGCTTTCGTACAGGTTCTAATGAATACTTTGAGTTAACCTCACCCTTTGGTCTTCCCATATGACTAGCTACAATTACAGCACAACCTTGATCAAGACAGTAACTTATTGTTGAAAGCGCAGAACGTATACGTCTATCATCTGTAATATTTCCATACTCATCCATTGGAACATTAAAATCACAACGAATAAATACCTTCTTATCTTTTAAATCAATATCTTTAACCGAGATTAATCTCATTCTTTTCTCCCCCAAATATATAATGCCATGTCAACCAAACGGTTTGCATAACCAAACTCGTTATCATACCATGCCATTACTTTAATAAAATTTTCTTCTAATACTTGAGTTAAATCTGCACTTACAATTGAACTATATGGACTTCCAATAAAGTCACTTGATACTCTTTTTTCAGTATCAAGCAATAAAATCCCATCTAAAAAACTGTTTTGTGCATCTTCAAACACTCTATTAACATCATCAACACTGACTGACTGCTTTAAAACAATATTTAAATCAACCATTGAAACATTAGGTGTAGGTACCCTTACGCTATGTCCATTAATCCTACCGTTCATATATGGTAAGACTTTTTTAATCCCAGTAGCAGCACCAGTAGTAGTAGGAATCATATTAATAGCAGCCGCACGAGCGCGACGAAAATCACGTGTATGTTTACTATCTAGTAAGTTTTGATCACCTGTATAACTATGAATGGTTGTCACAAATGCTTTTTCTAAACCAAAACTATCGTCAATAATTTTTGCTATTGGAGCTAAACAGTTTGTTGTGCAACTTGCATTTGAGATAATTTTTTGACCATCATAATCATCACTATTTACACCAATTACAAAAGTCGGTGTATCATCATGAGGTACTGCTGAAAAAATAACATTAGAAATACCACTATCAATGTGCGTTTGTACATCTGTACTCTGTAAAAATTTCCCACTACACTCTAAGACTATATCTGCACCATACTTTGCAAAATCTATCTCTTTAGGACTATTTTTAAAAAGTAATTTAACTTTAGAATTTGCAATTTTCAGATAATCATTATCTAATAGTTCAACATCATCTTGAAAACCACCATGAACACTATCATTTTTAAATAGATAAGCCATCATCTGTGCAGAAGTAATATCATTTATTGCAACAAGCTCAATATTCTTGCGAGTAGCGATAATACGTGCGACACTTCTTCCAATACGTCCAAAACCGTTGATTGCTACTCTTAACATGGGCGACATTTTATCTAAAAAGAGGTACAATTTCGGTTAATGAATGTAGCAATTTATGGTGGTAGTTTTGATCCTGTTCACTCAGGACACTTAGATACGATAAAAAAAGCTTTAATCAAACTTGATATTGATAGATTGATTGTAGTTCCTGCTTTTAGAAATCCTTTTAAAACAACTATTAATGCATCTGCAGAGCTTCGTATGTCATGGCTAAAGAGAGTTTGTAGTCCATACAAAAAAGTTCAAGTTAGTGACTTTGAAATAAAGCAAAAGCGTTCAACACCAACCATTGAAACTGTTGATTATTTTTCAAAAAAGTATAAAAAAATTTATCTAATAATTGGTTCAGATAATTTAAATAATCTTCATAAGTGGTACAAATTTTCTCGTCTAAACTCAAAAGTTACTTTTGTTGTTGCAACTAGAAAAGGTTATGTAAGAGCACATCCATACATTAGTTTAAGCGTACATCAAAATGTCAGTTCATCTGCACTGCGCAGTTTTTCTAGCAAAAATTTTTTAAATAAGGAGATTGCAAACTATTATGCAAGAGAGAATTAATACAATTATATCAGTACTAAATACAAACAAAGCCGAAAATATTGAGGTTTATGATTTAAGAGAGAAAGATTATTTTGTTGACCAAGTAATCATTGCATCATCAATGGGTGCACGCCACACTGAAGCACTTTTAGACTTTTTGAAAAAAGATTTAAAAGGTAAAGAGGAATTTTTAAATACTCAAAAAAGCAGTGAATGGATTGTTGTAGATTTAGGAGATATTTTAATTCACTTAATGACACCTCTTTACAGAGAGCGATACCATATGGAAGAGTTTTTAAATGAAATTGGACCTATGCACTAACATAGGTACCTTGTAAAATATTTTTTATCAGATATACATTTTTAATTAATATAATAGACTTCTTGCAAAACTCTAGTAGCCATCAGCTTCACAAAGAGGGTTTTAATCAAGGCAGATGTTCCTAAGCGTAGCCAAAGCTACGGTTAGGGTTATCTAACGAAGAGTAAAGTTCTCTTTGTGAAGCCCGTAGGGAGTCTAAAAAAGTGGCAATCTTGCACAAAAAAATATTTTAACCTTAGCTATAGCTAGGCTTAAAAATTTATTTTGCACAATCTCACCACTTTTTTAGACTCTGATGACTGCTAGAGTTTTGCAAGAAGTCTAATATGTAAACTTATAGAAAGAACCATATATTTCCATAGATTTATTTTATTAACACTAATTCCAGTATACTTTTGACAAAAAGGATTCAAATTGAATAGAAGAAAAGCTCTACAAACATTAAGTGCGAGTGCTATTATTTTAGCAACTACAAATGCAAACGCAAACTCTAAAAGTGCAGAAAATAAGAAAAGTTCTTTTAATAGAATAAAGATGTCACCAAAAGATGTAAAAAACCTAACTAAAGGTGAAAAGAAGCATACTCCTCAAATTGCTATTAAAGATAAAGATTCAAAAGGATTTACTTTAATTGAAATTAACGTTGGAAGTAATGGAGTAATACACCCTAGTACGAAAAGTCATTGGATTGATTTCATAGAACTTTATGCAGATAATAGATTGGTAGGACGTACTGAATTAGAGGGTGAAATTTCAAGAGGTTTTAGCTCTTTTAGTGTAAATCTTAAAAATATCAAATCGCTAAAGGCAGTAGCTGGTTGTAATTTACATGGTATATGGGAAAGAACCTATACTTTATAAATTATTAGAGCACTGAGATTACATTCTCTCTAGTGCTTTGATTCCCATAATATTTAGTCCAACTCTAATAGAAAGTGCTACAACTGTAAAAAGTTTCAAATAACGTAGCTCATTTTCTGAACCAATAATTTTATTTTCTGCATAAAAACGATGCATTCCCGAGGCCAATGCTTTTAGATAGTCAGAGAGTTTTTGTACTCCACGTGAATGAAAAGCATCATCTAAAACCTCAGGAAGTAAAAGTGCTTCAAAGAGAAGATTAGCTTCAGTCTCACTAAGCTCTTTTAAATCTTGAGCTTCAATCTGCTCAGTTGTAAATTGACTCTTTGCAATTAACGTAAAAATTCTTGCATGCGCGTAATTAATATAAAAGACTGGATTTGAAGAGTCCTGTTTTTTTAAATCTTCTACATCAAACTCCAGCGCTGTATCACTCTTTTTACTAGCAAAGATAAAACGTAATGCATCAGCACCAATCTCATCTACAATATCACTCATCAAGATTACATTTCCAGCACGTTTACTCATCTTATACGGCTGTCCATCTTTAAGTAGTGAAACCATCTGAGAAAGAAGTACTTCAAGTTTATTTTGATTGTATCCAAGCAATTTTATTGAAGCTTTTACACGTGCTATGTAACCATGATGATCAGCTCCCCAAATATTTATGTAATGATCAAACCCACGCTCAAATTTTTGATTATGGTAAATTATGTCACCAGCTAAATATGTAGCTCTTCCATCTTCTCTAATAACAACTCTATCTTTTTCATCACCATGCTCACTTGACTTTAACCAAAGTTTTCCATCAATCTCTTCAAGTGCTCCATTATCTTTTAACTGTTTCATTACTAAATCAGTTTGATTATATAAAGATGCTTCACTAACATATGTATCAAACTTAATATTCGCATCACTCATATCAGATACAATAAGTTCTAATACCCTATCTTTTGCCCAAAGTGCTAGCTCTTTATAGCGTGTTTCATCATTAAAAATTTCAGAACCAAACTTTTTTGCTGCATCTTTGGCTAAAGTATCAAGGTACTCTCCACGATAATATTTCTCAGGCCAATCTACATGCTGATTAAGTAGTGATGATTGTCCCTCTAAAGCAAGTGAAAGTCCAAGTAGGTCAATCTGATTTCCCGCATCATTAACATAATACTCAGCACTCATTTTATAACCTAAATGCCTACCTAAACGAAGTAAAATATCACCAAATACTGCACCTCTAGCATGACCAATATGTAGTGGTCCTGTCGGATTTGCACTTACAAACTCAAGTAAAATACTCTCATTTTTCTCTTGTGCTCCAAATTGCTCTTCATGTGAAAGTGCCCATGAAGCATACTCATCTAAAAATTTAGCACTAAGACGAAAATTTAGATAACCCTTAATAGCATCAACACTCTCAAACATATCGTTTCCATTAAATGCTGTGCAAAGCTCATCTGCTATTTGCATAGGAGAACGACGCAACTCTTTTGCTAAAGAGAAAGCTATAGGCGTGGCAAAATGACCAAACGACTTATCTTTTGGTTTTTCAACAACCACTTCTCTATTAAAGTGGTCATTAAGTATTGTTAATAATTTCTGTTTCATTAAGCTTTTGTAGTGTCAGTTGTTTTAGCAGTTGTACTTTCGTCTTTAACTTGTTCAATCGGCTTACTATCATCTGATGATACTTCGGCAACTTCATCCTCTTTAACAGCACTTTTAAAGTTCTTAATACCCGTTCCAAGCCCTTTCATAAGCTCTGGAATCTTTTTTCCTCCAAACAGTAGTAAAACTACTGCCAAAATAGCGACTAATTCAAATCCACCTGGCATACCCATTCTAAATCCTTAACATATAATTAGTGAAATTATACCCTATACTTCTTAGCCTTTCCATTTATCAATAAAAATACGCGTTTGTTCATTTGAGTTTTTAAGTCTTGCGGCATATGCAACATGAAATAATTCCTCTGCTGCATCTTCTAAATTATCATTTACTATCAAATAATCAAAATATTTTATCTGTTCTAACTCTTCATTTGCTTGAACTAATCTCTTTTCAATTACTTGCGTATCATCTGTATCACGTGAGTAGAGGCGTTTTTTAAGTTCATCCAAACTTGGTGTAGTTAAAAATACTGAAGTTGTAATCTCTGAGAGTTTATCTGTTACAATTTTTTGACCTTGAACATCAATGTCAAATATGACCAATTTTCCACTATTTAATGCCTCTTTTACAGGGACAATTGACGTACCATAATAATTACCATGTACTGTAGCATACTCTAAAAAGTTATCTGATTTTATATCTTTTTCAAACTCTTCATGAGTAACAAAAAAATACTCTTTCCCATCTTCTTCTTTACCACGTGGAGCACGAGTTGTAGTTGAGATTGAAAAATAATAAGAGCCTATTCTATCAGAAATTTTATCTATTAATGAACTCTTACCTGCACCACTTGGACCAGATATTACTAAAATTGCGCCATTATTTAGCATCTATTTAGACTCATTAAATGAAATTTTTATTGTCATCTCCATACCATCTAAAGATTTTCTAAACTCTTTATCTTCAAACTTGTCAAGTATCTGACGTAATACTTCGGTACTTTCATCTATAGCAACTGTTGTCTCTTCATCTACAACATCAACTTCACTTTCAACAACATCTTCACTCTCTTCATTACTCTCTATTTCAGGTTCTTCTTCTACATCTGCACTCTCACCTAGTGCTAAAAGCATATCTGTTTGACTTATACCATCAAAATCACCAATCTCTTTATTCAATACAGCTTCAACTTCAGTGGATTCTGCTTCTGTTTGAGAATTAGCTATCTTATCATCAAATTCATTTTCTTCTATCTCATCAGAAATTTCATCTAATAACTCCTCTGCTGAGGATAAATTATCATCTTCGTCAAGCATATCTGAAATATCATCATCAATATTTGATCCACCTAACTCTTCAGGTGCTAAATCAGGTTCGTCATCAACAAGTAAAGCATTATCACCATCTAAGACATCATCATCGTCCTCTTCTTCATTAGCTAACTCATCAAAATCAAATTCTTCACTATCATCTAAACCAGATAAAGTATCTTCAGTATCTTCAATATCTTCATCTAATGCAAGTTCAGAATCTTCTTCTGCCTCTGCCTCTTCTTCAATTGTTTCATCTTCATCTAATAGCTCTTTCACTTCATTAACCTGTACTTCATCCAACACTCCACCATCTGCTTCTTCATCAAAAGAGTCTACTTCCATCTCATCTAATCCAGCATCCTCTTCATCCATTGTCTCTAAAATATCTTTAACCTCTTCAACAGTCTCATTATCTTCTATCTCATCATCTAAGCCAGATATTGCTTCATCAATCTCATCTAAAGTTACATCACCTAGGTCATCTTTATCCTCTAGTAAATCATCTAAATTCCCAAGATCATCACTTTCAGAATCATCATCTGAAATATCATCATCCATTAACTCATCTAAATCTAAAACATCTTCTTCTGAATCTAGGCTGTTCTCTTCTTCAGTACTAACTTCATCAAGTGAAGATAAATCATCATCTTCTTGTGTTCCTGATGCAATTTCACTTAGCGCATCATCATCTACCAAGTCAAACGCATCATCATCCACAGCATCCAATAGTTCATCTGCATCACCTAAATCATCTTCATTAGTTTCTAGTTCATCCTCGATAAGTGAATCATCCAACCCTAAATCATCGTCTGAGGTATCTAAATCTAACTCATCATTTAAGTCATCTGTAGATTCTAAATCCAATCCATCACTAGCTTCATCCAAATCAGTATCACCTAGTTCTAAGACAGAGCTATCTTCAACTTGCTCATCTGATTCTAAATCAGTGCTATCACTAAGTTCGTCATCAGTTAAATCTAAATCCATTTCATCATCTAAACTATCTTCTAACTCACCTAAGTCTAGTTCACTATCCTCTGCAAGAGTATCTTCTTCCAAATCCATTTCATCATCTAAATCATCTGATACATCTAAACCTAGTTCATCGTCAGAACCCAAGTCTGAATCATCTAACTCTAGTTCAGTGCTATCATCAATATCATCTAGTCCACCAAAGTCTAAATCATCTTCACCTTCTGAAATAGTTCCCATATCATCAAGTCCATCATCAAAACTTAAATCTCCATCATCAACATCTAAATCATCATCTTCTGCCATAGCATCTTCAGAAGAGGATATATTAGATAAAATGTCAACCATATCTGTAGGTAAAAATGGCTTATTCATGGTAAAATCAAACTCACTTGAATCAGAGGCAAAGTCACGAGATGCAATCAGACCTACTTTACCAAAATTCATCTTTGAACGTACCTGTTCTAGTAAATCATCACTATATAGAGCATCATCAATAAGGAGTAAGTCATACTCACCAGCTTCAATTACTTCGATACTCTCAAAGCGACTAAGTTCATCCGAAGTTTTTTTAGCACTCAAAGTAACCAATTTACCAACAACTGGATTTGAGTTTAGCAATGCAATTTTCATAATTTTCCCATTCATCAGGTATAATACAATGCAATATTGTACCTCAAAAAGATAAGATATTCATTTGAATTTAACACAAACTACCTTTAATTTGATATTTTTCTTTCAAATATTACAACTCAACACACTTAATGCAAATGGTAGACTATATTTTTTACCATCTGGGGATAATATAGCCCAATATGCGATAGAAACTGCTATAAAAAATAGTAAAAAAGAGATTCTAATTTCAGCAAATAATGTAAGTTGGAATATAAAAAAGCTTATAATTAAAAGAAGTGACATAGATGTAACACTACTTAGTAACTGTAAAAAACTAGAACACAATATCTTTGAAATGACACTCTACAAACATATAGATATTAAATGTAAATTTACAAAAAGCCCTACAACAATGTTATTTGATAGAAAAAATTTATGTTTTATAGATAGTACGTTCATTTTATGTAGTGAAGATAGTAATATTATAAGAGAGTATAAAAAAAATATCGATAAAATTTTAGAAAATAGTAAGTCCTACTTAAAATAGTAGTTGCAAAGAGTTAAATGCTTCTAAAAATTCTATTTTAAAATTGTGCATAATAGCTGTCAATATTGCTATTAATACAGCAAATGAAACAGCAATTTTAATAGGAAAACCGATTACAAGTAGATTAAACTGTGGCATTGTTTTCATAAGCATTCCAAAGATAATATCAGCTAAAAGAGAAAGTGCAATGATTGGAAAAGAGATTGAAAAACCAATAACAAAAAAATGTGACATCGCCTTTATTATATAATCTAGTACATTGTCACTATATGTTATAAACCCAGGTGGAATTTCCTCTAAAGAGTGTCCAATAAACTCTAAAATATGATGATGAACATCTAGTGCTAAAAGTATCATAAGAGCTAAAAAGTTAAAGAAACCACTCAAAATTGGCACCTGAGTATTAGTTTGTGGATCCATTGTATTTGCCAAAGTAAAACCCATTATAAAAGCCATCTGCTCACCTGCAAACATTAAAACACTTATAACAATCTGCAAAATAAGACCTGCAAACAGTCCAAGCACTAACTCACCAACAATTGCCCCAGCAAGCCAAACTAATTCAACTTCACCTTGGATATTCTGAATTTGTGGAAAAAATAGAAGTGTCATATAAAATGCAAGTGCAGATTTAACTTGAATTGGAATACTTTGATGGGAGTAAAATGGCATAAATGTAAATAGAGCACCAAAACGAATAAAGAGTAGAAAAAATGATGTCACATATTCAGGTGTAATAAATCTAACAAAATCAATCACACTAGTTTTGCCAAATTTTGGTTTTTTAACTCATATACACTACCGCATCTTTTAGCTAATGATATATCATGTGTTACAAGTATTAAAGCTGCATTTTCACTCTTAACATATTCAAAAAGAACATCCATAACTTCAGAAGCTGTTTTTGCATCAAGATTACCAGTTGGTTCATCTGCAAAAATAATTTTAGGTTTTTTACTAAGCATTCTAGCAATCGAGACACGTTGTTGTTGCCCGCCTGAGAGATGAGTGACTTTTTGTTCCATTAACTTAGCAATACCTAAACGTTCTAATAGATATTTATCAACACTCTGTAGACTTAATATTGCAGAAATATCAATATTTTCACGAGCAGTTAAACCCTTAAAAAGGTAATGTGATTGAAATACAACTCCTACATTATAGCGACGAAGCTCATTTAAATCTTTTTCTGACAATTCATAAACTGATGATCCAAATAGCTTTACTTCACCAGATTCAGGTTTTAAAAAAGTTGCTAAATTATGCATTAATGTAGATTTACCACTACCACTAATTCCAACAATAGCCAAAGTTTCAGCTTTATCTAGTGAAAATGATACATTTTTAAAAAGGGTGTAGTCGTAAGAGTGTGAAAGGTTTGAAGCTTGGATAAGCAAGGAAAATCCCTGCTTACGCCATTTGTGCAGCTACTTCTGCTGCAAAGTCATCGGCTTTTTTCTCGATTCCCTCACCTACTTCAAGACGAATAAATGCGCTAACTTCAGCACTACCACCAGCAGCCTTACCAGCCGCTGCAACTGCTGCTGCAACACTCATTTTGTCATCAAGTACATAGTTTTGGTCAAGTAGTGCTTGCTCTTTATCCAATGTTGTATTATCTTGGATATAACGAGCAACTTGACCTGGAACAATTTTATCCCAAATTTTTTCTGGTTTACCTTGCTCTTTTAATGTTTCTTTGATTTTATCTTCAGCTTTAGCTAAAACATCTTCTGTCAATTGTGACATTGAGATATAATCAGGAATATTTTTCAAAGGTTTTTTCAAACGAGACAACTCTTCGTTCTCTTTTTTAATCGCTTCAATACGACCTTTTGTCTCTTCCTCAACATATTTAGCATCAAAATCTTTGTAGCTTAATGTTGTAGGCTTCATAGCAGACGCGTGCATCGCTACATTTTTAGCCATATCTTTTAAAGACTCAGCAGTTTTTGCACTATCACATTTAATAGCAACAATAACGCCAATACGTGTATTTGAATGAACATAACCATTAATTACTGAAGTTTCATCAGCTTTTAAAGTGTTAATACGACGTATTTCAATTTTTTCACCAATTTTAGCTACAGCTTCATCAAAACTAGCACTAAAATCACGTCCTTCAAATTGTGACGTGCGAAGTGCTTCTGTATGTTCTGAATCTTCTACAAATGCTTGTGATACACTCATTGCAACAAGATTTTTAAAACCATCATTTTGAGCAACAAAATCAGTCTCAGAGTTTACTTCAACTAAAGTAGCTTTTGAAAAATCATCTGCAATCTTAAGACCAATTGAACCCTCAGCTGCCACGCGATCAGCTTTTTTAGCTGATTTACTTACACCACGTTCACGTAACCACTCAACAGCTTTATCATAATCACCATCACACTCTACTAAAGCTTTTTTACAATCCATCATAGGTGCATCAGTTGCACCTCTTAATTGTTTAACCTGCGCTGCTGTTACTGCCATTATTTTTCCTCTGCTACTGCTTCTTCAGAAGCTGCTTCTTCTTTTACCTCTTCAACAACTTCAGCTACCTCTTCTTCGCTAACTTCAGTTACTTCCTCTTCCTCTTCATTCATAGCTTTACCTTCATTAACAGCCTCAGCCATCTCTTTACAGAAAAGTTGAATTGAGCGAATAGCATCATCATTACCAGGAATTGGGAAATCAATAACATCAGGATCACAGTTTGTATCTAGTGGAGCTACAACTGGGATTCCAAGTTTACGAGCTTCTGCAATTGCAATATGCTCTTTAACAGCATCAACTACAAAAATCATATCTGGAAGTTTTTTCATATTACGAATACCACCAAGGTAGTTTTGTAATTTCTCTTTTTTACGTGCAAGCATTAATGCTTCTTTTTTTGTAAGAAGTTCAACTTGACCACTCTCAATCATCTGCTCAATAATTTCTAATTTACGAATTGATTTTTGAATAGTTTGAAAGTTAGTTAACATACCACCTAACCAGCGGTTATCAACATAAGGCATACCAGCTTTTTCAGCCGCATCTCTAACAGCAACACGTGCTTGTTTTTTCGTACCAACAAAAAGAACAGTTTTACCCTCAGCTGCCGCGTCACGTACAACAGTGTATGTATAACGGAAAAAACGTAGAGTTTTTTGTAAATCTATAATATAAATATTTTTACGAACACCGAAAATATACTTTTTCATTTTCGGATTCCAACGACGTGTTTGGTGTCCGAAGTGAACACCACATTCTAATAAATCTTTCATAGTAACCATAATGGCTCCTTGTGTAGTTTGGTTTTATCTAAAGATACCCATATTCACATCATGAAATCAAGCCCATGAATGCAACCAATTTAAGAATTGGTACCTTTTGAATTTGTGCTCATATAGAACAAAGCGCGATATTATACTGAAAAAAGTTTACATTTTGATTAAATTGGAATATACTCTTGAACAAATAAAAATAAGGAATTTAATTATGAAGAGATTATTAAGTTATTTGTTTACAGAAAGACGTTCAAAATCATTTAAAAATAAAAAAACTGCACAATATTATGCAAAATCTTTGATTACTATAGGTGCAAGCATATTTATAATAGCAATAAAAAATATGAGTGAAATTAGTATATTTAGCTATGAACAAGTAGTTTTGTCATCTTTTATACTACTTATAGGCATAGACATGTTACTAACTGGTCTTTATACCTTAGATAGAAATATAGATTAATTAATAGTTTTTCTCAACACTAGTTGAAGCTTTAGTGATAGGAATTTTTACTGGACTTTGTTCAGTAAAAAGGAGATGTTATATAAAACCCCTTGCGGCGACCTAGTTTTCCGACCGCGTAGCGGTAAGTATCATCAGCGATGAGCAGCTTAGCTTCCAGGTTCGAAATGGGGGCTGGGCGGGACCTGCTCTCTATAACCACAAGGAGATTT